>Ga0193697_1000094_pt1 | contig 34628 bp, 33 predicted proteins | sample L3m2metaG_FD_145073 | JGI IMG/M metagenome (GOLD analysis project Ga0193697, IMG submission 145073) | Soil microbial communities from a riparian zone of the East river system, Colorado, United States - L3m2 | ecosystem: Environmental > Terrestrial > Soil > Riparian zone | place: USA: East River...
TCGCTCGTCAAGACTGGCCCGGGCCTCGCTTTGCTCTCGCGGTCCAACACCTACGCCGGCGCCACGCTCGTGGCCGAGGGGAGCTTGCAAATTTCCAGCAGCACAGCCCTTGGCCTCTCCACAACCGGAACCGTCGTCAACGGTGGCGCGACATTAAGTGTTAATCCTGGACTGACCGTGGCGGAACCGCTCACGCTCTCGGGCACCTTGCAGCACAACAACTCGGGGGTGGTAACCAGCTTGTGGACCGGTCCGATTACGCTCCTTGGCGCCGCTGCGACGGTGCATGTCGAGTCGGCGCCCCTCGGCATTACCGGCCTCATTTCGGGTACGGGCAGCCTCACGAAGCAAGGAAGCGGGGTTCTCTTCTTAAGCGCAAGCAACACTTTTTCGGGCGCGACGGTGCTTTCCGAAGGCGTGTTGATCGTCAATGGCGCGCAACCACAGAGCCCCGTTCAATTGACTGCTGGTACGCTCGGCGGAAGCGGCGTTGTTGGACGAGTCTCCGCTTCCGGCGCCGCGGCCAAGACAATCAAGCCTGGCGGCCTTTTTGCCGTGCTCACCACCAGCAATCTTTTGTTGAACAGCTTCACCCGATTGGAGTTGGACCTCAACGGCACTACACCCGGCCTGAACCACGATCAACTCGCCGTCCGAGGGTCGGTCAACCTGGGCAACTGCCAGTTCATTCCGATGGCGGGATCCGGCCTGGCTGTCGGACAGATCCTTCGCATCATCGACAACAACGAAGTAGATCCTGTCATCAGCACTTTCAACGGCTTGCCCGAAGGGGCAAGCGCTGTCGCAAGCAACGGCTTGCACCTGCGCCTTACTTATAAGGGCGGCGATGGTAACGACGTTGAGGTGACGGTCGCCAATCCTCCCTCCACGATCCGCACCATTGCCCGAACTCCGGAAGGCTTCATGGCGATCCGTGGCCAAGGCATGCCTAATGTGTTTTACACCCTCGAAGCCTCGACCAATCTCGTTTCAGGCACTTGGGTCAGCGTCACGGCAGATTTGGCGGATACCGGCGGATTTTACGAACTGATCGACGTGGACGCGGGCAATTTCCGGCAACGCTTTTACCGCGTGTCGTCACCCTGAGCCTGTCGACTATCATCAAAGCGCCGCTTCAGCGATCTTGCTTGTACGCATTAACCGGGTGAATCGGTGTCGAGCCGGTCCCCGTTGGAAAAGTCCTCAAATGCTGGCGTTCGAAATGCGCAATAATGTTTTAAGCCTTGGGCCATTACTGCCGATAAGTCCAAGTGGAGGCGACAGGCCAGTTGTATTTGCCCGCGCCCGATCTATATGAAAAAACTGGTCTTGTTACTTGTGGTCGCGGGCCTGCTCGCGGGTGCCGTATGGGCGGTTCGCAATCTGCCCTGGTGGGCGCTGGTGCTCCTGTTCGTAGGACTCCTTCTCCTCGGAAAATTCGCCATCAAGGGATTGCTCAAACGCCTGATCCTGGTGCCGTTCAAGATGAAGGGCGCGGTCTTGCACAATGCCATCGTGCAGGTTCACTCAGTGGTTCCAAGCCAGGCGCCGACGAAGACAGATGGCGACAGCGAATCAACTGAACCGAATGTGCCCCGTCGTTATTTCACGCTGGATGTTACGATTCAACCGAGCCAAGCCCCGGGAAAATTCACGCATTGGGGACCAGGCGAACTGATGCTGACCAGAGCAGACTTTGTCTTCAACCCCAATGACGAGGAAAGCAAAGAAGATGATGCCTGCCGTATCGAGGAAGTGCATTACGAAGAAGATGGCGCGTTCAAGGCGGATGAAGGTTTGAAATTTGCCGGACCCAAGCGACTCAAGATGACCCTGGCAGTTCGCGAGGGCGTCGATAAGTTGAAGTTCCAATATTACTTCGAACAATTCGGCGGGGTGCAATTACCCCAGACGGCTCTCAGGGCCGCGGCGTAGAGTTGCTCAATCCTGCGTCTACGTTTCGCTTCGCTCAATCCACTTGCGGACGAGCGGCGGTTTGAATTTTTCAAAACGCACGAGCAACTCCTCGACGCTCTCATCAACCATCAATAGTTCCCGGTTCTCGGGCTGGATGAACTTCATTGCGACCGCATGATCGATTTGTGCGATGAACGCGTCGTAAAAGCGACTGACGTTCAGCAATCCCAACGGCTTCCGGTGCAGCCCGAGTTGTGCCCAGGTCAGGACCTCGCAGAATTCTTCCAGAGTTCCATAGCCGCCCGGCAGCGCGATGAACGCGTCAGACAGGTCGGCCATAAGCGCCTTTCGCTCGTGCATCGATCGCACGACACGCAGTTCGCTTATACCCCGATGCGCCAGCTCGCGATCGACCAGTGACTGCGGAATTACTCCAATAACCTCCCCTCCCCCGGCAAGCGCGCCGTCCGCCAACACGCCCATTAAGCCGACGTTGCCGCCGCCATAAACCAACCCCAGGCCCCGCGCAGCGAGGGCCACTCCGACCTGCTCCGCCGCACGCGCAAAGGCCGGATCAGCCCCCGGATTTGATCCGCAAAAAACACACACCCGTTTCACAGCGGATTAGAGAATCACAAACGCGTTCCTGACAGGACAACAAATCATTTCTTTTACGTTCAACTCATCTTCAACACAGAAGCTGTCGCCCCGTGCCCGGCTACCTGGCCGCGGTCGAGTCGCACGACATTGTCGCAGAGAGCAGCTACCTCTTCCGCGTCATGCGTTACGTAGAGCATCGGGACCTGGAATTCGTCGCGAATTCGAGTCAGGTACGGGAGGATGCGCGCCTTCAATTGCGAGTCGAGGCTGCCGAGCGGCTCGTCCAACAGAAGCAAGCGCGGTGAGGCGAGCAGCGCACGCGCGAGAGCGACGCGTTGTTGCTCGCCGCCGGAGAGATCTTTGACGCCGCGATGAACGAGCGGCTGGAGTTCTAATACGTCAACCACATGCTTGAGACTGAAGAGCGGTTTTGGATCGTCGTTGGATTTTTGGCCGTAAAGCAGGTTTTGCTGGACTGAGAGATGCGGGAACAACGCGAGATCCTGCGGGACGTAGCCGATGCCGCGCCGGCGCGGCGGAATGGAAATACGCCTGTCCGTATCCGTGAGTATCTCGTTGTCGAGTTGGATAAACGCCGATTTGGCGCGCCGCAACCCCGCAATGAGATCAAGCAGGGAAGTTTTGCCGGCGCCGGACGGGCCGAAGATGCCCGTGGTCCGTCCTTGTAATTCCACGTTGACCCTTAGAACGAAGTGCGCGAGCGGCAATGAGATGTCTTTTAGCAATAAGCTCACTTCCTCTCCTTTCCGCGGCGCATGAGCCACTCGCTTGTCCAGACGGCGACGAATGCGAGCACGACCGAGATTCCCAGCATGCGAAACGCATGCGCGTCCTGACCAAGTTGCACGGACTGAAAGATGGAGAGTGAGAGGGTCGAGGTTCGCCCGGGAATATTCCCGGCAACCATAATGGTCGCGCCGAATTCGCCGAGAGCGCGAGCGAAGGACAGGAGCATGCCGCCCAGGATGCCGCGCAGGGCGAGTGGCGTTGTGATCGTGAAGAAGACGCGCAGGTCGCTGGCGCCGAGCGTGCGCGCGATTTGCTCGAACCGTGGGTTCACTTCCTCGAACGCCACTCTGGCCGACCGAACCAGCAGCGGAAATGACATCACGCCAAGCGCAATGAGCACGCCGCGCCAGGTGAAGATGACGTCCAGGTTCAGCGTATCATGGAGAAAGCCGCCGATGGCTCCGCGCCGGCCAAACAGCTTGAGCAAAATCAACCCGGTCGCCACCGGAGGCATGACCAGCGGCAAGGAGATGAGTGTCTCAAGGACGGACTTGCCCGGCCACGTGAAGCGCGCCAGCACCCATGCGACCGCAAGCCCAAACGGCAGGATGACGACGGTGCTCAGTGCCGAAACCCAGGCAGTGAACCAGACGACCTGCCATTCCTCGCCACTCATGCAGGGGTTTACTTGCGGACAATGAACCCGAACTTCTCGAAAATCCGGCCTGCTTCGTCCGACTCGAGGTGCTTGAGGAAGCGCCTGGCTGCGTTCGGGTCTTTCGCTTCTTTCAAAACGGCCATTGGATAACTGATAGCAGGGCTGTCACCGGCGGCAACTTCATAGGCGATTTTAACCTTCTTCGAAATGGCGGCATCGGTTTTGTAGACGATCCCAGCTTCGGCATTCCCCGCCTCGACTGCGGACAATGCGGCGCGGACATTTTCAGTGGGAACAACTTTCTTTTCTACCGCCGGCCAGAGATTCTGCTTTTGAAGATACTCCTTCGCATAAATTCCGGCGGGGACGGTCTTTGGTTCCGCAAGCGCGAGCCGTTTCACCTTGTCCGAGGTCAGGTCTTTTGGGCCTCTTATGACCGCGCCTTTGTCAGTGGCAACGACAATGACCAGCGAATTCGAGAGCCGACTCTTCCGCGTCTCCTTCACAATGAGAGCTTTCCCTTCCAAGCCATCCATCTTCGCCTCGTCCGCCGAGAAAAAGATGTCCGCAGGCGCGCCTTCCTCGATTTGTCGCGCAAGGAAACTGGATGCGCCAAAGTTGAACACCACCTTGTCGCCCGTCTGCTTCTCGTAGGGGATGGCGATCTGCTTTAATGAGTCGGTGAGGCTTGCCGCGGCGAAAACATTGATTGTTGCTCCGCTCAGACTTGCGGCCGAAAACGCCACGAAAGCCGCGCCGAGCGTGAAGCTCTTCATAAATCGGCGGCGCGATGAGGAAATCGGACCCATGTTGATCTGCAATCGCGTTATATTTTCAGGAATATATCCGCGAAGCAATCACAAACCTCCCACGTTGTATTGATAAAGGTTAAGATCAGGGCGCGTCTACCTGTGCCGCAAAAGCGTTCTGAGTTTTTTCCAGCGCCCCTTCATCGCGGCAAGACAACTCTCCTCCATCTCCTCATACACGTGGAGCGCCCGATGTCCGACATCCGTTAGCACTGCTCCGCCATGGCGCGAACCACCTCGGGCCGCTTCGACCAACGGCTCCTTGAAACAGGCGTTCATCGTTCGGATCAGGGTCCAGGCGCGCATGTACGACATGTCCATACGGTCGGCAGCCTCGCGAATCGAACCGGTCTTTGCCACGAGCCTGAGCAACTCCACCTTCCCCGGTCCAAGGGCTATGTTCTCGCCGCACACGACGCGCAACCGCGGACGCAGGCTGACCGAACATGATTTCTTTGTCACCCGCCGAGACTGACTCTAATACTTGAGGTTGAAAAGCCTTCCTCGGACCGACACAGCAGCATCGCGTCGAATGATCATCGGCAGTTTTATAGATGCGCAGTTCGGCGGACTTGCCCGCTTGCTCTGGAACAGCGAGATAGAATTCCCGGAGTTCTGGAGAAAAGAAAGACGTGCGTGCGCCTTTAGAAGTAGGTATGCGCTCCAGCCGCGCGTACGTGTCGGGCGATTGCTGCTCGATAACGTCAATGAAACCCTCGCCGCACGAAACGTAAATTCGCTTCAGCTTCGCGTCGTAGAACAGATCGTCGGTATCGCCGGAGATGCCGAGATCACTGACGATGTGGCCGTTGCTGGAATCGAGAATTGCGAGGCGCGCCGGCTGGCGGCAGCCGATGAACAAACGGCGGTTCGGCTCGTCAAGTGCCATGGGGAAATTGGCATGGAACTTTTCCATCGGCCATTCGGCGACCAGCTTGCCCGCTTCGCGATCTACAACTCCGACTTTCTTTGCGTCGGGCAAATTTATGAAGATCCGCTTTCCGTCGCGTTCCAACTGGAATGATTCGGGGTGGGCAGCAAGTTTGATCTTTGAAGCGACCTTCCATGTGCGCGGATCGACGACAGCCAGTCCACCATCACCATAGCCGACGTAAATCAGCCCGGTGCGCGAATCACGCCGCACGTTGTCTGCGTCGTCCAACCCCTCGACCCGTGCGGTCTGCTGGTAAGTTTTGCCATCATAGACACGAAATGTTCCGTCATTGCCGTTGGCGACTCCGAACTGATTTTCGGCTGCAAGGAACACGACGCCGGTCGGTTTGCGCAGACCCTGAATCGTATGCAGGCGTTTGCCGGCTGCAACATCGAGAATTTCGAGGGTGTCATTGCCCAACGCCGCGACGAACAAGTGATGCGTATTTGTATCGATCGCAAAATGATCGAACCGACCCTTTACCCCGGTTAATGGGATCGTGTGGACGAGCTTCAAAGTGTCTGCGGCCTCAGCCGAAAAGAGCCATCCCGGCATGCCTACGAAGAACGCAACGCAAGACGAAAAAAACTGAGCTTTCATTTGCCACTCCCGAAACTGAAGTCATCAAACAAGGTCACGCTGTCGGCCTTTGTCCAGAGCCCGACCATGCCGGGTTCCTTGAACGTTTCGTCCTCCCATTCAATCGCCTTCTTCCCGTCAAAGGTGATTGTGAACTGGTTACCCGTGAACTCTGCTCGCAGTGTGTGCCACTGATTGGGCGAGACCTTCATTTTTGTGCGTTTCTTCTCGGTCCGCTTGCCCTTGACCGTGTGATAGATAGTCACGTTGTCTTCCAGCGCGTTGGCGCGGGCGACGTAGTAGTTATCTGGGTCCCTGGCTCGCCATACAACGCCACCTGCCTGGTCCTCCTTCCCTGAGACCGTCTTGAACTTCACTTCAACAAAACCGTCTTTGACGCTCGTGCCGTTCTTCAGGCACACAGGGTATGTGGCTTCGCCGGATTGTTTGAGCACATTCGGTTTGCTTGGCGCGCTCTCGTCCTTTTCAATTGTCCACTTCGCTTCGCCTTTGCCCGTTTGAGTTGCGGTCCAGCCGGGCGGCGCTGCGCCCGAGGTCGCGTCGTCGAAATTGATCGTTTCAGCGCGCGCCATCACGAAAACTCCAATTACGCCCAAAAGGACAAACAGCCGTTTCATAATGTTATTGAAGCGACGCGGTCTGTTTGACGTTCTCCTGCGTTTTTAACGCTCGCTGCACTGCCGATGCAAGCTCGGTCGCTTTGCCTTTACCCCAGTAATGAAGGAATAATATGCGGGGAGCTTCGTGCGTCATGTGATGATGAATCGCGACGATGTTGATGCTGCTTTGACGGAGTGATTTCAGGACCGGCTGAAGTTCATCTTCAAGCACCGCAAAGTCACCGTCGACGACCGCGCTCTCATCCGATCCCGCAAACGCAGCCCAGGTATTGACACCCATTTCTTTGGTCGCTTCGCAGCCGCAGGGCATTTTGGCTTTGCGCCCAATGACGACCTTGAACATGCCATTGTTGCTTTCGCCTTTCGTTCCGAGAACTTCCTGGATTGCGCTCGCTGCAATAGAACTTTTCGCCGGGATTTCGCCGGCGAACGATTTTGCGGGTTGCGAGCCTTTGGCGCGAACCCCCTTCGACGCATCGAGGGCCGCCTTCACGCCCATGGCCAGTGTTTCCAGTTTCCCTTCTCCCCCGATGTGCATGAAATAAACCTTCGGGTCATCGAAGAAGAAATGATTGTGCAGCGCCGTAACACTCAAGCCATTTTCAAGCGCAGCACTCATTACCGGATTCACCTCATCCTGAAACAAAACCAGATCGCCCATGACCATCGCCTCCTCTTTCATACCGGGCTTGAACGCTGCCCACGATGTCAGCCCCATAAAAGGGGGCATCTGCCATTGATCGACCGAGACTTTGACGTCATTGCGTGGCGACGTTACTTTGAACACGCCTTCTTCGGCGTTCATTTTGCCGGACAAGCCGGTGAGTTTTTGAATTACATTGGTATCGAGGTCAGCGGCCGGAACGCTGATCGCACACAACAGGCCAAAAATCATTCCTCTCTTCATGCTCGCAATATTGCCTCCTCAAACCATTCAGGGACAAGCCATAGTTCTTTGCCGCGGCGTGTAAAATGCTGTGTTCACATTGACGATTGTCGGGAACCTAATAGATTAACTATCTGTGCGACACTTGAGAACAGTGTTTGTGTTAGCGCTCGCTTTGTTGTGGGTGCCTATCACCGCACATTGCAAGCTGGAGTTAATTCCGGGGCTGGAGTTTCTTCAGTGCGCCGGCGACACGTCAACAAAGTCCGACTGTGAAGGGGATTCGTGCCAAACCGTAGAGTCGGGTGCATACAAAACCCAGGACAATGATGATTTGGTGCCCCTGCCCGTTCTGACACTGGATTTTTCGGCCTCCGTTCCTCCCCCTGAAGCGTTCGACCTGGAATCCGGCGTCGTCAGTGTCTTTACCCTCGGCCCTCCTGAATTGCCGAAGTGCTGGCAATTCCTCCTGCGTACTGCGCCGGTAGTTCGGGCGCCTTCCGTTGCTTCATAAACAGGCCCTCTATCGAGGGGTCTTCGAATCGTCTGGCGTGAGTTGTGTCCCGGGCTCAGGTGTCACGCCGGCTCAAATCAATCCGTATGTCAGTCAGGTTACTTGTTTATGAAGCAGAAATTTTGGAAATGCAGTTTGCTCTTCTTCGTTTTCGCGACGAGCGGAGCGAGGCTATTGCGAGGAGCGGACGTTGCGGCAACAAACGCCAGTGGCAATCAAATCACGATCGAGGCGCTGGTTGCCGAAGCTTTGGAGAAGAATCCGGAGCTAAAGTTCTACGAAGCTGAGATTACGGCCGCAAAGGCCGGACGCAAGACAGCCGGGCGGTTTCCCAATCCTGAATTGTCCGCGAGCGGAGGGCAAAAGCGCATCTCGGGCGGATCTCTCGCGGCGGAAGGCGTTGCATGGTCGGTCTCAGTTGCCCAACCGTTTGAATGGCCGGGACGGATCGGCTTGCGGAAGGCGATCGCCAATCGCGACATCGAGTTGGCGCAACTCGGATTGGAGCGGTTTCGCGCGGCGTTGGCGGCACGGGTGCGAACGCTGGCGTACGGCCAGTTCGCTGCGGAACAGAAGGCAGCGACTGCGCGGGAAGTTGCCGAGCGCTTTCAAATGTTGCGTGAGGTGTTGGTGCAACGCGATCCGGCAGGCATAACACCTTTGCTGGAAACGCGGGTGATCGAGGCGACAGAGCTCACGATGCAACGCAAAGCAAGCGAGGCGGCAATCGCGGCCCAGGCCGCGGCGCTCGAAATGAATCAGCTTCGCGGCCAGCTTCCGGATGCTCGTCTGTCGATCGGGTCGAGCGATTTGGCATTTCGCCCGGCCGAGCAGGTTGAAACGTTGCTGGCACTCGCGCGCACAAACAATTTCGAACTGCGCGTCCGCGCCGTCGAACTGGCCCAACAGGGTTTCCGGGTTGATTTGGCCAGGAACGAGCGATTTCCGACGCTCTCTGTGGGACCGATGATATCTGAAGAACGCGCCGGAGATCGCGAGCGCATCATCAGCCTGGGCGTGAGCGTCCCCTTGCCGCTGTGGAATCGAAATTCCGGCAACATCGAATCGGCCAGGGCGCGGAAAATGCAAGCCGAGGTGTCAATGTTCGTAACTCAGCGGGAAGTCGAACGGAAGGTTGTCGAAGCGGCGCTCACTTACCGAACAAAAATCGACGAAATCGCCAGGTGGCGGCCTGATTCAATCGAACATTTTCGCGGAGCGGCAGAACTGGCGGACCGCCATTACCGTCTCGGAGCTGTGCCCGTGACGACTTACGTCGAGCTGCAGGAAAAGTATCTGGATGCAGTTGAAAGCCTGCTGGATACCAGGAAAGAAGCCCTCGAAGCGGCGCAGAACCTTGAATTGTTGACCGGACTCGCTCTACCTCTGGCGACCACAAAAAGTGAGGAACAGAAATGAGCAATCATTCAATTTCCAGGCCTGGCCGCACTTTGAGAGACACCATGTGTCGATATGGGTTTTCCTTGCTGGTGATATTGGCAATCGTTGGTTGCCACTCGAAGCGATCGGAACAGGCTGCGCCCGAAACGGAGAGCGTTAATCTTTTCAAGGAAGGCAAGGGGATTTTGCTCTCGGACGAGACCAGAATGTTGTTCGAACTTGAGATCGTCGAGGTCGAGGAGAGGCCGATGCCGCGTCGGATTCGGAAGACGGCACAGGTTTTTCGCGTCGCGCAGGATGCCCGGGCAGATGCAGCGGCCCTCCTGAGCGTCGATGAAGCGAAACAACTAAACCTCGGTCAACCCGCAGGCATAAAGGGCCCGGAGGAAAGTGATCCTGAGATTGCGGGTACGCTGATCCGACTCGATAAACAGACACAGGCTGCGTTCGGTCAGACGGAAGCCGTGATTCAATTTTCTGTCGCGAATCAAAAGTGTCCGATGGGCGCGTTCGTCAACGTTACTTTCACCAACCAGGACTCGAAGCCAGTGTTTGTCGTGCCGCAGCCGGCATTGCTCACTGCCGCGGACGGATACTTCGTTTACACAGTCAGTGGAACCTATCTCACGCGGACACGTGTCAAGCCGGGAGCAACCAGCCGGGGGTGGGTGGAAATTGAAGACGGGTTGTACGCCGGTGATTCTGTCGCAGCCAGGGGTGTCGAGAATCTATGGCTGGTGGAATTGAGCGCGCTGAAAGGTGGAACGCCCTGCTGCCCGGTTCCAAAGAAGAAAGACAAATAGCGAGGCAACATGGTCCTTCGTATCTTTGAATTTTCATTGCGTCAGCGAGTCCTGGTGCTGCTCGGGGTCGTAGGGCTGGCCGTAGCGGGCGTTTGGTCGGCGCTCCGTTTGCCTATCGACGCGGTGCCGGACATCACGAACGTCCAAGTACAAATAAATACCACCGTCGCTGCGCTGGCGGCCGAGGAAATCGAAAAGCAAATCACCTTTCCGATCGAGACAGAGATGCAGGGAGTCCAGGGGCTCGTCGAGATACGATCCATCTCGCGCTTTGGATTGTCCCAGGTGACCCTTGTCTTTGACGATCACAGCGACATTTATCGAGCGCGCCAACTCGTCACCGAGCGTCTCCAGAACCTGGCAGGGGAACTCCCCGCCGGTACACAGCCAAAGCTGGCGCCCATAACCACTGGCCTGGGCGAAGTGTTCTTTTACACCGTCGATTACACCCCCGGCGCTACCAACAAGCCGTCCACGCGCTACGAACAGCTTTTGGAATTGCGCCAAATTCAGGAGTGGACCATCAAGCCGCTTCTTCGATCCGTCCCGGGCGTGGCCGAGGTCAACACCTCCGGCGGGTACGAAAAGCAGATCGTCGTGCTGCCGCACCCGGAAAAAATGATGAGCGCTGGATTGTCCTTCGACGAATTGGCCAGTGTCGTAAGCGAGAACGTCGAAAACGCAGGCGGTGGCATTGTCCAGCGTGGTGGGGAGCAAATCACAATTCGCTCCGTCGGCCGCGTGCAATCTCTCGACGACATTGCCAGCCTTCCAATCAAATTTGGCGGGCGCGTCCTTCCCTTGTTGGTTAGAGACGTCGCAGATGTGGGGATCGGTTCAAGCTTTCGCAATGGAGCATCGACGATGAACGGTAACGAAGCAGTTGTTTGCTGGGTGCTCATGTTGAGCGGCGCCAACAGCCGGGTTGTCGCCGAGCGCGCCAGCGAAAAACTAAGGGAGATTCGGAAGAAGCTTCCGTCGAACGTAATCGCACGGACGGTCTACAATCGAAGCGACCTGGTGAACGCTACTCTTTCGACGGTCGAAACAAATCTCTTTGAAGGGGCTGTCCTGGTAGTTGTTGTGCTGCTGGGTTTGATTGGGAATTGGCGCGCGGCGCTCATCGTCGCTTTGGCGATCCCGCTTTCCATGCTGTTTGCCGTCACGGGAATGCTGCGGGCGGGCGTGTCGGGTAACCTCATGAGTTTGGGCGCCGTGGACTTCGGACTGATCGTCGACGGGGCAGTCGTGATCGTTGAAAACGTCGTGCGGCAGCTCGGAGCCAGGCAGCATGCCCTTGGTCGTCGTGTTGATTTCCGGGAACGAATCGAAGTCATACTCGCCGCCAGTTCCCAGGTTGGCAGGCCGATGGTATTCGGGGTTGCGATTATCACGATCGTTTATGTGCCCATCCTCGCGCTCACCGGCATTGAAGGCAAAATGTTCAAGCCTATGGCGCTCACGGTCATCTTCGCGCTCCTCGGCGCGCTGGTGCTTGCCCTGACTGTCGTGCCGGTCCTTTGCTCGTTTTTCCTCTCCGGACCGATTAAGGAGGGAGACAACTGGTTTATGCGGTGGGCGAAAAAAATCTACGCCCCGCTGCTGAGATGGGCAGTTGCACATCGTTGGATCGTCGCCATTGCGGCGTTTATTCTGTTCGCCGCTTCCATCTTTGAGTTCAAGCGCCTTGGCGCCGAGTTCGTGCCCCAGCTCGACGAAGGATCCGCCGTCCTGATGCTCACCGGGCCGGCGAGCGTCGGCATCGACACTTCGCTCGCCCAGCAAAAGAAGGCGGAGCACGCCTTGCTCAAGGAATTTCCGGAGATCTCTCACATTTTCTCGCGCATCGGCACGGCCGAAGTCCAAACCGACCCCATGGGACCGAATCTCTCCGACACCTTCATTTTTTTCGTGTCACCGGAGCAATGGAGAAGGGTCGATGGCCGCCTCATCACGAAAGAGGAACTGGTAGAACGTATGAGCAAGGCAGTCGAAGCCGCCACGCCCGGCCTTAGCCCCTCCATCACGCAGCCAATTGAAATGCGATTCAACGAACTGCTCGAAGGCGCCCGCGCCGACATCGCGGTGAAGATCTTCGGTTCAGATCTCGCTCTGCTCGAGCGTGCGCAGACCGAAGCCCGGGCGATTCTGGAAAAAATCCGCGGCACCGGAGATGTGGAATTCGACGCCTTTGGCAAAGCGCCGGTCCTGGAAATTACGCTGAACCGTACCAATATGACACGGTACAACGTTCATGCTGCCGAAGTGAACAAGACCGTCGCCGCAGCGTTGGGCGGAATGCCTGTTGGCACGTTCATCGAAGGTAATCGCCGTTACGACATTGTGGTGCGGATGCCTGAAGAGCTTCGGGAGAAGCTGGAGCAGTTGGATCGCCTGCCTCTTCGCACCAGTGATGGGGGCCTCATTCCGCTTGGCAAGGTTGCAAACATCGGTATCGCCGAGCAAGTCGCCACGATAAATCGTGAGTCGGGCCAGCGCCGCGCTGCGCTTCTCGTCAATCTGCGCGGACGCGATGTGCAAAGCTGGGCAATCGAAGCGCAGCAAAAACTCGCGGCACAGGTCAAGCTCCCCGAGGGCTACTACTTCGACTTTGGCGGACAATTCAAGAACCTGCAGGCCGCACGCACGCGCCTGGCAATTGTCGTCCCACTGGTGCTGGCGCTCATTTTCGTGCTGATCTTCGCCGCGTTCGGCAGTTTGCGACAAGCTCTCATCATTTATTCCGGCATTCCCCTGGCAGTTACCGGCGGCGTCTTTGCGCTCGTGATCCGTGGTCTTCCCTTCAGCATCTCTGCGGCCGTCGGATTCATCGCGCTGAGCGGCGTTGCAGTCTTGAATGGCGTGGTCCTCATCACCTACTTCAATCAATTGCGCGAACAGGGGCGGACTGTCCTGGATACGGTCTACGAAGGCTCCCTCACGCGTCTTCGCCCGGTCTTGATGACCGCCCTCGTGGCCAGTCTTGGGTTTGTCCCTATGGCAATCGCAACCGGTTCCGGCGCCGAAGTTCAACGCCCCCTGGCGACCGTCGTTATCGGCGGAATCGTCAGTTCCACTTTCCTCACCCTCATACTGTTACCTGTACTCTATGAGTGGGTTGAGCGAAATCGTCTGGTGAAAGCACCAGCCACCAGCGAAAAGATGCGACGGGAAACCATCGAAACAAAAACATGAAACCATCCTCGAGACTTATCACCCTGGCCGGCGCACTTTGCGTCGGGTTATTGACGCTGAATGCGGCCGACAAGAAGCATCCTGGCGGGCCGAAAGGCGGCCGCTTGCTTGAAAAGACCGATCCCAAAGCCGAGTTCCTTGTGGAGAAGGACAACACTGCGACCATCACTTTCTATGATGCCGCCCTGAAACCGCTTCCAGTCAGCGGCCAGTCTGTGACTGTGATTGCCGATGCCAAAGGCGGCCGCAAGACGGTCGAGTTTGAGAAGAAGGGCGATGTTCTTGTCAGCAAGACAAAGCTCCCTGAAGGCGACGCACTACCGGTGGTCGTTCAATTTAAGCAAAGCGCCGACGCGAAGCCGCAGAACCACCGTTTCAAACTCGATCTCGCGACGTGTGGTGGGTGCAAACGCGCTGAATATGCGTGCATTTGCGATCACTGATCCCCGTCGATGAAGTCAAAACCGCGGTAACGCCTTTCGTCTTGATCGGGCGGGAGCTAAACTGAATGGCAATGAATGCGTGGTCTCCCGAAACCTGGCGCACCGCGCCGAGTCTGATCACGCTGGGGGCGCTGCTGGCCTGGGAATCATTCGCGCCATTCTTAATTCAATTCACGCGGGCCTCAGGCGATCGACTCCGTCACGGACTGCGAAACCTTGCCCCCCGGCGGATTGAATGCCGCCCTGAACGGTTCCGTCTGCGTCGACCGGAATTTGCGCCCGGTCATTGTCACTCCGTTTATGCACAAAGTGCATCATTCGAATCGCCAGCCGGAAACTGACTCGAATTATTCCTCACTCTTTTTCTAATACTTCTGCCAATGCTTTACGACTGGATGGAGCGACGCCCGAATGCAACCAGCGGGAATTAAAGGACAAAGCGGAGCGATGGCGTGGCGCCAGGTCGCTGATTTTCTGGCATTGCGGCGTAATACGTGCGTCTTGCTTGGCGCGCTTCTCCTCATGGGCACCGGCGAGAGGCTTTGGCTTGGATTTGTTCCGAAGTACCTTCAATTCCTCGGCGCAAGCGTGTTCATCATCGGCCTCTTCGACGCGCTCCAAACGCTCCTCGGCGCAGTTTATGCCTATCCGGGCGGCTGGCTCACTGATCATTGGGGACAGCGCAAATCGCTGCTGACTTTCAACATCATTTCAATCGCCGGTTACGCCGTGGTCCTTTGGTGGCATCACTGGATGGCTGTTGTGCTCGGCGCATTCCTGTTCCTGGCATGGAGCGCCCTTTCTCTCCCTGCCACATTCACGGTGGTCGCTACGGCGGTGGACCGGCGCCGGCACACGATGGGAATCGGAGTGCAATCCATGATGCGGCGAGTCCCAATGATAATCGGCCCCGTCGCCGGTGGTTGGCTGGTCACCCGTTTCGGATGGGAACGCGGAATCCAATACGCCTTGCTCGCCTGCATCCTCCTGGGTATCGCCACCGCCGTCCTGCAATGGCTGTTAGTCGAGCCGGCAACTCCGTCTCCTGCGAAAGAATCACAATCGCTCTCGTTCCTCTCCGTCGTTCGCTCCTTCACGCCGGGGTTGCGCGAGCTGCTTGTGAGCGATATCCTCATTCGCTTTTGCGAACGCATCCCCTACGCCTTCGTGATCCTGTGGGCGATCGATCACGGCCATGTTACCCCGCAGCAATTCGGTTACCTGGTCGCCATCGAGATGGTCACCGCGATGCTCTGCTACATTCCCGTCGCGCACCTCGCAGACAAATACGGACGTGTCCCATTCGTCCTGGCAACTTTCATCTTCTTCACCTTGTTTCCCATTTCATTGCTCTTGGCGCACAACTTCTGGTGGCTCGCTTTGGCATTTGCCGTCCGCGGACTCAAAGAATTTGGCGAACCCGCCCGCAAGGCCCTCATCATCGGCGAAGCTTCCCCCGAAATTCGCTCCCGCACCTACGGCGCCTATTACCTCATCCGCGACTGCATCGTTACCAGCGGTTCCTTCCTCGGTGCGTGGCTTTGGAGCATAAGTCCGCAAACAAACTTCCTCGGTGCCGCCATTTGTGGACTCCTCGGCACCCTTTCGTTCTGGTGGTTCATCTTCCGCCGATCACCATCACTCGTGTCACCTTGAAAAGACTTGCCAAAAACGATTTATCACATGCACAGTTGCGCATATATTAACGGAACTTGAACTCTTTCATATCACATGCCTAAGAAGAGCGTATCTCCAAAAACCGCCCAGGCCCGCTACATCATGATCGGCGGGTTCCTGGGAGCTGGCAAAACCACCGCGGTGGGCAAACTCGCGCGCGAACTAAGCGACCAGGGCTATCGGATCGGGCTGATTACCAATGACCAGGGGCGCAACCTCGTGGACACGACCATGCTCCGCTCGCAGGGTTTTGCCACCGAAGAGATACCCGGCGGCTGTTTTTGCTGTCGCTTCAATTCACTCGTGGATGCGGCAGAACGTTTGACCGCCAACACGCGGCCGGAAATTTTCATCGCCGAGCCAGTGGGGAGTTGCACGGATTTGGCCGCCACGGTGACTTATCCGCTGCGAAGAATGTATCAGGATAACTTTACCGTGGCGCCGATCAGTGTGCTGGTCGATCCGGTCCGCGCGCAGAGAGTCTTTGGTTTGAAAAAAGGCGGCAACTTCTCGGAAAAAGTCCTCTACATCTACAAAAAGCAGATCGAAGAGGCTGACATTGTCATCATCAGCAAGAGCGATCTGCTGAATGACAAAGAGCTCGACGCCTTGCGTAAGGCGATCCTGAAGGAATTTCCGGGAAAGGAAATCATGACCGTCTCCGCGCGGTCGGGCAAAAATCTCGGCACCTGGTTCTCCCGCATTGTAGATGCGAAGCAAACAGCCCGCACCGCGATGAAGGTTGATTATGGAATTTACGCGGACGGCGAGGCGCTGCTCGGCTGGCTCAATTGCACTGTCAATCTCGCCGCGAAGAGAGCTTTTGATTCGGACAAATTCCTCAAGCAGCTCGGAACCGAAATTCAAAAGCGTCTCGCTGCGAAGAAGGCCGAAGTGGCGCACATGAAAATGACCCTCAGTCCCGAAGGGGATCTTTCGGGCGAGATCGCCGGCATCAATTTGGTCCGCAACGATTTCGTCCCTGAGCTTTCGTTTCAATTGGACGCGCCGGTGCAGAAGGGCCAGCTGATTATCAATCTTCGTGCCGAAGCCGCTCCGGATGTGCTCGGAACCGCCGTACGTGAAGGGCTTGCCGCGACAACGAGAAAGTTCCCAACACTGGCGGCGACCGTGGATCACCTGGAACATTTCCGTCCCGGCAAACCGACGCCCACGCATCGCATCGCAACTCTGTCCGCATAACAATTTTCTTCATGGGCAAGATCCCGAAATGGGTTACGGGGGAATTCTTCGGGACATTCCTGCTCGTGTTTTTTGGCTGCGGCAGCGTAGCGGCGGCGGTGTTGACCGGCGCCCAGGTCGGCGTCTTCCAGGTCGCGATCGTTTGGGGTCTGGGAATCGCCACCGCCATTTATCTGACCGCGGCCTTGAGCGGCGCTCATCTCAATCCCGCCGTCACTCTGAGCATGGCCGTGTGGTCGGATTTCCCCAAAAGCCGAGTCATCCCCTATATCACAACCCAACTGGCTGGCGCATTCGCGGCAGCGGCCGTCTTATTTTTCATCTTTGGAAATGCGCTGGGCATTTTCGAGGCGACCAATGGCATCGTTCGCGGCGCGCCGGGCAGCGAAGCCAGCGCGATGATCTTCGGCGAATACTATCCCAGCCCAGGTGGACGGCCCTTCACCACCGAAGCGCGCAAACGCATGACCACGCCGCGAGCGTTCGCCGCCGAAGTGGTCGGCACCGCCGTGTTGCTGCTGGTGATTTTTTGCGCCACCGATGAACGAAACAAAGCCCGCCCGCAGATTCTTACCGCGGCCACAATCGGCCTTACAGTCACGTTACTCATCTCGCTGCTCGGTCCACTGACGATGGCTTGTTTCAATCCCGCACGGGATTTTTCGCCAAGGCTCTTTTCCTCACTCGCCGGGTGGGGACGTGTGCCCTTCGAAGCCAACGGGACAGGCTGGCTCACCGTCTACATCATCGCGCCGCTGCTGGGCGGGTTACTGGGTGGCGGAATCTATCGCGCCTTTTTCAAACGGGCTTACGAAACAGACTCTGCAAACAACCAAAGCTAAATGCACAGATGAAACTCTCATCGAAGACAACATTCGCAGCCATTCTGGCAACCATCTTCGCACTCCTCAATGCGCAAGCAGGCGAAAGCGATTTGATTCAACCGCTTATTCCTGCCGTCAAGCAGGCCATCGGCGAGTTTGGACGGATCGACCCGGCGCGGAAGTCCGAATTGCAGCAGGCCGCAGCGTTCATCCGGGGACGGATGGAACAGGGAAAATCCGCCGACGTTACATTCATTTGCACGGCCAATTCGCGCCGCAGCCATCTTTCCCAAATCTGGGCGCAAACCGCCGTCGCCTATTACGGCTTGAGCAACGTCGCCACTTACTCGGGTGGCACCGAAGTGGCCGCGTGCAATATCCGAACGATTCGGACGCTGCGTCGCGCCGGTTTCTCGATCGTTCAATCCACTGGCGGAATGAACCCGGTTTACCTTGCGCAATACAGCGATACCCGCCCGGCGGTCAAAATGTACTCGAAGGTCTTCTTCACCGAAGAGAACCCTCAAAAGGATTTCGCCGCGCTCTTCTGTTGCGATCAGGCCGCCGGCAGTTGCCCGGTGGTTAAAGGCGCGGCACTACGCTTGCAGATTCCCTACGTCGACCCCATAGCATCCGATAACTCTCCCGCCGAAGAAGCGACCTACGATGAGCGCAGCCGCCAGATCGCGCGCGAAATGTTCTACCTGATGTCCGCAGTCAAAGGTGGCACCGGAGCGAGAGCTTCCCGCTGACCTTTAGGGCAGTGTTTGTAGTGCAGGCTTCAGCCTGTCAGGTGGGCCATCCAAGCCTTTTGTGTCGCAAACAGGCTGAAGCCTGCACTACAAACCAGGGCTACCTTCACTCAAACGCTCTAATCAAATCGGAACGTGCAGCAGCCCAGGTCGAGTTGATTTTTGCTGCGGGCGATCTTTTGCTTCAACTCGGGATCAACGGTGCAGTTCAGGTTCTTTCCTTCTTTCTCCGTCGTCACGATGCCCGCTTCACGCAAGACACGGAGATGTTTAGAGACGTTATACTGAGTCGCGCCCACACGCTCCGTAAGTTCGGTGACCGTCAGCGTTCTCTGCAGCAGTTCGCGCACGATTCGCCAGCGTGTTTCATCCGCCAGCGCTTTCAGGATCCGAATGCACTCAGTCTGCTGCGCCACAACTGCTGGAGTTTGCGCCTGTCTCCAATACGAGTCGAGCGAAAGCCACTATTCCCCGATTATCTTCACCAGCACACGTTTACGACGATTTCCATCGAACTCGCCGTAAAAAATTTGTTCCCACGGACCTAGATCGAGTTTGCCCTTCGTTATTGCGACGACGACTTCACCTCTCATGATTTGGCGTTTGAGAGGGGCGTCGGCAATTGGCATTAACACCGTGATCAGCCACCCAAACCTTGCCGCCGGCCAGAAGGACCTCCGGCATCTTCTCACGACCGTGTTTGGCGATGTGGGTCCGTATTATATTAAGTGGCCGCAAGCCAACCTGCGTCATGAAAAAAGGCTGACGGAAACACGCCGAAAGGCTCTACTACGAACATGAAAGTCGAACTCTCGCTGCTCGCGCTCGCCTCGATTCTGTGCGGTCGACTCTGCGCGGCTGAAGACAACGCCCCCACTGATGATTGGAAGCCAGCGCCGTCCAATCAGGAGGGCAAACAATATCCGCAGGTCAACTCGGAAGGCCGGGTGAAATTCCGCATCGTTGCGCCGAGGGCTCAGAGCGTCGGCGTGAGTTTCAGAGATAGCAGTCCATTCACGAAGGGTGACGACGGTGCGTGGACCGGCTACACGCGGCCCTTAGACGAAGGCTTTCACTATTACACCATCAACATCGACGGGGCCGACGTGCCCGATCCGAACAGCCACTACTTTTATGGCGCGGGACGTTGGGGCAGCGCCGTCGAAGTTCCGGCGAAGGACGCGGACTTCTACGCGCTGAAAAACGTTCCGCATGGCCAGCTCCGGGAGATTCATTACTTCGCGAAGTCGAGCAATACCAACCGCCACGCGTTTGTTTACACGCCGCCCGAATACGACAAGGACGCGACCAAGCGTTACCCGGTGCTCTATCTGCAACACGGCGCGGGCGAGGATGAAACGGGCTGGGGCCGGCAGGGCTACGCTGGAATAATCATGGATAATTTAATCGCCGACGGAAAAACGAAGCCGTTTATCATTGCGATGGAATTTGGCGGTAACCCGTTCGGTGGCGGGCCGCGGCGAACGAACGCAGCGCCGGCTGGTGCTGGTCCGACGAACACTGCTTCGGGTCCAGGCGGACGCGGCGGGTTCGGTAACTTCAATTTCAGCGCGTTCGAAAAGGTGCTTATCGACGACTTCATTCCGTCCGTGGACGCGAACTTCCGCACCATCGCGGATCAACATCATCGCGCAATGGCTGGACTCTCGATGGGCGGCATGCAAACCAGGACCATCACGTTGGCGCATCTCGATACGTTCTCGCACATCGGCGTGTTCAGCGGCGGCAGCATTGCGGTGACGAACATCACCGACATGGCCAAGTTCAAAGAGCAGGTGAAGCTCGTGTTCGTGAGCTACGGCAGCCGTGAACTCGGCACGAACCGCGTGGGCGGTCGAGGCTTCGGCGGCGATCCCAAAGTGAACGTCGCGGCGCTCAAAGAGGCCGGCATCAACAGTGTCTTCTACGAATCTCCGAACACCGCGCACGAGTGGCAGAGTTGGCGGCGCAGCCTGCACGAGTTCGCACCACTGTTGTTCAAGGATTGAAAACCAAACCGCATCGAAACTCTTACAACAACAAACATGAAAACTCACATCACGCTCCTGGCGCTCGCGCTCGCTTCACTCTCCGCTCCCGCGGCGGATGTCACCGGCACATGGAAGGCCGAGTTCAACACGCAGCGGGGTTTGCAGAAATACACCTTCACGCTCAAGCAGAATGGTACGAGCATCACCGGCAAAGCCAACGTTGAACGCGACGGCGAAAAGCGCGAAGCCGAACTGAAAGAAGGCAAAGTCGAAGGCGACGCGGTGACGTTTGTCGAGCCGCTGAAAATTCAAGACAACAACATCCGCATTACTTACACCGGCAAGATTTCCGGCGACGAGATGAAGTTCACTCGCAACGTCGGCGATTTCGGTTCTTCGGAAGCCACGGCCAAACGCGAAGGCCTGAGCCCCAAAACACAAGCAGCAGGGACGCAAACCCCATCGACCAACGCTGGCGCCACGAATGTCGCCGCAGGCCGCGGCGGGCGCGGATTTGGCGGCCCAATCGAATTGAAGCCGGACGACAAACCGACCTTTCCGAATCCGCCGGAGGGTTTCGACCAACCGCGGGAGGGAATCGAGCGTGGTAAACTTGATCGGGTTGATTACGACTCGAAGACTGTCGGCGTGAAGCGATGGATGCAGGTTTACACCCCGCCGGGTTATTCGAAGGACAAGAAATATCCCGTGCTGTATTTGCTCCACGGCATTGGCGGTAATGAGCGCGAGGAATGGGCCAGAGGCGGCGTGCCTCACCTGATCCTCGACAATCTGATCGCCGACAAAAAAATCGAACCGATGATCGTCGTCCTTCCCAATGGCAACGCGACGACCAACACCGCGACCCGAAGTCAGGGCGGTGCGCGCGGCGGTCGCGGCGGCGGCTTCGGGGACTTAACCGGTTGGGGAAAGCCTTTTGAAGAGGATCTCATCAAAGACATCATTCCGTTTATCGAAGCCAATTATTCCGTGAAAGCGGATCGCGAAAACCGCGCTTTGGCTGGACTTTCAATGGGCGGGGGACAGTCGCTCAACATCGGCCTTGCCAACCTTGACACGTTTGCGTGGATCGGCGGTTTCTCGTCCGCGCCGAACACAAAGCCAGCGTCGGAACTCGTACCCGATCCCGAGAAGGCGACGAGGCAATTGAAACTTCTCTACATCTCGTGTGGCAACAAGGACGGATTGATTCGCATCAGCCAGGGCATTCACGCCTACCTGAAGGAAAAGAATGTGCCGCACATCTGGCACGTGGATGAGCACGCCCACGATTTCCAGCATTGGAAAAAAGGCCTCTATAACTTTTCCCAACTTTTCAAGCCAACCACCAGGTAAGGACCTGACTCCGGCTCATTCTTACATGAACGACGTAAAACAGATTCTGGTTCTTTTGACGGGAGGGCTGATGGCCCTCAACACGTTGGTGGCGGAGGTGCCGGCCCGGCCGCTCCACGTGCTTTATGCGGGGCCGGTCAATATTGGGAGTGGCGGGCGTGGCTTCGGTGGTCCGCGGACGAATTACGTTTATCTGCCGGGCCAGACTTTGGCGCCTGAAGCGATTTATTTCGATCATCTCTCCAGTGTCACCAACCTCACCGACGCATACTTGAAAGACTTTGATGCAGTCGTGCAGCTATTCCCTGACACCGAAGTCGGTGCGGCGCAGCAGAAGTTGCTCGACAATTTCAAAAACGCGGGCAACGCAGTGATCAAATACACCGAGCGCCCAGCCGATGCAGTTTTGCGCGAGGCTGTGTTGGGCGGCGTAAGTAAGAAAGCGCGGTCTGCGTGGGAAGCTTTCCTCGCTTCGCGTCCTCCGTTGCAGCGCCTCCCGGGCGAAGTGCCCAATTATGAGCGCCGCCCGGAGCCGCTGAAGTTTCAGGCTCCTCTTTCTCCCAGGGACAGCATGCGTTACACGCAGGTCCCGGCAGATTTTGATCTTCAGCTCTTTGCCGCCGAACCGGACATCGTAAAGCCGATCTACATGGCGTGGGACGAACGCGGGCGTGCGTGGGTGATTGAGGCGCGCGATTATCCGCACGGTCTCGTGAATGAAGGCGAGCCGGGCAAGGCAGACATCAAAATTTGCGAGGACACCGACGGCGATGGCAAGGCCGACAAGTTCACGATCTTCGCCGACCACTTGAACCTCGCGACTTCGCTGGTGTTCGTGAATGGCGGCATCATTGTGTCAAAAGCGCGCCACATGCTTTTCCTCAAGGACACCGATGGTGATGACAAAGCGGATGTCCGCCAGGTGCTGCTCCCAGGCTGGGGCACCGGCGACACCCATGCGATGCAGAGCAATCTCAGTCGAGGCTTTGACAACTGGCTCTACGGCGCAGTTGGCTACTCGAATTTCCGTGGCAGGGCCGGAGGGAAGGATCTTCAGTTCGGTCAGGGAGTTTTTCGTTTTAAGGCCGATGGTTCCGCGCTGGAGTTTCTCTACCAATTCAACAACAACACGTGGGGCTTCGGACAAAATGCTGATGGCGATGTATTCAACGGCCAATGGAAACCCGACGTTCTACGGATACCTTCCCGCCCACATCCTGAACCCGACGCAGCCAGGCTTCGGCCGGCCGGGAGGTAATGGATTTCGCCCCGGCTATCGGCTCGATTCAAACAATACGGCCGAAGGTGCTGTTGCCAACGTCCGCCGGCTCCCCTCCGCCAAATCGATGGCTCCCGGCATGCGCATGCATCCGAACACACCGAACGTGCGCATGGTGGATAATTTTGGCGGCTATACCGCCGGTGCCGGACACGCCTTTATGGTCAGCGATACGTTGCCTCCGCGTCTGCTGGGCAAAGCGTTGGTCAATGAGCCGACCGCGAAGCTCATCGGCATCATGGACATTCAACGCGACGGCGGCGGCTACAAGGCGCTCGATGGCTTCAACCTTCTCGCCAGCAGCGACGAATGGATGTCGCCGATCTTTTCCGATATCGGACCGGACGGCGCGATTTGGGTGATTGATTTCTACAGCTTCATCATCCAGCACAATCCGACGCCGAGCATTCAATCAGCGGGCATTCAGGCCACTACCGGTCGCGGCGGCGCTTACATGACCGAAGATAATCTTCGCGACCAAACTCATGGGCGCATCTACCGCGTTGTTTGGAAGGACGGTCCCAAGAGTTCGGTCAAGTCCCTGGCCAACGTGAAAGCCTCTGAACTGGTTCAGGCACTCGACAGCGGCAACATGTTCTGGAGCCTTACGGCGCAGCGCCTGATCGTGGATAACAAAATGACGGGCGCGGCTTCTGCTTTGAAGAAGCGTGTGCGTTCTGGCACCGGCGGAACTGGTGCAATTCATGCACTCTGGTCGCTCGAAGGAATCGGGGCGCTCGACAAGGACACACACCAGGCGGCGTTGCTCGACAGGGATCCTGCCCTTCGCCGCAACGCAATTCGTGCGCTGCCGTCAAACGAGGCTGGACGCCAGCTCTTCTTCGGCAGCCCTGCCATCCAGGATCCAGATCTGATCACGCGCGAGGTGGCCTTTGTGAAGCTCGCCGAGTTTCCGACCATTCCCGAAATCCAAACCGTCGTCGCTCAACTTCCACGGGTCGCGGCGAACACGAATGACGCGTTTTTGAACGACGCACTCACCTTGCTCGGCCGCATTCACAAAGTCTCCGGCGTGGGTGCGAACGAGGTGAAGGTGGCGGCGGGTGATCCCAAACGTGGTGAGGAGTTGTTCTATAACAACCCCATCGCCGCGTGTGCCTCCTGCCACACCGTGCATGGCAAAGGCGGCGACGTCGGCCCCATTCTTGATGGCATTGCCGTTCGCGCCGACAAAGCCTACATCGTTGAAAGCCTCATGGATCCGAACGCCAAACTCGGGAAGGGATTCGAGAACCTGGCAATTTCCCCCATGCCGCCTCTTGGCGTGCTGCTGAAGGAACAGGAACTTGCCGACATCCTGGCGTTTCTCCAAACACTCACCACGCCGCCGAAAGACGGCGTGACGGTTCCGGTGAAAAAAGCCAACCCATACGAGTAATCATGAAGAAACTCTTCACGTTTGGGTCCGCTGCCTTGTCTTGCCTGTTGAAGCTCGGTGCCGCCGATGCCGTGCAACCCGACTCAGAAGGATACATCCGGCATTGGATGATGCTCGCCCCGATCGCTCTTCGCGAGGGAGAGACCGGCTCCGATGCGCTTTTCAAAGAACAGATCAGTGACGAAGCCGCCCTTCGACCCCATGCCGGGGACAAGGTCAACATTCGCGGGAAAGAATTGGTCTGGCAGAACATCACCGCCGCCACTAATTACTTCGACTTCAATGCAATCCTGAAGACGGTAAATGACCATGCGGCCGGCTACATGGTCACCTACATCGAATGTGAAACGGAGACGCCCGACGTGATTGTAGCCGTGGCCAGCAATGATGAGGGACGAATCTATTTCAACGGCGTGGATATTTACGCGTTCAGCGAACCGCGCACGCTGATGCTCGATGCCGATAAAGGCAAGGTTACGTTAAAGAAGGGCGTCAACGTCGTTGTCTTCAAAGTAATCAACGAACAGAACAGTTGGCAGGGAGCGATGCGCCTGCTGGATAAGACAGGTGCCCCCCTGAAGGATCTCAAAATCAAATTGTCGCCTTGAGGGATTTGCGTATGCGGTTGCTCACCACTTGGCTGCTGGCCGCGCTGCTCGCGGTCAGCGCGACTGCCAAAGCCGCCGAAAAGCCCGTCACGCTCAAGGATATTTTCAACGAACATTTCCTCGTCGGCACGGCGGTGAACCGCAACATGGTCACGGGCGGCGCAGGGTTCCGCCGGAGCGCGGAGCAGAGCGCGAAGGACGTTGCTCTCGTCAAGGAACAGTTTAACCAGATTTCGCCGGAAAACGATCTTAAGTGGCAGCTCATCCATCCGCGCGAAGGTGCGAACGGTTACGAATTCATCGCGGCTGATGCCTTCGTGAATTTCGGCCTGAGTAACAACATGTATCTCGTCGGGCATACACTTGTGTGGCATAGCCAGACACCGAACTGGGTGTTTGCCGGCACGAACCCGCCGCCGCCTTCCGCAACCAATGCTGCCCCTGCGGTCGCTGCGAACACCAACGCGGTCGGGACAAACCGGCTCGGGCGCGGACGGTTCGGCCCCGGCTTCGGCGGCGGTTTCTTTGGCCGTTACAACGGCCCGCGCGCGTCGCGCGACGAATTGCTTCAGCGAATGCGCGGGCACATTCACACCGTCGTGGGACGCTACAAGGGCAAGGTCAAGTCTTGGGACGTTGTGAACGAGGCCATCGCCGACGATGGCGGCACGAACATTTTCCGGAACTCGCTCTGGCTGGAAATCATCGGGCCGGACTTCATTGCCAAGGCGTTTCAATACGCCCACGAAGCCGATCCCGATGCGATTCTCCGCTACAACGACTATGGATTGGAAAATCCTGCCAAGCGCAAAAAGCTCATCACGCTCATCAAGTCGCTCCGGGAGCGGAAGGTCCCGGTCCACGCCATCGGCTCGCAGGCGCACCTCAATGTTTCAATACGCTTCGAGACGATGGACCAGACGCTGACCGAAATCGCGACGCTTGGTTTGCCCATTCACATCACCGAACTCGATGTCAACAGCGCTGCGGGAGGCCAGCGTGGTTTCGGCGCAGACATCGCCAACAACGCCGCGACCACTCAAGGCGGCCTCGTGAGCGACGCCGATAAAAAACTGGCCGACGCCTATGCGGGAATTTTCCGTGCGTTCCTCAAGCACCGCGACTCGGTGAAGGTGGTGACTTTCTGGGGCGCGAACGACGCGAACTCCTGGCGCGCCCAGGGCAAGCCACTCTTGTTTGATGTCAACAGCCAACCCAAGCCTGCGTTCGACGCTATAATTGCTGAGGCAAAGAAGACGAAGACCGCGACCGACAAATGACCCGCAGGCTTTGCCGTCACTTGAGGTAGTGGCGAGTCTTGATGCCGCGCTGACTTTGGATACCGCGAAAAAAGTTCAGGCAAACGACATGGAAGATTATCTTCATGCCGCCCAAGCCTTGCCTTATTGCGATGCCTTGTTCTGCGACGACTTCATGGCTCTGAAACTGCGGAATAAACCGCTGGAATTTGGAAAGCATTATCAGACGGAAATTGCCAGCCACCCGGATGAGCTTCTCGCCCACCTGAAATCTCTATGACTTCGTTCGGGGATTCAGTTGAGCCAAACGAAGATGAAACAACGGACACCGCCAAAATCCCCCATTGAACCGGCCATGTCTTTCTCCGATGGTGAAGGCCCATGAAATCGCTGACAGAGCATCTGTGGTTTGAAGTCCCAAACCGTCGCGGCTTCGTGAACATCACCGACACTGTTGAAGGATTGGTGAAAAAGAGTGGAGTCCAGGATGGACTTTGCCTCATTAACGCGATGCACATCACAGCCTCGGTATTCATCAATGACAATGAATCAGGCCTGCTACACGACTATGAGGTGTGGTTGGAAGAACTAGCTCCCCACGAACCCACTTCCCAGTATCAACACAATCGGACCGGAGAGGATAACGCTGACGCTCACTTAAAACGACAGATCATGGGTCGAGAAGTGGTCGTTGCCATCACCAAAGGGAAACTGGACTTCGGCCCGTGGGAACAAATTTTCTACGGTGAATTCGATGGACGCAGACGAAAGCGTGTGCTGGTGAAAATTATAGGGGAGTAAAGGTGAGTCAAAGAGGCGAAGAAGCAGCGGCAAAAACCATCCAAATAAGACACAAACACACAGCCCATCTGAGGAAGGTCTGAATGAAACATCCATTTCCATGAACGCATCTTCGCCCAATTAGGCACTAGGCGGCCAATACTTCGTCGGAATAATGTGATAGCTTTAAGCTATTACACGGCAGACGGTGGCAAATCTGCTGCGGCGTCTTTTTTGATTTCGGCTCGCCAGCAAAGCAAAAACAGTTAGTTGCACATTCTGCATCGCATTGACCAGGCACAAACCCTCCTGGATGCCGCTTTTCCGAACGAGACCTTCGACGGTCTCAGTAATATTTTCGTAACCACGGCGGCTCGGGACCTCAAACCAGAGATGTTCGGTCAAACTCTTCACGCGATGATTCTTGCCGCGCGCCAACCGCACCGCAACCGTTTGCTAAGCGAGTTCGATCAGCGCCACTCTGCGCGCGTGCCGGCCGCCTTCAAAGGGCGTCTCCAGCCATATGCGGACGATCTTCATCGCCATTTCGTCGGAAATCGTGCGCCGGCCGAGCGAGAGCATGTTCGCGTCATTATGCTGCCGCGCCCACTGTGCCGTTTGTTCGTTCCAGCACAGCGCGCAACGAATACCACGCACTTTGTTGGCGGCGATGGCTTCGCCGTTTCCCGACCCTCCAAGCACGATGCCTCGTTCGCACTCTCCCCTGGCCACCGCTTCGGCCGCAGGCCGTATAAAGAGCGGATAGTCAACCGGAGCCGTGCTGTGCGTGCCGAAGTCACGAACCTCATGCCCCCACGACATAAGCAGTGGTTTCAACATCTCCTTGTAATCAAAGCCTGCATGGTCCGAACCCAGGGCGATGCGCATATCGGTGCGAGGATGAGTTCCCGCAACCGATTGATGAAGCAAAAAGGATGAGCGGCCTGTTAGTGCAGTTTAAATATTGGTGTAGCCACCGAAATCCGGAACGGCTGCCGATTGGAAATCGGTGTAGCGCAGGACTCTGTCCTGCTGTGTCGCCGAACTCCGTTCGGCAGGCCGTGCGCCAATCCTGTAACCACGCGAAACCAGCTTCAAACGGTCATATGTAAAAACGAACGGCCCGCAGGTCAGGAGACCTGCGCTACAGCAGAACAGAGTTCTGCGCTACAAGCTCTAGTGCCAATCAAAGACCGTAAGCACCTCAACTTCCCGCAATGCCTCGCCCACAGGCACTCTCGGTGTTGTGCGGCCCCAGTATTGAAGGACGCGGTGAGGCGAATCGGCTTCGACCGTAAAGATGAGCGGGGCGAGAGCTTTGCTGATAATCCAACTAACAGGCTCCATTCTAATCCGCACGGCCTTCCTGCCATCGAATTCTACCGCCGATCCACGGCTGACTTTAAAAGCGATTGTTTCCTGCCGAGGCACAACGATAAACCGGAATTTCGGAGCCGCGCCGCGGCTCAATTCGTCCCAGTGATCGACGAGAAACCCGGGAAGCGTATCGCTGATCATCACCGGTTCGCGAACGGTTTCGGTCGCTTGCTTCGCAGCCTCGCTGGACCGTCTGGTGTATCGAAACTGGATTTGCTGCCGCTGATTCCCGATCGGCTTAACGAGAGCATGCCCGACCGCGCCGATCTGCCGTTCGTCCAATTCAAAGCGCACCAACCGCCCGCGCTCATACTGAACTCGCTCCTGCGCGGCTAACCCGCCGTTGGGATCGCGAAATTCGCGCAGTACGTAAACGACATCCCCCGTTTGCGTGGCAGTGCGGCGAAAAGTGAACAGCAGACGGCCATCGGGTTTGTCATAGATTGAGCCGGTCAGCAGTTTCGGCTCAAGATAATCGGAACCAGCACTCCAACCTGGCGAGCACAGACCAGCGCTCAAACACCAGTAGCAAACAATCCTCCGTAAGAGCCCCATAACTTACGAGCTTACCGCTCGCGACCTCCTCACTGCAACTGAGCAGCCGTTGCCAGTTCAGGGCGCGGTTCGGGATCAACCCATTTATTGTGCTCGCGGATCAAATCCACCAACCGGTCCACAGCCTCCACTTCGGGAATGTTGAACTTGATCGCCGTCTTGCCCACGTAAAGGTTGATCTTTCCCGGCGCGCCGCCGACGTAACCAAAATCCGCATCCGCCATTTCGCCGGGCCCATTCACGATGCAACCCATGATCGCGATCTTCACGCCCTTCAGATGTTCGGTGCGCGCTTTGATGCGCGCAGTGACGGTTTGCAAATTGAAGAGCGTGCGACCGCAGGAAGGGCACGCAACGTAATCCGTTTTGAAGGAGCGACAACCCGCGGCCTGCAGGATGTTGAACGCGAGTCGCAACGATTGTCCCGCGCCCGATTCTCCGCGAATCAAAATCGCATCACCGATGCCATCCGCGAGCAAAGCGCCAATCACCACTGACGCCCGCAGCAGCGCGATGTTTGGAGCAAGCGGTGTTGTTTCAAAGTCCAGGCAGTCCTTGAGCAGAATTGGATTGTTCCGGCCCAGGCCATTCAGCTTTGCCGCAAGCAACCGAAACGCGGTGATCGGCGGCAGCGCAACGCCGTCCTTCACCGTCATCAATTGCGTATCGCAGTTGACCTCGAATGCCTCTGTCGGATCAATCTCCTGCACATTAAGGTCCTCGTAGATCGCTTCGGGACGCACATCGTCTTTAGGGCGGATTCTCGGAGCGACTTTGTCCCACGCCGCGCGCGTGACTACGACTCGAATCGTCTGCTCACCTCCGGCGCGCACATTCTCGGCGATTTCGATTTCAGGCGTCGCGCGACGTTCGTAAGCGAACGGATCATACGAAGTACGGATTTCGGGCACCTTAATCGCGCGGTTTGACAAAACCGGCATTTGCGCGAGCAGATCACGGCAGACCGCAATTTCGTTAGGGGAATCTTCCGTCAGCGAAACGCGAATCGTGTCTCCAAGGCCATCGCCCAGCAGTGATCCGATCCCAATCGCGCTCTTGATCCGGCCATCCTCCCCCTCCCCCGCTTCGGTCACACCGAGATGAATCGGGTAATTCCAATCCGGCCCCAACTCGTCGAGCCGCGCGACAAGCAGCCGGTAGCATTCGATCATCACCTTCGGGTTGCTCGACTTCATCGAGAACACGAAATTGTGATAATCATTTTTGCGCGCGATACGCGCGAATTCCAGCGCGCTCTCCACCATCCCTAGCGGCGTGTCACCGAAACGGTTCATGATGCGGTCGCTCAGCGACCCATGGTTGGTGCCGATGCGCATCGCCCGGCCGAGCTCCTTGCAAATCTTCACCAGCGGCGTGAATCGGTCCTCGATCCGCTTCAACTCCGCCGCGTATTGCTCGTCCGTATATTCCTTGATCGCAAACTTCTTCGAATCGGCGTAATTCCCCGGATTGATCCGCACCTTCTCGACCCACCTGGCCGCTTCCAGCGCCGCGTCCGGTTTGAAATGGATATCCGCCACGATCGGCACCATGCAACTCAGAGCGCGCAATTCGGCGACGATGTTCTTCAAATTCGCCGCGTCCTTCACCGTCGGCGCCGTGATGCGCACGAGCTGGCAACCCACCTTAACGAGATCGAGCGTCTGTTGCACCGACGCCGCGGTGTCCATTGTGTCGCACGTCAGCATCGACTGCATCACGATCGGATGATTGCCGCCGATGATTATGCCGCCGTTCGCGGGATCGCCTGCCACGACCTCGCGCGTTTCGCGTCTATGAAAGAAGTAAGGAGACGAACAGTATTTCATCGAGGCGCGACCGGGGCCGGCTCGGGCTTTGGAGAAAACCTGATTTCCGGCCGTTTCTCCTGCTTGCGATTCCACGGCAACTCCTGCACGTCGAAGAACACGATATAAAGCATGTAACCAATAATCGCCACCGCGCAACTCGTTTGCACCGCCTGCAGCAGTTTCGGGCTCACCGGTCTGCGCCGCACTCCCTCAACCAGCGCCAACACTATATGGCCGCCGTCCAATACCGGGATCGGCAGCAGATTCAACAGCGCAAGGTTCACGTTCATGATCACGCTGAACCACAACGCCAGGCGCCAGCCCTGCTCGCTCTTAAAGAGCACGTAATAAATGTTCATGATCTTCACCGGCCCGCTCAGGTGCTGCGGCTTGATGTCCGACCTCCGGGAAAACAGCGCCCCAAACGTGCTGATCATCGCATCGACGCTGTCATGAATCTGCGCAAACACACCGGGATGCACCGTTTTCATGATGCCGCCCATGCTCCACTCTCTGACGCCGATCAACGGCTTTTTCCCTTCACCGGGAATATCGACCAACTCCGGCGTCACCGTCACTTCGCGCAACTCCCCGGCCCGTTTGATCTTGAGCGTGATCGCATTCGTACCCTTTTCCTGGATGTGAGTGATCAGCCCAAGGAGGTGATACAACTTGATCCCGTCAGCTTCGTGGATTTCATCGCCAGGTCTGATGCCCGCGTAGAGCGCTGGACTGTTCGTCTCCAGTTTGCTTACCACCGGCGTGTAGGCAGGATCAATTAGAATCTGCCGCAAGCTCGCGCGTTGCCAAAAACGCGTCTTCTCCCTGTGCGGTTTGACCTCAAGGTCCAGCCGTTGACCGCCGCGTTCCACAACCATTGGGATTGTGTCTCCTTCACTTCGCACAATCCGCCAGACCACACTGTCGCCCATGCCACTCCACTTGACGATAGGCCTTCCGTCGATAGAAACGATTTGTCTCCCACCTTTATCCCCGCGCGCTCCGCCGGCGAATTTGTGTCAACATATCCGACTACCGTCGTGCTTTCGGCCTCGCTCACCGGCCGCCCCACCCACCAAACGATCACCGCGAAAACGACCGCCAGCCCAAAACTGAAGAGCGGCCCCGCGAACGCCACAATAATCTTGTCGAGCGGTGAAACCGGTGGAAGCTGTTCCTGCGCCTTGTCGCTTTTGCCTTCGATCATTTCCATCGGCGCCATTTGCGGCAGCGACACATAACCGCCTGCCGGGATCGACCCCAGCACGTACTCGACGCCGTTGATCTCCTTCTTCCAAAGCGGCTTGCCGAACCAGATGGCAAAACGTTCCACCTTTAGCCCACGCCACCGTGCCGCAAGGAAATGCCCCCACTCATGCACGAAAATCAGCACGTTGAAGAGCAACAGCACTTCCAAACTAATAAAAATAACTTTCAGGACATCCATATCAGAAACTCAGAGGCCGGGAACATTCCCAGCGCGCGGGGAATATGCCCCACTTGTCGCTCTCTGGCAATGATGCACCAGCAGCTTTACTGCCGAACCTCCCGGGAGTTCGTAGTCCCGGCTTTAGCCGGCCGTCAACCCTCGTCACCCTCAGCCTTCGAATTTGGCTGCAGCTTCGCCACCACCTCAGACACCCCCGCTTTCTCCTGTTGCATTCCACGGACCACTTGACGGGCGTATTCCAACAAAATCGCGCACGGCTCAAGACACGGAATCAATCGTTTCTGCTCGGGTTCCTCCGGCGCGTGGCCCTCAACATCCCAAAATCGGCGTTTCAAACAAAACTCCGCCGCACAGCATTTTCGCACGACTGCTCCTGCGTCCGGTTCGGTCAAAAACGTGGTGATCCGATACATCCCGCTCTGTCTCGTCGTAAACTCGCGATAATCCGTGATCGGGACCGGTTGTTGCAACGTGGCGTAGAGATCCGCAATCGCCCCGGGATACAATCGATTCAACGCCGTCTCAAGCTCCGCATCCGAGTTGGCCACGATTCGCCAGCCCCGTCGCAGCGTCGGAGCCGACTTCAACGGCCGAAACACTCCTTCTTCCGTGAATTGCGCAGTTTCGCGGGCACCCTCTGGCGCGACATCTTTCAACTGGTCGGCTGGTTTTGCCCAGTCCTCGACGTGCCGCATTTCGAACGCCCTGTCTCGGCGGCAGATACGAACCTGCCCAATGACCAACTCCTCCCCAAACCACTGGACGAACCACGCAAGCGCAGGATTGTGAAACGGCGTGCCCATCAGGATCGAGCAGGTTAGTTCATTGCACTCCGTTGGCGACGAAAAAAGGTTTGTCCTCGCTGTCGCCAACCGGCATTAACGCCCCATGCACTATCTTATTGCCGGAATCATCGGCCTCATCGGCGGCATCACCAGTGGACTCTTCGGCGTCGGCGGCGGCGTCGTCATGGTCCCGGCCATGATGCTCCTCCTCAGCCCGCCCGTGCGCGACGTCAAGCAAGCCATCGGCACCTCCCTCGCCGTGATCATCCCCACTGCGATCATGGGCACCTGGAAACACCACGCTCAGCAGAATGTCGAATGGCGCGTCGCCCTCGCACTGATCCCGACCGCCGTCATCGGGAGCTACATCGGCGTCTATCTCGTGAAACTCATTCCCGCCGACGATTTGAAACGGGCCTTTGGCGGTTTCCTCGTCCTCGTCGGCCTCAAACTCGTCTTCTTCAAATAACGATTACTGCCCGCCCTCCATAGCCTGCGAAGGAGGGTCACCCTCCCCTCGCCGGCTTCAACGTCCTCACAATCGAATTCCCCACCGTCTTGTTCGGAATCGTCACCAAATGCCCCTCGGTCGTGCGCACGCGCGTACTGCGGAAACCAATCGTTTCCACTGTCCCTTCGTGCGTGTCGATTCGGACGAGGTCCCCGATCCGAAATGGCTTGTCCACAAAAATCACGATCGCCCCAAAGAAATTTGCGAGTGTGTCCTGCGCCGCCAAAGCCAGCGCGAGCCCGCCAATGCCCAGCGAAGTAATCAGGCTCGTGATGTTCAGCCCCATATTTTGCAGCGTCAGCAAAACCGCGATGACGATCGCAAACACCTTCAGCGTATTGCGGATAATCGGCAGCAACTGCTCGGCAAATGACAGGTCCGAGGTGGCGATCGCGCGCTGCTTCCAGTAGCCGGTCACCAGGTCGATGAACCGCAGCGCCATGTAAGTGAGCGACACCGCCACAACGATCTTCAGCGCCTTCGAGAGAAAATCCGCGAACCATTGCGGCCACGAAAAAATGCGCAACCCCAGATGCAGCAGGATCACGAACGCGACGATCTTAATCGGGCCGCGCAATAGCTCGATTAAGAGATCGTCGAAACGCATTCGCGTGCGGGCCGCCAATCGCTTGAGCCAACCACGCATCCAATAATCGAGCAGCTTCGAAATGTAAAACGCGAGGAAGATGTAAATGAGCGATGCCGCGTACTGCCAAAGCGGAATGTTCACAATCGTTTGCCGCATCCACGGAACACGGTGCAGCCCGAAGCTCAGCCAGGCCGAACGGACCGTTTCGTTGTCCGTAATTACCAGTTCGGCCCTGGAAATTCCGCCGGGCGTCGCGCCCGTGATTTCCCCGAAACCCAGTTTCACCGTCTTG
>Ga0193697_1000095_pt1 | contig 34512 bp, 31 predicted proteins | sample L3m2metaG_FD_145073 | JGI IMG/M metagenome (GOLD analysis project Ga0193697, IMG submission 145073) | Soil microbial communities from a riparian zone of the East river system, Colorado, United States - L3m2 | ecosystem: Environmental > Terrestrial > Soil > Riparian zone | place: USA: East River...
GCACCACGCGCTCGAGCGCCGGCCCGTCTTTGGCCAGAATCGCGGCGTGGTCGCTCTCGAGAAACGCGAAGTACGCGGCGTCCGCGATCGCCCCGTGCTTCACGGCCTCGGCGAGCCCCGCCGAGACCTGCACCGGTGGGAGCGAGGTTAGGAGCGTCAGGTCCGCCAGGACCACCCGCGGCTGATGGAAGGCACCGAGCAGGTTCTTGCCGGCAGGGACGTCGACGCCGGTCTTCCCACCTATGGAAGAATCGATCATCGCGAGCAGGGAGGTCGGGACCTGGACATGCGGGACGCCCCGCAAGTAGGTCGCTGCCAGGAAGCCTGCGAGATCCCCCACCACCCCACCGCCCAGCGCGATGACGGCGCAGTCGCGCCCGAAATGTGCTGCGAGCATTCGGTCCGACAGCGACGCCCACGTCTCGCGGGTCTTGTTCCACTCCCCGGCAGGGAACGTGAAGAGTTCCGCCCGATACCCGGTACCCGATACCCGCTTGACCACCTCATCTCCGTACAGCTTGGCGACGTGAGAGTCCGTAATCACCGCATAGGCGGCGGCGGGACAATGCCGCTGGAGCAACGCTGGGAGCTCCGCTATGAGCCCAGAGCCAATAGCGATCTCATACGAAGCATCGCGCTGCTCGTGCAACGGGACGCGGATCGTCACCACGTGACGTCGGGACGGCCCGCCTGCGCGTTCGTCGCCCGCGCCAGCACGAACAGCAGGTCCGAGAGCCGGTTCAGGTACTTCACGATGGAGGGGCTGATCGTCTGTTCACGTGCGAGGGAGACCACCGCCCGTTCCGCCCGCCGACACACCGTTCGCGCGACGTGAAAGGCCGCTGCCTTGGGGGTGCCGCCCGGGAGGATGAAGTTCTTGAGGGGCTCGAGCTTCGCTTCATGGCCGTCGATCATATGCTCGAGCATCCCGATCTGCGGCTCGCCGATGTTCGGGGCCTTGGACCGATCGGGCGAGGCCAGCTCGGCGCCGATGGTGAAGAGATCGCGCTGGATCGTTTGGAGAAACGCGGCGTCGAGGCTCTCCGGCTCGAGCGACGCCGCGAAGCCGACGGCGGCGTTCAGCTCGTCGACCTCGCCATACGCTGTGACCCGCGCGTCGTCCTTGGGCACCCGGCTCCCGCCGAAGAGCCCCGTTTCGCCATCATCGCCCGTCTTAGTGTAAATTCGCGCCATGAGCGACGTAAAAGATATCACCATAATCGGCGCCGGCCCGACGGGCCTCTTTGCCGCCTTCTACGCTGGCATGAGAGGCGCGTCACACCGGCTGATCGACAACCTCGACCAGGTCGGCGGCCAGCTCACCGCCCTCTATCCCGAGAAATACATCTTCGACGTCGCTGGCTTCCCCAAGGTTCTCGCCAAAGACCTGGTGAAAGGCATGGCCGAGCAGGGGCTCCAATGGAAGGCGCCGGTCCACCTGGGACAAAAGGTGATCGGCCTGCGCCTGGGCAAAGACCCGGAAAACGGCAAGGCGCTCTTCACGGTGATCACCGATGCGGGAGAGTACACGGGCCGGACGCTGCTCATCGCCGGCGGGATCGGCGCGTTCACACCCCGCAAGCTCCCCCTAAAGGATGCGGATCAATGGCTCGGCAAAGGGCTCTTCGACCGAGTCCTGAACCCCAAGGAATTCACGGGAAAACGGGTGCTGATCGTGGGCGGCGGCGACTCGGCCTTTGATTGGGCCGTGAACCTGCAGGGCATAGCGAAGTCGATCGTGATGATCCACCGCCGCGACGGCTTCCGCGCCCATCAGGCCACCGTCGATCAGGTCAATGGGCTGTGCGCGGCGGGCAAGATGGAGCTGCGCACGTTCTGGGAAGTGAAGGCGATCACGGGCGGGAAGCACATCGAAGGGGTCACGATCCACAACAACAAGACTAAGGAAGAAGAGACGCTGGGGATGGACTGCGTGATCCCGCAGCTCGGCTTTATCTCGTCGCTAGGGGCGATCGCCGAATGGGGGCTGGACATCGATAAGGGCGACATCAAAGTCTCCCAGATGATGGAGACCAACATCCCGGGCATCTTCGCCGCCGGGGATATCACGGCGTATCCCGGAAAGCTCAAGCTGATTGCCACGGGGGTCGCCGAGGCTTGTATCGCTGTGAATCATGCCGTGCACTTCATTCACCCGGAAGCGAAGATTGCACCGGGGCATTCGAGTAACATGGCGTTGTTCGGGCAGAAGGAAGACTGACACCTCCCTCCTTCCCTCTACCCCCCCCCCCAAACGGCGAGCGGCGCTTGTCATCCTGAGCGAGCGCGCGGTACGCGCGCGAGCGAAGGACCTGCTTGTGGTGGGCGCGACAACAGCAGGTCCTTCGCGCCTGCGGCGCTCAGGATGACATGCTCGCTCGGCTCTCTTGGCAAAAAAAGAACCAAGGGGGGTTCGTTGCTACTTCGTCTTTCCGATCTCCACCACCACCGAATCGATTTGCGCCAGCATCTGTCTGCCCGGCACCGCATGCCCGTTCGCCTGAATCGAAAACGTGAAGCGCCTTCCGTCCGCCCGCTCGATGTATCCCGACAGCGTGTTCACCCGATAAATCGACCCGGTCTTCGCGAGAACCCGTCCTTCAAGTGGCGTCCCCGCGAAGCGCCGGAGCAGCGAGCCCGGTTGCTGCGCGTGCGGTAGGGCAGCGATGAACGGCGCTTTCTTGGGGTGGCGATACATGTAGTCGAGCAGCTGCACGAATGCATGCGGCGTCACGAGGTTGCCCGCCGAGAGCCCCGAACCGTCACTCAGGGAGAAGGCCGTGGAGTCGATCTTCACGGAGTCGATCAAGAACCGCTTCTCAACGTCGAGCCCCTTCTCCCAACTCCCCTCTCCCTGTATCTCCCTGCCGAGAATCTTCAGCAGCATTTCGGCAAACCAGTTCTGGCTCGTGTTCAGGATCGGGAAGATGATGTCGGGGAGGGGGCGCCCGAGATACTCGGCGAGCGGCGTCGAGAGGCGCAGGGTGCGGAAGGCGAGGGAGTCGGTCGTGCTCGCGGCACCGCCCTCGATCGACACACCCTTCTTTTGCAGGGCGGCCGCAAGCGCCCGCGCCGCGTACAAGTTGGGATCCGGTAACGCGAAGCTCTCGATCCACGGCGAGCGACCCAGGGCCGCTGTCCCCTCGGCCCAAATGTCGAGCGTGCCGGGCTTCCGGAAGAAGTTGTCGCCGATCGTCGAGCCCGAATCGGCGGGCCCCGTGCGGGCGCGGTTCTCGAACCCGATCATGCCGAGGTCCGGGTTCCAGGTGATCTTCGGCGGTTGATCGACGGCGGCGCCGGGCGTGATCTGGAAATCGACGCTGTTGTCGTGGAAGCCCAGCGCCGAGACGGGCGCCGCGTACCACCAGTTCAGGTCGTAGGACCCCCAATTCCAATGGACAGTCTGCGGCTCGAAGTACGACCCATCGCCCACGATGCGCCCCGTGATGCGCCGTACGCCGTGCGCACGAATCGAATCGGCGATGGCGTCCACGGCGGTCCACGTTGAGTCGCACGCGCCGGGCGCGAGCGTGTCGATCCCGAAGCAGCGCTCCGACCAGGTCGGGTCGCCACGGCCGTACAGGACCAGGTCTCCGTTCAACACACCCTCACTCACCGTCCCGTTGGCGTAGACGCTGGTCCTCACGCGATAGTCCACCGGAAGCAAGACAGCTGCCGTCGCCGAGACGACGAGCTTCGTGTTGCTCGCCGGCACCGAAAAGCGATCGCCGTTTCTATTGAAGAGCACGCGGCCCCGGTCGTCCTGGACGTAGACATTCCAGGTCGCCCGGTTGAACGGGGGCTCATCGAGCAGCGTCGTCAGGCGACGCTCCAGTGACCCGCGGAGCGGCGTGGTTCGGGGTGGGGTCTTGGGTGCCTGTGCCTGAAGGGCGCCGCTAATCGTAAGCGACGCGAGGATCAGCTTTCGCATATAACAAGTCAGTGATGAGGTTGACGAGCACGAAGACGACCGACAGAAACAAAATGCTCCCCTGAACCGCGGGAAGATCGCGCTTCTCGATCGCCTGCAGGACGTACCGGCCTACGCCGGGCCACGAAAAGATCGTCTCGGTGAGGATGCTGCCGGTGAGGTAATTCCCCACGTCGAGTCCCAGTACGGTAATCACGGGCATCAGCGCATTGCGAAACGCGTGTCGGCCGATGACGCGCACTTCGTTGAGCCCCTTGGCGCGAGCGGTGCGCACGAAGTCGGACGACAGGACGTCGAGCATCGCGCTGCGGGTCATCCGCGCCAGGAACGCAATCGACCTGGTACCGAGAGTGAGCGCCGGCAGCACGAGAAACGCGATGCCGCCGTATCCCGAGGGTGGGAGCCATCGGAGCGTGACCGAAAAGAGCAGAATCAGCAGCAGGCCTACCCAATACACCGGAAACGACACGCCGACGTAGGCGAGCAGCATGCTGAACCGATCGACGGCGCCCCCCGGCCGCACGGACGCGATCACGCCGAGGGTGATGCCGGTGATCGCGGTGAGGAGCATCGCGGCACCGGCGAGCTGCAGCGTCTTGGGGAATCGCTCGGCGAGGTCGCCCAGGATCGGTCGCTGGGTGATGTAGGAGGTCCCCAGGTCACCGCGCACGACGCCCCAGAGATAATGGCCGAACTGGACGGGCAGGGGATCGTCGAGGCGCAGCTCGGCGCGCAGCCGAGCGATCGTGGCGGAGTCGGCCCGCTCGCCAACCATCTCGGCGACAGGGTCACCGGGCACAACATTCAATAACAAGAAAACCACAACCAAAACCCCGAAAAGCGTTGGAATCGTCGAGAGAAGGCGTCGAGCGATGAAGCGTATCACTGAGGCGTAACGCGCCGTACGGTGGCCCAACGCTGGCCGTTGAAGATGACGGGGATCTCCCATCCGGTGATCGACGGGTGCTCGGCCCACAGGTCCACCGGGAACCACAGGTAGAGCCAGGGCGCGGCCTCGTACACGCGCCCGTCGATGCGGTGGTACAGGGCCTCACGCGCGGCGTCATCGGTGGTGCGGCGCGCCACCATAATGAGCGAATCGGTTGCCCGGTCCGAGTAGAAAGCGTAGTTCCCGCCGGGCCCGAAGCTCGCGCTGTGAAACAAGGGATACAGGAAGTTGTCGCCGTCAGGATAGTCCGCCCACCAGTCGAGCAGCGCCATGTCGGCTTCGCCCTTGCGGGCGGTCTCGCGCATGCTCGACGCGTCGCGAGCCACGACCTCCACGCGAATACCCACCGCGGCGAGCTGAGCCTGAATCGCTTGAGCCACTCGGCCCTGCTCGACGTTGGTCCCCGAGCGCCACAGCTGGACCGCGAAGCCATTGGGAAATCCGGCTTGGGTGAGGAGCCGCCGGGCAGTGGCGGTGTCGTACGCGTAGCCGGCGCGGGTCGTGTCGCCGCCTCCCAGCGAGGGCGGAATGGCTCCCTTCGCCGCGATGCCGCGGCCATTCCAGACGGTCCGCAGGATTTCGGGAACGTTGACAGCGTGGTTGATGGCGCGCCGCACGCGCGCGTCGCGGAGCGGGCCGCGCCGGTTGTTGAGGGCCACGTAGATGGCCCGCAGCGCGGGCTTTCGCTGCAACCACTCGGGATGCTCCCGCTCCCACTTGGCGGTCTCGCCAAACGGGATCTCCGCGACCGAAATCCGCCCCGCCAGGAACTCCGCGCCGCGCGTGAAGGGCTCGGGGATGATGCGGACCGTGAGGGATTCGGTCTGAGGAGCGCCGCCCCAGTAGTCGGGATTGCGCGTGAACTTCAGCTCGTCGTCGTGGCGCCAGGCGGCGAAGCGCCAGGGGCCCGTGCCGACGGGATGCTGACCGAAGTCCGCGGCTGCGGGCGTGGGGACGACGGCGGCGACCGGCATCGCCAGGAACTTGGGGAAGACGGCGAGCGGCTCGGTGAGCGTGAATGCCACTGCCGTATCGCCCAGGACTTCGATTCCCGCCCCTTGGGGATCGGCGATCGGCTGGAGGGGCCAGACGCGGCCCCCGCGCGTCGCGGGGTCCAGGACCCGGAGAATCGAGCGCTTCACATCCGCCGCCACGACGGGTCGCCCGTCGTGGAACTTCACTCCCGGCCTGAGGTGAAAGACGTACCGCTGTCCGTTGCGCTCGGCCCGCCAGCGGTCGGCGAGCCCCGGGAGCAGGCGGCCATCGGGATCGAACTGGGTCAGTCCATCGAAGAGCAGCGTCACCATCTCGCCGGTGGGGACGTCGGTCGAGAGCGCCGGATCGAGCGAGCGGGGGTCGTAGGTCTCGTAGTAGACCACACCCGTCCCCGCCTCGCCGCCACAGGCGAGGAGCAGGCACACGAACAGCATGCTCGCGGTGTCGAAAACCTTGACAGTGCGGTGCAAGTGACGCAACATACGGGACTTGGCAAACCTCGTCAATTGCGCTGCGCTTCGTGTCTTGTGCTCGTCGCTCTGCTGGCGGCGTCGTCCGTCCTCTCCGCCCAGAATCAGGAGCGGCAGGGGCGGGTCGTCCGTCGTCTGGTCTTCAGCGGCAATCACGCGCTCGACAACTACACGCTGAGCAGCGCGATCGCCACCACCAACTCCGGCTGGTTCGCGAGGAACCCGCTGGTGCGGTGGCTGGGCATGGGCGAGAAACGGTATCTCGATGAGCTGGAATTCCGGCGCGATGTCGTGCGGCTCCTCCTGTTGTATCGCCAGAGCGGTTACATGACGGCCGTGGTGGACACGAGCGTGCTCCGCACGACCAGGGACGCCTACATCACCTTCCGCATCCACGAAGGCGAGCCGGTTCGCGTCGCGCGGCTCGAGCTGCGCGGGCTCGAGGGCATCACCGACACACTCGCGTTGCGCCGCGCCCTTCCTCTTCAGGTCGGCGATCCGTTCAATCGCTTTCTCTTGCAGGCGTCCGCGGACACGATCGTCGTCCGTCTCCGCAACAACGGCTATCCCTACGCCGAGGTGCTGCGGAACTTCGATTCGGAGGCGGGGGCCCTGAGGGCGGAGGTGACGCTCGAAGCGATTCCGGGACCGCAGGTGCGTGTGGGCGAGGTGGCAATCCACGGCCTCACCAAGGTGGACACCGCGACTGTGCGGGGGATGCTGTCTGTGCGCCCCGGAGATCGCTTCCGTCAGGAGGGGTTGTACGAGAGCCAGCGCGACCTGTACGGCACGGGTCTTTTCCGCTACGCCAACGTCCTCCTGGTCGACTCGCTGCCTCCCTCAGGAACCATCGGCGATTCGACGGTGCGGGTCCTCGTGCAGGTCCAGGAGGGTCCGCGGCATCGCGTGCGTTTCGGAGCCGGCTACGGGAGCGTCGACTGCTTTCGCGCGCAAACGGGGTGGACCGCGAACGACTTCTTCGGCGGGGCCCGCACCCTCGACCTCTCGGCCCAACTTTCGAAGATCGGCGGGGGCTCACCCCGGAGCGCCGACCTCTTGTGCAAGCCGTTCTTCAGCGACACGGCCTGGTCGCCCGACACCTTGAACTATACGGTGGGTGCGACGTTGCGGCAGCCCGTGTTCATCACACGCGCCCACACAGCCACCATCGGGGTGTTCGCGGAGAAGCGGTCGGAGGCGCAGATCTACACGCGCATCGCCGTCGGCGGCAATGTCGATGTCACGATCAACGCGCGGCGCCAGATCCCGGTCACGATTGGATACAGTTACTCGCTAGGTCGCACGGACGCGAAGCCCGCGGTGTACTGCAATGTCTTCAAACTCTGCGATTCGCTCAGTCAGGCGTTCCTCAAAGACCCGCGGTCGTTCGGCGCCATCACCGTGACGGCCGTGCGCGACCGGGTCAACAACCCGCTCGACCCCTCCGAGGGGAGCCTCGCGACGGCGACCTTCCTGTACGCGTCCCGGATCGTGGGCTCCGACTCGTTGTACGAGTTCAATCGCGCCGAGTTCGAGATCGCGAAGTACTACCCGATCGGCCGGCGGACCGTATTCGCCTGGCGGATACGGGGCGGGACGATCTTGCCGCAAAAGATCACGCTCTCCGGCCAGCGCGTCGGCTATGTGCCCCCTGACCAGCGTTTCTACGGCGGCGGTCCGAATTCGGTGCGCGGCTATGCCCGCAACGGTTTGGGCCCACAGGTCTACGTCACCACCGACACGACTCAGGTCGACACGACCGTGGCCGGAGGCAAGATCTTTTCGGGAGTGACCGCCGCGCCCACGGGCGGCAATTCGGCGTTCGTGTTGAACGCCGAACTGCGGTTTCCGTCGCCGATCTTTGCGCAGCGCATGCGGCTCGGATTGTTCGTGGACGTGGGGCAGGTGTGGGAGCGCGGCGATGAGCTGGTAGCCATTCAAGGCGTGCGCGTGACACCGGGCGCCGGCGTCCGTTTCACCACGCCGCTCGGGCCCGTGCGCGTCGATGTCGCGTACAACGGCTACGGCGCGGAGCGTGGGCCCCTCTTGCTGCAATCGGGCGACTCGATCGTGCAAATCCGCCCGGAGTACCCGCCCGCGGACCCCCGGAAGTCGTTCTGGAAGCGCCTCGTGCTGCAGCTCGCCGTGGGACAGGCCTTCTGATGTTCCGGCGCTCACTCGCGGTCGCACTCTGGTCGCTCGTCGGGCTCCTCGCCTGCTTCCTGGGCGCGCTCAACGGGCTCGTGGGCACCCGCGCGGGGCGCTCGCTCCTCGCCCGTATCGCCAGCAACGCCATCGAACGGACCATCTCAGGCTCGATCGAGGTCGGCGATGTCAGCGGCTCGCTCATCTCCGGCGTCGTCCTGACGAACGTGAGACTCTTCGACGCCGATACGTCGCTCGTCGCCTCCCTGCCGCGCGTCGAGCTCACGTACAACCCGATCGATTTTGTCGCGGGCCGCGTGGTGCTGTTCGAGGTGACGCTCGACCGCCCCGTCTTCAACATCGTCGAGCACGCGAACCGCAAGATCAACCTCGAGGAGTTGCTGCGGCTGGACGTGAAGAAAGACCGTGCCGCGTCGGGTCCACGATCGCTCGTCCTCTTACGCAACGTGCGCATCACGGACGGCAGCGTGAACCTGCGGTTGCAGGATCGCGTGTCGGGCGGCGACTCGCTGCTGGAGATCGACCCGCTCGGGACCGACGGCCGGCGCCGCATCCGGCGCTTCGAGCACTTCGACGCGCGGTTCGCGGCGTTGCGCATCTCCGCGCCGCGCGAGCGCGGCATCCGCGTCGACATCACGCGCCTGGCGTTCCAGAGCAGCGACCCCCACCTCACGCTCACCGACGCCGCGGGGCGCATCACGATCACGGGGGACACGCTCGACGCCGACTTGATCCGCGTGCGCTTTCCCGGCTCGCAGTTCAGCGCTCGCGGGCGGGTGACCTGGGTGCGCGGGCCGATCCTCTGGGACCTCGCGCTGCGGGCGGACTCGGCGACCCTCACCGACATCGCGTTCGTCGACCCGCGCTTCCCGGCGGGCGCGGTGCTGCGCGGCGGGGTCGCATTGCGCTCGCACGGCCCGCGCGTGCTCGAGATCAAGCTCGATCCCCTCGATCTCAGCTACGGCGGCGGAACCGTCACTGGAAAGGTGACCGCGTTCAGCGCCGCCGACACCGGCATCGTCGCGGTGCGTCAGGGAGACCTGGTCTCGAATGACATCTCACTCGAGCTGGTCCGTCCCTTCCTCGATACGCTGCCGTTCGCGGGTCGGCTGACCGGACACACCATCGTCGACGGCCCTACGAACGCGCTCAAGATCGAGACCGATTGGGCGTTCCGCGATTCGATGGTGGCCGGCTGGCCTACCACGCGGATCAAGGGTAAAGGCGAGGTCGACATCGCGGGCGCCGATCTCGGTTTCCATCCATTCGAGCTGGGAGCCGCGACCATCGATATGGGCACCGCGCGACGCCTCGAACCGGCGATGGCACTCGTGGGCGAGCTCGACGCGGTCGGGACACTGAATGGCACGCTCCACAACGTGCATTTCAGCGGCACGTTGCGGCACCGCGATCACGACCGGCCCGTGAGCGTCGTGCGCGGCGTGGTGACGCTCGACAGCCGCACCGACACCCTCGGTGTGACCGCCGACGTGACGACCGACTCGCTCTCGCTCGACGGGCTGCGCGGCAGCTTCCCGGGCTTGCCGCTCCGCGGCTCGCTCGCTGGGACGATTCGGTTGAACGGCACCGTCGCCGGGCTCGAGACCCACGCCGACCTGACGATGAACGGGGGAGAAGGCGGCGGCGTCCGCGGCGATGGATTCCTGGTGTTGGGCGTCCCCGGGTACGGCGTGCGCGACTTCACGCTGCACGCGCGTGACGTGAACCTGCAGCGCTGGCTTGCCGACCAGAAGGGGCCCCCGTCGCGGCTCAGTCTCACGATCTCGGGGAGCGTGGTCGGCGACAGCGTCAACCCGCCCGTCGGCGGCCTCACGGTTCTGCTGGAGCCGTCGTTCTTCGCGGGCAGCGTGGTCGACTCGGGAGCGGCGAGGATCCGGTTCGGCGACGGCCGGCTCTACGTCGAGTCGCTCCTCCTCCAGCAGCCGGGACTGCTGACGCGTGGCTCGGGGTCGCTCGGTTGGAAACGCCCCTCGCGCGGCTCGCTCTCGCTCGACATCGACGCCGACAGCCTCAGCGTGCTCGACTCGCTCGCCACCTGGATCGCGGGCCCGGGCCTGGCGGGCCCGACGCCCGGGGAGGCGCTGCGGGGCTCCGCGCGGGTGCTGCTGACGCTCGACGGCTCGCTCGATTCGATTGCTGTAGAAGCCCGGGCCACCGCCAGCGATCTCAAGTGGCGCGGGTGGAGGGTGCCCGCAGGGCACGGGCACGCGACCTACGCGCCCGGCCCGGCTCCCGTGTTCGCGGTCGAGGCGACGATCGACTCCCTCGGCTATGGTCGCCTGGGTTTCGGGGCTGCCGAGGCGCGCGCGCGCGGGACGCGGGACTCGCTCACCTGGTTCGCGCGGTCGCGCGTCGGCGATCTCGGAGCGTTCCTCGCTGGGGGCCGGTACGCCCGGGGGGGGGGCCCTGTCGCGCACCACGTCGGCGTTGACTCGCTGGCGCTTCTGCTGCCGGGGAGCGTCTGGTTCCTCGAGCGACCTGTCCAGGTCACGATCGGCGACTCGGCGATCGCGCTCGACACGCTGTCCTTGAAGAGTGCGACGGGCACGGGACGCCTGGTGCTCAGTGGGGAAATCGCCCGCCACGGACGCGCCGATGCCCGTGTGTACCTCGAGACCTTCCCGCTCGCCGGCGTCTACGCGCTGCTGCAGCGCGACACGCTGGGCGTCGGAGGGGCCGTCACGGCCACCGTCGCCCTGGGCGGTACGCGCGCGAATCCGACCTACAACGGATCGTTCGCGATTTCCGACGGGGCCTTCGGCGCCTTCCGCGCGCCGTTCATGGACGGCACCATCGCCTATCAAAACCGCCGCTTGGACGGCGAAGTGCATTTGTGGCGCTCGGGCCAACAGATCCTGAATGTGACGGCCCGGCTCCCCCTCGACCTCGCCTTGACCGACGTGAAACAGCGACAGATCCCCGACACGCTGTCGATCCAGGCGCGCGCCGATAGCGTGGATCTCACGGTCCTCGAGGCGGTGACGCCGCTGCTGCGCCAGGTGCAGGGCGTCTTCGACGCCGACCTCGGCATCGGCGGGACGTGGGACGCGCCGCAGCTGCGCGGGGGACTCGAGATCAGCGGCGCCGCCGCGACGATTCCCGCGCTGAACGTGCGGTACGAAGACATCGGCGGGCGGCTGGTGCTGCACGGGGACACGATTCGTGTGGACGGGCTCTCGGTGCGCAGCGAAAAGGGCCACGCCGAGGTGACCGGGTACCTGCGCCTTGATCGGCTCACGAAGCCCGTCCTCGACCTGAACATCGCGGCCACCGAGTTCAAGGCGCTCGACCTGAAGGGCTACCTCGCCGTGACGGCGAGCGGGCAGCTCGCCCTCGGCGGACCGGTGTTCGGTGCGACACTCACGGGCCGCGGCACCGTCACCTCGGGCGTGCTGCACTTCGCCGATCTCGTGAACAAGCGCGTCGTGAATCTCGACGAGCCATGGGTGCAGGACCTGATCGATACGTCGCTGATCCGTACACAACGCCTCGGCCCCGAGTTCGAAAGCGTCTTCCTCGACAGCCTGCGCATCCAGGGGCTGCAGCTCACGATGGGCAGTGACGTTTGGCTGCGCTCGGGTGAGGCCAACATCCAGCTCCAGGGAACGGTCAACGTCAACAAGGTGCGCGACAACTACCTGCTGCGGGGCACGCTGCAGGCGCCACGCGGCACGTACCGGTTGGTGGTGGGCCCCGTGTCGCGTGAGTTCGTCGTGAACCAGGGGACCGTGCGCTACTTCGGCACCCCCGATCTCGATGCCGAGCTCGACATCGAGGCGAGGCACATCGTGCATCCGGTGCCGAGCACGACGGCCCGGGTCGTCGACAACAAGGACAAGATGATCATCGCGCACATCCGCGGGACGCTGCTCGTGCCGCGCCTCACCCTCCAGGCGGAGGGCGAGGAGCTGTCGCAGAGCGAGATCATCTCGTACCTGATGTTCGGCCGGCCGAGCATCGAGTTGGCGGGCGGGCAGGGGGCCTTGCTGGGCAGCACGGCGGCCAGTCTGCTTGCCGGAGAAGTGGAGCGCACGGTGGTCTCGGACCTGGGCGTGCCGCTCGACTACTTCGAGTTCCGCCCCGGCGATCCCTCGGACCCGCTCGCCCGCACGCAGCTCGCGGCGGGCTGGCAGATCGGCAACAAGACGTTCCTCGTGCTCAACGCCGGGTTCTGCCAGCGGCAACAGGTGAGTGTCGCGAACACACTGGGGGCGAGTCTCCAGTACCGCATCAGTCCCGAGTGGCGTACGGAGGCGAGTTTTGCGCCGGTACGGAGCTGCGCCAGTGGGCCCGCGGCGGTCCAGCAGGGGACGGCCGCGCAGCGCCAGGTCGGCGTCGACCTGTTCTGGGAGCGCCGCTACTAGTGACGCGCGCCCTGGTCGTTACCAACCCCGCCGCCGCCCGCACCGACGCGCGCGCCGTCACGGCCATCCGCGAGACGCTGCGGGGCGGCGGCTGGGACGTCGACGTCCTGGCGACGCTGGGGCCGCGCGATGCGCGCCGCTTCGCCGAGGAAGCGCGCGACCAGAAGTTCGATGTCGTGGTCTGTTACGGCGGCGACGGTACCGCGATGCAGATCGCGTCCGCGCTCGTGGGGACGGGGATTCCGCTGGGCCTCGTCCCGGGCGGGACGGGCAACCTGCTCGCCGGCAACCTGCGCCTGCCCCGCAACGCCGCCAAGGCGGCCCGCGCGCTGCTCACCGCGCGTCCCCACGCCATCGACATCGGGGTCTCACAGCGCGCGGACGGTCTTCACTACTTCGCCGTCGCCTCCGGAACCGGGTTCGACGCGGAGTTGATGGCGGCGACGAGCGCTGCCGCGAAGCGACGCTGGAAATTCGCGGCCTACGTGACAAATGCCTTGGCGAAGCTCGCCGCGGTCCGGAGCGCGCGCCATCGGATTACCGTCGACGGCAAGGTCACCGAAGTAGGAGCCGCGATGCTCCTGGTTCTCAACTGTGGCGAGATCATCCCGCCCTTCGTCCGGCTGGGCACGAACATCGCGCCCGACGACGGCTGGCTGGATGTCGTGGCGCTCCACGCCGACGGCCTCGGGCAGAGCGTGGCGGCGGTGTGGGATCTGTTTCGCGGCTCCGCCAACGGCGCGGGACGCGTGTGGTGGGGACGGGGCCGCTCGATCAAGGTGGAGGTGGTCTCGGATCGGGCACGGCCGGTGCAGCTCGATGGAGAAGTCGTGGGCGACACGCCCTTCGAGACGAAGCTGCTCCCGGGCGCGCTGCACGTGCTCGTCGACCCGGCGGGCGCGTGGAAAGGATCGCGGCGTGGCTGACACCCTGTTGCTCGTCGATGACGACCAGAGCGTCCTGCGCGCGATCGGGGACTACTTCGAGCGTCTCGGCTACGAAGTGCTGCGTGAGCCGACCGGCGACGCCGGCGTCGAAACGTTCAAGCGCGTGCGCCCCGATGTGGTCATCCTCGACCTGAACCTTCCTGACGCGAGCGGGCTCGACGTGCTCGAGCGCCTGCGCCGTGAGAACGGCGCCGTCATCCTGCTCACGGGCGCGGGCGACATCCAGTCGGCCGTGCGGGCCATGCAGCTCGGCGCCGAGAACTTCCTCACGAAGCCGGTGGACATGAATCACCTCGCGGCGGCCACGGCGCGCGTCGCCGAAAAGGTGCGCTTGTCGCGGCAGAATGCGCTGCTACGCTCGCGGGACGGCGAGAATGAAGGAATCGGGTCGCTGGGTGTCTCAGCGGCGATGCGCGAGATGGCCCGCCAGGTGGAGCTGCTCGCCGCGAGCGAGCGGTCGACGGTGCTGCTGCAGGGTGAGAGCGGGACCGGGAAGGGCTGGGTGGCGCGCGTCATTCATCACCTGTCGCCGCGCGCGCAGGGGCCGTTCGTGGAAGTGAATTGCGGCGGTCTGTCGGCCACTTTCCTCGACTCGGAGCTGTTCGGTCACGAGAAGGGCGCCTACACCGACGCCAAGGAGCGCAAACTCGGCTTGTTCGAGCTGGCCGATCGCGGCACGATCTTCCTCGACGAGATCGGTGAGCTCGCCCCGGAGCTGCAACCCAAGCTGCTGAAGGTGCTCGAGACCAAGAAGTTTCGGCGTCTGGGCGGCACCCGCGAGCTGTCCGTGGACGTGCGCCTCGTCGCGGCGACGAATCGCGACCTCGTGACCGAGGTCGAGTCGGGACGCTTCCGTGAAGACCTGTACTACCGGCTCAACGTCATGCCGCTCACGATGCCGCCGGTGCGCGAGCGGTCGCGCGAGGACCGGCTCGCCCTGCTCACGCGGCTGCTGAGCGATCTGAAGCCGCAGCTCCCGGGGTGCCCGGCAGAGTGCTCGTCCGACGCGCTCGACCGGCTCGTCGCCGCCCCGTGGCCGGGGAACGTGCGGGAGATGCGCAACGTTCTCGAACGCGCCATGATTCTGGCCCGGGGCCAGTCGGCGATCGGGATCGAGCACCTGCCCGCGGATCTGCGGCAAAAGGGCAGGGGGAAGGGAGACGGGGCAGGGGCGGGGGGGGGAGACGGGCGTCATCAGGCGCAGTCACTCTCGGACATCGAACGCCAGCACATCGAGCGGACGTTACGGCATCACGAGGGGAACCGCACACGGGCGGCGCTGGAGCTTGGGATATCGCGCGCCACGCTTATCAATAAGATTAAGCTGTATAGTCTGAACCTCTGAGGCTTCCTATGGAAAAGCCGAAGCTCAAAGAGCACGACGGAATGACCTGCCGCGCCTGCGGGAACGAGGAGCGCGCCTCGGAAGGCTACCCCTGCTCCGACTGCGGCACCTTCATCTGTTTGATCTGCACATTTCGGGGGGTAACGCGCTGTAAGACGTGTGAGGCAAAAGCTACGTCCGCCGCCGCTTCACCTCCGCCGACACCTCCTCCGGCGTAGCGCCCAGCTCCGACGCAAGCCGCTTGACCGCTTCGTCGGCCCCCGCCCAATCCTTCGCCGCCGCCAGCGCGTCGAGCGCGATCTCTTCGATCGACGCCGTGCGCTCTTCCAGTTCGCGGGTCCGCACCGCTACCTCACGCGCCAGCCACTGCTCGAGCTGGCGCCGGTCGAGCTCCAGCTGCCGCTGACGCAGCGCGTGTTGCAGCGCCAGCTCCAACTCGTCCAGGTCGACCGGTTTGATCAGGTAGTCGTAGGCGCCCAGCTTCAGGCACTCGATTGCCGTGCGGGGCTCGTCGATCGCCGTGAGCATGATGACGGCGAGATCGGGGTCCTGCGCGAGGACTTTGGGCAGCAGCTCGACGCCGCTCGTGTCCGGCATGCGGATGTCGCACAGCATCGTCTGCGGACGATCGGCCGCCAACCGCTCGAGCGCCTCGGTCGCGTTCGCGGCGACCGCGACCTGATACCCCAGGCGCGTAAGGAACCGCTCCAACGCCTTGCGGATGCCCTCTTCGTCGTCCACGACGAGGACGGTGGTGCGCTCGGTGCCGGGTTGCGCCGGGGGGTTCGTCATGGCCGTGAACGTTACGCGCACTCCACAACGCCAGCAAGCCGAGGTATCTTCGCGCGTCAATGACCGCGCGCACGAGTCTCACCGCCGTCCCCGGCATCACCGTGGGACACGCGAACGTACCGGCCCACGGCACGGGTTGCACCGTCATCCTCGGTCCCGCATCGGGGCTGCGCGCCGGGGTGGCGCTGCGCGGGCGCGCCACCGGCACGCGCGAAATCGACGCGCTCAGCCCGCGCCACTTGGTCGAGCGCATCGACGCGATCCTGTTCACCGGCGGCTCGGCGCACGGCCTCGGCGCCGCCGACGGCGTGATGCGGTGGCTGCGCGAGCGCGGCCGCGGACTCCCGGTCGGTCCCCTCGGCACCGTTCCGATCGTACCGACGGCGGTGATCTTCGATCTCGGCAACGGGGGAAAACCGGTGGGGTGGCCCGGCCCCGATGACGGCTACCGCGCCTGCGAGGCCGCGGGCGAGGAATTCGCCGAAGGCGCGATCGGTGTCGGCACCGGCGCGACCGTCGGCAAAGCCGCGGGGATCGACAAGATGTGGCCCGCGGGCCTAGGCACCTGGGCGGAGCGCGCGGGCGACGTCGTGGTGGGCGTGCTGGCGGTGCTGAACGCCGTGGGCGACGTGCGCGACGCGCGCGGCGAGATCATCGCCGGCGCGCGGGGCCCCGATGGCCGCTTCGTCGATTCGCTGCGGTTCCTCGCTGAGGGTGGCGCACCATTCGGCGATCCCGAGCGGCTCACGCGCAATACCACGCTCGCCGTCATCGCGACCAACGCGGTGCTCGATCGCGTGCAGCTCGAGGCTCTCGCCCAGGCCGGCAGCGACGCACTGGCGCGGCGCATCACGCCCTACGGGACGCTCTACGACGGTGACGTCGTGTTCGCGGTGAGCACCACGGCGGTGCCCGCCAGGTCGACCCTGCAGGTCGAGGCACTCGCGGCACTCGCGGTCCCGACCGCCGTCGAGCGGGCGGTGCGACGTGGATAGGCTCGACCGCGACATCGACGATATCCGGCGCAAATGGGTGCCCGACGGGCGCCTCGGTGTCTTTCAGGTCGCCGTCGCGGGTGGGCTGACCGGCGTCACCACCAGCCGTGAGGCGCAGGAATCCCTGCGCCGCCTCGCGAAGGAGACGGGTCTCACCGAAGACGTGCGCCTCCTCCCCGACGAGGTCGTGGGTCAGGACCACGCGGCAATCGTCACGGCGGCCCTCGCACCGTTGCTTGGCGACACGCGGCTCGACGCCGCGCGCGTGAACGAGGCGTTGCACGGCGAGGTGCTCGAGATTCTGGATCGTCAAAACGACTGGCTGCGCGTGCGCGCGCCCGACGAGTACGTCGCCTGGGTGCATGCCGGGTATGTGGCGACGGGTCCCGACGATTGGGGAAAGGACTGGGCCGAGCGCGCGACGGCGCGGTCCGTCGGCGCCGAGGTGCAGACCGATGGCGGCCGTCGCCGGCTCCCTCTCGGGGCGCGACTCTCGTTGCGGCGCGACGGCACCGTAGAGTTGGCGGATGGCGTCGTCGGCGCGATCGCCACCGGGGAGGTGCGCCGCGAGGGCGAGCTCCGCGCCGAGGCGCGACACCTCGCGCTCCCGGAACTGGCGCAGCGATCGTACGGTGGCGCGCCCTATCTCTGGGGCGGGCGCACCGAGTGGGGCATCGATTGCTCGGGCCTCACGCAGGCGGTGTACGCGGCGCGCGGGATCCCGCTGATGCGCGACAGCGATCAGCAGTTCGGTCAGGGCCGGGAGGTCGCGTTGTCGGCCGACGGCGCGGGCTACGCAGCCGGCGATCTCCTGTTCTTCACCGAGCGCGGACGCGTCTCGCACGTCGCGCTGTGGTCGGGGGGGGTCGCCGGCCGCATCGTGCATTCGGCGCTGTCGCGCGGCGGTGTCGGCATCGATGACCTCTTTGGATCGGAACCGCGTATGACGCGACTGCGCGCGAACCTTGTGGGTGTGCGGCGATGCGGCTGATCCTCTTCGACATCGATGGGACGCTGCTCTGGACCGACGGGGCGGGGCGCCGCGCGATCCAACAGGCCCTGCTCGACGAGATGGGGACCACCGGTCCGATCGACACCTATCGGTTCGACGGGAAGACCGACCCGCAGATCGTGCGCGAGTTGATGACGCTGGCGGAGCACCCGGACGCGGAGGTGGAGGAACGCATCGCCGCGGTGTGCCGGCGCTACGTCGGGCTCCTCACGGCCGAGCTGCAGAAGGCGCCGCACAACATGCGGCTGCTGCCGGGGGTCCGGGAGCTGCTGGCCGCCCTCGAGCCCCACGAGAGTGAAGGGCGGGCGTTGGTAGGGCTCCTCACGGGGAATCTCGCCGGCGGTGCGGCCCTAAAGTTGACAGCCGTCGGGCTCGACCCGGCGCGCTTCGCGGTGGGCGCCTACGGATCCGATTCCGCGCGGCGTCCGGAGCTCCCGGCGATCGCCGCGCAGCGCGCGACGCAGCGCACGGGGCGGACCTTTTCAGGAGCGGACATCGTGATCGTGGGCGACACACCCGACGATGTCGCGTGCGCGCGCCCGATCGGTGCTCGCACGGTCGCTGTGGCGACCGGCTTCTACGACGTCACCAAGCTGCGCGCGACGGGCGCCGCCTACGTGTTCGAGAACCTGACCGACACTCCGGCGCTCACGGACGCCCTTCTCGGGTGAGAGGATCGACCGACGAGCTGGAGCTGAAGGCGCGGGTGGACGACCCCGCGGGGCTCGAGACGGCCCTGCAGCGCGCCGGCGCCGACCTGGTGTTTCGCGGGGAGATGCAGGACCGGCGCTACGACCGCGGTGGGAGGCTCGAGGCGCGAGACGAGGTCCTCCGCTTGCGCACCTACCGCGGCACCGCATCCTACGGCGTGCTCGCCTGGAAGGGCCCGGTGAGCGTGCACCACGGCTACAAGCGCCGGGAAGAGCACGAGACGCGACTCGACGATCCCGCGGCCGCCGCTGAAATCGTCGGACGTTTGGGGTACGAGGTGGTCATGCAGATCGATCGGACAATCGTCGAATACCGGCTCGCCCAGGCTGCCGTGCGCATCGAGTGGTATCCCGCGATGGACGTGCTCGTGGAAGTCGAAGGCGAGCCCGCGGCGATCGAGCGCGCGATCGCCGCGACGGGCATTCCCCGCGATCGCTTCCTCCCCGAAGGGCTCCGCTACTTTACGGCCGACTACGAGCGCCGCACCGGCCGCGCCGCCCGGATCGCGACGGCATGAACATTCCGATGCCGCTCCGTGTCCCGGAGCTGGCTCCGTCGCTCGGGCGCGTGGTCGTGGCGCGACGTCGTGAAGAGCCGTGGGTGCCCCTCGACGACATCCGTGAGGAGATGGCGACCGCGGTGCTCGAGCTCGCGGGGGAGGGACGCGGCGCCGCGGCGCGCGAGGACCGGACGCAGGTGCTCGAGGTCACGGGACGCCGGGCGTGGGCGGCGGCGTGGGATCACGCGGTGCGCCGCGCCGCGGCGCGCGTCGCCGAGGCGCTCGAGGCCGAGATCATCCGCACCGCGCGTCAGGTACGCCTGCCGCGCCGGCGTCTGAGAAACCGGCTGCTCGCGATGGCGGAGAAGCGCGCGATCGCGGCGCGCTTTGGGACGGGAGGCGCGGCGTTCGTCGCGGCGCTCGACGAGCTCGACGCGGCAGCGGCGCGCGTCCAGGGAGCTACAGTGCTCGACAAGGACGCCCACGCCGCATGGCAGGAAGCGTTGCGCGCGGCGGCGCGGCGGCTCGAAGCCGCGTGGCTCGCGCTCGAGGGGGAGGTCGAAGCAGAACGCCGGCGCTGGACGCCCGAGATCGCGGCGCTCGCGAAATGGCGGCCCGCGTTGTGGCCGGTCGCGGCCCTCTGGGCGCCCGTGGCCGCGGCCCTGTTCTGGCTCGGGCTCGTACTCGGCGGCTATCTGCCGGCTCCCGAATGGCTCGCGCGACGCCTCGGCTTCTAGCGCTCCTCGCCGCCGTTGGTGCCGCCGCCCCGATTCCCGCGGCGGCGCAACACCGCATGGCCGAGGTAAAGATTTCGGGGCGCAACACGCTCGATTCGCTGGCGCGGCTCGGCTTCGAGGTCGCCGGCGTGCGCGACATCGGCGGAACGCTGTACGCTGTCATCGTCGTCACCCCCCAGACGCAGGGCACGGCGCGCCCCCTGACGGCCGCAGTCCCCGAGATCACCGCCGCAGACACCTTCCAGGTCTATCAATCATTCGACAAGCCGTCGATCGGAATCCGCGCCACGCTCGAGGCGTGGGCCGCCGCGGATCCCATGATCCAGCTCGATTCGATCGGCGCCTCCGTGGAAGGGCGGCCGATCATCGCCGTGAAGGTCGGTCCGGCTGGGGACGATCCGGCGCGACCCAATGTGTTGTTCATGGGAACGCATCACGCGCGCGAGTGGGTCTCCACCGCCATCGCGATGCGCCTGATCCGCTGGCTTGCCGACTCGGCGCCACCAGCCTTGCTCAACACCCGCGATGTGTGGGTGATTCCCGTCGAGAACCCCGACGGCTACCAGTACACGTTCACGAACGATCGCTTCTGGCGTAAGAATCGGCGCCTGAACGGCGACAGCACATACGGCGTCGATCCCAATCGCAATTATCCGGCCTTCTGGGGCGTCGACAACCTCGGTTCGAGTCCGACGCCGGCGACGGAGATCTACCGTGGGACCGCCCCAGCCTCGGAGCCGGAGACGCAGGCGATCATCGCCTTCCACGCGGCCCACCCGCCGGTCGTGTCGCTGTCGTATCACACGTACAGCGGCCTGGTGCTCTACCCATACGGCTACCATGCCGGCGAGCTGCCCCCCGACCTGACGCTCTATCGGGCGCTCGCCGGCACCGACCTCACGCCCGCGGTGCGCGACAACCTGCCGGAGTCTTCCATTACGTACTACCACCCGGGACCGGGGTGGAATCTCTACGTGACGAACGGCGAGTACACCGATTGGGCGTATCGCGCGCACGGCACGATTGCATTCACCACGGAGCTGACGAGCGGATGCTGTGTGGGCGGCCTGTTCTACGGGTTCAACTTCCCGGACGACAGCGCCCTCGTGGACCAGGTCTTCCGCGACAATCTGCCCTTCGCGGTCGCGTTGATCACCGCGGCGGGGAATCTGCGGAACGCCGTGGGGGCCTCGGGGCTGACGCTGTCACCGGCTCGCTTTGAATCGCTCTGGCCCGACTCGTGGCTCAGTCTCGACGCGGCGACGCCGCGGCCGCTCTCGCTGACGCTGCGCAGCGCGGCCGGCGCCACCTCGCTCCGCGGCGCGCAGAGCGATTCGCTACGCCGCGGCATGACGCGCACCATATGGCGAACCGACCTGACCCTCGATACGGTGCGGGCCCTGCGGGCCGACGGCATCGGCATCGTGGCCGAGTTGTTGTCGCTCGCGGGGGCGGAGCCGAGAGACGCGGGGTGGACCGGCTGGACGCACGACTCCACGGGGCTCGTCGGCGGATCGGCGTGGAGCACGGCCCTGAACGACACGCTCACGTCACCCATCGTGGACCTGCGCGGCCGCACGGGCGTGTGGCTGCACCTCTGGACGATGCATCGCGGCTCCACGTACACGTCCGATCAGCGTGGTGTGATCCAGTTTTCGGGAGATTCCGGCGCCACGTGGAGCGACGTCGCGGTGCTCGTCGGCGATGGGCCGACCTGGTATCCGGTGCGCGTGGACCTGCCCCCCCCCCAGGCCGATGGGCGGCGCGGGGCGCGGGTCCGATTCATCTCGCAACGCGACTTCCCGTGGTCCGTGGACGCCGTCGGGTTCGCGACCGATGCGTCAGGCGTCTTCCAGCTGCTCGCCGGACCTGGCGACGCCGAGGTGTCGGAGAATCCGGTCCGCAGCGATCAGGTCGTGATCTCGTGGCCTCCGGGCACGGGGACGGCGCGTGTGGCGATCTACGGGTTCACCGGTGAGCGGCTGCACCAGGCCAGCGTGGCCGCACCGACCAACGAGTATGTTTGGGACCTCACTCTTGGGAACGCGCACCGCGTGGTGAACGGAGCCTACATCGTGGTGGTCGACGTGGACGGGCGGCACTATCGACGCCGGCTCTTTGTCGCGAGGGCGGCTCCGTGAGCGCGATCGGCGTCGGCGTGGACCTGGTCGAGGTGGCGCGAACCCGCAAGATGCTCGACGAGAAAGGGGCGCACGTGTACGACCGCCTGCTCACCGCGGCCGAGGCGGAGTACTGCCGCTCGCGTCCCGACCCCGCGGAGCACGTCGCCGTGCGTCTCGCCGCCAAGGAAGCCGTGTACAAGGCGCTGCAGGGCAGCGAGGAGGCGCGCGGTATCGGGTGGCGAGACATCGAAGTCACGCGTGCGTCCGATGGACGCCCCGACGTGGCGCTCGCGGGGCTCGCTGCGGTCCGGGCCAAGGAATTGGGTGTCAGGCGGGTACTGTTGTCGCTGTCGCACACGCACGAAGCCGCTGTCGCGGTTGCAGTTCTCTCCACGGATTGAATTCCCGACAAAACTACTCTAGTATTCCGCGTGCGTTTTTTGAGAACGATTCTGGTCCTATCCGCCTGCCTCGCAACGTCACTCGCCGGGCAGGCGGTCGACTCTTTGGCTGCCGCCCGCCGGGTTGTGGCTGCCGCCGCCCTTGCCGCCAAAGAGTACTCCGTCGGCGTCTCGGCACGGGGGGGGACGGTCACCGAGCCCGCCGAAGTTGAGGAGGCCAAGCTCTTTATCCAGCAGGCGCGGTACGATATCCCCTTGCTCCCCGCGGCCCTCCGCCGCGGCGCCGACAGCGGCCTCACGCAAATCGCCCTCCTGCTCGACCGCCTGGCCCCTCCGGACTCCGTCCGACGGGCTGCCGACGCGCTGATCGCGCGCATCGGGATCGACGAGCCTATCCCGTCGCGGCCCCCGTCGGTTGCCCGCGGCGCTCTGGTCTTCGGCCAGAGCTGCGCGGCCTGCCACGGAGAGTCAGGGCGGGGTGACGGGCCCAAGGCCAAGACCCTCAAGGGGCCGCCGCCCTCGAACCTGGCGGACCCCGCGGTGATGAGCGGCACCTCGCTGCTCGAGATCTACCGGCGCGTCGCGATCGGTGTGCCGGGTACGGCAATGCCCGAGTTCGCCGCCGACCTGTCCGAGGATGATCGGTGGGCGGTCGCGGCCTATGTCGGGGCATTGCAGTACGGGGGCTCCGCGACGGCCGCGACGTTTGCGGCGGTTCGCCGCCAGGTCGACTCCGCGATTACCGCGCGCTCAGAGCAGATGGCATTCGGCGCGTATCTCACGTTCGAGCAGGTGGAGACAGAGGTCCGGGCGCGGAACGCAGGGCTCGCGAGTGAGCTGGAGGCGGCGTTCGATGCACTCCGCACCCACGTGCGTCGCAGCGAGCCCGCGGAGTTGGCGACGATTCGCCAGCGGCTCCTCGGGGGGCTGGAGCACGCCGAGCGCGTCATCGTCGACCGGCCGTCGGCGATGAGCCTGTTCGTGTCGTCGTTCTTTCTCCTGGTGCGCGAGGGATTCGAGGCGATCCTCATCGTCGCCGCGTTGATGGCATTCCTCGCCAAGGCGGGCGCTGCCGAGCAACGCCGCCACGTCGCCCGAGGCGCCTGGGTCGCCGTCGGCGGCAGCATAGTCACTTGGGCCCTCGTCGAGCTGCTCTTCCAGGTCACGCCGGGACAGCGGGGCGCGATTGAGGGCTTCACGATGCTGCTCGCGGCGGCAGTGCTCTTCTACGTGAGCTACTGGCTCCTGTCGAAGATCGAAGCGGCCAAGTGGACAGCGTTCGTGAAGGACAAAATGCAGAGCGCGCTCTCCTCGGGTTCGGGGCGCGCGCTCAGCGCCGTCGCGTTCCTCGCCGTGTATCGCGAAGGCTTCGAGACCATCCTGTTCTATAAGGCGCTCTTCAGCTCAGGGGGGAGCGGCGGCACGGCGCCGGTGCTGGCGGGGATCGCGGCCGGGGCGGTAGGGCTCGTCGCTGTGTATTTCGTGATCAACCAGCTGGGGATGCGCGTCGCCATGAAGCCGTTCTTCGCGGTGACGGGCGCGATGCTCTACTACATGGCGTTCGTGTTCGCGGGGAAGGGCGTGGCCGAGCTGCAGGAGGGCGGAGTGGTCGGTCTCACCGTCGTTGAAGGCGTGCCGCGTATTCCCGTGCTCGGGATCTACCCGACCCTCGAGTCACTCGCGTTGCAGGGCCTCTTCCTCATCCTGGCGGTGGTGGCACTGGTTTGGGCAATGAAACCGGCTGCCCGTCCGGCTTCCACCAAGCCCTAAGCACCACCACACCCAGGATCACCAGCGCCACACTCGTCGCCTGGGCCAAGGTGAATCCGCCGAGCCAGAGTTTATGGTCGTCCTTGGCGCGGACGAACTCCACGAGAAACCGCTCCAGGCCGGCGAAGACCAGGTAGCACCCGAGCATCCATCCCACCGCGTGCGCGTGATCGCGCCGGCGCCACATCCACCAGAACGCCAGCATCATCAGGATCGTCTCGTAGATCTGGGTCGGGTGGACCGCGATGAGCTGCGCGCCATCCATTACCTGGCCGGCGGGAAACCTCACGCCCAGGCCCTCGAGATTCGCGACGGTCGTCGCGGGCAGGCCGTGGGGGAATTTCATCGCCCAGGGCAGCGAACTGGGTATGCCGTAATCGTCATTGACGAGGAAACATCCCACGCGGCCCAGCGCGTACCCGAGCGCGAGCGGCGCGGAGCAGAGCTCGACGGTGAAGCGCCAGGAGACGCGGCGCCGCCAGCCATTGATCAGGATCGCGGCGGTGGCGCCGAGGAATCCGCCGTACCACACAAACCCGCCGCGCCGCAGCAACGCATTCCAGTCGTGGGTCAAGAGCACGTACCAGATCTTCGCCCCGACGAGGCCGCCCACCACGCCGGCGATCACGATGTCGGCCGCGTACTCCTCGTCGAGACCGCGACGACGCAGGTCGAGCTGCATCGCCCATCCTGCCATGAGGAAGGCCACCATCATCATCAGGCCGTAGCCGGTGAGCTCGAGGGGGCCCAGGTGGATGACGAACGGGTAGACGGTCATGAGAGCCCGGGAAGAGGAAGGTCGGCGCGCGCGTCCAGCGTCCAGTCGCTGCGCTCGCCGAGTCCGAGGCGGTACGCGCCGGCGCGGGCGATCATCGCGGCGTTGTCGGCGTTGAGGCGCGGGCTGGCGACGGCGACACGCGCGACGCTCTTGAGCCGTTCGGCCGCGGCCGCGCTGAGCGCACGACTGCAAGCGACTCCGCCGCCCAAGACGGCGGTGCGATACCCCGTCGCGCGCACGGCGCGCTCGAGCTTCGTCACCAGCACGTCGAGCACCGCGTCCTGGAAGGCGCGGGCAATGTGGGGACGGTCGCGCTCGAGATTGTCCGAGGCGCGCACGGCGTGCAGCACGGCGGTCTTGAGTCCGGAGAACGAGAACTCGAATCCTTCCGCGATCATCGGACGGGGGAAGTCGAACCGGGTTGGGTCTCCTTCGCGCGCGAGCCGCTCGATCGCCGGGCCTCCGGGATATCCGAGGCCGAGGAGGCTCGCGACTTTGTCGAAGGCTTCGCCGGCAGCGTCATCGCGCGTCTGACCCATCAGGCGATAGCGCCCCCACGCCGGCACGTCGAGCAGCAGGGTGTGACCCCCCGAGACGAGGAGCGCCACGAAGGGCGGCTCGAGCGCGGGGTCTTCGACCTTCGGAGCGAACAGGTGGCCTTCCATGTGGTGCACGCCGACGAGCGCCCGGTCCGTGGCGTAGGCGAGCGACTTGGCGTACACGACCCCGACGAGCAACGCCCCCACGAGTCCGGGCCCCGCGGTGACGGCGACGGCATCCACGGCCGAGACCCGCACGCCGGCTTCCACGAGCGCCCGATCGACGGTCGCCGGAAGCGCCGCGAGGTGCGCCCGGCTCGCCAGCTCGGGAACGACACCGCCGAAGATCTGATGGATGTCTTGCGAAAGAATCACGAGACTGGCGAGCTCGCCCGAGACCAGCACGGCCGCCGACGTTTCGTCACACGATGTCTCGATACCGAGGACGACCTCAGCCACGACGGGTCCGGCGACGGAACGTGACGGAGTCGGGGATAGCGCGGGCAGTGATGCCCGGCGGGGCGATGACCGTGAGCCGGCCGATACCGCCGTCCGCCGTCGCGCCTCCCACGATGTGCGCGACGACGCGCAAGCTGTCCCGTGTCAGGGCCTGGACGCGCTGCTCGGGGCCCCGCACGGAGACGGACACGCGTGCCGGCGTGATGATGAAGCTGGTCACCGCGCCGGCGCCCGTCTCGACCGGGATGCCGCCGAACGAGCGCTCAGCGATCGCGCCCATCTCGCCCGTGACGGTGACCTGTCTGGGCGCGATGCGCACGATGCCGAGGGTCGTCGTGTCGATCGGCACCGTGCGGGTGAACGCGCCGGCCACATTCGCGATCTCCGTCGGGATCGTCGTGACCGACTCGATCTCGGCGAGGTTCTTGTCGGGCCCGACCAGGCGCGCGATCGTCGGCGAAATCGAGATCCCGCCATGCAGCACCTGTCCCGATTCCGGGACGACGGTGATGAGCGGCACAATACGCACATCTTTGCGACCGACGCTGTCGAGCGCGACGGTGATTTCGCGCGGGCGGATCTCGAGCACACGCACGTCCGCGCCCTTGGGGAGCTGCGCCTCGATCTCACTCGGCTCCAGGCGGATCGTCCAGGTGGGGGACGAGAGCGTGTCGGGCATGCGCCGCGTCACGTCGCCGCGCAGCGACCGGAGCCGCAGCACCTGACTGCCCTTGCCGGAGATCTGCGCGCGGATCTTGGGGAGTTTCTGTTGCAGGGTCCGGCCGGGCGGCAGCTGCACGTTCAGTCCGAGCTCGAAATCGGTCGTGACGGGCTGCTGCAGCTGCACCGCGACGTACAGCATCACGGCGAGGAAGATCGCCGCGCCCTTGATGGGCCAGTTGCGCGTGAACAGGGAGATGATGCTAGCGCGCATCGAGCAACCGCCGGAGAGTGGTCTCGTTTACCGGGCCGTCCCATTCCGCGGCCCCGATCACTTTCTTCACGATGAAGCCGTCGCGGTCGATCACGAAACTCTCCGGCACGCCGGTGGTCTGGTAGCTCTTGCGGATCGCGCCGCTCGGGTCGTGGAGAATATCGAACGTGAGGCCCATGCCCTTCGCAAACGCCATGATCCCCGCGGGATCCTGCGAGTCCTCGGGGTGGAACGCGTCGCCGTCGACGCTCACCGCCACGATCCGAAAGTCGGTCCCTGCGAGCTTCTGGTGCAGCCGCTGCATCGACGGCATCTCGACGCGGCAGGGCGGACACCACGTGGCCCAGACATTCAGGAGCACGACCTTGCCGCGGTAATCCGCGAGCGTGGCGGGGCGCCCGGTGCGGAGGTCGGTGCCGTGGAACGACGGCGCCGCGTCACCGACTTCGAGCAGATCGAGTTGCGGGCGCAACTTCACGGCGAGCGCCGTGCCGAAAATGACGGTCATCAGGATCCCGGCCACCAGGGTCCATTGCTGGCGGTTCGTCATACAGTCACCATACAGCGACGCCGCAGCTCGCGCACGTCGCGGGCGGGGTCGCCGCTCGCAAAGATGGCGTTGCCGGCGACGAACGTGTCGGCTCCTGCCTGCTGCGCCTCACCGATCGTCTGCGCCGTGATCCCGCCGTCGACCTCCAAGAACAACCGTGCGTTGTGTGTGGTGCGTAGCGCGTGGGCGCGCTGAATCTTCTCGTTCGACGCCGGCAAGTAGCTCTGGCCGCCGAACCCCGGATTCACGGTCATGATGAGCAGCAGGTCGAGATCCCCGACCACTTCCTCGGCGTACGTGAGCGGCGTGCCCGGATTGAGCGCCAGACCCGCGAGCATGCCGCGACGCTTGACCGCCTCGAGCTGGCGCTGCACGTGTACCGTGGCTTCGGGGTGGAACGTGAACACCGACGCGCCCGCCGCGGCGAATGGCTCGATGTAGTGCTCGGGCTCGACCACCATCAGGTGCGCGTCGATCGGCTTGTCGGTCAGCTTGCGCAACGCCGCGATCATGTTCGCGCCGAACGTGATGTTCGGCACGAAGCGACCGTCCATCACGTCCACGTGCAGCCAGTCGGCGCCGCCCTCCAGCGCCCGCGCGACCTGGTCGGCGAGCCGCGCCAGGTCGATCGCCAGAACGCTCGGAGCGATGCGGATACCGTTCGTCAAGCTCGTCACTCGATCAGGGACTCCGGGCCACGACGATGTCTACCACGGTGCCGGGTGATGCGAGCGTGCCGGCCGCGGGCCGCTGCGCGATGATGGTTCCCGGGGCGCCGTCGGTGGTGGTGCGGCGCGTCGGGGTGCCGAGCTGCAGCCCGTCCAGCTCGAGCCGCGTGCGCGCGTCGGCGATCGACATGCCGAGGAGATCCGGCACCGAGATCGTCGGCGCCCCGCGGCTCACCACCAGCGCGACTCCTGCGCCCGGCGCGAGCGCCGTGCCCGCCGGTGGGCGGGTGAGCATCGCGATGCCGCGCGGTGCGGCGGCCTGCACCGACTCGACCTGGCTGACCGCCAACCCCGCCGCCGCGACGAGCCGCTGAGCGAGCGGCACGTCCAAGCCGGACACATCAGGTACGGGAATCTTGGGCGGGCCCGCGCTCACCACCAGGGTCACCTTGAGCCCTTGTCGGGCGATGACGCCCGGGGGCGGGTCCTGCCAGATCACCGTGCCTTGCGCCGCCGTGGGGTGCGGATCCGCGCCGCCATCCGCGACTACCAGCTCCGCCTTCGTCACCTGCGCCTGAGCTTCGGCGAGCGTGAGACCGAGCACGCGGGGGACGACCTGGTGCCCCGGCAGGATCGGCGCCGGGAACAGGACCAGGTAGGCAAAGAGGTAGCCCACGAGCATCGCGCTGAGTCCGGCCAGCGCCCATCGCCCGGCGCGACGGCGGTCGAAGGATATCATCCCCCCGAGGCCCCCCATCCCCGCGATTCCATCGGGGGGCGCGACGTGGCGCCGGAACTTCATCAGATCCGCACCAGTCGCGCCGCGTAGGCGCCATCGATGCCGTGCCGCTGGGGGAGCGACTGGAAATCCCTGGCGGCGGTCAACAGCGCGGCGGGCACCGCCGCGGAGGGCGGCGTGCGCGTGAAGTCGGGATTCCGGCTCAGGAAGTCCTCCACGACCGCGCTATTCTCCTCCAGTTCGAGCGAGCACGTCGCATAGATCAGGATCCCTCCACTCTTTCGCACGAGCGGCGCCGCCGCGTTGAGCAGGCGCGTCTGCCGCGCCGCGGCACGCGGAAACACGTCGGGGCGCAGCCGCCAACGCGCGTCGGGGTGACGCGCCATCGTCCCGGTAGCGCTGCACGGCGCGTCGACCAGGACTGCGTCGAACCGTGCCGCCACGAACGGCGCCGCCTCAAGATCAGCAGCCAGGCAGCGGATCGCTACTCCCGCGCGGCGCGCCGTATCCGTGAGGCGGGGCAGGCGATCGGGACGGGCATCGCCCGCTACGATTCTCGCTCCCAGCCGCTCGAGCGCCACGGCCTTGCCCCCGGGTGCGGCGCAGGCGTCGTACACCACGGCGCCCGCTGGGATCGCGGCAAAGCGAGCGACGAGGGCGTGGGCGGGGTCTTGCACGATCCACGCGCCGTCGGAGAACCCTGGCAACCTCGCGGGAGGCGGGATACGGGATGCGGGATGCGTGGCGACCAAGCGAAGGCCGGCGCCAAACGGGGCATCCTCGACCCCGAGCCCGGCACTCAGGAACGCTTCCCGGACCCGGGTGGGATCCCACCGCGCCGGTTGGATGATGATTGGTGGTTTGGTGTCGTTCCAGGTGATGAGCCGTTCTGTTTCGGGCCCGCCGAAACGAGCTTGCCACCGCGCAACGAGCCAGCCGGGGTGGGAGGGCGTGGACGCATCCCGCATCTCGCTTCCCGCATCCCGGGCCATCGCGCGCAACACGTGGTTGACGTACCCGGCTACGCTTTCCCCCGCCGTCTCCCGCGCGAGCTCAACGCTCGTGGCGACAGCGGCGTGTTTGGGAACGCGCGTGAGGCAACGCAGCTGGTAGGCGCCGAGTCGCAGCACGTCGTGCAGGCGGGGATCGGCGCGCGAGAGATCGAGGGCGCTATCGAGCTCGGACTGACGGCGCAGCACACCGGAGGAGAGCTCGTAGGCGAGGCGGCGGTCGCGGTCGGCGAGGGCGCTCACCGCCGCGTCCCGCGCGGCGTCGAGCGGCGCCCCCTCGCGCACCGCGCGCAGGATCTCGAGCGCCGCGCGCCGCGCCGGAGTGGAATCCCTAATCCAGCATTCCTTCCGTGGGCGAAGACGGGAACGCCACCTCGCGCCGCGGCATCCGGCCGGCGAGGAATGCGGCGCGCCCCGCCTCGACCGCGAGCCGCATCGCGCGCGCCATGGCCACGGGATCCTGCGCCGCCGCAATAGCCGTATTCATCAGGATGCCGTCCACTCCCTGCTCCATCGTGACGCACGCATCCGACGCCGTGCCGACGCCCGCGTCGACGACGACGGGCACCTGCAGCCGGCGCTTGATGGTGCGAACGCTGAACGGATTGAGGAGGCCGAGGCCGCTGCCGATCGGGGAAGCCAGCGGCATCACGGCCGCGCACCCCGCGTCCTCGAGCCGCAGCGCCGTGACCAGGTCTTCGTTGGTGTAGGCGAGCACCTTGAAATCTTCTTTCACCAGGATCTTCGCCGCCTCGAGGAGCCCCTGGACGTCGGGCAACAGCGTTTCCTCGTCGCCGATCACCTCGAGTTTCACGAAGTCATTGAACCCGGCTTCGCGGCCGAGGCGCGCGTAGCGCACGGCGTCGGTGGCGGTATAGCAGCCCGCGGTATTGGCCAGGAGAAAGAATCGTTTGGGGTCGAGGTGATGCAGGACGCTCGAGTCCTTCGAGCGGTCGAGGTCGACGCGGCGCACGGCGACCGTGACGATCTCCGCGCCCGACGCTTCAATCGCCCGCAGCATCGTCGCGTTGTCGGGATACTTGCCCGTGCCGACCATCAGGCGCGACTGGAAAGTCTTGCCGCCGATGGTGAAGGGCGCGTCGCGAACCAGATCCACGGAGGTTGTCACCAGCTCACCCTCCTCCCACGAAATGCACGAGCTCGATCGCGTCGCCCGGGGCGACGCGCACGTCCCCCAGGGCGGGCCGGCGCACGATTTGGCGATTGTGTTCCACCACGACGGCGCGGGGATCGAGCGCCAGCTCAGCCAGCAGCTCCAGCAGGGTTACGCCAGGCGGGACGCTGCGGCGCTCCCCGTTGATGACGACGTCGACTTTGGCGTTCATTGCAGTTCCTCCAACATCCAGCGGGCCGCGCCTTCGGGGTCCGCCGATTCCCACAGGGCCCGGATCGCCGCGGCCCCGTACGCGCCTGCCGCCTTCACGTCCTTCGCCCGTTCGGCATCGATACCGCCGATCGCGATCACCGGAATCCCGAGTCGTGCGATTCGGCCCAGCGCTTCGAGGCCGAGGGGCGGACGGTCGGGGTGCGTCGCGGTGTGATAAACGGGTCCTACTAGAAGATAGTCGGCCCCTTCGGCCTTTGCGGCGTCGGCTTCGGCCAAGTCGTGTACCGACTTGCCGATCCACCACGTCGTGTCGAGCTGTCGGGCGGCGCTGATGGGAAGGCTATGGGAGCTCAACTGGACGCCCACGGCGTGCATGGCCAGTGCAACGTCGAGGCGGTCGTTAACAAAGAGACAGGTAGGCGGGTACGCGGCTAGGCGGTTCGCGAAATCAAAGTGTTCGAGGCCCGAGAGCGCGCGGCCGCGGGCGTGCAGGGCGAGGTTCGCGCCGCCCGCGGCCGCGAGCTGCCGCGCCACCTCTGGCAAGTCGGCGCGGCGGGCGATGCGCTCGTCGGTGATGGCGTGCAGGCGCGGGAGCGGCGCCCTCACGTGAAGCGCTTGCCCCCTCCCGGCGTGAGCCGCGCGCCGCGCAGCCAGTCGTCAATGGGCATGCGTGCTTTGCCGGCGGGCTGCACCTCGAAGATTTCCACCGCGCCGCTCCGCGCGGCGATGAGCAGCCGGCCGTCGGTCGCGAGCAGCGCACCGGCGCTCCCGGTTCCCTCGGCCGCGCGAGGACTGAACAGCTTGAGTTCGGCGCCGTCCATCTCCGTCCACGCGCCCGGCCGCGGATCGAGGCCGCGAATCAGACGGGCGATGCTCGCGGCGTCCTTGGACCAGTCGATGCGCGCGATTTCCCGCGTGAGCTTGGGCGCGAGCGTGGCGCGGCTGTGGTCCTGCGGCACGGGATTGAGCTTGCCCTGCTCGAGCACGGCCAGCGTCTCGACGAGCGCCTGCGCGCCGAGCTCTGCGAGGTGCTCCGACAGGTCGCCGCCGGTGATGTCGGGGTCGATGTGGTCGGGGATCTGATGGAGGATCGGACCCGTGTCCATGCCGGCGTCGAGCTGCATGATCGTCACGCCGGTCTCCGTGAGCCCCTGGATCACCGCCCACTCCACGGGCGCCGGGCCGCGCAGGGCGGGCAGCAGCGACGGGTGCACGTTCACCATGCCGCGCGGCGGCAACTCCAGCAGCTCGGGCTTCAGGATGTGACCGTAGGCGACGACGACGCCGACGTCGGGCCGCGTGTCACGGAGGCGGACGAGAAACGCGCCGTCGGTCGGCTTCTCGGGCTGGAAGACCGTGAGGTCTTCGCCTTCGGCCACGAGTTTGACGGGCGGCGCGACGAGGCGGGAGCGGGAGCGACCCTGCGCGGCGTCGGGCTGGGTGACGACCGCGACTACGTCGAACCCTTCACCCACCAACGCGCGGAGCGATGGGACGGCGAACTCGGGCGTACCGAAGAAGGCGACGCGCACTCAGAACTCGCCGGCGGGCTCCGGGGTGACGTCCTTCAGGTAACCCTTCTTGCCCTTGCGGGACTTCTTCCACTTGGCAACGAGCAGCGCGCGTTTCACGGCGCTCAAGTGATCGAGGAAGAGGATGCCGTCGAGGTGGTCGATCTCGTGCTGAATCGCGCGCGCCTTGTAGCCCATCGTCTCAGCGCGGTACTTCTTGCCGTCACGATCAAGGGCTTCGACGACGACGCGTACCTGCCGCTCCACGTCCCCGTAGATCTCGGGGATGGACAGGCACCCCTCCTCGGCCGTTTCGACTTCATCGCCGCGCTCGACGATCACCGGGTTGATGAGGACCAAGGGCGGCGGATCTTCGTCGCCTACGTCCACGACGGCGACGCGGCGCGCGACGCCGATTTGGTTGGCCGCGAGCCCGACCCCTTTCGCGGCGCGCATCGTCTCGAACAGGTCATCCACGAGCGCGCGCACGTCCTCGTCCACCTGCGCCACGGCCTTGGCCTTGTGTCGAAGCACCGGTGAGCCCAGGACGTGCAGCGCCCGAACCGTCACGCCGGCTTCGCTTCCTCGGGGCCGCGGTTCGTGATGCTCGCGACCCCGCTGCGCAGAATCACGAACTTGGCTTCACCGCTCCGCACCGTGACTTGATCCTCTTTGATGTGCACCACCTCGCCCACGATGCCGCTGGACGTGACGATCTGATCGCCCCGCTGCAGCGACGCCAGCAACTGCTTGTGCTGCGCGGCCTGGCGGCGCTGTGGCCGGATCAACACGAAATAGAAGATCGCGATGATCAAGCCGAACTGGATGACGAAGGCGCTGAGCCCGCCCCCGCCCTGGCCGGGGGGAGTGAGCAACAGCAGCGACAGAGTGGGTAGCATGGTCATGCGATTCCCGGTTGAGTGTAACGGCGGCGCCAATCGTCGGCCCACGCGGCCAGCGCGCCATCGCCTTTGCGGATCGCCGCGCGCATCGCTTCGGCGAGGCGGATCAGGTATCGAACGTTATGCAACGACAGCAGCCGCAGGCCCAGCAGCTCCTCCGCGACGAACAGATGCCGCAGGTATCCGCGCGAGTACGTGGTGCAAGCCTCGCAATCGCACGTCGGGTCGAGCGGACTCGCGTCGGTCCGGAATGCCGCGTTGCGGATGTTGAGCGTTCCTTCCGGCGTGAACGCCGTGCCGTTGCGGCCATTGCGCGTCGGCGCCACGCAGTCGAACAAGTCTACGCCGCGCTCCACGGCCGCGACGAGGTCCTCCGGAAACCCGACGCCCATAAGATAGCGGGGAATGGGAGGCGGGAGCCGGGGTGCGAGAGCCTCCAGCACTTCGTACATCTTCGGCTTCGGCTCGCCCACCGAAAGTCCGCCGATCGCCAGTCCCGTCCACGAGCCCATGTCGAGGATTCGGCGTAGCCCCTCCTCGCGGAGCGCGCCGTGAGTGCCGCCTTGGAGGATGGGCCACAGAGTCTGGCGGTTAGTCGGTTGGGCGGTTAGTCGGTTAGTGCTAACCGACAAACCGCCTAACCGGCTAAGCTCCTCATGTCGACGCGCGCACCGCTCCAACCACCGCAGCGTCCTCTCCAAAGCGTCCCGCGAGATCGCCTCGTCGGCTTGCCCCGGCGCTACGTGATCGAATGCCATGGCGATGTCTGCGCCGAGGGTCCATTGGATCTCGGTGGCGCGCTCGGGCGTGAGGGTGCGCCACCGAGATCCAATGGACCCTCGGCG
>Ga0193697_1000097_pt1 | contig 34270 bp, 36 predicted proteins | sample L3m2metaG_FD_145073 | JGI IMG/M metagenome (GOLD analysis project Ga0193697, IMG submission 145073) | Soil microbial communities from a riparian zone of the East river system, Colorado, United States - L3m2 | ecosystem: Environmental > Terrestrial > Soil > Riparian zone | place: USA: East River...
GAAGCGTTCGTTCCGTTCGTTTCGTTCGTCGTCCTTGAAAACACTTGGCCAATATCTATCTCGGCCATGGCCTATCGAAAGGTTATGCGGGCTGATTTATGCAAAGCTTGGGGACTTGCTGAATTTCTCGCAACCGTCGTTGAATGGACGCGTTTGTCAGCGTGATGATCTTGCCCCAGCCGTGGATTGTCGTTATCAAGGTCCTGCTCGTGCTCAGTGTACAATCTTCAGAACCGACCCCTTTTCTTTTTGTCTTTTTGTGTGGAGTTCAAACTCCATCTGAAGCAGCACATTACTTACCAGGCCATTGAATGACCGTCGCCGCCAATTGAGCATGTCGGCGGTTCGCCAACTCGGTTAAGTTTATAGGTCCCACCCGCTGGACAAATTGGAGCATTCGACCACTTGGACGCGATTTGATCCCAAAGATCATCCCACGTTGGAGTATCATTTGTTGTTTTGCCTTGCTCACCTTTCCACGTATACTTAAATATTTGCAGGTGGTATAGGTTATCCTTACAGCGGTTAATTTGTGCCGTCCGTTTTGGCTGAAGGCCAAGAATGTAGAGCACCTTGTACTTCCAGCGGTTGATTCTGCCTGTACTTTGGCGGTCGCCAGTGAAGCTCACAGTGAGCAGCAGAATGAGAAGAGCGCCAACTACAAAGCACGCCAATTTCGCCATTTTTGTCACATTATGATTCTGTTCATCCGGATTTTAGCTAGTGACCGTCTTGCAGGTTTCCCCAAAATTTCTTTTTATCGTCCCACGTCCATATCTTAGCATTACCCAGCGCAAGTCGAACACGATAATAACCATCGGGGGCGCAATATGGTGTCGTGCTCAGTGTTACAAAACTCAGGACCGCGCCCTTTCTTATAAAGCACCCCTTATGCCGGACGATTAGAGCAGAAAATCCAGCTCATATAGGAGGATAGGAGAGCCCCCCGCTCGGGTTAGCCAGGGTTTTGGCCAGCGACGTAGTTTTCGCATTGCTGACATTGCGAAGCGCTTAAATCTTATCCCGCGATACGACATGCCATGAAACGGATTATTGCAATCGTCCTTGTTCTCGGCGCTGTGACGGCCTTCGCCGCCCAGCGACAACTTCCTGCCAAAGATCGAATAGTCGTTTTGATCAGCCTTGATGGGTTTCCTGGGTTTGCGCTGGAGGACCCAAAGCAACCAGTTCCGACCCTTCGACGGCTCATTCGTGACGGCACGTGGAGCCGAATGCACACGGTCAATCCAACGATTACGTGGCCCAACCACACGACGATGGTGACGGGCGTCCACGCGGACGAACACGGGCTGCGGCTCAATGGAACGATCCTGCGCACGAACGGTTGGCCACCCGTGAGAATTGACCCGAAGGTCGACAAAGAGAAGATGGTGCACGCACCGACCGTTTACGATGCTGCGCACAAGGCCGGGCTTACCACGGCGCAGGTGGACTGGGTCGCTATTAATAACGCGCCAACAATCACGTGGGCTTTCAACGAGTGGGCGACCGCGGACGGGCCGCTCGAACGGGAGATGATCGAACGTGGAGTTCTCACGACCAACGAGGTGCAGGACTTCACCAGGCTGAACATCGTCTGGCGCGACCAGGTCTGGACGAAGGCGGCGGCTTACTTGATCCGGCAACACAAACCGAACCTGATGCTCTTTCATTTGCTGACGCTTGATGCGACGCATCATCGCTATGGCCCTAAAACTCTAGCTGCTACGGGAGCAATGGCGTTTCTCGACAGCTGCGTTGCACAAGTCGTTGAGGCCGTCCATCAAGCCGGAATGGCAGAACGGACCACTTTCTTTGTCGTCTCTGATCACGGTTTCAAAGGCTACACAAATGAAATCCGAACCGCCGTCGCTCTGGCCTCCGCGGGTCTGACCAACGCGGCGCATGTCTTGCCAGAAGGCGGCACGGCATTTCTTTATCTCAATCCGACGAACTCGCCTGAGGTCTCGCTGAAAGTAATCGAGTTCATGAAGTCCGTGGAAGGAATTGCAGATGTGATCACGCCTGATCGTTTCGCTGCGCTCGGCTTGCCGCAGCCTGGAAAAGATCCGCAGATGTTTGACCTTCTGCTCGCGGCAAAATCTGGCTATTCATTTTCAGGTGCGACTGGCGGCGCTGTTACCGCTGCCGTGCTGCAGCAGGCAGGCAGCCATGGTTATCTGGCGAGCGACCCCGATCTCGATGGCATTTTCATTGCGAGTGGCTACGGCGTAAAGCCAGGCGCAACACTCGACGAGGTGCGCTCCATCGATATCGCCCCGACAATCGCGAGGTTGCTCGGCGTGTCCTTGCCGAAAGTAAAAGGCAAAGCTCTGCCCCTACAATGATCACCTAAGCGGTTCGACGGACGAGTGGACGCAAGTTCAAGGTTTGATTTTGCAAGTTTTGTAACTTCCGCGATGGGAGGTGCGCCGATGCATGGACCAAAAGATCCCTGTGCCTGACCGGTGTGTCTTTACCGGATTCGTAATTGTTTTTGGAAGGGCACCTCTCCGCCATTCAGGGGATGCTAAGACACCGAATTTTCATCTGCCAGGCACCTCTTCCAATCCTTTTTTACATCGGCGAACGCATCTTTAACTATTTTGGCTTTTTCCTCAGGAGTCAACGGCCTGGCAGCTTCGCCGACGGATTTGAGGATGCTTAGGTCAAACCCCAATTTGTTGCCGAAACGAATTTCCTCGGCATAACATAAACTCTCAACTCGAGCAAAGTTGCGGGCGTTCTGGAGAATTCGGCGGCGATGAAGATGCCCATGCGTCGCTTCGTGAATTAACGCGCAGGCTAATAAGACTGTCGCGAAGCTAGCGTCCGCGCCAAAGGGATAATACCGAAGATCAATTCTACACACATTCAAACCACGCGAGTACCCCGCCTCCATCGCACACGGCATTTGGACAATTGCTCTGATTTCGCGCTTTACTCTTTTAAAACGGCGTTGGTCCTTGGATTCGATTAGCTCAAGGGCATCTCCAATCCTACTCAGAAACTCAGCTCGGGTGTCTGAAAAAAGATCGATAACGCGAACGCCCTTTCTGTATTCGGCGGGCCAAATCGTAACAGCAAAAATCTGCACGAGTGTGTCGGCACACGTCCAAGGAAATGTTTTGAAAATCCGTACCGCTCGCCCGCCATAATAGCGGATCGTCTTCATGTCTACAGAATAAGCCCAACGAGGGACAAAAAGCGAGCGGCCACGTGGAACGTCGTGAACGTTCCGTCAAGGCCGTCACAAACCGCGATAGACCATCTCCAGCGCAAGAACGGAGTAGGATGTCACCAATACCGGGTCCTTTTCCCACCAGCGGCCATTGTCGTTCGCCCATGAGCCGTTGCGTTGCTGCAAATCGATCAGGCGTGAAGCGAGGTCGCGGCGCCAATTGACCTTGCGGCCATCCGCCAGTTCAAGTTCGCTGGCCTCGAACGCACTGAGCGCCTTCGCTTGCGTGTGGTAGTAATAATACAAACCTTGCGGGCCCATACCCGGGTTTTCCTGCAAGGTGTAGTTGCGCTGCAGCCAAACAAAGACTGCTTTGACGCGCGGGTCGTCCCGCTTGAGGTCGGCATAGATGTAACTCAACAATCCCGCGTAGCTGATGCTGCCGTAGGAGCGCAGGGCGACGCGGCCCGTTTGAGCATTGGTCTCCGCGCCGGCCATGCTGTTGCCCGGATAATAGATGAACCCGCCTTTGTTCTTCGGGTCGTCGGAGACCCAACTTTGTTTGTTGTAGCTGGGGAGATTCTGGCAATTCTGCAGGAAGTTGATCGCCGCGGCCCAATTCAGGTCTTTCGCGTCGGCAGATTTTTGATCGGCAAGCAAATGGCGCGTGTAATAAAGGGCTTCAAGCGCCTGCGAGGTGTTGCCCATGTCGGAGTGCTCGTACTTGCTGCCGTAGCCAACGCCACCATCAAAGACATCGTCGATTTTGCCTTTCTCGCCGAAATCCGTCTGCAGCCCGACGAGGAAGGAACGTGCTCTGCGCAAAACCGCATCGTAGGAAGGATCATTTGCCGCGACGAGCGCCATCATGGCAAGCGCGGTATTGTACGTAGGCAGATTGGTCGTAAAAATTCCGCCGCTCGGTTTCGCAGAATGAAGAATGTGCGCGTAACCCTTTTTGACAAATGCGGCGTCGGCATGACGTCTCGACGGATCACCTTTGAAAGCCATGATCGGCAGCGCGGTCACGGCGGGGTGATCGGGCGTGGACCACCAGCCGTTTGTGTTCTGGTCGGTTTTGAGCCAATCGAGCCCGCGATCGATCGCGCGCTGCACTTCGTTTTTGAAGGATTGGTCAGACAAAATGACCGGGCTCGACGGAGCTGCGCGACTCGGAAGCGCCGCATAAATGCGGGACTCCGACGCGGTGCCGGATTCAACGTGAGTAGACAATATGAGAAATATCAGCGGGAGGTATTTCATCGTTACCTTTTCTGCTGGAGAATAAAGCGCACTTCGACCGGCGTGTCGAGCGGCGGCACGGTCTTGCTGTTGACCTCGCATAATTCGTCGTTCTCGCGCCCAGCCCGCGGGTTGTTCACGAGCGCCGTGCCGTCTGTGATCAATGAAACGATCGAGCCCTCCTGCTCGGCAAGGAACGCGCCGTTCTCGACGCGCGACCCGTTGTAAATCCAGGGACCTTTGCTGAGGCTCTTTTTCGTTTGCACATTAAAGACGAGTTCTTCGATGCGCACGCGTTTCTCTCGCCCCTTTTCTTTCCAGCTCACTTCGATCGCGACGGCATCGCCGGGGATTGACTTCGACGGATCTTCGGGAAGGGCGTCCGTGGAGCCTTTGGCACCGAGCAAGAGCATCGCGACATTGACGTCCTTAGGCTCGGCGTCGGTGCGCAGCAGGCTTTCGTGAGTTTTGCCATATTTGGTCACGATAAGGTATTCGATCGCCGCATTGGTCATGTTGACGCGCGCCGGGAAAGTGATGGAGCGGGCTTGTTTGTCCAGATGCACCTGTCCGATTTGGAAGAGACCCGGGCCAATCTGTTTTAGAGGCGAATTTGTAGTTTCTGCCGCACCGGAAAGCCACACCAGTATAACGCCGAGCAGAGCTAAAATCCCCGGTCGCAACAGACTGCTAGTTGGAGGCCGGCGGAGGGGGCCGATGAAGGCCAACCGACGCGGCGATTTCATCGAACTCTTCATGGCCGACTTCCTCAAGCCGCTTGCCTTTGGCCGCAAGCTTCTCATTTATCTTGATGGCCTTCTCGGTCATGATTTCGTGGGTATCCTTTGATCCGCCCACAAGGGCGAAATTTGGCCCGGTGGTAAGGCGTTTATGGCCATCCGAATCCAGACCGAGCCCAAGCATCATCGCTTTTTTCTTAGCTTTGCCGGGCAGCTTGGGCATGAGCCAAGCTACCGCAAACAGGCCTGTTACGTCAAGAAAGCCACCGCGTACAAAAAAATAGCGAAGTGTAGCTCAATGAGATCGGCGCTCCCGCAAAGCGGGATTAATTGGCCATCGTGTGGCAAGTCCTGACGCCCCGGTGTTAAGATCTCAAACCGGAATTTGGACCCGAGCTTACGCTTCGCCAATGGAAGCATCCCAAAATCCCGCGGGATATACAAGTAGGAGTTATGCACAAATTATTCACCCGTTGTTCACTTCTCCGTTTGAATCCGATTGGCGTGCGAATAAATGTTCATCCTGCCTTCGCGCAGAAAACCGACGAGCGTTTGGCCGCTGGACTCGGCGAACTCGACCGCCAGGCTCGAGGGCGCTGACACGGCCGCGACAATCGGAATCCGCGCCGCGAGCGCCTTCTGCATGATCTCGAATGAGGCGCGGCCGCTGACCATTAGAATGTGCTGATCAAATGGTAAAAGACCCTTGAGCAAGCCGTGGCCGATGACTTTATCGACGGCGTTATGGCGGCCCACGTCTTCGCGAGCAACAACGAGCCGCCCGTTCGCGCTGTAAATCGCTGCCGCGTGCAACCCGCCGGTTTGAGCAAATGTTTCCTGGACGGAGCTCAAGCGAGCAGCGATGCGGGTCAGGGTTTGGGCACGGACAGCGAGGCGTTTCCTGATCGATTTGAAATGTTGATGAACGCTCGCGATGCTGGCTTTGCCGCAAAGCCCGCAGCTTGAAGAAGCAAAAACGTGGCGGGTGAGTCGAGCGAAGTCGATTTTGGTTCCCGGCGCGAGAAATACATCGACCACATTGCCTTGTTCGTTGCGCGGATAGGTCCTGGTCTCACTGACGTCCGTTCGTTTGCGAACAAGCCCTTCGGTAACCAGGAATCCCATTGCGAGCTCCTCATCGTAGCCCGGCGTGCGCATCGTGACACTGACAGAGCGGGTATCGACACGGATTTCCAGAGGTTCTTCGACCGCGAGTTGATCGATCCTGGACCTGGTCAGGCCCGCGGACCAGGAAAGGATCGAACGAGGCTTGGAGGTCATGAGATGAAGGTATCAAAGTCGCAAGGAGAGTGGAGGATTTACTGGCGCGTCAAACTAAAGTGGCGCCTGGGGCGAACGGGTGGTGCGGGCGGCGCACTCGACTCTCTCGCCTGGATTCCGTAAGCTATCGCCAATGAAAGGGATTGTGCTGGCCGGCGGAGCGGGGTCGCGCCTTTATCCGCTGACGCTCGTCGCGAGCAAACAACTCCAGCCGGTTTACGATAAACCGATGGTGTATTATCCGCTGACGACGTTGATCGAGAGCGGTGTCCGCGAGTTCTGTGTTATCTCGACCCCCCACGACCTGCCGCGATTTCAGCAATTACTGGGCGACGGCAAAGCATGGGGACTCACCATCGAATATCGCGAGCAGTCAAAGCCGGGGGGCATCGCGCAGGCGTTCCTGATCGCGGAATCGTTCATTGGCAGGGACGCCGTGACGCTGATCCTCGGCGACAACGTGTTCTATGGGGGCGATAGTTTTACGCGCGCCTTCGCCGACTTCAAAGAGGGGGCTACGATATTCGGCTATCACGTGCAGGATCCGCATCGCTATGGCGTGGTTGAATTCGATCGCGAGGGCAAGGCAATTTCGATCGAAGAGAAACCGAAGCACCCCAAGAGCAACTACGCTGTCCCAGGCCTGTACCTCTACGATAATGGAGTTGTTGCGATGACGAAAGCGCTGAAACCTTCCGCGCGGGGCGAGTTGGAGATCACCGATCTCAACGTCGAATTTCTCCGTCGCGGAAAGTTAAAGGTGCATCGTTTGAGCCGCGGTTTTGCGTGGCTCGACGCCGGCACCAGCACCAGCCTGCATGACGCGTCGGCTTACGTGCAAACAATTGAGAAACGGCAAGGGATCAAGATCGGTTGTCCGGAAGAGGCCGTGTTTCGTCGCGGCTTCATCTCGCTGAATCAGTTCGAATCGTTGACCACTGGTATGCCAAACTGCGAATACCGTGATTACCTTTCAACTGTCCTGGCTGAGGCGAAGCGACTGAGTTGAATGAAGCTGCTTGTCACAGGTGGAGCGGGTTTTATCGGGTCAAATGTGATCCATCAGATCATCGACAGGCCCGAGGTTGAAAAGCTGATCAACCTGGATTGCCTGACGTACGCGGGACACCTTGCCAATCTTGAGCGCGTCTCATCGTATCCGAAGTACGTGTTCGAGAAAGTCGATTTGCGCGATAAGAAAGCCGTGTTCGATGTTGTGCAACGGCACGCGATCACTCACGTGATGCACCTGGCGGCCGAATCACATGTCGATCGCTCGATCACCGGCCCGGGCGATTTCATTCATACGAATATTGTGGGCACGTTTCATTTGCTGGAAGCCTGCCGCGCGGCCTGGGGCAGCGACATGCGGGCCAGGCGCTTCCATCACGTCTCGACCGACGAAGTTTATGGCAGCCTCGGACCGAGTGGTTACTTTACCGAGACCACGCCCTACGCTCCGAACTCGCCTTACTCAGCCAGCAAAGCGTCGAGCGACATGCTCGTGCGGGCGTATCATCATACTTACGGAATGCCGACGGTAATCACGAATTGCTCGAACAATTACGGGCCGTATCAGTTTCCTGAAAAACTCATTCCAGTTGTGATCCAAAGCGTGCTCGCGCGCAAGGCGGCGCCGGTTTACGGCGATGGGATGAACGTGCGCGATTGGCTTTACGTGCGCGATCACGCTGAAGCGCTCTGGCTGGTGCTGACCCGCGGCAAAGACGGTGAGACTTACAACATCGGCGGACACAACGAGTGGGCGAACATCCGGATTGTCGAACTGATTTGCGATCTGATTGATGAACTCGCGCCAAAGTTGGGCGGCAATTCGCGAAAGCTCATCACGTTTGTGACAGATCGTCCGGGCCACGATCGGCGTTATGCAATCGACGCCTCAAGAATTCAACGCGAGCTGGGCTGGACGCCGGCGCACACATTCGAACGGGGGATCCGCGAGACGGTGCAGTGGTACTTGGATAATCAGGCCTGGGTCGAGAAAGTTCGGGCCGGCAAATAGCTATAGCAGTTCGAGTATTAGTGTAGCCGCCGAAATCCGGACGGCTGCCGATTGGAAATCGATACAACCGAGCGCCGCAGTGTAGCGCAGGATTCCGGCGTAGCGCAGAACTCCGTTCTGCTGTATCGCAGGTCTCCTGACCTGCGGGCGGTTCGCTTTTGCATGTGTCCGTTTGAACTGGTTTGCGCGAATACGGGATTGGCGGCCGGCCTGCCGAACGGAGTTCGGCGAAACAGCAGAACAGAGTTCTGCGCTACATCGATCCGGCTACATCTTTGCCAAAAACGCTCTAATGCTTCTTCCAGCCGGGGCCGCGCACGACGCGACCAGGTTTGGCGCCCGTATGTTCGCCGTTGCGCAGTACCTGAACGCCATTAACAAAGACGTGCACGACACCCGTTGAATATTGATGCGGTTTGTCGAACGTCGCGTGATCCTGGATACGCGCCGGATCAAACACGACCACGTCGGCGAAATGGCCTCTCTGCAAGCGTCCGCGCTGTTGGATACCGAGGGTGTCAACCGGGAACGAGGTCAGCCGACGGATGGCTTCCTCCAACGGAATGACTTTTTCGTCGCGCACGTATTTCCCGAGCAACCGTGCGAAGTTGCCGTAAGCGCGCGGATGGGGATTGGATTTGAGGAATGCGCCTTCGGGAGCGAGTGACGCCGCATCCGAGTCGAAGCTGACCCACGGCAGTTTGATCTGTTTCTTGACGTTTTCTTCGGACATGAGGAAGTAAACGGTGCTGACGCGACTACCATCTTCGATCACCAGGTCCATCGCGGTGTCCTCCGGCGAAGTGCCGCGCATTTTGGCGACTTCGGCGAGAGTTTTGCCGGTAAGATTTTTCAGTTTTGGATTTTTGAAACCGATCAAGAGGATTTTGTCGGGCGAACCGGTTGCGAGAAAAAAGTTCTCCCAATCTTTGCTCGGCGTGTTCATCTCACGTTTGACACGCTCGCGGATTTTCGAGTCCCGCAAGCGCTCGGCCCAGGCGTTGTAGCCGCCTTCCTGCACCCACGGTGGCATCACCGCATCCAACCCCGTCTGTCCGGCAGTGTAGGTGTACATGTCTGCCGTGATCTTCAGTCCGGCAGCGCGAGCGTCTTCGATCTTCTTAATCGCTGCATCCAGCTTGGGCCAGTTCTCGCGGCCTGCGGCTTTCAGGTGATAAACTTCGGCGGGAATTTTTGCTTCGCGAGCAATCGTGAGGAGTTCGTCGAGCGCTTCGAGGAAGCTGTTGCCCTCGCTGCGAATGTGCGAAATGTAAACGCCTTTATGTTCGGAGGCGACTTTGGCGAGCGCGATCAACTCGTCGGTTTTCGCGTAAAATGCCGGCGCATAAATCAGCGATGAAGCGACGCCAAGCGCGCCATCTTCCATCGCGTGCCGAACCAGATCGCGCATTCGATCCAACTCGGCGGGTGTCGGGGGGCGATCCGCATAACCGATTTCATGAACGCGCACGGTGGTCGCGCCGACAAACGACCCGACATTGCACGAAATACCGCGCTTAACGAGATGATCGAGATATTCGGCGAGCGTCGTCCAGGTCACGTCATACCTGAGGTCGCCCTGCTGCTCGACCATGTCCTTCTTCATGGCAGCGTTTAGCGGTCCCATCGATTCGCCTTCGCCCATGATTTCGAGTGTGACACCCTGGCGGATATCGCTTTGCGAACGGCCATCGTGGAGCAGAGACTCGTTGGCCCAACTGAGCATGTTCACAAAGCCGGGCGCGACGGCGAGACCCTTCGCGTCGATTTCCGTGCGGCCCCGGGCGTTGCGCAAATCGCCAATCTCCGCGATTGAATCTCCGGAGAGCGCAATATCGGCGCGCAACGGTGGGCCGCCATTGCCATCGTAGATCATTCCGTTGCGGATAAGGACGTCGTATCGCACAACGGACGTTTCACTGGAACTCATGCAACCGCAGATCGAACAGACTGCTGCGACGAGCGGCAACAAGGTTTTGCGCATAGCATCAGGTTAGAACATCGTGGATCACGTGGCCATGAACATCAGTCAGGCGCCGATTGATACCATCGTGGCGGAAAATCAGCTTCTCGTGATCGATGCCCAACAGATGCAGCACAGTTGCATGCACGTCATAGCAATAAGTCGAGTCTGAAGCGACTTTGTAGGACCATTCGTCGCTCTGGCCATAACTGACGCCACCGCGAATTCCGCCACCGGCCAGCCAGGTCGTGAATGCAAACGGATTATGATCGCGTCCCTTGGCGCCCTGGCTGCAGGGCATCCGGCCAAACTCAGTTGTCCACATCACGATGGTGTCCTCGAGCAGGCCGCGCGTTTTCAGATCTTTGAGCAGCGCGGCGGCGGGCTGATCCATGCTGCGGCCCATCTCAAGATGATCTTTGGCGAGGTCTTCATGGCTGTCCCAGTTGCGACGCGGAAACCCGTTATCTGCACCACTCCAAACCTGCACGAATCGCACGCCACGTTCGAGTAAGCGGCGTGCGATCAGACAGCGCGTGCCGAAGTCTTCGGTGATTTTTTCGTCCAGACCGTAGAGCTTCCTGGTGGCTTCGGATTCCCCAGAGATGTCGAGGACTTCTGGCGCACTTAATTGCAGCCGCGCAGCCATTTCGTAGGAAGCGATTCTTGCTTCGAGCCGGGAATCGCCAGCCCGAGTAGCGAGATGCTGCCGGTTCATTTGTTCCAGCAGAGTGTGGGTGTCGCGCTCACTTTCTTTAGATATGAACCTTGCCGAGGGCGGCGGAAACAAATCGAAGATCGGATTTTCGCGCCCGACTCGCACCATTGTGCCCTGGTGCGCCGCCGGGAGAAATCCGGCCGACCAGTTCGCGGCGCCGTTGGGGGCGAACCCGCGCACATCGGGCAGGACAACAAAAACAGGCAAGTTGTCGGTCAGACGGCCCAGCCCATAAGAAACCCACGCGCCCATGCTTGGAAAGCCCGGCAGAACGAAGCCGGTATTCTGCATGAAGGTGGCGAGGCCGTGGACGCTCGACTTCGAGACCATGGAATGAATAAAAGCGATATCGTCCACGCATGATGCGAGATTTGGAACCAAATCGCTCACCCATTTTCCGGACTGACCATATTGCTTCCAGTCCCATGGACTTTTCATGCACGCGCCGGGATCGCTCTGGAAAAGCTCGACCTTTCCGCCGGGATCGAACTTTTCTCCGTGGCGTTTGATCAACTCGGGTTTGTAATCGAACGTGTCACATTGGCTGGCAGCGCCAGACATGAAAAGTTGCACAACTCGCTTTGCCTTCGCTGGGTGATGCAATCCGCCATGGAACTCGGGTTTGGGGACGAAAGTCTCCGCAAGCAACAACTGTTCCCCGAGAAGTTGCGAGAGAGCGACACCGCCAAGGCCTCCACCGAAACGCCAGAGGAATTCGCGGCGCGAACTCCGCATCATTGACCTTTGCTTTTGTTGCGCTCTTCGAGCAACGCCTCGAGCTCACCGGCAGCCAACAAATCTTTGGGGAGAAGTCGCTTAAGGTCAGTTCTTTCGGGTATATCATTTTTCCTTCCCTCGCGCGAGCGTCGCCCGGCTTCCCGCACCTCGTAAACCATTTCCATGAACCCTAGAAATTTTTCTATCCGCTGCGCCGGCGTCAGTTTCAGGTTCTCGATTAACAACGTGCGATCAATATCTTTCTTGAATGCTTCCACCAAATCGCTCGGCGCGTTACTCCGTCGATCGTTGTTCGGATTGCCAATTGAATACAGCGCTGCGGACTCGTGCAAGGGCTGAACCGGCACAGAACCTGGCGCGGGTGTCGATCGGTCCGGGTATTTTTCTCGTGCAAGGCGTTCGAATTTCTCCAAACGTTCGGCAGGGGTAAGCTTGAGGTTTTCGCGCAGGGCTTCGCGGTTCACCTGTTTCTTGAAGTATTCGATCAGTTCGGTTGTTTCGTCGAGCGACGCAGGTTCGACGGGTTCGTAATCGGACAATGTGTCCTCGTGATTCTGGTCAGCGTTCATTCGTCAGTCCACAAACATAAACTCGTTACTGTTGAAAAGCAGCCGGGAAAAGTTCGCGAGGCCGTGTTTCTCTGTGTAGCGCATGGCGGTATTTCGCTCCAGATCAGTCGGAGCGCGGGAGAAGACGAGCCAGTAGGCCGCTTCGATATGTTTGATTAGCTTACTGTCTGCACGGCGCAAGCGTTCTGCAAAATGCTCGGCGTGGCGGGTCACGAAAGAACTGTTGAGCATCGCGAGCGCCTGTAGAGCGGTCGTGGTGGTGTTACGACGCGGGGTTAACAAACAGGGGTCCGCGCAATCGAGCGTATCCATAAGCGGATCGGTTACGCTTCGCACGATAAAGCGATACACGCCACGTCGACCGCTGCCGAGACTATCGATGTCATAGCGGGTATAGTCGTAAACCGGCGAGTGATCGTCTTTGAAAAAGAACTGACGCACGGACGGGCCACCCATCGTGAGATCGAGTTTGCTGCTTAGCGCGAGAATGGCATCGTGAACTTGCTCGGCATCGAGGCGCGTGCGGTTCATCCGCCAGAGCGATCTGTTTTCGGCATCGATCTGCTCGCCACGCAAGTCGTTGGCGGAGGTTTGGCGATAGGTCGCGCTCGCAAGGATCAGCCGATGGAGCGCCTTGATCGATTCTCCGTTTTTTAGAAACCAGTCCGCCAACCAATCGAGCAATTCGGGATGTGACGGCGCGCTGCCCATGTGTCCGAAATCGTTGGGTGTCTCGACAATTCCGCGGCCAAAGTGGTATTGCCAGACGCGATTCACAATCGACCGTCGCGTATTGAAATTGTTTGTGTCGGTGATCCACTCTGCCAAGGCGGCTCGCCGAGCGGCTTCATCGGCTGGATCTGCGATCCTGAACGCGTGCGTCAGGTTTGTGAACACGGCAATTGCTCCGGGTTCCATCACAGCTCCGGGACGGCGAACATCGCCGCGAATTAATCGGTGAATTGCACGCGGAGCCGGCGAAGGCTTGAACTGCCCTTCGCCTTTGAAGTGCGCGGCGGCGGCGTAGACCAGTCCGGTTTTTCCACCGGCAATCGGGTAAGCACGGTCGGCGCGACTTACTCCGGCAAACACCGCTTGCAGACTGTAATAATCCTCCTGGGTGAGGGGATCGAATTTATGATCGTGACACCGCGCGCAGTGGACGGTGAGGCTTTGAAACGTCGACATCACTGTCATGACCATGTCATCGCGATCGTTGTAGCGCGCGATCAGACCATCCATTTTGGATTCAGGAAGTTCGACGTGGCCAACGTAATCCCACGGTCCCGCCGCGAGGAATCCCGTTGCGACGATTGCCTCTGCCTCGTTCGGAAAAAGTGCGTCACCGGCAATCTGCTCCTGCACAAACCGGGAGTATGGTTTGTCTGAGTTAAACGCACGGATCACATAATCGCGGTAAGGCCACGCGTTGGGACGGAGCTTGTCTTTGTCGTAGCCATGGGTTTCGGCGAAATGAACTGTATCGAGCCAATGGCGAGCCCATCGTTCACCGTAGCGAGGTGAAGCAAGCAACCGATCGACCGCCCTCTCGTACGCGAGCGGATCACGGCTCTTCATGAACTCAGTGACTTCGTCGAGTGTCGGTGGCAGCCCCGTCACGTCAAAGCTCAACCGACGCAGCAAAGTGCGCCGATCCGCTTCAGGCGACGGAGTGAGGCCTTTGGTTTCGAGTTTCTCCAGAATGAAGTTGTCGATGGGATTTCGGCACCAACTGCCGGCCTTAACCTGAGGAACTGCGGGACAAGTCCCCGGCCTGAACGCCCAATCGCGAGGATACACTTCATCTGCAATTGCAATGCGCGTAGCGACGAGCAGGAACACAACTGCGATGATCCATGAAAGTTTCATCATGTCCGATTGCCGACATGATACCGACAAATGTCACTCTGACAAATCGCGAAAACTTCGGGGGCTTCGTTCCTGAAACATTTGGCCAACTGTGATTTACGGCGCCGGCCGCCCATTGTTCGCGATGCCCACCAATCGCTCGCATATAATTTTCATCAAATTATCCGGATATAAGAATCCAGAATTCTGGAGCCTCAAAAATATAAGTTGCATGCAACCATTGCTTGTGGTACTTGTCTGCACGTTCGATGAAAACTTGCTTGAACATATCAGCCACGAGTTGGCCGACAATGGCGGTCGCGAGAGCGACACGTCATAGCCGGTATAACCCGGGTTGTGCGTTTAGCCTGGGGCTATCCACGGGAATCGGGCAACAGCCCGAAGTCAATTTGGATATACCGGGTGTAGGCAGGTTCTGAGAAGGAAAATAGATTTTTGTTAACCCTGCTTACAGAAACGTAAGCAGGGTTTTTTATTGTCCCGTGAAGGTGACAGATGGTGATTAACGAAAGGCAAGAGAACTGTGATTAAGAGAAACGCGACATCCAGGTGATGTCTTCTGGCGACAAAGTGAATTTAGCGAGGATAAGCAGTGAATCCTCACCGACGTGGTGTGCTCATCCGCGGAAGACCAGGTCATCGGAAAGCGCGAAACGAATTTTACAATTTAAGGGCTTCGGAGGAGGTGTGCCTCTAAACACCGAAACAGCCGCCGTGAAACCGCGGGTTGGGATCGAATAGATCATCAAGAGGTGTTTGTTCTTTGTTGAAATGGCGCGGGCCGGGAGCGTGAGAACTCTCCCGGCCCTTTTAATTTCGCGGCTGTGGTTTAACAGCAGAATGTCTTCTTGCCAGGGAGATGGTCCGGGTGCGATTCCCGGCAGCCGCACCAATTTCTTACAGGCTGCGCGTCAGCACGCGGCCGAGTCTCCAAAACTCAGCGCACTCCGGGCGGCACGGAGGCAGCCTGCCAAATCGTAAATCGAAAATCATAGATCATAAATCGACTCGGGGTCGTGGCAGACAAGCAATGCACTTGCCCTGCAAGCAAGTTTATGTGGGAGCGTTACCCACCGACTCCACCAACTTAACTGCGGGAAACTCGACCAATGCACAGAGAGAAGCCTCATAAACTTCTTCAGGTGGGTGTGACTCCCACTCCCGCTACCAAATTCCTAGGGAAGTGATCCGGCTGCCCGACTGTAAATCGGGTGTCACAAAACAAAGTCGGAAGTGACGAACTGGAGCGTTACCAGCACTTTCTACCATCACGCTCTCGTAGCTGAATAGAAAAGCAACCCGTTGTCTGCGGGAAGATTGTGGGTGCAAGTCCCATCGAGAGCGCCACTCTCCGACGTGGCGGCAGGTCCAGGGAATTGCCATGCCTCGTCTCCACAAGAACCAAGCCCCCGGCTCCCTTTCCCAAACGAGCCGGGGCAACACCGCGTAGTGTAGCAGCAACATGCCTGGCCTGGGACCAGGTGACCGCAGGTGCAAGTCCTGCCGCGGTGACCAATTTACGCTGCTGCCGTGGCCGAGCACATGAAGGCATCCGTCTTCTAAACGGAATAACGCACGTGGGAATCGTGCCGGCAGCGCCATTGCCAGATAGTGTCAAAGTAGCACGGCGGTCTGTTAAACCGCCTGTCCTGGTGCGAGTCCAGGTCTGGCAGCCAATTCAAGTGCAGAGTGGAGAGTGCAAAATGCAGAGTGGAGTTGAGCGACAGATTCCTCATTCTGAACTCTGCATTCTCAACTCTGCGCTTAAGGAAGGCAGGCAGATATAAGCTGGCTGCACCTGTCCCGAAAACAGGATCGGCGCAAGTCGAGGTCGGAGCATTACCGACGCCTTCCGCCATTAATTAACCTCAACGAAAGGAAATATCATGAAACCCGTGATCCGTTATCAAAGCCAATTGCTCTATAGAAAAAGCTATAGACCAGTTCGAGTGATTCGAATCCGACCTGAAACGCGACCGATCGCGCATCGCTTTGCGCGTGCAGGCCCAGGACAAAGAAGAGCATGAACGGTCGTGGCATTCGATTGCGCCAAACCCAACGAGACCTTCACCCGGGTCTCGATTACTGAGGGCGCGCGGTCGCCAGACGATCGCGCGCCTGTAGTGACCGTCCCCCTTTTGTAGCTCAAAAGTAGAGCCCTCGCCTGATAAGCGAGCGACCGCGGAGCGTTACCGCGCGAAAGGACCAGTTCTTCGCTGGATGGTGTAGAGAGTCTGCACGTCTGCCTGAAGCGCAGAAGGTGTCGGCGCGATTCCGACTCCAGCGGCCATTTTGAGTTCCTGAGCGCCAAGCAGTCGAGCGGTCTCCCTTTCAAGGAGAATATCTAGCCGGTGCGAGTCCGGCCAGGAACACCAATTTGCCGACGCGGCGCAGCACGAAGAACAAGTCGGGAGCGATTCAGTAATCGGTAAGTCAGCATTCAGGACTTACCATAGTGAGCGAGGGCTTCGCGAAAGCCTTGATTCTGTTGGCCGTAATTTTTTCGCCGCTCCGCGAGCGCGGGTGCGATGATCTCTTGCGCAACATTGATCGTTTTGCCGAACAGATTGCGCCAGAGGAGTTCGGTATTCTCGCGCGCGTTGTTGCCAGATTCTTCATCGAAACTGGGTCGATAAATGTCCACCACACGGCGCAGCGCCTTAATTAACTCCTCTTCGCTGGGATGACCCAGTTTGTCGCGGACGAGGTGAAACGCGCGCAAATCCTTCTCATCGAGTCGTTTGATTTTTGCGACAAGAATATCGATAGGATGCGGTAGGATGAATGTGACATGCTTTCGTTGTGTTTCGCATGCCCGTTCCATCCAGTCCGCGCTGGCGGTGAAAGCGACTACGGTGCAAGGCTCGATGTAAAGGTCCGCCTGGCCTTTGAGCAAGCCTGCTGCACGACAGAAACTCTCTACATCTTCTTGCGCAATAATAACGACGTCAGCGCTTAGAAACGTCGGATCTACTGCGAGTTGCAAGGGAGAGGAACCGAAAACGATAATGCGCCACGGGCGGCTCGCCGGCAGAGAATTGACAAGCTTGTCGAGAACCTGCCCCGCAGAAGTGTGCCAGTTAATTTCGGGCCGCCAGGATTCGTTGAACCAGGACATGGTATTCTTCGAGCGGTATACGCTTCTGCGCACAAATAGAGGCGATCGCCTGATCGATTAGTCGATCGGTGACGCCGCGATCGTTGGCCAGCCGACGGGCGAACCTGCGGTCACGCTGATTCAATCCTCCGTTAATTCCACGGAGGAGAATCCGCGCAGCAATCCTCGATTTTACCCATGAGGGGTCCCGCACAACCGCAACATACGAAATCATTTCATCGCTCTCAAGGTGTAAGAGACGTGCATGTCTCCGTGCGAAGGAGAAGGGTCGTGGTGCGAGTCCACGTGAGAGCGCCAGTTTATTTGCCTCTGTGCCTCAGCAGCTACAGGACGAGTTTTGTAAACTTGTATTCGTCGGTGCGAGTCCGACCAGAGGCCCCAACTTGAAGGCAGAGTGCAAAGTGTAGAGTGCAGAATGAAAACGACTGCTTCGAACTCTGCACTTTGCGCTCTCAACTTTGCACTTAGAACGGTGACCATGATGTAACAGCAGCATCACGCCCCGTGAAGGCGTTTGTGCCGGTGCGAATCCGGTTGGTCACCCCAATTTCGATGGGCCGTTGAGTTTGGGTTACCGGTGAAATCCATCGCAGGATGAGCGGGTTCAAACCCCGCCCCAGCCGCCAGATGGCTGGGTTCCCAACCCGCCTTTGTCCGTCGCGCAATTTATCGGGCCGAACGTTCATAAACGCGTGGTCGCCGGTTCGAGTCCGACCTCCGGCTCCAGATGCCGGAGTAGCTCAATGGTAGAGCACGTAAATTCCCAGTTCGATTCTTATCCGTCGGATTGAGCTGCTGCTGCTCCGCAAATAGGATGGTGCGCAAGATGAGCCCGATTACGCATTTTTTCATGGGCTGGGCAGTGGCAAATTCTGCGCCATCGCTCACGAAACGAGAGCGGGCTATTGTGACATGGGCGAGTGTCGTTCCTGACCTTGATGGCCTGGGAATCATCGCCGAACGGATGACGCAAAACTCCAGTCATCCTCTGGCCTGGTGGACCGACTATCACCACGTGCTGGGACACAACATAGGCTTCGCCGTGGTTGTCGCTGTGATCGCAACAATACTCGGGGAGCAAAAGGCTAAAACGACACTCTTGGCTTTCGTCAGCTTTCATTTGCATCTGCTGGGAGACTTGATCGGCGCCCGTGGCCCGGATGGCGATCAATGGCCGATTCCATATTTGCTGCCGTTTTCTCACCAACTGCAATTGACGTGGTCTGGTCAATGGGCACTCAACGCGTGGCCGAATTTTGTTATTACTGCTACTCTTATCGCAATTGCCTTTGGGCTGGCTCGTCGGCGCGGGTTTTCGCCGTTGGAAATGTTTTCGGTGAAAGCTGATTCTGTTTTTGTTCAGGCATTGCGAACACGCTTTCCTTTGAAAACCGCGAGCTAGAATTTGACGGGCCGTAGATTGTGGGTTCTCGTGGACCCGGCAGTGGCGGTTCAATTCCGCCCCGAGGAGCATTCCGAGGTAGTGTAACGCAAGCACACCGGGCAATTCCACAGTCGTTCTCTTGCCCGCTTTTTATTTTGACGCGCCGAAAAGATGGGGCTATCTGGCATGCTTGACTCCAATCTGCTCCACCAAATTTTGATCTATGGACGCCACTAAATCACTGCAAGGCAGAATAGCATTGGTGACAGGCGTCGGCAGACGCGTCGGAATCGGTGACGCGATTTGCCGAGAAATCGCCAAAAACGGCGGCGATGTTTTCTTTACCTACTGGCACCAATACGACAAAGAAACATATTCCGAGAATTGCGAGAACGACCCTGCCATTATCGCCGCCGAATTGTCCCAATTCGGCGTGCGGGTTGGAAGCGTTGAGATTGATTTATCGGTTCCCGATTCCGCCGAGAAGCTTTTCGCAATGGTTGAGAATGAATTAGGCACGCCTGCTATTCTCATCAACAACGCCTGCCATGATTTTGAAGTTCCGTTTGTAGAACTCTCGCCGGAAATACTGGACAGGCACTATGCCGTCAACGTTCGCGCAGTCGCTATGCTGTGTAAGGAATTCGTCAAACGAGGAGACGGCGGGCACATAATCAGCATGACTTCGGGGCAATCTCTCGGAAGCATGGGTGGCCACAAGATTCCTTACACCATAACCAAGGCGGCGCTCGAAATGCTTGCGCCGCAACTCGCACCCGAGCTTGCCAGGAGCGGTGTAACGATAAACGCAGTCGATCCGGGGCCAACTGACACAGGGTGGATGACGGAAGGATTGAAAGAGCAAGTTCGGAGAGAATCAAAGTGGGGCAAAGTGAATACTCCCGAAGACGTCGCTCGATTGATTGTCTCTATTCTGACGGAAAAGAAATATCCCTCCGGCGAGGTGATACACGCCGAGCGATAAGGGAGCCGTCCACTTGCCCATCCGTTTTCATCGCGGCGAGCGCCCGCGATGCTTTAACCACAACCATCAACCACGGAGGCCGTATGGAACACAATCACGAATGGGAAGAATCGAACTTCGAAATCACCCGCAAGCGACGCAAAGGGTTACCATCTGAAACCCGGGTGAAGAAAGGCACGCAAATCGTGCATGGGAACAAAGAGCTGCAGGAAAAGCTCGGGCGCAACGATCTATGTCCGTGTGGTTCGGGACGCAGCTTTTAAGAAGTGCTGTCTGCGCTCCGGGCGTTATGACGGTTCGAAACGAAATCACTTTTTTCCGCGAGTAAATCGCGCGAAGCGCGGCATGCTCGACTTGTCGGATTCGACACGTCCGTGCCGGCAGTCATCGCGGACCTTGTTCGCGAATAGCGAACGGTTCAAGGACGCCAGGAACCAAAAGCGGGCGGAGGCGAATGCTTCCGCCCGCACTTCGGAAACGGCTACGTCAATCCAAGAAAATATTCAACCTGGAGAACTTTTATGAAAACACGATCAACGCGACCTCTCCGCCATTTTCAGCTAAAGATCACCTCTTACGGGAACTTCTATTACATTGATCGGATCGAAAAGTTGGAAAAGCTTGTCTGCCGGAAACCGCGCGTGGTTCAAATTGACATGATCGGCGTGGGAGAAATTCCAGCGGACGCCGCTCTCCTGATCCGGTCCGTGCTGATGGGCCGCTCGCCCAAAACGCAGCTCATCACCAATGCGCGTTCCAGTCTGCAGGGCGGCTCGGTGCTGGTTTGGCTGTTAGGCGACCGCCGAATCATTCGGGATGACGCGCGGCTGTATTTTCGTCGCGTGGATTTGTCCGACGATGAAGAAGTTCGACAGAGTGATGCCGGGAAGGATGACGAGCCCAGGTATCGGGATTCGTTCTCCGAGGTTGATCCGGAGGACGGTGACTATGCCCAGGTGCTGCAGGTGATAAACGAGTTCCTTCCTGTCAAGGAACTGGCTGGGCGCCTTATTGGCGTGCCGGTGCTGCGGCAATTCGGCCTCGTCGAAAATGAGCAGGTGGACTGCTTCCTTGCCACTGCATTTCGAAAAAGTCGACGGGCGCTAGTGCCCCGGTGAACCCATCGGCGGTAAAGTAACGACAGCGGGCGGAGGCGAAAAGCTTCCGCTCGCACTTTGACCTCGAAGGTAATTTTCATTTCGACTGTAATCCGCCGATGCGTTTGCACGTTCTGGGCGACCTGCACTTGGAATTCGCGCCGGCTACAATTCCTGACATCAACACAGATGCGGTCGTATTGGCCGGTGACATTCATGTTGGTCACGAAGGGCGCAGATGGGCGAGAAGTCAATTTCCCGACAAACCGCTCGTTTATGTCCTTGGCAATCACGAGTTTTATCGACACTCGCTACCAAAGCTCACGGAAACCTTAAAGCAGGAAACCGACGGCAGCCATATTCATCTGCTTGAAAACAGCGCTGTTGAAATCAGTGGTTACACTTTCCTCGGATGCACGTTGTGGACGGATTTTCAATTGTCAGGGGAACCAGAAGCAGCAATGCAGTTCGCCGAGCAAATTATGAGCGATTATAGCATTGTTCAGTTCAGCCCAGAGAGTCGTGTGCTTCGCGCGCGTGACACCGTGCGGCTGCACAAAGAATCCGTGACGTGGCTGCGGGCGGCGCTTGCCAGGACTGATCGTGCGCGCACGATCGTGGTGACACATCATGCGCCGAGTCCTCGCTCGCAGGCTCCATACCATGTGCACAGCCCGCTCACCCCGGCTTTTGCGTCTAACCTGGATTCACTGATCGAACAAAGCGGCGTTCTTTTGTGGATTCACGGGCACACGCACTACAATGTAGACTATCTGATTGGTTCCACCCGGGTGCTCAGCAATCAAAGAGGCTATCCAGATCAGCTCTGCAAAGGCTTTGATCCTTCACTGGTTATCGATGTGTAACCATCAGCTCAGGCAGCGGTTTGCAAAACCGTCCCACCCGTGCGGGAGTGCGATTCCAGCACGGGATTCCATTTTCGGGGCTGCAGCCTGATCAGCCCATTCGATCAGTCGTCGGCGCTGACCGTGACATCGAGGCCTTCCGCGCGGGCCAGAGCGCCCTGAATGCGGTCAGAGGTCAGGAAGGCTTCACATTCGAGTTCGAGCGCCAGCGCGACGTGCAGCACGTCGAACCCGCGGCAGCCGAGCCGTTCGGTGTGCTTTTCTGAAAGCGACCGGGCGACTTCAATCGCCTTGTCCATATCCACCGAACTCTCGATGAAAACACGGCGCGAGATGAACTTCGCCAGGAGATCAAGTGCGGTCCCGGTTTCGCGTTTTATGGCCGTCCGTTTTCCACCTGGCGTAGAGCGACGCAGATGAAAGGCGCGTTGGCGAATGGCGTTTGTAACTTCCAGAGAATGCAGCGGCAGGAAAAACATCGCCGGTCTGCCGAGCCTGCGATAATCAGCTACGGCGACCGCTGTTCCCGGCTCTTCGGTCACGAGGCGGACGAGAAAGCTGGTGTCCGCGTAAACCCTCATCTCCGGGATTCAAGAACAATTTTTGAGAGAGGGATCTTCGAGCGCGGGCCGCGCAGAACTTCGTCAAGAAGCTCATCGATCTCGCGCAGGCGGCGTTCCTCGTCGGCAGCAGTGCCGTTGGCGGGGTGCAGAATCCACAGCGGCTCTCCGTTGTCAGTCACTTGCACCGATTTCCCGGCCCGGGTCAGGCGTTTGACTTTGCGCGGTTCGCGCACCAGCGTGCGCAACGTAATTGTCGTCATTCCTGTCTGACAGTACTGTCTGACAGGCATTGTGTCAATCCCGTTGGCCGAGCAGCTCAGGCGGCGGTTTGCAAAATCGCAGAGGCTGGTGCGACTCCAGCACGGGATTCCATTTCTCGAGCATAGGTGTTGAAAGATACACGTCTGCCTTCCAAGCAGGAGTAGAGGGCGCGCTACCCTCATGCTCGACCATTTCGCGCGACACGAATACCGGTGCCAGTCAGGACCTCACAGGCCTGGCCGCGGCGCCCCGCCCTTTCTGAAACGGCAATCCAAACCGGAAGTCCTCCTCTTACGCGTCGCGCATTTGGCGAAAGCTTTTGGGGATTTAGAAAGGGCGAGGGGCCGCCTTCGCGTCCTGTTCGGGTCGCAAACTTTGAAAGTGAAGTCCCGGCTCTTACCCGGTGAGAACACGGTGCGAATCCGTGGCGACCCACCATTTTGCCGATGTGGCTCAGCAGCGACAGGTGCTTGCGCACGGCCACAGCGCTGTGCGCGAAGCGCATTGGCTGGCATGCCAGTGCTCTCTCCGTCGGCCCCATTTCGAGAAAGGAACGGCAGATTGAAAAATAGCTGAAAGGCATGTCGGGCAGCATTGCTCGGTGTGATCTTTGCCTTCTGCGTTCCTTCCTCAAACTTTTTTGCTCCCGTAGCTCAACCATTAGAGCGCCGCGCTTCGAACGCGGAGGTTGCAGGTGAGATTCCTGCCGGGAGTGCCAATCACGCCGCGTTAGCCCAACCAAGCAGAGGCGCCCCGCTCAGAACGGGGAGGTTGAAGGTGCGAATCCTTCACGCGGTACCAATTGATAAGTCAGCCCACGTAGCCCAACGCAGAGGCAGCGCACTTAAAATGCGCAGAGTGTCGGTGCAAATCCGACCGTGGGCACTGTTTTGGAATGTCAACCGGCCAAGCGTGTCGGGCCTCGGTGCTAACGAGTGCGTGCTTTCGGGCAAGTGGTGCAAGTCCACGGCATTCCGCCCCTTTGCAGGCAGCCACCAACGCGCGCGTAGCTCAAAGAGAGCCGTCCGCCTTATAAGCGGAGTCGCACTGGATCAGTGCCGGGTTCCGGAGCGTTACCGGACGCGCGCACCATTTAACATCCCCGAGCGCGAAGTAGATCAAGCGACCTCATTCGTACCGAGGAACAAGTCGGTGGAAGAGACCGACCGGGGATGTTTTCTTTCGCTCGCGGAGCCCAACCAGCAGAGGGCGTTAGCGCGCGGCCAACGACGTCAAGAACGTCGCCAGTGCTGTGTGAGTCCTGCCGCGAGCACCATTTCGGCCTGCAAGCATTAAAGTGATGCCACGGACTTTTAATCCGTTGAACAGGGAGCGTTACCCTGGCGGGCCACCATTCTCAATGCAGAGTTTAGAATGCAAAATTCAGAATGTGGCACAGCCTGTCTGCTCCGTCTTTCATTCTGCACTCTGCATTCGGGCATTTTTCATTTCTGAGTGCCGGGTCGTCTAACCAGCAGGACATCGCCCTTTGAAGGCGATCGTGGTGGTGCGAATCCATCCCCGGCAGCCAATTTCCGCCCGGTGGTGAAACAGGATCATGTCTGTCCTACAAACAGATGTTGGGGGTGCAATTCCCTCCCGGGCGACCAGCCTTCGCTCTTCGAGCTATGGCCCGGCGGGCCATTGCTTGCCCGCCATAGCGCGAAACGCGACGGTGGGCCTCGTCGCATAATCAGGAGTGCGCCGGTCTCTGACACCGGAGGACCTGGAGCGAAACCAGGCGAGGCAGCCAATTTCCCGCGTGCGCAAATACCAACAAAGAACAAACACCGCGACACTGTAGCAGCCGACGTAAGGAGGCTCTGACTAATTCGGATTTCGGGATTCGAGATTCGGATTTTGAAATGAGCCTCGTCACCTCGGCTGCTACGAATTGAAATTGTATGAGCGACATACTGAATAAGAAGATTGTGCTGGTGCTAAACCGCAACTGGCAGGCGATCAACATTCGCACGCCGCAGGAAGCGTTTTGCCAGATGGCGACGAACGTCGCGACCGCGCTGGAAATCGACGGCGAGAACCACATCCGCCCGGTGACGTGGGACGAGTGGATCACGCTGCCGATTCGTGATGGCGACAATGCTGTGCACACGGTGCGCGGCGCGATCCGCGTACCGACGGTGATCGTTGCCGTTAACTTCGCGAAAGTGCCGAAGAAGCGCCCGAAGCTCTGCGCAAAGGCGATTCGCGAGCGTGACGGCAGCCGTTGTCAGTACACGGGCAGGTTGCTGCGACCGGATGAGGGCAGCGTCGACCACGTCGTGCCTCGCTCGCGCGGTGGCAAGAACACCTGGGGGAACCTCGTATGGTCGAGCAAGGACGTGAACGCTCGCAAGGGCAACCGTCTGCCGCAGGAAGCCGGCCTCAAGTTGCTGGCTCTGCCGCGCACGCCGAAAGAACTTCCGGTGACGGTGCTCATTCGTAACGCCTATGGGTTTCCGGATTGGAAACTTTTCGTGAAGGAATGAACCCAGGGCCGGGTCGTCTAATCGATGACCCGGCCCAAACTCACTTAGAGGAATTTGCGGCGCAAGCTTGCGACCAGTCGCGCTCTGTGCTAAAAGAATAACCTTGCGCACTCCAGAGTGCGTTGGTTCTTTGGGATTATCCGATTTGCGCTTATGGTGGAATTGGCAGACACGCTACTTTGAGGTGGTAGTGGGGCAACCCGTGCAGGTTCAAGTCCTGCTAAGCGCACCATCTTCGATCCCGCCTCCGCCTTCGCTCCTGTTCCCAAAGCCAATGAGCTTTGTGCTTACCAGATAGTAGTTTGGCCAGATATTCCCGCGCAAAATGCAGAACAAGCCAATTCACTGGAAATGCGATGAAAATCGCCCAAAATACAACGTTTTCGAATCGGATTGCCGCGGTAATTCTCACTGATCACACCTCGTTAGGCCCCGACCTGGACGGAACTTTTACTATTTTGTTGCGCCAGATTCGCAATAGACGAGCATGCGACAACGCAGCAACACATAACACTTCTCCGGCAACGATCATGAAACGGCTGGTCTTAATTCTTTTGCCACTTTGTGCCCTTTGCGGGTGCGCCCAGCATTACAAAGTCACTTTGCGCAACCATCAGCAGATCACCACCTCGAGCCGCCCGAAGTTCGACAAAGCCACCGAGACGTACCGATTCAAGGATGGATCAGGCCAACAGGTTGTCCTGCCGGCGTTTCGGGTCAAGGAAATCGAACCGCTGTAAGCAGCGCTACTTTCGCGCGCCAACGAATTTCTCCACGTATTTGCCGATGATATCGGCTTCGAGGTTCACCGGCGAACTGCTTGTGCGCTGCCGCAAAGCCGTGACTTCGCGCGTATGCGGAATGATCCAGCAGAGGAAGCTTTTCTTGCGAACTTCCGCGACAGTAAGGCTGATGCCGTCCACCGCGATCGAGCCTTTGGACACGATATAGCGCATCACCTCGTCGGGCGCGAGTACTTCCAGCACCCAATCCTTTCCCGATTGCTCCCAGCGGATGATGCTGCCAATCCCGTCAATGTGCCCCGTCACGAAATGCCCATCCAAACGGCTGCTCGCTTTGAGCGGACGCTCCAGGTTTACGAGAATCCCCTGATGAGCGAACTGGAGATTCGTGAGCTTCCAGGTTTCCCGGACCAGGTCGAAGCGCACCGTGTTGTCGCGAGTGCCGCTCAACTCCGCAACCGTGAGGCAGCATCCATTGACGGCGAGGCTGTCGCCAACCTCGAGCGATTTGGAGCAAACTTTTGATTCGATGACCAGCTTGATGGCCTCGCGTCCTTCTTCCGCCGCGAGGACCGTACCTGTTTCTTCGATTATCCCGGTAAACATCGTGCCTGATTCGGCCTCTGTTCGACGCAAGCCGTCAACAGTAAATCGCGGGCAATCCGCTCCCAGTTTACGTCGAGCAACCGAATTCCCCTCGTGGCATCGAGAATTCCATCGCCGCCGAGAGCTTTAACCGCACGCGCGCCGCCAATCACCATCGGTGCATAGAAGAACGCGACGCGATGGGCAAAACCGCCAAGTAAAAAGCTCGCGTTGACTTCTCCGCCCCCTTCCACCAACAAGCTGGTCACATTTTCGCTGCCGAGCCTGGCCAGCAGCCATTTCAAATCGATGCAGCCGTTGCGCTCAGGCGCGCGCCAGACCCGCACCTTTCGTTCCAAGGCAGCAACGCGCCGTGATCCCACTGACTCACCCGCCACAATCGTCGTCAGGTGCGAGTAATCATCTCTCACCACTTTACTGGTGAGTGGAGTTCGTGCTTTTGAATCTAGAATAATTCGACGGACGGATTTTGAGACGCCTTTTAACCGCACGGTCAACGCGGGATCGTCGGCCAAAATGGTATTCACTCCCACGACGACCGCATCGGCGCCTTGCCGCAGCTTCATCGCTCTCACGCGTGAGGCGTCGCTCGTGATCCATTTCGATTCGCCGGTGCGCGTTGCGATTTTTCCATCGAGGCTCATTGCCGCTTTGACCATCACGAACGGCGTGCGATTTATGACCCAGTGGTTGAACGCTTCGTTGAGACGCGTCGCCTGTTCCGCCAAAACTCCAGGCGTCACAGCGATTCCGTTTGCACGCAGCAGGTCGAAGCCGCGCCCGGCATGTGCCGGATTGGGATCTGTCGCGGCCACTACCACTTCGCGAATGCCCGCACTGCAAATTGCCTCAGTGCACGGCGGAGTGCGCCCCTGAGTGGAACACGGCTCCAATGTTGCATACAGCCGCGCGCCGCGAACATCATTTCCGCGGCGTTGTGCATCGCGTAACGCTTCGATCTCGGCGTGAGGTTCTCCCGCTCGCTTGTGCCATCCGCGGCCAATTGCCTTGCCGCCCTTCACCAGCAGCGCACCGACCATCGGATTCGGTGAAGTCGCACCGTAACCACGCCGGGCGAGCGTCAGGGCCTGGCGCATGAAACGCTCGTGCTCCCTGAGAACCCCGCTGCTCACCGCTACTCCTTCTCGTCAAACAGAGCGCGGGCGTACTCGGTGGGATCGAATGGCTGCAGATCGTCCGGTTGCTCGCCCAAGCCAACGAATTTGATCGGAATGCCGAGTTCTTTCTGAATGGCAACGATCATGCCGCCCTTGCTCGTACCATCCAATTTCGTCACCACCAGACCCGTCAGCACCACAGCCTTGTGGAACTCGCGCGCCTGATTCAATGCATTCATGCCCGTGGTCGCGTCGAGCACGAGCAGCGTTTCATGGGGCGCCCCGGGAACTTTCTTGTCCATGACGCGGTGCAACTTCTGCAGTTCCTGCATCAAATTATGCTTGGTGTGCAGGCGGCCCGCGGTATCCACAAAAAGGTAAGCTGCCTTGCGCGCTTGCGCCGCGACCACCGCGTCATGCGCTACGGCCGCGGGATCGGCACCGTAGGCCCCGGCAATCACCGGCACGTCGACGCGTTGACCCCAGAGCTTCAACTGCTCGATGGCGGCCGCACGAAATGTGTCACACGCCGCCAGCACAGCGAGATCGCGCCGCGACTGCACCCACTTCGCAAGCTTTGCCGCAGTCGTCGTTTTGCCGGTGCCGTTCACGCCCACAATTGAGACCACCGTCACTCCGCTTGGCACTTTGCGCAGGGTTCCGGCCGCCGATGACAACTCTTTCTCAACCTGTTTGCGCGCGACTTCGAAAATTTCCGTGCCCCCGCGCCCCTGCGTCTCATACGCCTTCTTCACTTCGGCGATGATGGCTTCCGTCACTGGAATTCCGAGATCCGCAGAGAGCAACGCCGCTTCGAGTTCTTCGAGCGTTGCCTCCGTGAGCCTTGGAGAAAGCGTAACGATCCGCTTGATCTCGTGGACGAGATTCGTGTGGGTCTTTCGCAGACCGTCCCTGAACTTCTCGAACAAACCCATACTCAGGCCGCGGGCGCGCCAGAACTGTTGCTTGCGATTTGAAAGCCGCGGTCAATCGCACGCTGCGTGGCAGCATCTTTAAGGCGCTCGACGTAAACGTAAGGAATTCGCATCGTCCCGATGAGCGGCCTTCCCTTGCTGATGCCGTGGCAATCAGACCCGCCCGTCACCAGCAGGTTGTACTTCTCCGCGATCTGGAGATAATGCTCGGTCATTGTGGTTGAATGCTTCGTGTGAAAACACTCAATGCCATCAACGCCGGCTTTCACCAGAATCGGGATCACGTCATCCGTGCGATTCAAACCCGGATGCGCCATCACCGCCAGGCCACCGGCTTGATGAATCAACTCGATGGCTTCGAGCGCGGACATTTTGAATTTCGGCACCCATGCCGGCTTGCCCTTTTTCAGGAACCTCTCGAACGCCTCATCCAGACTTCCGCAGAGCCGTTGCTGCACAAGCGCGCGGGCCACGTGCGGACGCCCTGGCGCGGCGCAATTGGCGAGTCGAAAAACGCTCTCGGCTTGAAGCGGCACCCCAACCTGCTGCAACCGCGCGGCCATTTCGTGGATGCGTTGTTGCCGCACCTGTTGAAAGCGCGACAGCTCTTTCTGTAGTCGCTCGTTCGCCGAATCCAGAAAGTAACCGATGAGGTGCAACTCAACATCATCCAATTCCGCCGTCAATTCACTCGCCGGAATGAACTCAATGCCACGCGCCTGGCAAGCGGCTGCCGCGCGGGCGCAACCTTCCATCGTGTCATGGTCCGTCAAGGCAACGGCCTTCAGACCGTGCTGTTCGGCCAGCGCCGCAAGTTCTTCGGGGCCATAGGTCCCGTCCGAAAAATGCGTGTGCAGATGGAGATCAGCAAACATGGCATCAAGTCCGAAGGCCGAAGCTCGAAACCCGAGGCAGCGTGCGTTTTCGGATTTCGGATTTCGGATTTCGGAGTTCGGAGTTCATTTTACTTCCCTCGCCGGACGCAGCAGTTCTCCTTTCACTTTGTCGAGGATTCCGTTCACGAATTTGCCGCTGTCCTGCGTCGAAAATTTTTTCGCGATATCGACCGCTTCATTAATGCTTACCACCGGCGGGATGTCCTCGCGATAGAGCATTTCATAAATCGCCAGGCGCAGAATATTCCGATCCACCGCCGCCATGCGATGCAATTCCCAGTTCTGCGCGTGCTTCTTGATCAATTCGTCGACTTCATCGCGATGTTCGAGCGCCCCCCGAATCAATGGCTCCGCAAATAACCGCATCGCCGCTTCCTCGGCAGAAGGCGGAGGCAGTTCGATGGCCTGGCCCCATTTCGCGACGCCCTTGTCCTCGGCAATCGCCGCTGCCCGCTGCGATTCCCAGAAATGATCCAGCGCCGCCTCCAGGTCCTCGGGCGGATTCATGTCATGCTGGAACAAAAATTGCACAGCGCGTTCCCGCGCTTCGCGTCGCTTTCCCATGCCAACATAAACATGACCGAGAAATGCGCTTTGGGGAAATGGAAAATGCTGCCAGTGGTAGAAATGTTCGGCAGCTCGACGACTAATCGTCGAAATATGCTTTTGTGTGCTTGTGAACCAATTCCGCACTGCGGATCTCGTCAACCATAAACCATCGAAATTCCCCATGTTGGTCCGCAGGAAGTTTCGCCGGCAGTTTTTTGGCCGTTAACTCATAGGCGAGCACCACATAGTGCGTGCCGAACCCCGCTTTCTCGCCAAAGTTCGTCGGATAAAAGTGCTCGAACACCCCGACAAATTTGGCGTCACCCAACACGAACGCCCTTCCAAGCTCATCGCGCGTAATCCGACTGAAAGCATCCGCAATTCTTTCGTTTTTGTGGATGCGTCCGCCCGGAACGAACCAACAGTCCCTCGCCGGTTCATTCGTGCGTCTGCCCAGCAGGACCTCGCCATTCTCACGCCGCACGATTAGATCAATCGAGACCAGGGGCGCGCGCTCGACCACTTCGAGAAACTCCTCGCGCCCCAGCCGCATCAGTCGCGGAAGTTTTGGAATTGCAGCGAAACCGGAAAATCCTTCGCGCGCACCGCCGCGATCACCGCCTGCAAATCATCTCTACTCTTGCCGCTCACACGGATTTCCTCGCCCTGGATTTGCGTGGTCACCTTCAGTTTCGTCTCGCGAATGAAAGCCGTAACCTGCTTCGCCACTGTCGCCTCGATCCCCTGCTTGATTCGGATCACCTGCCGGGCGTGGCCCAGCGGCGAGACATCCGGGTCAAGCTTTTCCACGTTCTTAAGGCTGATCTGCCGCTTCGCCAGCTTGCCCATCACAATTTCCTGCAGCGCTTTGATCTTAAACTGGTCCTCGGCCGACAACTTGATCTCATTCTTTTCCAAGGCGATTTCAGCCTTGCTCCCCTTGAAATCGAAGCGGCTCGCCAGTTCCTTTTTCGCCTGGTTCACTGCATTCTCGATCTCCATCGAGTTCACCTGCGATACAATATCGAAGTTCGGCATGGCCAAAACCTACCGTGCAGCCCCGGAAGCGAAAGCCAAAAACCATTTCTGAATTGCGCCTTCCTCCTGTATGATTCATTATAGTTGTTTACCATAATTTCGGCTGATGGCCTCTCTCCAGGACAATGTCAAACAGGCGATGCGGACAAGAATCCGCAGCCGCTGGCCCTTGTCCGAGCTGGTCATGGTCGCCATGGTCGTCCTCATCGGCTGGGCCGCATGGAAGGCCTGGGAGGTCGTGCGCCAGGTTGACGATCACCGCCGTATCGATCGCCGGCAGCAACTCCAGGAAATGTCCCGGCAGCGCGCCGAATTGTCCCGGCTCCTGGAACTCTATGCCGTGCGTGACGACTATTTTAGCTTCGAAAAAAATGCGCAGCCTTCCGTGCAGGAGATGCGCGCGGCCCTGCGTCGCTTCGTGCAAGGGAACGACAACAAAGATTGGAGGACCTTCGAATGGAGCCGCCGCGCTCTCCAAAGTTGGCTGGATCGAACAGAACAACGCGCTCGCAATCGCGATCTCAACGAGTTGAAGGGCTGGATGCAAAAACGCTCCGTCACCGGCACCAACGCCGGCGATATTGCAAGCCTCGATGTCCCCCAACATTTGCAGCGCTTTCGTCAGGCCTACACGGAGTACGTCGCCAGCGCCACCTTCGTCGAGCAGACCATCAATACAACTCCCACCCGTCAACCGGGCACGACCTTGCCGCGCCGCGTCGAAACAACCGCGCCGCGCGATTCGGACCTGGTGCGGCGGCGCGAAATCGTCGACGAACGCATGGAGATTGCCGAAGCACAGTCGCTGCGATTGCTCGACATCGTTGAACAGGCCCACCGCGAGGGCACCGCCGCGCAGTGGTTTATCGAGTTACAAGCCGTCACCCAACCCTTCGCCATTCCCGATGGCGGCGAAACCCTGCAGGCTTTTCAGAGTAGATTTATGCCTGTCCTTTACACGCTTTCCGCTGGGCTGGTCGGATTGTGCATCGTTTCCGGCGTGTCGATGTATCGCCGGTTCGTCGTGGCCCCGCTCCATCTCAAACTCGTCGAGCGCGAGACCATCATGGAGCAGCAGAAAAAATTCGCGCACTTTGAGAAGCTCGCGGCCGTCCTCGCCCACGAAATCAAACAGCCCCTCTCCGCGATCAACGTCTGGGTCTGGACACTGCAAAAGACCCTCGCCGAAGGCACCGCCGAACACAAAGGGGCCACGGTCATTCGCAACGAACTCAATCGCGTGGACCAGATCGTCAAGGACTTCTTGAAACTTACGCAACCGGTCGATCCCAGGCTTGTCAGCATGCGCTCCGAACCATTGCTCCGCGAAATTGTCGAATTGCTTCGCCCCAAATTGGACCGCAATGGCATCAAACTGCGGACTGGCGATACTTCCGACGCCTGGTTCCAGGGCGATCCGCAACAGCTCAAGCAAGTCTTGCTCAATTTAGTCCAGAACGGCGCCGAAAGCATCGGCGAGAACGGACAGATCACATTGCGTTCCCGCCGCGATACGCTATTGTTGCGCGGCGAACGCACCGACGTCGTGGTGATCGAAGTCGAAGATAACGGGGCCGGAATCCCCCTTGATGTCCAGGAGCGGCTCTTCGATCCGTTCTTCAGCACTAAAGAAAACGGCACCGGCCTGGGACTGGCCATCGCTGCCCGAATTATCGACAGACACGAGGGCGCGTTGGTCTTCGAAACCGAGCAAGGCCGCGGCACGACCTTTGGGATCGTGCTGCCAATAGATAAGAAGTAGCATGGCTAGAATATTGATTATCGATGACGATGAGGCGGTCGCGACCGCCCTCCAGCACATCCTCGTTAGCGAAGGCAACCGCGTCGAGGTGGCCACCAACGCCGAAAGCGGCCTCATGCTCGCGCAGCATCAGGACTTCGAAGTGGTCATTACCGATCTGCATTGGCAAGCCAGCGGCAGCAAACGCCTCGATTCCACCAAAGGCATTCAGTTGGTCGAGCAGTTGCACAAATCCCGTCCCCAGGTCCCGATCGTCCTCATCACCGCTTACCCGACCACCGATACGACCATTCTCGCGATCAAACGTGGCGCTTACGAATACGTCACCAAACCCACCAACGAAAAAGAAGTCGAAGAATTCCTCGCTACGGTCCGCAAAGCCGCCGCTTCCTACCAGCGCGTTTTGACGCCCGTCGAAGTCGGCGCCGAAGCGACTTCCGAAAAAGATGCCATCATCGGCAAAAGCCGGCTGATGCAAAATGTTTACAAGGAAATCGGCCGCGTCGCGAACAAACCCGTCACCCTCCTGGTCCGCGGCGAGACCGGCACGGGCAAAGAACTCGTCGCCCGCGCGATTGTGCAATACAGCGATCGCGCCAATCTTCCCTTCGTCGTCGTCAATTGCGCCGCCATTCCAGAAACCCTTCTCGAAAGCGAACTCTTCGGCCATGAACCCGGCGCTTTCACCGACGCTAAAGCCCGGCGCACCGGCCGCTTCGAGCAGGCAAACCGCGGCACTCTCTTCCTGGACGAAATTGGCGACATGAGCATGAGCACGCAGGCCAAGCTCCTTCGCGTCCTCCAGGAACGGACCATCCAGCGGCTCGGCGGCAGCGAGACCATCGAAGTCGACGTGCGCGTCATGGCCGCCACACACCGCAACCTCGAACTTGCCATTCAGGAAAAAGAATTTCGCAGCGACCTCTATTACCGCCTCAACGACGCCGTTATCACGCTCCCTCCGCTGCGCGAACGTCGTGAGGACATTCCCGACCTCATCAAATACTTCATGCGCCGATACGGCCCGCAATTGGGCGCTGTCAGCACCTCCATTCCCGACGATGCCGCCGACTATCTCCAACAGCAGCCGTGGCTTGGCAACGTTCGCGAACTACAGAACGTTATCCGCAAGGCCCTCATCCTCGCCGGCCAGTACCCCGTCAACCTCGATATCATTCACAAGGCCCTCTCCCAAACGAACATGCCGCGCCCCGTCATGGACCAGACGCTCGGCACATACATCGCCGAGCTGCTCACCAGCGCCGAACGCGGCGAGACCGAGAGTGTTGAGACCGTCCTGACCCAGGTCGTTGAACGCGAACTCTACGGCCAGGCCATTCGCCTCGCTCGCGGCGACCAAAGCAAAGCCGCCCGCTGGCTCGGAGTGTCCCGTCCGACCATGCGCGAAAAACTCATCCGCTACGGCCTCCACCCGACCCAGGCCCTTTTCGACAACGCCGCCACCGACAAACACCACACCTGACCTCTCGTAAGTGCTTTGTTGCCCAGTCTCTCTCGCCCGCACGCCCGCAAAGG
>Ga0193697_1000098_pt1 | contig 33823 bp, 30 predicted proteins | sample L3m2metaG_FD_145073 | JGI IMG/M metagenome (GOLD analysis project Ga0193697, IMG submission 145073) | Soil microbial communities from a riparian zone of the East river system, Colorado, United States - L3m2 | ecosystem: Environmental > Terrestrial > Soil > Riparian zone | place: USA: East River...
TACTGTATTCGGGGCCGCGCGAAGCGATCACGGTGTAAGTGCCCGCCGGAATTTGAATCTGCGCGGAACCGGTGCCGGTATAAACCACCCCAGGACGCGCGGCCGCGTTTTGGTTGGTTGAGACATAGAGCGAGGCCAGTTCTCCAGCTTCGTTCACCATCGTTATGCGACCGGGCACGGGACGCCCTGATTCCTTGACGCTGACATCGATGCGACCACTGAATGCCCGTTGAACAGGGCCGTCCAGGATTCGAAAGGGCCCAACGATGATATCGTCGTTCTCTTTAGGTGGAACGATCGAGAGAGTGTTTTCGCCATCTTTGAGCAGAGCGGAGGGAATGCGGTAATTCGATACCAGCGGGTCTTCCATGAGAAAAAGCGTGCCGAGTTTTTGGCCATTAATCTGCACCTGCCATTCCAGCTTCACGTTATATTGGTGAATCAACAGGGTGTTTTCTGAAGCGTTCTTGCGGCTTTGAAATTTGAGATCGAGACGATTGCCGTCTGGCTTCTTATTTTCAAATTCTTCCCATTCGGCGGTGGTTCCGCTGCGCAAATGATAGCGCCTGGTGTCCAGATTTACTGTCTGTGACCGTCCGCAACCGACGATCATAACGAGAAGCCAGATGAGCCACACGCGTGTCATGAAATTTTCCATTTGGCGCGTTGCTCTGGAATCCAACGATCGAGCAGGTCGCGGCAGTTGAGCACTTTTTCGATGAGATCAGCCGGGACGTAGTAGTATTGGTTGGTGGCTTCAAAGCCGATGCGCGAGTCGCGTGATTGGATCGCATGCAAGCGGCTGGCGAGTTCGATTTCGCCTTCGAGAATCTCTGATAGCTTCGAAAGTTCGCGCTTTGCGTCGTCGACTGTCTTTGCTTCTGACAAACCACGTCGTGCTTCCACAAACCGCGCCTGGTTGGCTGTGCTGCGGAAGTGAATCGCGGCAGCCTCAATTAGACCGATCTCGCGCTGTAGTTCTGCCGATGGCGTAAACGACTTCAGGTCAGAAGCGGCTTTGAAGAATCCAACGGCCACTTTGTCCATCTGGGTGATAAAGGTGTCTGGAGGATAAACGGACCGCCAGGTGTCGAGGTCGTCGTACGGAAAACCGACCATGGATGCGCGGTAACCGGTCGGCTTTTCCCAAAGGAGATTGGCCGGGCCAACCTGCATTGGCGCGGAATACACGACGCCGATGTGATACGGGAACTCGCTGAAGGCACCGCTGATCTGGCGCCATGCATCGACGACTCTTTCCGCAAATTTTGTCCCGTGCTTCCGTTCCGCAACTTTTCGCATGGCGCTATCAATTGATTCATCCGGGTTGTCGAGAAGCGCGCTGACGACCTCCATGTTCGGTGACGGATATCCGCCCAAAGTCCATCCGAGCATGACATCTTTGATTCCTGCATTGCGCAAGTTAAGCGCATGCTGCGCAACATTCTGCATCGCGGGAATATACGGCACCGCAGAGAGTTCCCAGGTGTTTGCCGCCTGGATTTTAGCGATGGCGCGGAGCCCGCGTTTGCGCGCCGCCTGCCAATGGCGTGTGGCCCGGGGCCCCGGACCAATTGCAGAGATTGAGTATTCGCCGACGGTGCTTTTTACGCCGCCACGCTCTATGGGCAGGCTCCATTCGCTAACGCTGATGAGCGACACACCAGCGGGAAGGCGATTGATCACATCCTGGGCCCATGCATCACCCCAGCCCCAGTCCCAAACGAACAATTCTGCAGCGGTTTTTGCATCGGCAATGCCGCGGTGGATCAGTGTGTTGACCTCGGCAATGACTTCGGCCGGCTGCCGCTTGTTACATCGCGAGCACTCCGCTCCACGATTGTGCGACCAGCAGCTAGTGAGATTCTCGGATGCGGTGATTGTGAAAAAGCCACCGAGTTCGGGAACAACGCGACAGATTGAGGCGACCGAGCTCGTGAGATATTCCTGCACTTCGGCCTGGCTTGTGCAAAGGGTCGAGAACTCTCCCTCGCTTACTCCTTTGAGGTCAGGATACCGGGTAAAGAAATCTGACGACAGCGCGCGGGGCTCATTGAGATACACGAATACCCGAATGCCGTGACGCGCCGCGCGCTGGGCAAGTTTGCGCAAGTTTGCCAGTCGAACTTCATAGTCGCGGCTGCGGCTCGGTTCCCAGGGAAAGGGCGAAAGCTTTTGGAGAAGGCCTTGAAGCCACACCGCGTTGACGCCGGAAGCGGCAAGTTGAGCAAGGTATCCATCGGGATAAGGATCAAGGCCGGGATCGAGCAGCGGATCTCCGTAAAGGGCAAAATAGGAGTAACAAAGTCGCAGACCGCCGGCACGCGAAGATTTCGAAGCCGATGGTTTGGCCAACTCGCTGAGAAAACCAAAAAGCGGGTCGGGCTTCTCTTTAGGCGCGAACTCGCTTTCAATGAGCTGTCGTATTTTGGACGCACCTTCCGGCTGTGAAAACAGAATCGTCGCGCATTTCGGTTTCAGGCTGCCAAGTTTGACGTAAAGAAAATCGTCTTCCCGCAGCGCGTAGGCACTCCAACCGAGCAGGTCGAGCAGTTGCTCATAAGGAAGCAGGTGCCAATTCCGTTTGATGATTGTGACGGCCGTACGCTGAAGCTGCTGCGGCGTGATTTTGGGTTGTGGTCCAAGACCCATCGAATCTGCCAGCGCAACGACCTGGTCGGTCTCCGTCTTGATAACTTTCGCGAGAGTTGCCGCCGGAACTAATGGCCAGTTGCGCCAAACGAACGCGTGCAGCCGACTCGGAAAGTGAGGCAGCGGCAGTGGTTCCGGCGAACCGCCGGTGGGAAGGGCTGTGCCAGCCAGCGCATTGACATCCATTGTAAGCGCGACAGAGGCCAGCGCAGTCGAGCCGATGAATGCTCGACGCGTTATGCCATAGGTTGCGGATTCCACCGGTGTATCGTCTCAATTCACATTTGGCCCGACAATGGGTTTGTGACAGGATGCGGCCATTAACTCGGTGAATTGTTCAATCGTCAAATGAGGCACCTTGCGCTTATCGGTCTTGTCCTTCTTTCTGCCGCCGAATTGTTCGCTGACAAAGTCGACGATTTTGTCAAAGGGCAAATGGAGCAGCGGCGGATTCCGGGGCTCGGGCTGGCCATCGTTAAGGATTCGCGTGTCACAAAAAGTGATGCCTACGGGATCGCAAACCTGGAACTGAAAGTGCCCGCGCGAAAGGAAACTGCTTTTGAAATTGGGTCGGTCACGAAGCAGTTCACAGCGGCGTTAATCCTGTTGCTCGTCGAAGAAGGCAAACTGGGTCTCGACCAGAAGATCAATGGATTTTTTGAAAATGCTCCGGCGGCCTGGAAGGAAATAACGATCCGGCATCTGCTCACACACACCTCCGGCCTGAAGAACTACACCGGACTGCCCGGCTTCGAAGTAACGAAGAAACTCGATGCGCAAAAATTTGTCGCGACGATTGGCGTCCATCCATTGAGCGGAAAGCCCGGCGAAGCGTTCAATTACTGCAACACCGGATATAATCTGCTCGGCTACATGATCGAGAAAGTCACGGGCAAGAGTTATTGGGAGGTGTTGCACGCGCGCATCCTGGACCCGCTGGAGATGCGCACGACCACGAGCCGCGATCTGAAGCCGATCATCGAGAATCGTGCGGATGGTTACGAGATTGAGAATGGAAAGCTTATCAATCGCGACTCCGATCTGACGGATGTTTTTTCCGCGGGCGCGATCGTTTCCACGGTTGGCGATGTCGTGAAATGGAATGCCTCGCTCGATAGCGGCAAACTCTTGTCTCAAGCAAGCCGGGATGCCATGTGGAGTCCGATGCCGCTCAACAGCGGCGCGAAATATCCGTACGGCTTTGGATGGCGGCTGGACGACCATAAGGGACGTCGCACCATCTGGCACAGCGGGTCGACGTCGGGCTTCACGGCAAGCCTGCTTCGGTTTCCGGACGAGAGGCTCGCGATCATCGTGTTGTGCAACCTGGGTGACCAGGGAGCGGCGACGACGATGGCCAAAGGAGTCGCTGACTTATTGGCCGGTGGCTCGGCACAAAGCAGAACCACCGCACAAAAGCACTAGAGCAGTTTAAAATTGGTGTAGCCACCGAAATCCGGAACGGCTGCCGATTGGAAATCGGTGTAGCGCAGGACTCTGTCCTGCTGTGTCGCCGAACTCCGTTCGGCAGGCTGTGCGCCAATCCCGAAACCACGCCAAACCACCTTCAAACGGTCACATGTAAAAACGAACGGCCCGCAGGTCAGGAGACCTGCGATACAGCAGAACAGAGTTCTGCGCTACAAGAGTGCGGCTACACTTTTGCTTAAAATGCACTAGAGCGCCGCGGCGACCATGTCGCCAATCTGCGAAGTCGAATACCCCATTTTGCCGGCGGCCAGGCTTTGGATTTTTTCGCGAGTGACTTTGATAACGGCTTTCTCGATCGCCTGCGCGGCGTCGTTTTCGCCTAAGAAGTCGAGCATCATCTGACCGGCACAAATGGCCGCCAAAGGATTGATCACTCCTTTGCCGGTGTACTTCGGCGCGCTGCCCCCTATAGGTTCGAACATGCTGGCGCCTTTCGGATTGATGTTGCCGCCGGCAGCGATGCCCATGCCGCCCTGAACCATGGCGCCCAAATCGGTAATGATATCGCCGAACATGTTGTCCGTGACGATCACATCGAACCATTCGGGGTTTTTCACAAACCACATCGTGGTCGCATCGACGTGCGCGTAATCGCGGGCGATCTCGGGAAAATCCTTCTGGCCGACTTCGTGGAAAGCGCGTTCCCACAAATCAAACGCATAGGTCAACACGTTGGTTTTGCCGCACAACGTCAGCTTCTTTGCCTTGTTGCGTTTGCGAGTGAACTCGAATGCGAACCGCAGACAACGCTCCACGCCACGACGGGTATTGATGCTCTCCTGAACGGCGATTTCGTGCGGCGTGCCTTTGAACACGAAGCCGCCGGAGCCAGTGTAAAGCCCCTCATTGTTTTCGCGCACGACCACAAAATCGATGTCCTCGGGCTTCTTGTCTTTCAGCGGGCAAAAGCGTTCGTCATACAATTTGACCGGGCGCAGGTTGATGTACTGCTCCAGCTCGAAGCGCAGGCGCAGCAGGATGCCCTTTTCGAGAATGCCCGGCTTGACATCGGGGTGACCGATCGCGCCGAGCAGAATCGCGGGGAATTTGGCCAGTTCACCGACCACACTGTCCGGCAGCGCTTCTTTGGTGCGCAGATATCGGTCGCCGCCAAGATCGTAGGGCGTGTAGTCAAGCTTCAGGGCGAACTTTTTTGACGCGGCGTCGAGGACCTTGACCGCTTCACGCACGACTTCTGGTCCGGTGCCGTCGCCACCGATAACTGCAATGTTGTAACTCTTCATTTTGAAAATTCTCTCCCTCCGGTCGCCGAAGGGACAAAGAAGCTACCTGTTTGAGAGATGGGGGCAAATGGAAATTTCAGCTGCGTAGCGTTTCAGAGCGGCTTTGTTTGACCGTTTCGTTGATTTTTGACATCGTTTGCGTTCAATCGCTTTGAATCCAGAAAAGCTAGCCAAAGCCAAGTCGCTCGGTTTCTCGGACCGGCAGATCGCGCATTTAACCGCCCAAACGGAGGACGCCGTCCGGGCGGAACGCAAACGCCTCGGCGTCGTGCCAAGTTACCGACTGGTGGACACGTGTGCCGCCGAGTTCGAGGCTTACACGCCTTACTACTATTCCACCTACGACCGTGGCGACGATGAAGGGCGCCCGTCAGACAAGCGCAAGGTGATGATCCTCGGTGGTGGCCCGAATCGCATCGGGCAAGGGATCGAGTTCGATTACTGCTGCGTCCACGCTGCATTTGCGCTGCGCGAGGACGGCTTCGAGACGCTGATGGTCAATTCAAACCCGGAGACCGTCTCGACCGATTACGATACCAGTGACAAATTGTTTTTCGAGCCGCTGACGCTGGAAGACGTGCTCCACATTTACGAGCGCGAAAAGTGCTGGGGGGCGATTGCGCAATTCGGTGGCCAAACACCGCTCAATCTCGCGCTGGGTCTGCAGAAGAACGGCGTGAACATTATAGGCACTTCGCCGCAGAGCATTGAGATTGCCGAAGATCGCAAACTGTTTGCGTCGATGTTGCGCAAGCTCGATATTCCCCAGCCACCGAACGGCATTGCCGTGAATGAATCGGAAGCTCTGGCCGCGGCGAAGGAGCTTGGATACCCGGTGCTGGTTCGGCCTTCGTTCGTGCTGGGCGGTCGCGCCATGCAGATCGTTTACTCCGATGCCGATCTCTCTCACTACATGCGCTTTGCGGTTGAGGCCTCGCCGGAGCGGCCGGTGCTCGTGGACAAGTTTCTCGAAGATGCGACAGAGGTGGATGTCGATTGCATCGCCGATGTCGGGCATTTCAGCGATGCCGGCGAGGGAACGATTGTGGTCGGCGGAATGCTCGAACACATTGAGTTCGCCGGCGTGCACTCAGGCGACGCGGCGATGGTGTTCCCGCCGCATACACTTTCGCAGCGAGTGATCAACACGATTCGCGAGTATACGCACGCCATGGCCCGGGAACTGCGTGTGATCGGCCTCATGAACGTGCAGTACGCGGTCAAGGGCGATTCAGTTTATGTGCTCGAGGTCAATCCTCGCGCTTCGCGCACTGTTCCTTTCGTGAGCAAGGCCATCGGTGTGCCTTTGGCAAAGCTCGCGGCGCGCATCATGGCCGGCAAACGATTAACTGAACTCGGGTTGACTGAGGAAATTTGGCCGAAGTACTGGGCAGTCAAGGAGTCGGTGTTTCCGTTTAACCGCTTTCATGGCCAGGACATTTTGTTGTCCCCCGAAATGCGCTCTACCGGCGAAGTCATGGGCCTCGACCCCGATCTCGGCATCGCCTACGCAAAATCTCAGATGGCCGCCGGCGGTCCGCTCCCCATGAGCGGTCGTGTCTTCATCAGCGTCAGCGATGCGCATAAGAAAGAGGTCGCGGCGGTGGCGCGCCAGTTTGTCGATCTCGGTTTTGAGATCATAGCCACAAGCGGGACAGCGGGTGTTCTCGAAGCTGCCGGACTGAAGGTTGGGCGGGTCGCCAAGCTGACCGAAGGCCGGCCAAACGCGGTGGACCTTTTGAAAAATCGCGACATTCAGTTGGTGATCAACACGCCTACAGGCGAAACGCCGCGCGCCGACGAGGTGAAAATCCGCACCACCGCTGTTTATACTGGCACGCCGATTATGACGACGCTCAGCGGCGCAAAAGCCGCCGCCCTCGGAATTGCTGCGCTGAAGAAGCGCGGGTACGGCGTCCAGACGCTGCAGGAATATCACTGAATCACGGCCCGGATGAGCGGTTGGGTCCGCTGTCGACGCTTGCCAATCTTACATGTGCTTTTGATTCGGTCTTGTGCTTCCCGCGCTTGCTCGTCGCTGTTTGCGTGAATTCGGCATAGAACCCCGCCTCGCTCCACCCGATCACCGGGTTTCGCCAAACGATCAATCCCGACCCACGGATCAATCCTGGAATCTTTACGCATTCGTCCGCCGCCCAGATCCCGGACAACTTCTCCGATGAGACGAGCGTCGCATTGGTTTACAAACCCAGACGCTTCGGCGTGTATCTCCACGCTGACGCGAGCGGTATCGCCTCGCAGCCGGTCGTGATACGCCGAAAGGTCTCCGCCTTGCGCGGTAATCATGTCCTCCCATTTTTGCAGCGGTTTACGCGAGCGAAGCATCTCTCTGGCGCTTGTTCGAGCGTTACCGATGGTGCGGGCGCGACGAGCTTGCAGCAGCAACTGGGCGGCGCATTCGACCACCAGTTGTTCGAGATCCGCCGGTCCGCGTCCCTCCAGGCATTCGACCACCTCGCGCACTTCGAGCCAGTTTCCGACAGCCCGCCCGAGCGGCACGTTCATATCGGTAAGCAACGCGCGGGTTTTCACGCCGCATTCGTTGGCGAGACGAACCATTGTCTTCGCCAGACGGCGCGCTTGCGCCTGGTTCTTCATGAATGCCGCGGCCCCAAACTTCACGTCGAGCAGCAGACAATCGAGTCCTTCAGCCAATTTCTTCGAGAGAATCGACGCGGTGATCAATGGAACCGAGGAGACGGTGCCTGTGACATCGCGCAGCGCGTAAAGCGCCTTGTCGGCAGGCACCATCTCCTCACTTTGCCCGGAAATGACACAACCGATCTTCTGGACCTGCTCGACAACGTGGTCAACTGAGAGGTCGGTCCTAAAGCCCGGAATTGATTCGAGTTTGTCGAGCGTGCCTCCCGTGATGCCAAGGCCCCGAGCCGAAATCATCGGCACGCGAACTCCAAGACACGCCAGCAACGGCGCAAGAACCAGCGACACCTTGTCGCCGACCCCGCCAGTGGAGTGTTTATCCACCAGTGGCCGCGGGTCGCGCGGAAATTGGAGTTGCCGGCCGGAGTCGCGCAGTGCGCTGGTGAGCGCGCGTGTCTCAGCGGCATTCATTCCACGAAAGACGACAGCCATTAAGAGCGCTGCTATCTGGTAGTCGGGGACTTCGCCGGCGGTGAGGGCCGCGACCAGGGCGTGAATCTGTTCGTCAGAAAGGGCGTGACCGTCGCGCTTGGCCTCGATCAGGGCCAGCACTTCTCCAGAAGCGGAATTTTTCACCAGCTGAACGGATCAACCGACGAATTTGCGCGCGATGATGCTCGCGTTGTGTCCGCCAAATCCGAACGAGTTGTTCACGACCGCGTCGATCTTCATCTCACGCGCGGTATGCGGCACGTAATCGAGGTCGCATTCCGGGTCGGGCTTTTCGAGGTTGATTGTAGGCGGCGCGATCTGGTTCTGAATCGCCTTGGCGCAGACGGCCATCTCAACTGCGCCGGCCGCTCCAAGCATGTGCCCGGTTGCGCCTTTCGTCGAACTGACAGCGAGTTTGCGGGCGTGATCTCCGAAAACTGTTTTAATGGCTTGAGTTTCACAAACGTCGCCCTGGGGCGTTGAAGTGCCGTGCGCGTTAATGTAACTGACGTCGCTTGGATTCAATCCCGCGTTCCGCAATGCCATTCTCATGCAACGGGCTGCGCCTTCGCCCTGCGGCGCGGGCGCCGTCATGTGATTGGCGTCGGCCGTGTTGCCGTAGCCGATCATTTCGCAGTAAATCTTCGCGCCGCGCGCCTTCGCGTGCTCCAACTCTTCCAGAACGAGAACTCCCGAACCTTCGCCCATCACGAAGCCATCGCGATCCAGATCAAAGGGACGCGAGGAGCGATGCGGTTCGTCGTTGCGTGTGCTCATGGCTTTCATCGCGCAAAACCCGCCGATGCCCAGTTCAGTTATCGTAGCTTCCGCTCCGCCCGCGAACATCACCTGCGCGTCACCCATCTTGAGCGTCCGCCACGCCTCGCCGATCGCGTGGTTCGCCGTCGCGCAAGCCGAACAGGTGGCGACGTTGGGCCCTCGCAATTTGAAGTACATGGAAAACAATCCCGAGGCCATGTTCAGGATCAGCATCGGGATCATGAATGGGGAAAGCCTTCCCGGTCCCTTGTTCAGCAGAACCTTGTGTTGCTCTTCGGTCGTCCAGAGGCCGCCGATTCCGGAGCCGATGAACACGCCGATCTCGTCGCGATTCACCTTGTTAAGATCGAGCCCGGCATCGAGGAGAGCGCGATGTCCGGCATAAATTCCGAATTGGGCAAAACGGTCCGCGCGTCGCGCGTCCTTGGGCGACGGAAAGGATTCCGCGGCGCTGAAATCGCGCACCTCGCCGGCGATTTGCGTGTCGAAATTCGTCGGATCGAAATGCGTGATGCGCTGAATGCCGCATTTGCCCGCGACGAGATTTCTCCACAACGTGTCCGGGTCGTTGCCGAGCGGAGTGACGACACCAATTCCTGTCACCACGACGCGGCGCTCTGTCCAATTACCTGCCATAAAAATTAAGGGCAGCCTGGGCCTTGATGCCAGCCGGAGGCTGCCCCCGAAAAATCGCCTCTGTCTACTTTTGCCGGATCTCGTCGATGTATTTTATCACATCGCCGACGCTCTGGAGTTTCTCGGCCTCTTCGTCCGGGATTTCATGGCCGAACTCCTCCTCGAGCGCCATGACCAACTCGACGGTGTCGAGCGAATCGGCTCCAAGGTCCTCGATGAACTTAGCGTCCGGCGTGACCTGGTCGGCGTTCACGCCAAGCTGCTCCACAATAATATCTTTAACTCGTTGTTCTGTCGATTTGTCAGCCATGGGTTACTCCATTCTGTTCGTGTGTCTCTATGCCACGTTCCGAAGGCCCGTCAAGCCCCGAAACACCCGCCGGACCAATACCGGCGCTCAATTTCCCGTCAGTTGTTCTCAAAAGCAAGCAGTGTCTAACGGCTCAAATTCTCCCTGTCCAGCGTGATTTTACATTACCATGCCGCCGTCCACGGTCAGGACCTGTCCCGTAATATACCGCGCGCCGGGTCCAGCCAAAAACAATGCGACTTCGGCCACATCATCGGCCTGCCCCAGCCGGTTCAACGGAATCTTCTTGACCAACTCGTCGCGGACCTTCTGGTCGAGCGCCGCAGTCATGTCGGTCTCAATAAATCCGGGCGCAATCGCATTGACAGTGATGCCGCGCGACGCCAGTTCGCGAGCGACGGATTTCGTGAACCCAATCAAGGCAGCCTTGCTCGCCGCGTAATTCGCCTGTCCGGGGTTGCCGATCAGTCCGATCACCGACGCTATGCTAATAATGCGCCCGCTCCGCTGCTTTATAAACGAACGCGAGAATGCCTTCGTGAACGAGAAGGCCCCGCGCAAATTCGTGTTCAGCACCGTGTCCCAGTCCTCTTCGCTCATTCGCATGAGCAAACCATCGCGTGTCACCCCGGCATTGTTCACCAGGATATCGATGCGGCCTGTTTCGCCGGCGATCGCTTCGCCCGCCGCGGCAACACCTTTCGCATCAGCGACATCGACTGCATGAGCCCAGGCTTTGCGACCGGTCGCCCGGATTTCATTCGCGACCTTTTCAGAATTCTCCTGCGTGCGCGACACGCAGACAACATCCGCCCCCGCGCTGGCGAACTTAAGCGCAATCGCGCGACCGATCCCGCGTCCCGCGCCCGTAACGACCGCCACCTGGTTGGCCAGCACACTCATGAGCGCGAATGTTGTCTGTGCTTCGCTGGCGATTGTCAACCCGCTAGCGTGGCTGGGGGAAATCCTTTTTTTGAGGGTCGCGCGGATTCCGCGGCAGGCTCAAATTCAGAGATAGAAATTTCCACTCCATCTTGGCCTGCCAAATGGTATTGTCTCATACCATGAAATCCGAGCAAATTGCGATGGATAAGGCCGGGCGGGTCGTTCTGCCAAGGCCCGTTCGGGAGGAATTGAACCTCATGCCCGGTGACACACTCCGTTTGTCGATCGAGGGGAATGGCATTCGTCTCGAACCCGTCGGCGAGAAAAGTCAATTTGTGCGCAAGGGAACGGTCCTTGTGCTTGCGAGTGAATTCGCGGAAGCGATTACAACGAGAAGCGTCGAGAAGATACTCGCCACTGAACGGGAGGGCCGGTTCAAGGGCGCGGCGGAGTTGCGGCGAAAGTGAAAGTCTATCAGCGCGAATCGTCGCGCCATAAATGGCGGTGTGCCGGGCCAGTCCTGGCATGAACCAAGATCAAGTTTCACGTATGCGTGCAGCAATCCAACGGGTGTCTGAAGCATCGGTCCGAATTGAGGATCGGGTACACGCCTCAATCGGCGGCGGCCTGCTGGTTTTGCTGGGCATCGAGGAATCCGACACGAATGAAGATATCGAATGGCTCAGCGGTAAAATCGTGCGCTTTCGAATTTTCAACGATCAGTCCGGCTTGATGAATCGCTCCATCGAGGAGACGCGTGGAGATATTCTGGTGATCAGCCAATTTACGCTCTTTGCGAGCACGAAGAAGGGCAATCGGCCATCCTACAGCCGTGCCGCGCGGCCGGACATCGCCGTTCCGCTCTATGAAAAATTCCTCGCGCGGCTGGCTGCCGATCTGGGTCGCCCGGTGAGGAGTGGCATTTTCGGCGCGGACATGAAAGTCAGCCTCGTCAACGACGGGCCGGTCACAATCCTCGTCGATACGAGGACCAGAGAATGACCATCGATCAACCTAGTTGATCTTCAACACGATCTTGCCAGAGAGTGTGCCCTTCTTCCCAATCGTGTTTTCTTCCTGCAAACGATGCGCCTCGGCCGCTTGCTCCACTGGAAACACGCGACCGATATGTGCGCGCAGTTTCCCTTCGGTCATCCAGCGGCTGATGTCCATTGCCGCCGCACGCTGTTCGTTGGGCGGCGCGTTAAACATGGCGAAACCGTGCAACGAACAGCCTTTCACGTAAAATGGCCCGACCGGAAACTGCGGTCGCGCGTCGCGTCCCGCCATGAGAATCATTCGACCCCGTGGCGCAAGCGCATTGACAGCGCGATCGAAATCAGGTTCGCGCAACGTTTCCCACCAGACATTGACCCCATTCGGTGCGACTTTTTTTATCGCAGCATCGACATCTTCGGTTTTGTAGTTGATCGCGAAATCTGCGCCCAAATTTTTGCACAGAGCGACCTTCTCGTTACTTCCCGCCGTAGTGATCACGCGTCCGCCGATGGCTTTGGCCATCTGGACAACTGCTGAACCGACGCCGCCGCTGCCTCCGTTCACAAACAACACTTCTCCTGGAAACAGCCGCGCATCTCGGACGAGGCCGAGATGCGCAGCAATCGCAACGAGAGAAATCGCCGCCATCTCTTCGTCCTTCACTCCACCCGGAGCCGGATACAGCCAGCACTCATCGACAACCGCAAACTCCGCTGAGGTTCCCTGGCGTCCGAGCAATCCCTGATTGCTGCCCCAGACGCGGTCACCCTCTCGAAATCGCTTCGCATTCGGCCCCGCGTCCGCGATCGTCCCAGCGAGACTGCATCCGATGATGTATGGCATCGGCAGATTCATTTTGATCATTCCCGAGCGGATGTAGGTGTCGATCGGGTTGACGTCGGCTGCGGCCACTTTAACGAGGTACTGCCCCGGCCCGGGTTTCGGTTGTGGCAAATCGCCGCAGATGATTTTATCGGGCGGCCCGAATTCTTTGAAAAAGGCGGCTTTCATTTTTGCAAACACTCACGCAGTGCGCTCAAAAAACGATTCACATTGGCTTCTGTCGCCGTTTCACCCATGAGGCCGACGCGCCAGATTTTGCCTTTAAGCGGTCCCAGGCCCGCTCCGATCTCGATCCCATAATCATTCAGCAGTTTCTTCCGCACCGTCGCTTCATCTACGCCGTCTGGCACCGTAATGGCGTTAAGTTGCCAAAGCTGGTGACCTTCCTGAGAGGCTATCCGCAAGCCGAGTGCCTCGATCCCTTTGCGGAGCAGCCCGTGCATGCGTTCATGCCGTTTCCACCGGTTCTCCAGACCTTCCTCGAGCACCAGCCGCAGTGCCTCGTGCAGCGCGTAATTCATCGAGATCGGCGCGGTGTGATGATAGACGCGCTCCTCTCCCCAGTATGAGGCGAGCAGGTTTACGTCCAGATACCAACTCTGCACCTTCCTCTTCCGCTTCGTGGCGACTTCGAGCGCCCGCGGGCTCAGGGAAGCGGGGGAAAGTCCCGGCGGACAGCTCAGACACTTTTGTGTCCCGCTATAAACCGCATCGACCTGCCAATCGTCGATCCGCACCGGACACCCCGCGAGCGAAGTGACCGTATCGAGCACGAGCAATGCGCCCGCATCATGTGTGAGACGCGAAATTTCCTCCACTGGCGTCAATGCACCCGTCGAGGTCTCCGCGTGAACGATCGCAACGAACTTCGGCTGCCGGTTCTTCAGCGCATCCGCCAGCTGATTCGGTTCGATGATTCGGCCCCAGGGCGCTTCGACTTTGGTCACTTTGGCCCCGCAGCGCTCCGCCACGTCCACCATCCGGCCGCCGAACACGCCATTGACACCGATCACCACCTCGTCGCCCGGCTCGATCAAATTTACAAAGCAGAATTCCATCCCTGCGCTCCCAGTGCCGCTGACTGGAAACGTCATCTCGTTCTTCGTTTGGAACACTTCGCGCAACATCACTTTGATCTCCTCCATCATCTTCACGAAGACCGGATCAAGGTGTCCCACCAATGAGGCAGACATGGCTTGCAAAACCGAGGGCGCTACGTTGCTCGGCCCAGGCCCCATCAGCAGGCGCTGCGGTGGTTGAAACACTTTATGCATAGCGCGCCACTCTATTAAGAACGGGCGTCCGAAGAAAGCGCTTTGAACAGGCATACGAAGACGGTCGGCACCGGTGTCTTATTGGTGATGAAACGCAACGTGATGTTCGTCCTCTTGGGGGCCGTGGCACTCGCAGCCCTTGTCGTGCTCTTCGTCACCAGCACGAAGCCAAAGCCGGGCAATGCAACCCAGGTAGTCATCACGACGAATGGCCAGGTGACGTTGGTGCCCGCGGAGAATCACTTCAAAGCCACCATCGTCGCGACATTGCCGAAGACGAATTCCACCACAGGCACTCTCACAAACAAGTGACCGTGGATCTGTTTTGAGTTGTGGTGGGTTGGCCGGGACTCGAACCCGGGACCAACGGCTTAAAAGGCCGCTGCTCTACCGACTGAGCTACCAACCCCCCAAGGAGGGCGCAACATAGTGCAGGGTTAAATGGAGTGCAAGCGCGCGAGCGCTTACTATTTGAGCCACTGCGGGACCTTTTCTCCGGCCCAAATCTCGTCGAGCTTTTGACGGGTGCGCACCAGTGCGGCCTTGTTGCCGTTGACCAGGACTTCGGCAGCCATCGCGCGCGTGTTGTAGTTCGAGGCCATCACAAAACCGTACGCGCCAGCGCTCAACAGCGCGAGGTACTCGCCTTCGCCGAGCTTTGGCAGAGGACGGTCCTTGGCAAAATAATCTCCCGACTCGCAGATTGGTCCGACAACGTCCGATGCGATCAGCCCGTTGGTGCTCCCGTTGCGCCGCGCCACAGGCACGATCTCGTGATACGAATCATAGAAGGCCGGACGAATGAAATCATTCATCGCTGCGTCAACAATGACGAAGTTCTTGCGCCCAGTCTGCTTCACATACTCGACGCGCGTGACGAGAATGCCGGCATTGCCAACGATGAATCGCCCCGGCTCGATAAGGACGCGCAAGCCCAGCGGCCGCAATAGCGGCACGAGTTTCTCCGCGTAGCGCTTCGGCGTAAGGATGCTTTGCGCGTGCGGCGAATTCCACAGTCGGCCGTGGCGCTTTCGAGCGCGGCTTTATACATGATGCCGAGCCCGCCGCCGATGCTCAGGAACTCGAACCCGTAGCGGACTGAGAGCGTTTTCGCCAGCGGCACAACCTTGCGCACCGCTGCCTCGAACGGCTTCACGTCGGTGAGCTGCGAGCCAATGTGCATTTGCAGGCCGCGCAATCGTAAATTCTTCAATTTGCTCGCGCGCGCGTAAACGCCATCGACTTCCTCGAACGCGATCCCAAACTTATTTTCGTATGTCCCGGTCGTGATTTTGGCGTGGGTCTGCGCATCGACGTTCGGGTTCACGCGCACAGCCACCGGCGCAACTTTCTTGAGCCGCGCGGCCACGCGATTGATGCGCGCCAACTCCGGTTCGCTCTCGACGTTGAAAGAGTAAATGCCTTTGCGCAGCGCGAACTCGATCTCGCCTTCCGTTTTGCCGACTCCCGCGAAAACACATTTTGTCGGGTTGCCTCCCGCAGCGATCACGCGCCGCAACTCACCTTCGCTGACAATATCAAATCCGCTGCCGAGATTCGCGAGCGTGCGGATAACCGCCGCATTCGAATTGGCTTTCATTGCATAGCAGATCAGGTGATCGAGCGGCGCCAGCGCCTTCTGCAACTTCTGGAAATGATCGGTCAGCGTGTGCTGGGAGTAAACGTAGAGCGGCGTGCCGAACTTCCTCACGAGCGATTCAATCGCAACGCGCTCGCAATACAACTCATCGCCGACGTAATGGAAGTCGTGCACAGGGGTACTTATGCCAGAGCTGAACGCTAAGGCAACTCAGACCGCGCGAGTGATTATGGGTTCGGTTCGGCCAGGATCTTCGCGCGCACTGTGTGATACTCGAGCGGCGAAATCTTGTCGGCCTTGTAAGCCGCCAGCAAATCGGCCAGCCGCTGGGCTTTGTTCTTTGGTCCGGCAGGTTCCACGGGCGCGACCGCTTCCGACGGGCGCGACTTCCTGGGTTCCACTTTGGGTTCCGCGGGTTTCACCTTTTTCGTTTCCGGTTTCGGCTCGGAAGGCGCGACCCCATTTCCTTCGGGCGCCGATACCGGCTGTACGGCGGCATAAAGCTGCGGCGCAGACTGGCCCAGCGCAACGAGTGCTTTGCTTTCCTGTTCGGCGGTTAGTTGCAGCGGCGCCGTCGGGGTTGGCTGCGGAGCAGGCGCTGGCGCCGGCGTAAGCACTGGCTGTGGCGGAGGCACTGCAGCTACTGGCTGCGGCTGAGGTGTAGGTGTGGGAACCGGAGTAATGACCGGTTGCGTTGTCGCGGTCACTGGGGGTGCCGTCGGAGTCGGAGTAGCAGTCGGTCGCGTTGTCACCGTCACCGGTGGAGTGGCTGGAGCAGGGGTCGGAGCAGGCACTGTCGAAATCTGAGGCGCCGGCGCAGAGTATATTGGCTTCGGAGTCGTGACCGCAGTACGCACTCCGCTGAGCGCAGCGTTAGCCTGGTTGAGCAGATCACGTGCGGCGGCTTCCTGCTCCGGCGATAACGTTGGCTTCGGAGCCGGTGCAGGCACTGGCGTAGTTTCGGCAATCGTCGGCGCGGGCACTGTGGGAGTGGGAGTTGCGACGCGCGCAGGGGTCGGTGCTGGTGTCGGCGCGGGCACTACAGCCGGTTTCGCGGGTGTTGCCGCTGTTCGATTCAACAATTCACGCGCAGCCGCTTCCTGTTCGGATGTAAGCGCTGGTGACGGGGTCGCCGTTTGCGCAGCCACAGGGGCGGTCACCGCTACGGTTGGCGCCGGAGTTTGAGGTGCTGGAGTAGGCGCTGGCGCAGGAGTCGGGGCCGCGACCGGCGGTGGAGTCGCAACCACTGGAGTCGGGGCCGCGGGCGCGACCACCGGGGGCGGTGTCTTTGCCTGGAGCTCGGCAGTTTTCTGATTCAGCAGTTCGCGAACCTTTGCTTCAATGTCAGGAGGCAACGTCGTTGGAGTCGGGGTTGCTTCAGCGGCTGTCGGAACAGCGGGACTCGACGCAGGCGCTTTCGGACTCGGCGTTGGGGTCGGAGTCGAAGGCGCGGTCTGTTGCTCGCGGCGTTTCTTCGCTTTCTCGACCTCCGCCTCAATGCGTTGTAGTTCGCGGTCGCGGTCGGTCGTTGTCCCGATCGCGGGACTTGGCGTCGTGGCAACGGAAGCTGGTTTAGCGTTGGTCTTTTCGTCGAAGCGCCGTCGGGCATCGGCTTCAACTCGCTTGCGGGCGGCTTCCCGTTCCTGAGCTTGTGATTTGGCGGTCGTGGCCTGGGCTGGAGGCGCGTTCGATCGAAGTGTTTGGTTCAAAACGTCGCGGGCCCGTTGCTCGGCTTCGGGCGTCAGAGTAGCAGGAGCGGGAGCATTAGTGGCGGTCTGTCCAAACGCCTTCGCTCCCAAACCTGCGGAAAGGCATAGAACAGCTAGTCCTGTGTGAAAGCGCATACCCTTCCATACTTCATGTCTATGGGGGAATCAACTGGTAAATAGCCTTCAAACCGGCTTCTTCGCAGGCATGGCGGGCAGCAGTTGCGCACCCTCCGCCCGCGCCACGTAAGTTGCCGCGGTCAAATCTCCGGTCACATTCAGCGTCGTGCGGCACATGTCGAGTATCCGATCAAGCCCCAGGATGATCCCAATGAGCGCGGGATTCACGTTGATGGTCCCCAGCACTACAATGATGAACGGGATGGAGCCGGACGGCACGCCAGCCGTGCCGATGCTGCCGAGAATTGCCAGGTACGCCACCATGATCTGTTGACCGAGGGTCAGGTCGACTCCGGCAAGCTGCGCAAGGAACAAAACCGTCGCGCCTTCATAAAGCGCCGTGCCGTTTTGGTTCGCCGTTGCGCCCACCGTTAGAACAAACCCGCTGATCTCGCGTGGCACACCGAGGTTCTCTTCCGCTACACGCAAAGTCGTTGGCAACGTTGCATTCGACGATGAGGTTGAAAACGCAGTCGCAATCACGGTCTTGATGCGACGAAAAAATTCGAGCGGGCTGATCCTGGACAGCAGCCTCACCGCCAGTGAATACGTCCCGAACATGTGCAGCGCAAGACCGAGCAGTACGGTCAGGAAAAACCAAATCAATGCGCCGAGTAGATCCAATCCAAAACGCGCCGTGTTGTTGAACAGGAGGCACGCCACTGCGAAGGGCGCCGTCCACATGATCAGGTCGATGATTTTCGCCGAAGCCGCATACAACCCTTCAATCGCATCGAGTAAGGTGGCTGTCTTCGCCGATGGAATTAGATTCAATGCCACGCCGAACAGCAGCGTGAAAAATAAAAGTTGAAGCATGTTCGGGGGATCGGCCGCCATCGCGGCGATTGGATTGGCCGGCACAAACGTTTTCACGATGCCCATCACCGCCGAATCTTTGGAAGTCGTTTGCTGTTTAGCCTCTTCGACCTTTCGCGACGCGTCCGTGCTGTAACGTTGCTGCAAGGCAGCGGCCGTAGCTGGATCGACTCGCTTTCCTGGCCGGATCACGTTCGAGAGCACAAGTCCGAGCGCTACTGAGATCGCCGAAATCACCAGGCAATAAAGAAAGCATCGCAGCCCGATGCGCCCGAGCTTGCGAATATCGCCAATGCGCGCAATGCCAAGAATGAGCGAAGCAACCACCAGCGGAACCACAATCATCAGAAGAAGTCGCAGGAACAACTGACCGACAGGCTCCGTGACATTCGCGAGGACCCAGTTAACGACTCGATCGATCGCCGGCTCTTTTGAGGCCGAATTGCCCAGCAGGCCTAGAACCGCGCCCACGAGAAGTCCAATGAGAATTCGGCGGTGGGTCTGTTTGGATTCCGGAGCCGGCGGAGCGAGTTCCGGCGGTTGATCGCGCTCCATACGTTAACCCTCGTCCCCCGGTTCAGTGGCGATCAGGGCGTCTCCGGAATAAAAATCTTTTGTCCGATTTTCAGCTTGGTCCAGTCGAGGCCCGGGTTCGCATCGATAATTTGCTGCCCCGTGATTTTGATTCCTTTTTGTTCACGGAGCGCCGCGGCAATCTTCGCTGCGTTGTCGTTGGAACGGATCGTGTACTCATACCCCTTGCCGCTGCTTTTGTCCGGCGTTTGCGGCTTCGGAGGGTTATCGTTCCTCTTCGGCGCGCTGCCGCTGCCGCCGCCTTTCAAAATCAGCTTCTCCATTTCGCGCAGCGCGGAGTTGACGCTCTCCTGGTCCTTCAGGCGCTTGCGATCAACTTCTTCGACCGCATCGGCCAGCCTTTTGATGCTCTCCTGCGTCGCCGTGTGTTGTGAATTGTCGGCGGCTCGCGACATCTGCTCGCGCAGTCCACGAATCTGCGACTCCAGCTTGTCGAGATCCTTCTGGAATCGCTGGAACGTCACTTCCAGGTCGTCGATGCGTGAAGCGAGCCGTTGATAGCGTCCCTCGGCTTCCTCGCGCGCCGCGGCGGCGGCAGCGGGATTGTCTTGCGCGTTACTCGCAATGAAAATCAAAGCACTGAAAAGGGCCGCGAACAGGACTGGGCGTCTCATGCCAGAAAAATAGGAGCAGCCTTCAAGCCGTGCAAGCGTGAAGCACGCGGTAGATTTTGCCGCGATCCACTTCGGGCTTGAATTGTGTCATCTGAATCTCAGCTTGTTGAAGCAACGATTGACGTAAAGCGCGCCCGCGGTGAGACCCTCGATCTCTGGGCGGCCACTGGCACTTCTGGCCAGCTTCAAATACTTGGGCCAAAGCACGAATTGTCGGAATTGAGAACGGCCTACGAACACGAGAAGGCAAGTTTATGTCCGAGGTGGGATGCTGCTGCCGATGAGAAGGCTTCGCTAATCCGCAAACTGGAAAGTTTTCTACGGATTGTCTGCCATCGTGAGCGGAATCGACGAAAACTGCGCTTTACACTTTCATCCGATGCCGTTGATCTAGGTTTGATTAAAGTTCCAGGGCAGATAGTCCTTTTTACTTCCGGGCAGATTCTAGAACTATGGCAAATCAGCGCTTGACGCGAGAGTACCGCGATTCAAGATCTCCGACATTTCACCGAGCAGGTCAGGGATATGCTCGGAAGCGAAGTTCCAGAACAGTAACGGTTGGTCTTGTGGATACTCCCTGTCTGTGAACACCTCGGGGAAAACGAGAGGAGCGTTGCCTCGGCAGGTGTGATAGGATTTGATGCGCTGTATTATGGATGTGACTCGGACAGCTTACGGGACGTGGAACGGGGGACGGTTCATGCACTTTGGCGAGCCGCTGAGCGAAGAACGGTTTATCAAGGTAGTTCAGCATGCCTATGCTTCGGGAATTCGCACGTTCATGACGGCGGATGTTTATGGAAACGGCGCGGCGGATGAAATGCTCGGGCGTGCGCTGACCGGTCTGCCGCGCGATTCGTATTGCCTCGTTGGCGCTGTGGGCCACGATTTTTATTCCGGCAAGCGCGATGGAGCGAAGGGTTTTCCGCGTTTCACAAATCCGGACCTGCGTCCGCCGAAGGAATATGCGCCATATCTGCGAATGGCGACCGAGAAGTCGTTGGAGCGTTGCAAGGCGGACCACTTCGATTTGTTGATGCTGCATAATCCCGACTCCACGGGCTATGGCAGTGATGCCGTTTGGAGCGCAATGGACAAATTGCGAGACACGAAGCTGACCGCGCGCCTGGGCGTCGCTCCAGGGCCTGCTAATGGTTTCACGCTTGACCTGATTCTTTGCTTCGAACGATTCGGGCCGCTGCTCGATTGGGCGATGATCATTCTGAATCCTCTTGAACCGTGGCCCGGATCGCTCTGTTTGCCAGCGGCTGTAACACACGAGGTGAACATCATCACGCGCGTGGTTGATCACGGCGGGTTGTTTCACGATGACGTGAAGCCCGGACACAAATTCGGACAGCAGGACCATCGGGCGTTTCGCCCCGCAGGCTGGGTCGAGGCGGGAAACAAGAAATTGGATCAGATGCGCGATACTGCGGAGAAGTACGGTGTGACGATGCTGCAGTTGGCGTGCCTCTGGAATTTGTCCCACCCGGGTGTAAAGAGCGTTATCCCGACGCTAATCCAGGAGATCGAGGGCAAGCCGATTGAACAGAAGGTTGACGAACTGGCTAAGTTACCAGACATCAAACTTTCGGAGGAGGATCGCGAGCGCATCACTTACGTCGGCAACAACAAGGGTTGCATGGATTTGAAGGGTGCCAACCGAGGCCACACTGGCAATCCGCAAGCCGATCGTTGGGGTCTGACGAAGGATTTGGAGTTGGTTGCCAAACGTTGGGGCATCGATCCCGCTACAGACCTCGCCTACACCCACGAGAAGGCGGCTTAGCCGCTTCACGGTGGTTGCAAATCTAAGGATTTGCTGTCAGCTTTACGGGTATGACCGCGAAGGCTGAAGTGCTGCAGGCCATAGGTGACATGCCCGATGACGCCAGCTATGATGAGATCGCGAGGCGTATAGAATTTATCACAAAAGTCAAAAAGGGCATGGAACAAGCCCGCCGCGGTGAAGGCACGCCGGTGGAAGAAGTGATGCAGCAAATTCCAAAATGGGTTTCAAAATAATCCTCACGCCCCAGGCGATCGAGGATCTTCGCGAGATCGTTGCCTACATTGCTCAGGATAATCCGACGAGGGCTGAGGCATTTGGGTATGAGCTGTGCGAGAAAGTCCTCATGCTCTCCAACCATCCATTTTTGGGCCGTGTCGTTCCTGAATTTCGTCGGAATGACGTTCGGGAACTCGTCTACAAGCCATATCGGATAGTTTATGGAGTGGACGAGTCAAAAAGCGTAATTTACGTCTACCATTATTGGCACGGTGCGCGGCAGCTACGCAACTTGCCGCAGGATCCCACATCATGATGAAGGAGGCGTACATTGCTGCCAAAGAACGGTGGGCGGCGAAGATGGCGGGCAGAGCCAAACCCGCTGTGCGTTCGACGAACCGCCTTCCGCCGGGCCAGCGAGAGGTGCACAATTTTCCGGTGCTTGACCTCGGCATTCGCCCCGAAATTGCGCTCGATAAATGGGAATTGAAGATTGGTGGGCACGTCGAAAATCCCCTCACACTGAATTGGGAACAGTTCCTGGCCCTGCCGCAGTTCAAAGACATCAGTGACTTCCATTGCGTCACGACCTGGAGCCAGTTTGATATGGAATGGGAAGGTGTCGCATTTTTCACAATCGCGGAGCTGGTGAAGCCCAAACCAGACGCGACTCACGTCTTCTTCAAGAGCTACGACGGTTATTCCACGAACAATCCGCTCGACGTCTGCATGGATGACGACGTGTTGATCGCGCACAAGTGGCACGGCAAGCCGATCGCGAAGGAGCATGGCGGCCCGGCGCGTGTGATCATTCCGAAGCGCTACGCATGGAAGGGAGCGAAGTTCATCCGCGAGATCACTTTCCTGGATCGCGACATTCTCGGTTTTTGGGAATTGCGCGGCTACTCGAACACCGCCGACCCGTGGACTGAGGACCGCTTTAGCTGACGGGTATGCGGACGGTTTACTTCGATTACAATGCCACCACACCACTGGCCCCGGAGGTCCGCGACGCGATGCTGCCGTATTTCGGGGAGGTCTTCGGCAACCCTTCCAGCGTCCATCACGTCGGCCGCCGGGCCCGCGCGCTGCTCGATGAAGCGAGAGAACGCGTCGCGCAAGTCTGGAAGTGCAAGTCGAGCGAGATTGTCTTCACGAGCGGCGGCACGGAGAGTGTCAATCTCGCACTCTTTGGCGCAGCGCGCTTGCTCAGGGACAAGGGCCGGCATCTCATCACGTCTTCCGTCGAACACCACGCGGTCCTTCATTCGTTCGATTACCTGGCGAAGAGAGAGGGGTTCGAAGTAACGCATCTGCCCGCCGATTCGGAGGGCCGCGTCACCCTGGACGCGCTCGCGGGTGCCGTTCGGCCAGACACCGTTCTCGTCTCGATCATGGCGGCAAACAACGAGATCGGCACCATCGAGCCTGTCGGTGAAATCGGCGCGTTTTGCCAAGAGCGCGGGATTGTGTTTCACACCGACGCGGTCCAGTGGTTCGGGAAAGAGCCTTTCACAAGCATTCATCAGTTTAATGCCGATTTGGTTTCGGTGTGTGGGCACAAATACCATGGCCCGAAAGGGGCCGGCGCTTTGTTCATGCGCTCACCGCTGCATCCCGACCCTATTCTGTTCGGCGGCGGGCATGAGAACGAGCGCCGCGCCGGCACCGAAAATCTGGCTGGAATTATCGGCTTTGCGGAAGCCACAGAGCGATTTGTGCTTAACCCCGTATTTCCGAAGAAAAGACTCCTGGACTTAACGCAGCAACTCGAAGCGCACATCGAAGGCCTCGGCCAGTTGGGGGTCAAATTGCGAAGTCCACGGGAGACTCGCATCAGCAACACCGTCGCCATGACGGTCAATGGGTGCGACAGCATTTCCTTGCTCGCCGGCCTGGATCTGGAGGGTATTTGCGCATCGAGCGGTTCCGCTTGCTCTGCCGGGTCGCTGGAGCCTTCGCATGTAATGGTAGCGATCGGGGTGGAAAAAAGCTCTGCGAATGCGCTGGTGCGGTTTTCCCTCGGCCGGGATTCGACGGAAGAAGAAGTCGATTACGTCGGGAAGATGCTTCCGGAAGTCATTCGCCGTGCACAACGTTTCCAATAACTCCCCAATAGCGCGTGAACAACGTGTGCTGTTTTCCAATAACCCCGACTTTCTGGAGTTGCTGGTTCGTTGGCACCGGGGTTTATCGCAAAGAAATTTCGTCGCAAGTGCCTGTCAGAACCTTGACACTGCAACTTCTTTGCTCTATTCACAGCCCTTAATATTACTAGGTATGTACTGAAATGTAGTTATCAGTAAGCACCACGATGAATCTGACGATCACCAAAGAGCAAATCTCCAACGGGCTCCAATCGGTCCAGAATGTTGTCAGCACAAGGACCACGCTGCCGATTCTCTCGAACGTCCTGCTCAAGGCTGATGGCGACCGGCTCGAGATGACCGCGACTGACCTGGATGTGACGATCACTTGCTCGGTCGAAGCAACGGTCAAAAAACCCGGTGCCACCACGATGCCGGTGAAAAAGCTCTTTGGCATCGTTCGCGAGTTGACGAATCCCGAAATTGAGCTGGAAACCGATGAGAAGAACGTGACCAGCCTTCGGTCCGGTTCATCATTCTTCAAGATCCGTGGTTTAGGCGCAGAGGAATTTCCGCCGCCACCGAAATTTAAGGAGGACAAGAAAGTCAATTTGCCGCAGGAGAAGATTAAAGGGATGCTTCGTAAGACCTCCTTTGCCATCTCGACCGACGAGTCGCGTTATGTGCTGAACGGCATTTTCATGATGTTGAAGGAGCACAAGCTGACGATGGTCGCGACGGATGGGCGGCGGCTGGCGTTGGTCGATGAAGAAGTCGATGTTGCGGAAAAGAGCCAGGGCGAATTTATCGTGCCGGCGAAGGCGGTAAATGAGTTGAATCGACTGCTCCTGGAAAAAGGTGAGGTGGAAATCCGTTACACCGACAACCAGGCCGCCTTCAATTTGAAGGACGATAAGGGCTTTTCGATCCTGATTGTGACGAAGCTCATCGAGGGGAGCTATCCGAATTATCGGCAGGTGATCCCTCCGGAGACCAAGGAACGGATCAGTCTCGCGCGTGAGGAATTCATGCATGCATTGCGGCGCGCGGAAATCATGACCAGCGAGAAGCAGAACTCGGTGAAGCTGAATTTTACGAAGAACAATCTCGCCATAACCGCGAATTCACCGGACGTCGGTGAAGCCCGCGAGACGCTGGCGATCAATTATAAAGGGAAGGAGATGGCTATAGCCTTCAACCCAGCCTACGTCATCGATCCGCTTAGCGCGCTGAATACCGACGAAGTCTTCCTGGAATTGATCGATGAACTGAGCCCCGGCGTCCTGAAAATCAACGGGCCGTTTCTCTACGTCGTCATGCCGATGCGGTTGAGTTAGCCGCTACATTTGCTCGAGGACCTCGATACCGAGCAATTCAAAACCCTGCTTCAGGACACGGCCGGTTAAATCGCAGAGCGCCAGACGCGATGCCCTTTCTGAAGCTTCCGCTTTCAAAACCGGACAGTTCTCATAAAACCCCGCGAAGAGCCCGGCCAACTCGTAAAGATAGTTGCAAAGGAAGTTCGGCCGGTAATCGTCAGCAACCGCTTCGAGGACCAAACCGAAGCGAAGCAAATGCTTGGCGAGTGCGAGTTCGTGAGGCGCATTGAGAGCGAGCTGTGTCGCTGCGGGTAGCGTTACTGCGCCCCCCTCGGACCCTTTGCGGAAGATACTGCGGATTCGAGCATAGGCATATTGCAGATAGGGCGCGGTGTTGCCCTGCAAGGCGAGCATCCTGTCCCAACTGAAAACGTAGTCGGTTTGGCGATTCGGGAGCAAATCCGCGTATTTCACTGCGCCGATTCCGACGATGCGCGCGATCTCGCGCCGTGGTGGTTCCGGCAGATCCGGATTCTTCTCCGATACCACTGCGAAGGCGCGTTCCTCGGCTTCGTCCAGAAGGTCGGCCAGTTTCACGGTTTCTCCTGAACGCGTTTTAAAGGGTGTGCCATCCTCGCCGAGGATCGAGCCAAACCACACATGGGCGAGTTTGACCTTTGCATCGGAACGCCATTTACGAAATGCCGTGAACACCTGCTGGAAGTGAAGTTGTTGGCGGCCGTCTGTGACGTAAATGATTTCGTCCGGGTGCCAGGTATTTAGACGGTATTCCAGAGTGGCGAGGTCTGTCGTCGCGTAATTGAACCCGCCATCACGCTTTTGAATGAGCGCGGGCTGACCTTTCAACGCCGGCACGTCGTCGAAGAACACCGCCATCGCGCCTTCACTTTCGCGGGCGATCCCGCGTGAACGCAGATCGTCAACAACGGCTTGCAGATGCGGATTGTAAAAGCTTTCGCCAAAGGTGTGGTCGAACTTAACGCCGAGCCGCCGGTAAATTGCGTCGAACTGGATTTCGGAGAGGGCGATCATCTCGCGCCAGATGGCGAGGTCGGTTTCGTCGCCGCGCTGAAGTTTGACCAACTCCTGGCGGGCCTGCTCGCGAACGGCTGGATCATTTTCGGATTCGGTGTGGACTTTCCGATAAAGCCGTTCCATTTCCCCGATGGGATCGGCTTCCAGGGCTTTGCGGTCGAGCTCGCGCTTCCAACCCACAATCAACATCCCGAACTGCGTGCCCCAATCGCCAATGTGATTGTCAGTGACCACCTTGTGGCCAAGCAACCGAAGCAAACGGGCGAGTGAATCACCCAGGATTGTCGAGCGGATGTGCCCAACGTGCATCGGCTTGGCCACGTTTGGCGAACTGAAATCGATGACGACGGTTCGCGAGGTCTCGGCACGTTTGAAGAAGAGATGCTCACCGCGCGAAGCCGCTTCGAGTTCACGAGCGACCGCGGAAGGCTTGACGCGAAAGTTTAGAAACCCTGCGCCGGCAATCTCCACCTTCTCGGACCAGCCACTAACGTCCAGCTTCTGTAAGACATCCGTCGCGAGCTGCCGCGGATTCATGCGTCGGTCTTTGGCGAGGGTCATCAGCGAAGTGGTTTGATAGTCACCGAACTTCGGGTCGGGACAAGGGCGCACCTGAATCGCGCCCGGATTCGCATCCGGTAGAACAGCCGCGACTGCGACGCGCAAACGTTCTTCGAGTTTCGAATGAAGCACAGCAGCAATTTTGGATCTTAGATTATCCTCGTTTGTGCAGGCTTTAGCCTGGCCTTAGCCTGATCCATAACTAATCGAAATTCGAAACTGTCTCATGACGGGCTAAAGCCCGGACTACAAACGCGCCATTCATACCGCGATAGTCGCATACAGCGGTCTGCAATCCAAAATCGGAAATCCAAAATCTAAAATTCGATCACTTGCCCGATTCCGACTTGATGATCTGATACATCGCCTTGGAATCGGGCGCCTCTTCGAGCGCCTGGCGAAAATCTTTTTTGTGCAAGAGTTTGGCGATCTTGGCCAACGTATGGAGATGCTTTTGGAATTGTCCTTGCGGCACAAGGAACAGCATCACGAGCGTTACGGGTTGATTGTCGAGGGCATCGAAGTTAACTCCCTTCCTGGAACGGCCAAAGGCGCCCACGACTTCGTAGATCAAATCAGTGGACGCGTGGGGGATGCCGATGCCAAAGCCGATACCGGTGCTCATTGAGGACTCGCGCTTCTTGACGACTGCAACAATAGCGTCCTTGTGCTCGGGCTTGATCTTCGCGCACTCGACAAGGTTGTTGATGAGTTCGTCGATAGCCTCCCAGCGGTTGCTGGCCAGCAAGTCGGCCTTGATCTGCTCCGGCGTTAAAATGTCACCGAGGTCCATCGCTCTCGACGTTTGTTGCCAAAACATTCGCCTCAATACCGGGTGTATGGCAAGAGAGAATCGGAGTGAGCCACTTTCCGCTTTGCAGTTCGCTTGCGTAAAGTCATGCTTGGCGCATGGCGAGCCAACCCTTGCTCCAGATCGATTTGCCGGGCATCCCGCGCGTGAAGAGCGGCAAGGTGCGCGAGATGTTTGATCTCGGCGACAGCCTGCTGATGGTCGCGACGGACCGCATCTCGGCTTTCGATTGCATCATGCCCAATGGCATTCCCCGAAAAGGCGAAGTGCTAACGCAGATTTCGCACTTCTGGTTCGAACGGTTCGCGTCGATAGTCCCAAATCATCTGCTGGCGCGCGGAAGCGATCCGCTGCCGGCGCGATTGCAGGCGTTTCGCAGCCAACTCGAGCGGCGAAGCATGATCGTCAAGAAGGCGAAGCCGCTGGCGATCGAATGCGTGGTGCGCGGTTACCTCGCGGGCTCCGGCTGGAAGGAATATCGCAAATGCCAGACGGTCTGCGGCCTGAAATTGCCGCGGGGGCTGGTCGAGTCGAGCGAGTTGGCGGAGCCGATCTTCACGCCGGCGACGAAGGCGGAATCGGGACACGACGAGAACATCTCGTTCGAGAAAGCGGACGAGATCGTCGGTCCTGATCTGGCGCTTCAGGCGCGCGCTGCGAGTCTGCGGTTGTATAAAGATGCCCGAGCGTATGCGCGTGAACGCGGGATCATTATCGCCGACACAAAATTCGAGTTCGGGTTGTTTGATGGCCAACTCATTCTCATCGACGAAGTGTTGACACCGGATTCGTCGCGCTTTTGGCCGGCCGACCAATACAAACCGGGGCGCAGCCAGTCGAGTTTCGACAAGCAGTTCGTGCGCGATTACCTGGAGACGCTGGATTGGGACAAAACGCCGCCCGCGCCCGCTTTGCCGCCCGAGGTCGTCGAGAAAACGCAGGTGAAATATCTGGAAGCCTACAAACGTCTGACTGGCCGCGCGCTCTAATGCAGACGTTGGTCGAAGATTTTCTGCAATATCTGCGCAACGAACGCGGCCAATCGGAGAACACTCAACGCACCTACGCCGCGCTGCTGGGAAAGTTCGTTTCCTGGGCGGAGGCGCAAGCGCTCACGACGTGGAGCGCAGTCGAGTTGCGCCATCTAATGGCGTTCCTGCAACAGGAGCAAAAGCGACCGGTGGAGGCCGGCGAAAACGGGCGGACGGGAAGGCTGAGTTCGGAAAGCCTGTATCTCCAGATCGCCGCGTTGCGGGCGTTCTATAAATTCGCGGAGAACGAGAAATTCCTGCCAAGCAACGTAGCCGAGAATCTCTCGCTTCCACGCCGCTGGCATCGGTTGCCGAAGGCGCTAACGGATGCCGAGATCGACAAACTGCTGAAACCGAAGTTGCCAGAGACGCCGGCGTCGCTCTGTGATCACGCGATCCTCGAACTCGCATATGCCTCGGGATTGAGGCTCTCCGAATTGCGAAACATTCGGCTGGAACAGTTGCAGCTCGACGCGGGATTCGTGCTCGTGATCGGGAAGGGCAACAAGGAGCGCGTGGTGCCGCTGGGGCGAAAGGCCGTGGCAGCAATTCAGCGCTATCTGGAAGGCGGCCGGCCAAAGCTCGTCACGAAGCGGTCACCAGCAAATGTATTCCTCACGAAACGCGGCACCCCGTTCTCCGCTGTCACGATGTGGCTGCGGGTGAAGCAGGGCGTCCGCCGGGCGGGCATCGAACGCAACGTCACCCCGCACATGCTGCGGCACAGCTTCGCCACGCACCTGCTCGAACATGGCGCAGACCTGCGCGTGATCCAGGAGTTGCTCGGGCATGCAAACATCAGCACGACCGAGATTTACACGCACGTGACCGGAAGTCGCCTGCGCGATATTCACAGGCGGTTTCACCCACGCGGCTAGCTTGATCTCCGTCAACTCGCGTTTGCCACGGCAATCGAACTTCTAATGTGCTGGCCAGCGGCCTCGCCGCGCGGTACTAATGGTCCTGTGAATGACATCCCGGCCAGTCGGGCCGGGGCGCACCTTGAGCGACTCCGGTTTCTCGCCCGATTTATGGGTGGCGTGGTCGCCGTTATCGCCGCCCTGAGTCTCCTCGGCTGGGTGTTCGACCTTGAGATCTTCAAGGGCTTTCATGGCGCGGTCGCCATGAATCCCGTCACGGCGCTTCTTCTCATCCTCAGTGCAGGCGCGCTGCTGCTCTTGCGAAATGAAACCGGATTGTCGCATCCGTTAGCGCGTGTCTTTGCCGTCATCGTGCTCCTGGGCGGATCTGTGGTTTGCCTGCGCTACGTCACCGAAGCCGACTTTATGCCGGATCGCTGGCTGTTCCGCGCAAAGCTCGATCAAGGTCGCATCTCCAATCAAATGGCTCCCAATACAGCAGTCGCTTTCATTCTCACGAGCGCCGCGCTGCTGACTTTTCGCAAGGAAACGCGAAAAGGGTTCTGCCCGGCACAGGTATTTATCCTGCTGACTGCGATCCTCGCGCTCACGGCGCTGATCGGTTACACTTATCGCGAACTGGTTCTCTACCAGATCGGCCCGCACATCCCGATGGCGCTCAATACGGCTGTCTGTTTTGCGCTGCTGAGCATTGCGATGCTCTGCGCGCGCCCCGACCGCGGGATCATGCAAGTGCTCACGAGCGATACGGCCGGCGGAGAGACGGCGCGGCGGCTCCTGCCCACAGCAGTGCTGATTCCGATGCTCATCGGCGCCATTCGCCTCATGGGCGAGCGCAAGCACCTTTTCACGCTTGAGGAAGGCGTCGCACTGTTTGTCGTCGCCAGCATCATATTGTTTGCGCTCCTGATCTGGTGGAACGCGCGCCAATTGTACAGGTCTGACCTCGAGCGCCAGCGCTCCGAAACACGCCTCAAGCTGCAATACACGACCACACGCGTGCTCTCCGAATCGGCCACCGCGAAGGAAGCAATTGCGGGCGTGCTGAAAGTGATTTGCGAAACGCTCGACTGGCAAACCGGCGGCATGTGGGAAGTGGACAAACGATCGAACTTCATCAACTGCATCGAATTCTGGGGCAAGCCTGGCCGCGAGTTTGAGGAATTCGAAACAATCTCGCGCCAATCCACTTTCCCACCGGGCACTGGACTGCCCGGCCGCGTTTGGGCAGCCGCGCAAACGGTATGGATCGAGGACGTGGTGCCTGACAAAAATTTTCCACGCGCTCCCATAGCCCGGCGCGTTGGATTGCATTCCGCCTTCGGCTTTCCAATTCAAAGCGGCGGAGAGGTCATTGGAGTCATGGAGTTTTTCACCCGAGACATTGAAAGGCCAGATGAGCAATTGCTGCAGCTATTCGGTGCGATTGGCGCGCAGATTGGGCAATTCATGGAACGCAATCGCATGGAACAGGCGCTGCGCGATTCCGAAGCATTGTACCATTCGCTCGTCGAAACGTTGCCCGTGAACATTCTGCGCAAGGACCTCAAAGGGCGAATCACCTTCGGCAACAAACGATACGCCGAAACCATGGGCCGGCCGGTTGGCGAATTGATCGGCAAAACAGATTTTGATTTGTTTCCGCCCGATCTCGCCAAGAAATATGTAAACGACGACCGGCGCGTCATCGAATCAGGCCAAATCTTTGAAGACATCGAGGCACACCGCCGCGCCGGGTGGGAGCAATACTACATGCAGGTCATCAAAGCGCCTGTGTTTGACGCGCGCGGCAAAGTCATCGGCACGCAGGTGATTTTCTGGGATGTCACTGCGCGCAAGCGGGCCGAACAGGCGCTGGAAACAACCGCCGCCGAACTGGCGCGCTCGAACCGCGAACTGGAGCAATTCGCGTATGTCGCTTCGCACGATCTCCAGGAGCCGCTCCGCATGGTCGCCGCCTACACACAACTGCTCCAGCGGCGATACAAAGAGAAGCTCGACAAAGAAGCGAACGAATTCATCAGCTATGCGGTGGATGGCGCGATGCGAATGCAAAAGCTCATCCAGGATTTGCTCACCTATTCACGCGTGGGCACGCGAACCGAACCGTTCGAAGCGATCGACACCGGGAAAGCCCTCGACACCGCCATCGCGAACCTGCACGTCGCGATCACTGAGAGTGGCGCGACAATCACGCACGATCCGATGCCCCGGGTCTGCGGCGACCTCGTCCAACTCATTCAGCTGTTCCAGAACCTGTTGAGCAACGCGATCAAGTTCCACGGAACTGAGCTGCCACGTATTCATGTCGGCGTCCAGGCCAGGGACCTGAATTGGGTGTTCTCTGTGCATGACAACGGCATCGGCATCGACCCGCAGTATTTCCGCCGCATCTTCGTGATTTTTCAGCGGCTGCACGCCCAGCACGAGTATCCAGGAACAGGCATTGGCCTGGCGGTGTGCAAGAAGATCGTCGAGCGCCACCACGGCCGCATTTGGGTCGAATCAGAACCCGGTCAGGGAACAACCTTTTACTTCGCGCTTCCCGTGGACGAGCCGCCAGGCAGGCGCGACGAGGGCTTGGGCCAGTCGCAAAAAGTGGCTTAGGCCAGTTGCTTTGGGCGCAGTTCGCGCGAGTCGCTGCCGTTGAGTACGTGGATTTCCCGCTGCGGGAACGGAATCGAGATACCCGCATCGCGAAATCGCTCGATAATCGCCTGGTAAATCTCGCCTTTGGCGGCGCCAAAATCGCCGACCGTGACCCACGGCGCGATGGCAATGTTGATTGAAGAATCATCAAGCTTTGTGACGCCAACTCCCGGCGCGAGTTCCTTGAGCACGCGTGAATTCCCGCTCAGGATTTGACGCACCAGGGCGAGCGTGGCGGGAATATCTGTGTCGTAAGCAACGCCGACTTGCAAATCGAGCTGCCGAATGGTGCCGTAGTTGTGAAGGACTTCTCCGACGATTTTGCGATTGGGAACCACCAGTCGCGAACGATCCGGGTGCAACAATGTGGTATTGAAAAGCTCGACGGTTTCCACCAATCCCTGCACACCAATAATCGCGATGTATTCACCCACGCGGAACGGCTTGGTGAAAATGATCAGCAGACCGGCGACCATGTTTCCGAGCACGCCTTGCATGGCGAGGCCGACACCGACCCCGATGACCCCGGTGAGAGTGAGCAGCGGCATGATATTGATGCCGACCGTTCCAACGGCAATGAAGGCGGCGAGCAGCACGACCAGGAGCTTGACAACGCGCGTGAGGAGCATGCGCACCGGCGGCTCCAACTGGCGGCGGGAAAGCCAGCCGCCCAGGAATTTGCCGACCCATCGTGCAGCCAGACAGCCCGCAATGACGATGAGGATGGCGCCGAGGAGGTGCGGACCCTTATCGATGACATAAGTAGCGATCTTATCTTTCCATTCCATAGGTATTCTGCTGCATTGTTGAGCGTGTTGCTTGGTCCGCGCAACAAAGAATTTGTGCCCCTGCTGGCGTTCTTGTCGCTGCTGATTGCGGGATGTGTTACGTTCCCTCCAGCCGAGTTGCATCGCTACGAGTTCAGCCAGCCGGAAATGGGAGTGCCATTTCGGATCGTCCTTTACGCAACCAATAAAACCCGCGCCCAGTTCGCAGTGAAAGCGGCATTTGCGCGAATTCGCGAGCTGAATAATAAATTGAGTGACTACGACCTCGATAGCGAGCTGAGCAAACTTTCGCGCACCTCAGGGCAGGGACGCGCGATTCCGGTGAGCGACGATCTATGGCGGGTACTGACCGCGGCGCAGAACTGGGCGCGGCGTAGTGATGGCGCGTTCGATGTGACGGTCGGGCCAGTGGTAAATCTCTGGAGGCATGCGCGGCGGCAGCAGCAATTGCCAAGGGCGGACCGGCTTTCCGAAGCAAAAGCGAGAGTCGGTTACACCAATCTGGTGCTCGATCCGAAAAACCAGACAGCGCTGCTGCTTGTGCCCGAAATGCGTTTGGATCTCGGCGGCATCGCCAAAGGCTTTGCCGCGGATGAAGCGCTGAAGATTTTGCGGCGACAACGAATTCGGAGCGCGCTCGTTGCTGCCGCTGGAGATATCGCACTCGGCGCCGCGCCACCTGGCGAGCGCGGATGGAAGGTGACGCTAGCCTCACTCGATGTCACAAACGCGCCGCCAGCAAAAATGCTTATGCTGGCGAATTGTGCGGTCGCGACGTCCGGCGATGTCTTTCAACGTCTCGAAATCGATGGCCTTCGCTATTCACATATCGTCGATCCGCGCACTGGCATCGGCTTAACGGATCATAGCCTTGTCAGCATCATCGCGCCG
>Ga0193697_1000099_pt1 | contig 33552 bp, 25 predicted proteins | sample L3m2metaG_FD_145073 | JGI IMG/M metagenome (GOLD analysis project Ga0193697, IMG submission 145073) | Soil microbial communities from a riparian zone of the East river system, Colorado, United States - L3m2 | ecosystem: Environmental > Terrestrial > Soil > Riparian zone | place: USA: East River...
GCTTCCGGCACCAATTTGCCATGTTGTCATATAGGTGCCGGAAGCATTCGTGCGCGCAACGTAAAACTTAACGCGCACAAAAAGCGGCTCATTGGCCAATGTCACACGACGAAGGCCAACATTGACGATGTAATCCCTCGCAACACCCGGCCGTACACTCTGGTAAAACGCCGTGATGATATCACGGACCTGGTCACGCGAAGCGTTGGACTGCACATCGTCAGTCACAGCCTTGCGTCGACGCCGTTCCTCTACTACGTCATCAACGTCTTTCTCAATGTCCGGCTTCTCAGGTTTCAAGGAGCCACGCGCCACAAGGATTTCTTTGCGGAGCACTTGCTGTTGATCCGGACGCAATCGACTGGCGCGCCAATGCAGCAAGATATAAACGCTGGTGCCGGCGATGACGAGCAACGCAATATTCAGGAATACGAGTCCCAGCCATTTGCCGAGCCAGATCTGCCAGCGCGCGACCGGTTTTACGGCGACCATCTGCAACTGACATTCCTCGATATCCTTCGCCAGAATCCCACACGCCAGCCAGAGGGTCGCGAGACCGAGGAGTGAGGTGATGACTGTTAGAGTGTAAGTAAGCAGGATTTGCGTGAAGCCCCGCGCCGTGCCGTCATCCTTGAGCAGCAACGGGAGCAGGACCACAGAGGCCAGGAGCAATACCGCAAGGACCCAAAACAACCGAAAACGAAAAGCCGCCTTGCAAGTGAGAAACGCAATCGCAAGGCAACGCTGCATAATGAACACTTACTGCGGCTTGTTGACGAGCGACGAAAGCTTCTCGTTCGCTTTCGACAGGTCAGCAGCGGGTTCGGGTTCTCGCTTCTCCTCCGTCGGACGCGGAGATTCCGGCACCGCGCGGCTCAACGCTGAAAGTCGCTCCTCGTCAATCGCGGGCGCTTTCGCCGGGGCGACGGGAGCCGGTTCCGTCTTCGGGGCCGGCGCCGTCAAACGATCGAGGATTCGGCTCGGGACCGCCGTTGTCTCCGCGTCTCCCCGCAAATATGCCGCAACGTGGCTGCCGGAAGTTGCCCCCGAAGTCTCCGCGGATTGCCGTGCCCGTTGCACGACGTCCAAAAAGTAGCTTTCGAGATTCTGTGTCGGCGTGTCGATGCGGACCCTGTCCTCCGCGACGTCGCGGCGAATGAGTTCCAACACCTGCTGCATCGTTTCCCTCGGCAGCGGAGGAATGGTGATGCGGATAGTATCAGGCGTAGCGAGTAATTCGCGCAACGTCCCGAGCGCCTGCACTTTGCCTCCGTAGAGAATCAGCACGCGGTTGCAAACATCCTCAACATCCGCGAGCAAATGACTACTTAGAATGACAGTCTTGCCACGGCGCGCCAAAGCGAGGATCAGGTCTTTGACTTCGCGACAACCGATGGGATCGAGGCCCGATGTGGGCTCGTCAAGAATCACCAGGTCGGGATCATTGATTAGCGCCTGCGCCAGGCCGATGCGCCGTTGCATACCCTTCGAGAATTCGCCAACGGAGCGTGTGCGCGTTTGCGTCAAACCGACCATGTCCAAAAGTTGCTCGGTGCGGTTCTCGCGCTCTTTCTTCGAAAGCGTGAAAAGGTTCCCAAAAAAATCGAGGGTCTCCCGAGAATCCAGATAGCGATATAGATATGATTCCTCCGGCAGGTAACCGATCCGCGACTTCGTGCGCACGTGTCGAGGCGAGTGGCTAAAGACCTCGATGTGCCCGCGCGTGGGGTAAAGGAGCCCAAGAAGCATTTTGACAATAGTCGATTTGCCTGAGCCGTTGGGTCCCAATAATCCAAAGACTTCACCGCGGCGGACCTCGAAATCGACATTATCGACCGCGCGCGCTTTGGGCCGTCCCCAGAAATCCTTGAACACTTTCGTCAAACCGCGGACGGCGACAACCACTTCACCGGAAGGAACGCTGGTCGTGTTTGGCGCTGGCTCGGTAGCGGTCATGCGATCTGCGGCCGCAGCTCTGCGCTCGGCTCACGCCCTGGCGTCGGAGTTTCGGAGGGCGTGTGTTCCGCGGCAGGTTGATACGGTTCGAGTTCTTCGCCCTGCCGCACCAGGCGCGCGCTGTTGAAGATAACGATGAACGACCCCAGATTGTGCATAATCGCGGCGACGATCGGATTTAAGTACCCGAAGGACGCGAGGGCTAGTCCGCCAATAATGAAGAAAACGCCGACGAGAAAGTTTTGGTTGATGACGGCGCGCGTGTTGCGGGACAACCGGACAAGAAATGGCAGCCGCCGAAGGTCATTGTTCATGAGCGCGATGGTCGCGCTGTGAATGGCGACTTCACTCCCCGCCGCGCCCATCGCAATACCAATGTCACCTGCCGCGAGCGCCGGCGCGTCATTCACGCCATCGCCGACCACCGCCACACGATAGCCGCGCGCCTTTGTCTGGCGGACGTACTCGACCTTGTTCTGCGGCAGGCACTCGCCAACGGCCTCTTCGCACGCGATTTCACGGGCGACACGGGTTGCAACCGGTTGGCGATCGCCGGAAACCATCGCGACGCGACGCACGCCAGCTTGCTTCAAATCGGCGAGCGCTTCTTTCGCCTCGCTGCGCGTCTGGTCCTGTAAGCCGAGCCAGCCAATGAAACGCCCATTGCGCGCGACAAAAATCAAACTGAAGCCTTCAGTTTCGTTCAGGTCCACGGACTTCATCACGTCGTCAGTCACGCCGTTGTCTTTGAGCCACTGAGCTCGGCCAACGACAATCGTCGGGCCTTCGACCTCGGCTTTGATGCCTCGTCCGGGTGTTTCGGCAAAATTCTTCGGTTCGAGCAATGGCACTCCGGCTTCCTGGGCCAATTGCGCGAGCGCCTTCGCCGTCGGGTGATTGCTGTACTTTTCGGCAGAGGCTGCGAGTCGCAGCAACTCAGCGGGTTGAATGCCATCGGTTGGCGCAAGTCGGCTGACGGCAAGTTTGCCAGTGGTGAGCGTTCCGGTTTTATCGAATACGAAGGCGTTAATGCGCGCGGCCGATTCGATATCGCTGACGTTCTTGATCAACACGCCCAATCGCGCCGCAGCGGACAACGCCGCAACCATCGCCGTGGGTGTTGCGAGGATAAATGCACACGGACCGGACAACACTAGGACCGCAATAACGCGGTTCAACTTCTCGCTCATGCTGCCTGTGGTGAACGCCCAAACGAGCGCCGCAATCGCCAGCACCAGCGGCGTGTAGTAGACCATGTACTGATCAATGAGCCGCATGATCGGGAGCTTCGTCTTTTCAGCAGCGAGGATCAGCTCGCGAACGCGGCCCAAAGTCGTGTCCCGGCCTGCGCGGGTGACTTTGATTTCGAGGACGCCCGTTAAATTCTGTGTGCCCGCGAACACATCATCCCCGGACTTCTTATCCACTGGCAGCGACTCGCCGGTGATGTTCGCCTGATTGAACGATCCTTGTCCGCTCACGATGACGCCATCCGCAGCCACATTGTCTCCGGGCCGAATGCGAATCACATCACCCACCGCCAATTCCTTCGCGGCGACCTCTTCCTCGCCTTTCGGTGTAATGCGGCGCGCCTTGGTCGGCGTGAGTTTGATCAACGATTCGATCGATTTGCGCGCGCCCTCGGCAGTCCGCGTTTCGATGATCTCGCCGATGGTCATGAAAAACGCAACGAGACCGGCGGTTTTGTAGTCTCCGGACGCGAACGACGCCAGGACCGCGATCCCCACAAGTTCGTTGATACTCAGAATTCCCCGGCGCAGGTCTTTGATCGCGGTCATGACAATCGGGTAGCCCAGAAGGATCGCACCGATCATCGCGCTCGCGCTCGCGACCATGGTTCCTTTGTCGAAAATCCAATCGACAACGAACGCGTTAATCACGAACAGCAGCTTGATGAGCGTCGGGAACAACCGGACGGGAGTGTGGGAATGATCATCGCCACAGACCGAGCACGAGTCATCCTGGTGATGATCGTGATCATGGCCATCGTGAGAATGGTCGTGATTCCGTTCTTTGCGGCTCAGCAATGACGTCACCTGCATAAGGAATTCATTATAACCCTGATTTGATCGGTTGCACGCGGTAGATTCTCAATCCCTAGTGTCCTTCCTCTCGAGGCAGCTCAATCGGTTTGACCTTTTCCGGCTCCCGACCCACTTGAATACGCACCTCCCGTGGCTTGCCGTCTCCGCGAGTCGGCAGCATGAATTTTTCGATCTGCGGGTTGGCAAAAATCCTCTGGAACGTTTCCGATCGGCGCAGGCTCCGGAACAGTGCCGGGTTTTTTTGATACTCCGGCAGCAGACCTTTGAACCGCTCGCCCTCGGCCGCAACGAATGTCACCAACCTTGTGCGATCCGTCTCACCGGCAGCAATCCGTATCGCCGCCTCGCCTCTGGCCTTGTTGATGGTTTCGTTGGCAGAACTCCGCGCCAGGTTGATTCCCTTGCCGCGGCGCGCCTCCGCTTCCGACACCGCGTCGAAGGCCGGTTTGAGCTTGAGGGGCGCCGCTGCCTGGACGTCGATCTGGTCCACGACGATACCCAGGTTCTGGCGACGAATGGTTTCTTCCAACCGGGTGCGCACTTTGTCGCGAAATCCCGCCACATCGCGGGTCAACGCATTATCCGCGCTGTAAGTCGCGCTGGCATAAATTAGCGCATTGTTCAGAGCGTTGAGCACGAGGTTCGACGCGCCCGCAAAACGGAACTCGTATTGCAATCCCGGCTCGGCGATCCGATATCGCAGCGCGCCGCGAACATGGATGATGTTGCCGTCTCCTGTGAGCGCGTATCCCTCGGCGCCGGGAGGCAACGAATCGCGCGGAGGTTGGCCCGGCGTTTCGGTGTACCAGCCGACCGCGGAGCGAATCGTCTGCACCTGGCCTACCGGGATGCGCACCACCTCATCGATCGGATAAGGCCATGCCCAATGCGGGCCGGGTCCAAGCAGCGCCTTCTCGTCTTTGCCCACCGGCTTGCCCAGACGCAGAATGATTGCCTTCTCCTGCGTGCCCACGGTGAAGAACCCCGAGCCGAGGAAAATGACAACCATTATAACCAAAATGACGCGAACGATTCCAAAACTGCTCTTGAGTGCGTCCGAAAGTGCCTGCGACTCGGCGTCTTCTGGAGGCTCGGGCGGCAACGGCCGTTGCGGCGCGGGCGACGGACGCCGTTTCGGTTCTAAAATGCTGGTCGGCTCGCTCATCGCTGCGTTGGTGATCCCCTCGGCGTTGTTGCGCCTTCGCCATTGAATAAGTTTACCGGCATTGTTTTTGTATCAAGGATGAGAGTCGTGCGTTCTTTCAGGAAATCTTCGAGCGCGCGCAAGCTAATGAGGAAATTCGCCAGTTCAGGATTCTGTTGAAATACCTGGAGGTACTTCGCCGCGGCGGCGTCACCTTCGCCACGAATCTTTGTCGCGGTTGCTTCGGCTTCGGTGATCAACTTGGCGCTAGCCAGGTTCGCTTCCGAGCGGATGTTGCTCGCCTCACGCTGTCCGTCTGATTCAATCCGGCGCACCTGCAACTGGCGTTCGGATTGCATGCGCTCGAACACGAGCTTGGTCACGCTTTCCGGCAGGCCGACGCGCTCGATCCCGATGAATTTGACATCAACGCCGTACTCGTTTCGAGCGATGTCTTGCTGGATGCGCTGTAAAATTTCTCCCTCGATTTCCGTAAACTTGAGCTGCTTTTCGTCGGTGGAAATGAAATGTGGAAAGGGATGGCTGCCAACCACCCCGGTATACGCGCTGCGCACCAGGCCATCGAGGGCCTTCTCGAATTCGAGTATGGAATCACCGAAGCGCGGAAAGAACTTCGCGGGCTGCGCAATGTTCCAGCCGGCATACACTTTGATCATCAAACTGTGCCCATCCGACGTGAAGGTTTGTTCGAATTGGCTTTCAAAATTGTGAACGCGTTGATCGAACTTATAGATCTGCTGAATCGGCCACGGAAAACGGAGATATGCCCCTGCGTTGGTTTTCTGGGAGCTCGGTCTGCCAAAAGTGGTGACGACCGCGACCTGCGTCGCGCGCACCTGGAAGAAAAACAACAGCAGACCGAAAATAAAGAGCAACAGGAGCCCGATAGTGATGGTGATGGGATTGCGTTTCATTGTGATTTCGGTTGAGTGGCCGGCATCGGCAGGCTCAACAAATCCGGCCGGATCTTTTCCTCGAGGTTGAAGATTGGGTACTCTTCGGTGTTCGTCGCCGCCATGATAATTTTGCGAGTCCCTCCGCTATACCGGTTAAGAGCCTGAAAATATGCCAGATGCCCATAGACGGACGGCTGAGCACGGTACGCCGGCATTTGATTCGTAAATTGTGCCGCGCGCGCTTCGGCAATCATTGCTGTCTCCTGCCTGGCCGCTTCGGCCTCGCGTTGTTTCCGGACGGCTTCCGCTTCCGACCAGGCGTTGGTCGCCACGGCATCCGTGCGTGCTTTGAGGATGTCCGCTTCGCGCTTTTGTTCCGCGCCAATCACCGCTTCGTATGAACCCGCGACGTTTACCGGTGGATGAACATCCTGCAGGCCGAGAAACACGATGCGCACGCCGAGTTCGAGGTTGTCAGCCTGCTTCTGGATTCGATCGCGCAACTCCTCCGCAGCCTTGAACCGGCCTGTGGACATGAATTCCATCATATCCACGCCCACGAGATACCGCACCACTTCGCGCGTGCCGATCTCCTGGAGAAGTTTCGACGGCTGCACATGCTTGTAAGCCCATGCGCGCACGTCTTTGATCTGGAACTGCACGGGGATGCTCACCGAGAGCAGGTTGACGGGTGGAATTTTTTTGCCATCGACAGCATTCGTGCCCCCTGCCGTGTCGCGGCTCGCCACGAGCAGGTTAAATTCTTCTTTGTAGTGGCTCACCGTCCATAACACGACTTCTTCATGCGGACGTCCATTGTCCTTCTCCTCGTGAACGAACCCGATGTCGAACGTCTGAATCTGGTCGGTGCGAAATCGGTGCACGCGGTCCACGGGCCAAAACCATTTCACGTGCACGCCTGGCCCGAGCACGTTGCGACCAGCTACAGGCGAGCCGAATCGTTCGAGCAACCCTTGCTCGCCGGTCTCAATAAACACGACGCAGGAAGAGAGCAAAAGGATCCCGATTTGAAGGAGGACGAGCCTGGGAAAGTTCTCTTCGAGGAACTTGTAAAACCATGTGTCGGAAACCTTGAAGCCAAATTGATAATCGAGCACATGCGCCGCGGTTGAAAACAGCCCTTCGGGATGGCTGAGCAGACCAACCAATCGGCTCTCATACAACAAGCGAGCCGCTCTACCCTTCACGCGCGGGCGATACAACTCCAATACGAGTCCAACCAGAGTTTCGAAGGCGATCAACCCGAGGAGAACGACCCCAACCAACGCCACGTAGTAATCGACCGCGGGAAATTCCGCCCACGCCGCGACGATGGTCAGCGCCACCACACCGCACGCGTACGCCGAGAGAAGCAAGTGATTCGCGCTGGGTCGGAGGAGGCGGTCTTTCTTCAACCGCGCGATACCGGCCGCATATCTCCCAAGCAGGAACAGGATCAGGAAGAAAACTCCGAAGAACGACAACGCGATTGCGGGGCGGTTCAACGACAGTCGCTCTGCCTTCTGCAGCCATTGCCAGAGCAACCACGCGCCGATCCCCTGCCCCAGCAGCAACACCACGGCAAGTCCCGGGATGAAAAATCGCTCGAACTGCTCGCGTGAACGGCGCGCCAGAAAAACTTCGCTTTCGTCTTCGTTGAAGAGAGCGCCCGTCGAAGGGCTCTTCGTCAACTCGTCGAATTCCAGCCGCTCCAACCGCTCGCGTTCTTCGAGCCGCATCTGAAACCAGCTCACCAGCGCGACAATGAAACCAAACCCGATGAAGACAGCAGCGACCTGCCCCGCCAGCGAATGCGCGTAACGTGAAACCGCGAACACGCCCGCTGCCATGACCAGCAGCACGAGCGCATTGAGCAGCGCATTTTTGTGTGTGTTGGCTTGCATGCTACGTCAACTCACGGTCTTCGAAGAGCCACAGTGCCGCCGCCAGCGCCGCGCCCACATAGAGCAGCATGTACGCACAGGCGGTTCCTACGTAGCGTGCCGGGATGTGCTTTCCTTCCTCCAGGGCGTCCGCCAGCCAGAACAACTGCCAGTTCGGCAGGATGCTGTAACAAACATTCGCCCACCAGGAACCCGCTTCGGCTCGACGTCCGAACAAATAATCCGACATCAGCCCGAGCAGAAAAAAACCGGAACAGACAGCGAGCGTGGCGATTACTTCCAGGCGCGTCGAGCAGGCTAGAGCAAGAGCTGCGAGCACCCATAAGGCGAAAAGCACCAGGATTCCAGCCGGAAGCATATCCCAATCGACGCCATACGCGAACGGCTGCAGTTTGCCGTCCTTGCTCACGAAATTAATGATGATAAATCCAATCGTGACCATGACGGCAACGCTCAGAACAGCGTCCGAAACGAAGGGCCGGCGCAGGAAAAAGTTGCTGAAGCCGCCCATCGCGTAAGCCACCACGAAGCAGGCGAACAGGATCCCAAGCGCCACCCAATCGGTATCGCCATAAGCGTCAAAAGCCATCCGACTGGCCAGAAGGCAGGCGATCAGGTCCACATAGGCCAAAACGGCGAGCGCTCCGGCCAATCCGGCGTATTTGGCCAGCAAAAATTGGGCGCGCCCGACCGGTTTGGCCAGCACCGCCAGGGCGGTACCTGTGCGAATTTCACGCGCTACTGAGTTAGAAGCACTCAGTACGGAGGCCAGCAGGCCGGTCAAAAGCATCACCGCCAGGACGCTGTCTTTGACCAGTTTTGGCTCATCCCCGAAGCCGAAATAGGAGATGCTGGAGAGGAAGGCAATAAATAGCGCGGAGGCGCTCATTAGCAGCAGAAATATGGGCTGCCGAATGAGTTCCATGAACGCGTTGGCGGCGATAGTTATGAATCGGCGCATTAGCTCTTAAGCTGCCAAGATGGCGAATCATACGCCTCATGGCAAATCGTTATATGCAATGCTCGTGCCAAACGCTTTTAATGGGAGCGCGGGCAGCCGTGCCCGCAACAAATACGTCACCGAACTGAGCTAGACCAGGAGGTGCAATACGGGGCGGGCAAGGCTGCGCGCGCTCCTACCCTTGACTGGCTCGACCCTTTAAGGGAGTCTGTTCCGGGACCTATGAAGGGTTTATCTCTGATTCTTTCCTGGGCGTGTGTTCTGTACGTCGGCGCGGCTGAACCTTCGACATCGCGCGCCGGAGCATCGCGTGAAGTGCCAAATTTCCTGCTGCTCGACTACAAGGGCAAGGCGTACGAGTTGCATCGCGCCGACGGGCCGGCAGTCGTGCTGTTTTTCACCGGCAACGGCTGTCCGATTGCGCGGCAGAGCATTCCGAAAATTCGCGAGTTGCGGAAGAAATTCGCCGACCGGGGCGTGGTGTTCTGGATGATCGATTCATACTCGCAGGACGACCGTGAGAGTATTCGCAAGGAAGCGGAACAATTTAAGGTCGGATCGGTGCCGGTCCTGATGGACCAATCTCAATCGCTCGCGCTCGCGCTGGGAGTGCGCCGCACTTGCGAGACGATCGCGCTCAACGCCAAAGACGGAACGATTTTTTATCGCGGCGGCATCGATGATCAATTGAGCGAAGGCGCGAAGAAGCCGGCGGCGACGGAGCGTTATCTTGAGACCGCGCTGACCGAGTTTCTCGCCGGCAAGCAGATCTCGCAGGCGAAGGCGCCGGTTCATGGCTGCCTGATTGCGTTTGAAAAGATTTCCGAACAGGACGATGCGCCGATTTCGTATGCGAAACAGATCGCGCCGATTGTCCAGGCGAAGTGTGCGTCGTGTCACACCGAAGGCAATATTGGTCCGTTTGCCATGTCGAATTACGGCAAGCTGAAGAACAAAGCGCGGATGATCGAAGAAGTCGTGGCCGCGAAGCGCATGCCGCCGTGGCATGCCGATCCGCACTACGGGAGATTTGAGAACGACCGCTCGCTGACGGCGCTCGAAACGCAGACGCTTTTGCGCTGGGTTCAGCAGGGCGCTCCGCGCGGCGAGGGCGACGATCCGCTCGAGAAAATAGTTGTGCAGGCCGCCGATTGGCCGCTCGGCAAACCGGATTACATCGTGAAGCTTCCGGAGGCGCAGGAAGTCCCGGCGACGGGCGTGCTCGATTATCGGCACATTCTCGTAAAATCGCCGGTCCCGGAGGACATGTGGCTGGCCGCGGTGGATGTGCGTCCGGGCAACCGCAAAGTCGTTCATCACGTGATCGCGCGGATGAAATTCAGCGGGGCGCGCGATGACGGCAGTGGTCGCGGCACGCCGCTGATCGGCTGGGCGCCGGGAGCGATGCCGGCGCGTTTCCCGGCGGGCACGGGCAAGTTCATCGCGAAGGACGCGATGATCGATTTGGAAATGCATTACACGACGATGGGCGCGCCGCAAACCGACCAAACGGAAATCGCGCTCTACGTGCTGCCGAGCAAACCTGGCGTGGCGCTCGAAGACCGCGTGGCGGTGGATATGGATTTCTCTATTCCGCCGGGCGAGGCCGACACGCGCACTTTTGGCGTGCACGGATTCAAACGTGATTCGCTCATTTATTCGTTCAGTCCTCACATGCACTTGCGCGGTTCATGGATGAAATACGAGGCGCTTTACCCGGATGGCAATCGTGAGACTCTGCTATCGGTGCCGCGTTATGATTTCAATTGGCAGACGACGTATCGGTTGGCGACGCCGAAGCGCGTGCCGAAAGGCACATGGGTTCTGTGCACCGGCGGGTTCGACAACTCTCCGCACAACCCGTCTAATCCCGATGCGACGAAGCGCATCAAATGGGGCGATCAATCGTGGGATGAGATGTTCATCGGTTTTCTCCAGGTATCGGATGTGCCGAAAGAAACCCCGAACCTCAGCAGCAAATAACAGGTAGGTTCCGCCAGGTAGGGTCGTCGCTCCGCCGACGACCGCATCCACCCCAGGGTAGGGTCGCCGCGCCGTCAGCGACCGCGCTGTTCCTCGACGCTCGCCACTCAACCTCCCCGGATGGTTCACCACTTATCGTAACGTTTGTCACCCGATTGTTAACGGAAGTTCACTCTGAGCGGCAATCGTTTCAGGTAAGGTCGCGTGCGATAATCGTATGCGACGGTTCGACGTATCTATCGAGCGGAGGTTTCTTGTTCCCCTGTTGTGGCTGCTCTCGGCATTGGCCGCTATTGCCAGCACTCCGAGTTCATGGACGGGAGCGTCTGTGCCTGCGACCGCATGGTTGCGAACTGTAGAGTACGGAGATGGCAAGTTCGTTGCGCTCGGCGACGACGGAACTCGCCTGGTGTCGACCAACGGCACGGAGTGGGTCGCGCATCGCGGCAACCCATCGGAAGTATATATCGGAGGGACTTTTGCTGATGGCTTGTTCTGGGCCACAGGGCAGCGCTTCAACGCTGATCGGACATCATGGACCGGTATCATCCAGAGATCGGCGGATGGTGAGACGTGGGCCGAGCGCTTTGCTGGAGCGCAATTTTCGGTGTTGGACATCGCGGCGGGCGGAGGAAAGCTGGTGGCGGTGGTTGGCGCCAGTTCGAGCGGGCCAATTATCCCCGTGGCACGGGCGTTGGTTTCAACTGACGGCAGCGCGTGGACCACCAATGATATTGGCGTGGGATTTTGGCCGTACTCCGTCGCCTATGGAAACGGGATATTCGTGGTAATGGGATCCAGTCAGGCGTTTTGGTCGAACGACGGGATGGCATGGACCAGCAGCCCACTTCCGAGTGGAAGGCGGCTTTCGGCGGTCACGTTCGACGGACAGATGTTTGTGGCGGTGGGGGATGCGGGAACAGTGGCTGTATCGACCGATGCGAGAAACTGGACGCTTTCCACTACGCCGACCACGGAGGCTCTCTGGGGCGTAACGTTCGGTTCGGGCTGTTATGTGGCAGTGGGAAAGCAGGGCACAATAATAACCTCTAACAATGCCAGGGATTGGGCGCTGGCCGCATCGTCCGGACCCGATTTTGGCGGAGTCGCGGCGGGCGGAGGCAAAGGCCTGGCCGTGGGGCGCTTCGGAACCGTCGTGTGGTCGCAGCTCGCGCCGTCAACCCCGGTGGTGCGACTGGCGATTAGTCGTGGGCCTAAACCGATCATCCAAATTTTCGGGACAACAGGGCGACGATATCGCATCGAGGCTTCAAATACCTGCGGAGCGACGGGCCAATGGTCGAAGCTGGTTGAGATTGCGGCACTTCCGTCGAGTCCGTATTCGATTGAAGACCCGTTCGGCTGGCTTTTGGGAAGAAGTTTCTACCGGGCCGTTGAGTTACCGTGAGTTGGGTCGTGAACTGACGTTAGAAAGGCGCGAGTCGCCGCTTGCGGAAAGTGACGGCTTGCGAGGGCGCGTGCGTCGTTTGTCTCGTTGACAATGTCGGCTCCGCGGTGACAGGTTCCATTGTAATACCCGGGTACAGGATCGTACGGCGACCTCGGACTACGGGCCACACAAGAGCTTGACCGATCGGCAAACCCGCTTCGAGCGATTGCTCCCGCTGCTCATGCTCTTTGCGATGTCCGCTGCGACCCAAAGCCAATTCAACTACACGAACGATAACGGCCGGATCACCATCACCAAATACACCGGTCCGGGCGGGACCGTGATTATTCCGGAGACGATCGATGGCTTGCCGGTCACACGCATCGGGGACTCGGCATTCTACGAATCCACCGGGCTCGACGCCGTCGTGATTCCGAACAGCGTCACCAACATCGGCTACTCCGCATTCTCTGGATGCACAAGCCTGCACGACATCGTCGTTCCGGACAACGTCATCACCATCGAGGAATGGGCGTTTTTTTCTTCCGGCCTCGCCCGCGCCTCCATCGGTGACGGCGTTACCACCATCGGACGCGTTGCATTCTCCTTCTGCAGCAACATGAGGAGCATCACCATCGGCAGCGGCGTCACCAGGATCGGGGACTCCGCGTTCACGTATTGCACCAGCCTGGAAGGAGTCTATTTCAAGGGCAATGCTCCTGAGCTTGGTTTGTATATCTTCGAAGAATTCGACAGAACGATCATCTATTACTTGCCGCAAACCACAGGATGGGCGTCAACCTTTGGCGGCCGTCGAGCCGTGCTCTGGAATCCCAGAATACTAACCACTGACACGACCTTTGGCGTGAAGACGGGACAATTCGGCTTTACCATCAGTGGGACCAGCGATCTGGTCATCGTCGTGGAAGCCAGTGCCGGCCTGTCCAATCCCCTCTGGACTCCAGTGGCAACCAACATCCTTACCGGCGGTTCCTCCTGGTTCACCGATAGCCATTGGATGGATGATTCCACTCGCGTTTATCGCCTGCGCTCGCCGTGATTCTGCTGGGCGGCATTCAGGGAGGAGCGATCCGTTAAGCATCTTTCTCCTTTTGTGCCGAAGGCCGTGGCATTTCCGGATATGCGGGCACATCCGCAGGCAACAGGTGAAACTTCTGCATCTCTGAAGTCCAGGTCACCAGTTGAGGTCCCTCGAACACGCTGGGATCGTCGAGAGTCCCGATCTTGATGAGCACAGCACTCGGCGCACGGTCTGAGCGTGCAGTAAGGTGGACTCCGCAAACCTGACAGAAGTGCCGTGTCGGAGACCCCGGGCGATCCTTCTTATTGAAAGCTCTGGGGGTGCCCTTGATGAAGTGGAAGCCCTAGCGTCAACCGCCATGAAGAGGTTGCCCGCACCGCCAGAAATCATTTGGCAAGTAAGGCAATAGCACTGACCTCTCATTAGCGGCGGCCCTTCGCATTGGTAGCGCACGTCACCACAGTAGCATCCGCCCGCGAATGTAGGTTTTGTTTCGCTCATACCCTGTAAAGGGGTCATCCGCAATCAGACATTTACTCAGCGATAGGCATAGCAGTATTCCGCCTGTGGGCTTGCCTTGGTATGACGACCTTGAATTAGACTTGGTTAGGCAAATCGAACGGTGGAATGCGCCAGTTATTGAGCGGGCAAGACGACAGATTAACCAAGCTTCGGAGGGCTTCGCGTTGCCTTTGACGAATTTGACGGCTAAGCTGAACGCTGACATTGCGTTGTTCGCAGCGAATCATAAAGTAGCGACGAGAAAAAAGAAGGAGGCCTTCGTGCAAAATGCCACTTACAACCTGAACGGGCCAAACCCTAGAATCAACATCGACTCAATCGACCTATCCATCAACGTCAGTAATTCCGACAGAATCTTCACTGAATTGCGAAAGGCTATCGAATCAGGAATTGAGGACTCCAAATTACGCGCAGAGTTGTTAGCTAAAACAACCGAAGCAGAACAAGCCGTTGGCACGCGTGGTTTCATGAAAAAGTATTCCGACTTAATTGCACTCGGAGCGAACCATATGACCGTTTTGGGGCCATTTATTCCCGCACTTACACAACTCCTCTCGCAGTAAGACAGGTGCGCGGGCATCGGAGAAAGTGACGGCTTGCGAGCAGTGCAAAAGGGCGAGATAATAGAAGGATCACTGTGCGCCCGTAGCTCAGTTGGATAGAGCATCTGCCTTCTAAGCAGAGGGTCCCGCGTTCGAGTCGCGGCGGGCGCGCCAATTTTTGAGCGGTCGGCGACGGCGCGCCGACCCTACCTCGCTTCGCGAAATTCGAAGGCCCTTCGCTACTTACGAAGGATCGATTCGAGGGCTTTGTTGAGGTCGAGGGTCTGGAGGTTCAGGGCGTTGCCCGACGGGATCATGATGATGCGTTTGCCCATGAGGTTAGTGGCGATCGCCAATTGAATTTGCGTCTCGCCACCCGCGGAAGCCATGGCTTCGCGTTGTTTGACAACGGAGAGCGAAACATTCGTGCCTTCGGTGAGAATGGCGTCGGCGAGGATTTTTCTCTGGTCGAATTCGGCGTCCACGGCCGACACAGCATTTGAGTAGCGCCCGTGGGTCTGCGCGATGAGGGCTTTGACCTGGCCTTCGGCTTCATTGAGCATACGTTTGTTGGCTTCACGCTGCGCTTCGATCTGTGCGCGGATTTCCAGCGTCTTTGCTTCGGCGACTTTTTTCTCGGTAATGACTTTGAGGTAGTCGGGTTCGAAGCGATAATCCATGACCGCGACGCGTTCGAGGATAATGCCGTAATTATCAAAAATCGACTGGAGACCGACTTTCGCGAGGTCCATTGCTTTATTGCGTGACTCGGTGTGGGTGAACTCGTCGGTGGAGAGGGCGCCAAGGAAATCGCGCGGGCGGCTGCGAGTGACGGTCTTGAAGACTTTCTCGCGAAGTTCTTCATCGGTCCTGGCGACGTATTGGCGAATGTAAGGGGCCTTTTGCGGATCGATGCGGTAGGAAAAGATCATGTCGACAAAGAGATCGTTGCCATCGCGAGTTTTGATCGTGAGCTGGCTGGGGCCCCGCATCTCCAGCACGTGCAAGCGGGTGTCGAATGTATTCCAATCGTTGAAGATCGGCAGGAAGAAGTAGGCCGAGCCAGGCTGGTAAACCTTATTCTCGACGCCCTTTTTGCCGAGCCATTTGACGGTGCGCACACCAACCTCGGTGGAATCGGTGGCATGATAGGAGGCGAGGCCGAAGAAAAGGAACAGCAAAACAAGGAGGCCAACCCAAAGAATTTTCGCGGCGAGGTTCATTTCTCTGGTTGCCTGAGTTTGAGTTGTTTCATGAGCGCTTCGACGTCGAGGGGATTGAATCCATTAGGGCCGCCGGATTGCAGAACGATTGTGTCAAGGCCGGAAAGGACCTTCGCCCACTCGAGTCCAACGAGCCGCTCCGAGCCGGTGCCCTGGTAGGCTTCATTGACCATGCGCTGTTTTTCAGCTTCCGCGAACGCGACCACTTTGTTGGCTTCGGAGGACTTCTTGCGGCGGTAGCCGTCCATCTGCGCGTTGAGGCGGGTGACATAATTCGAACCTTCCATGAGCTTGATGGAGAGAAGCGCCTCGCCCTGCTTCTGGACTTCGTTAAGCGCGCCCTGGGCCTGGGCCAGTTTGGCTTCTTCGATGTTCTTTTGTTTCGTTTGTTCCTGGATGTTGCGCGCCTCGATGCGCGCCTGGACGGCTTCGTGATATTGCGGATAGCGGATGAGCACGTGTTCCACACGGAGGCCGCGTGGAGCGACGAAATCGTTGAACCGGTCACGGCTTTCCTCCTGTTTGGCGACGCGGTTGGTCGTATTGAAAAAATCCTCGGGATGGAGGGTGCCCATCGTCGCCTTGAGGATTGATTCGGCCTGGAAGACGATGCCGTTTTGCTCATAGAGGGCGCCTGCGCCAAATTCACGGACAACTTTATAAGGGTCGGTGACGCGATAAAGGATCGAGACATCGAGGTTGATGAAAAATCCGTCGGAGGTTTGGATGTGGGCGGCGTCTTCGTATCGGACGAAACGCTCGGGTTGCTCCCGATTTTTCCCTTTGGTGTGGAGCGTGACGGCACGGACGCTTTTCGGAAATATAATAAACTTCTCGCATCCGGGTATGCGCCAGTGGATGCCCGTGCTGTAAACGTTGGTGTGAATGCCGGCGGCGCCAGTAAGCAACGGAACGGGAACGTCCACCTGTTTTACAGCGAATTCATCGGGCTCAATGTATTGCGTGCAGACGACATAGAGGAAAGCGATGAGCGCCACCACGAGCAGGATGAGCAGCGGCAAGCCGGTGGGCGCCATTTGCCTGAGGAGCTGCCCGACCGCCGCAGAACGCGCGGGACCCGGTGCCGGAGCGGGAGCGGACTGTTTCCAGGGCGGTTTCATGATGACTTTCGCGTGAGGTGTTTTATGTGGTCCAAAACATAGCTTTCGCGATCACGAGTAATAAAGACTTCCTGCGCATCAATAAAGAGCCGGTTGAAGCGGTGTTCGCGGGCGGCTTCGGAGAAGGTGCCGTCAGCGTGGAATTTGAGGAAGTGCTCGAATGCCGGCACGCTCAATGATTTGACTGCGGAGGGGACGGTCGGGTCGGCTTCGCGCACTTTGCGGTAATCGCGCCAGAAGTCCTCCGGGTCCTTATAATGGACGAGGATTTCCATTGCCTCTGCCCGCAGAACGTCCGCGTCGAGCAATTGGCGGCGATTGTCGTAATCGACATCGGTTTGAATTTTGAGGTCGAGGTGCTCGAGGGTTTTCTCCAGTCGTTTGCGCGCGTGGGCCAATTGCCGATCGTCAAAATACTGGCCGGCGGTGTAGATGATGAAACCAATGAAGCTGTGCAAAATGGCCGTCGGAATGAGGACTTGCGGGGCGATAGAACGACCGCGGGTGATGAGGGCTTGAATCAGTTCGAGGGAAGCGACTGTGCCCAGCACGTATTGCCAAACTTTGCGGTTTTGCTTTCGCTCGCGAATGCGCGCGGTTGCAAGGCGATACTCCTGGTAGACGGGCAGCACTTCAATTTTGACGAGTTGACGCAACCCCTCGTAAAGCTTCGGATCAACTTCGGCGTGCTCGAGTTCGTCCTGCTTCAGACGTTGCACGAGAAACTCATCGACCATTTTCGCGAGCCCTTTCTCGGGGACGATCGACTCCTCGGCGTGATCGAGCACGTCCTTCAGCACTCGTTTTACCTGGAGTTCACTCATGCCATTCGCGAATGGGCGATGCGAGAGAGTAACCCTCTCATCGGGGGCGCGCAATGTTAAGAGGTCTGTTGAGCAAGGCGGCGTGAGGACCCAGGAGGCCTATTCAACGATTCACTGCGGTCGAAGCGCCACAATCATTTGCGAAACTCCGAACCGTCGCAAACCAGGAGTGCTCTCGAAAAATGCTGCTATGGTTCGCAACAGGGGCCTGGTCTTCTGAATCCAGAGGGGTTGTCTGCCCGAAATATTCTCGAATGTCTGCCAAATGTAAGCAAGCGTCTCGATCGTAAAACCCGCCTGGCGCACAAGCCGTCGCAATTCGTGCGGCCAGTAGTTGCGTGCCCAATAATCGAGAAAAAACCTCCCGATTCCAACCGGGACGTAAGGTATGAACGGCACCGCCGGGGAGAGTCGCCTGCTTGTGCCGCGCAAACACACGCCATGCGTTTCAAATGGAAACCAGCGATTGGGAGAGAAAATAATGAGCTTTCCGCCGGGCCGGAGCACGCGATGTACCTCGCGCAGCGCCTTGTCTTCGTTTGGCACATGCTCAAGAACTTCATTGAGCAGTGCGACATCGTACGCGCAATTCGGTTCATCGAGTTTTTCCAGGTCTCCCCATTTGATGTAATGACCATACGTCGGGTTCGTCTTGGCGGCACGCACCTTGTTCTCAAGATACTCGATTCCCCATGCGTCCGTGCCGTATCTCTCCCTTAAGGTGAAGACGTATTCGCCGGCGCCACATCCACAATCCAGGAGCTTTACTTTAGAGAGATCGCAAACTTGCGAGATGAACCGGATTCGCTTGGCAAGGCTTACGGGCGTCGCAGTGTCACCGCCAGCGACCGAGATCGTTTGATAGCCGCTCATGCTAAACGAGGTCCTCGCATACGGGTGACATAGGCCAGAATAGTGTATGAACCGACAATGTTAAAGGGGTTTTGAGTCGTATCGCGTGACAATTGCCGCGGTGAATTTTCTAGGCAAAAGTGGTTGCTTATGGTATTTGGTGGCTACACCGAAAAGGACCCTTATGGCACAATTTCTTGGCGCTGCTGTCTTAAAAGGAATCGACCAGAATTTCCAGCAACGGGCCGAACGTCTCATGGCAGAGGCGCAAAGGGGCGCAAAACTCAAGAAGCCCAACGTGGCGTTAAAGCAATGGTGGCATGATCTTGATTTGAAGGAAGTCGCTGGAGAGACACTCACGAAAGGGGCAGCGGGATTTGGCGTAGCCGCGGCGGGGGCGGCGATCGCCGGCGCGGGTGTGGCAGCAGGAGCCGTGACATTCGGGATCGGGCCGGCGCTCGGACTGGTGGTCGGTCTGTCTGTCACGAAGGGAATCGCGGAATACAAGTATCAATCGTCGAGCAACCGTTTGCGACGGGCGATCAAGGCAGGGCACGCGGCGCAGGCCGGGGACCCCGATACGTTCCCCATCGCCAACCTGGGTGACGCCGTGAGCAAGGTGCTGAAAAAGTATCTGCGTGTGGCGCGCCGTGGGAAAATGCTCAAGGGCGGCGCCAAAGGCGTCGCGTATAATTTGCGGCATCTCAAGACGACCATTTCGGCGCAGTTTGGGGCGGCGGCAGCGGGCGCCGCCAGGATCAGCGCGAAATATGACGATCGTGACCTGAACGAACGCCTGCTGGAATTCCGCTATTACGGGCAGATGACGCTTAATGCGCTCAACGCTCATTTAGACACCGTCGTCGGCAGCTACAAGAGCTTACTCGAGCAAGCGGGCACCACCTACGTGCACATCATGCGGCAGGTGCATTTCGCCGGAAACCATAAGGACTGCAGCACTTTTTATTGCTTCACGATGAGCCAGGCTGAGTTCCGCAGAAATGTTGCCGCCCTGCGCCCCGCGCCGGCGAAAGGGAACATTCTCACCAAGGGATACCATGAGGCGCAGCACTTCAAACAGGTGCGGAAAGATTTAGGAGAGAAAGCGCTGCCTGACAGCCCGGCAGACTACCCCAATGTCCCTGCCTCGACGATCGATACACGCAACATCATGAGCAACCTTCAGACGGCGCAGCGGAGGGATTTCGAACCGACGGAGACGAGTACGGCGGATTTGATCGAGCCGGGGGATCGAGTGATGGAGTACGGCTCGGGCGTGCTGGCCGATGCAGGCGCGGGGGGCGCGACCAAGAAGGGTGCGTTCACTGAAGGCGTCTCTGCCTGGGCGGGTGAACTGGGCGAGGCCGGCGAGCCGGTGGGCCAAGCGATGGGTGGTGCTGCCGCGAGTGCCGGCATGGGTCTCGGACTGGACGTCGTTCTGGGTTCCATCAAAGAACGCTACGACCGGCGCAAAGCGCGCAATCGCGTCCTGGGAAACAAAAGCAACATCGCAAAATTGCTCGAAGCCGAACACGCTATTGTTGACCAGGAGATGCAGCCCCTGATCAAGTTGATCCAGGCCGACGACAAAGCGCACGCGCTGCGGGTGGTGGAAAAGATCACGTGGTATATTGCGAAGATTACTGAGCTTGAGAGCCGTCACGACTACGGGCTGATGCGCGATCAGGTGCACACGGTTGATTTCTCTTACAGTGTCTTCTCCAGTTGCACCGATGCTTATAATTGCTGGTACAGCACCTACTACCTGATTCGGCAGTACATCAAAGCGATCGCGAACATCGTGTTTTTGGAGATCATCCTCCTGCAACTGGATCGGAAACTGGCGACGATGGATATCGGCATCACACGGGGCAATCTCATCGCCGACGGAACTCCAACGCCGGTGCGCCCCGCGCACATGAAGGAAATCGACGAGTAATCGTCAATTCAGCGTGCGGCAGCAGAATCCTTGGCCGTTTTCCAAAGGTGCATCAGCCGTTCGACGCATTTGCGATCGAGCTTGTCTTCAGCCGAGAGCATCAGGGAAAACTCGTCGTCTTCTCCTTTTGAGATTGTCACTTCGGTGTCGGCGAATGCGGAGTCGGAGTACTCGACGTTGATGTCTTTGATGTCCTTGTAAAAGGCGCTTTGCACGGTCGGTTTGTGGGAATCGGAGTCATTCTCGTACGCCACGACGCGCTTATCGGTGACGAGAGAGCCCTTGCCTTTGATGGAGAGAATACCGGAGGAGTAAAAGAACTCGACGATTTCATCGGAATTGAGGATGCCTGCCGCGCGGAGCCACTCGATGTGTTTGGCGTCGATCTCCCCGCCCATAAGGACCTTTGTGCTCGGCGTGCCAGCGACAGTTCCAAAAATGGCCAGCCCCAAGAGCGACGCACCCAGCAGGCAGAGCAGCACGTGATGCACTCGAACCCGGGCATAGAACGGGCCGCGCGCGCCTCGCTGGCGATTGATTTGGTTGATCAGGATCACCGGATAAATCAGCGGCACAAAGGCCGCGAGAGCGATCCAGTCGTAGGGCTCGGGCAGTCGATTGGTAACCAGGATGGCAAGGTACGCGATTGGCACCAGGCCAATCAACGCGGCGTTCGCGTTGCCGTGTGTGCCCGCCACATCCTTCGCAAGATGGAAGCACCAGATTGGAGAAAAGATCGCGCGCCAGAACGGCCGAATGCCGCTGCCGTCGCGGTCCCGAACGTAGCGCCAGTTCTTGTAGAACCAATAAATGTCGTAAAAGCCGAGGGAGCAGATCGAATAAATGATGAACTTTAGCAGCGAGACGTGGTGATACGCAGGTTCAGGCGCGAGTTGCGGCCGTATTGGTAGCGGTATCGGCGGAGGTATCGGCAGGCTGACTCCCAATTCGGGGATATTGGAGACAGGCGCCCAGTCCTGCGCGCCTTCGTACCAGGCCCAATCGGTCGGCAGGATCTGGCCCGACTGGACGTAATGACGGGCCTGTTCGAGCGAGTACGGTCCGAAGTTCTGCCCATCGCGAGAGACGTGAATCTGCGTCGAGGCATCCATGGGACCGGCGGTATTTAACGAGGCATGGCGCAGAAATGCGAGAACGAAAACGCGGCTACGCGATAATGCCGCTTATCGGAGTGCCTTCAGAAATGAGGACGGGCCGGTCGCCGGGCGCGAGGACCTCGGTGTGCGGATCGATGCCGAGCAGGTGGTAAATTGTGGCCGCGAGGTCGTCAGGACGGACCGGGTCTTTGGTGGGGAACGAAGCTGTCTTGTCCGAAGCGCCGTAAACGAAACCGCGCTTCACGCCGCCGCCGGCGAGCAGGACGGTGTAGCATTGGGGCCAGTGATCGCGGCTGGCCTTCTCGTTGATTTTGGGAGTGCGGCCGAACTCGCCCATCCATAGGACCAGAGTCGTATCGAGGAGACCGCGTTGATCAAGTTCCTCCAGCAAGGTGGGCAATGTCTGGTCGGTGATCGGCAGATGATATTTTTCCAACACTGGAAACATCTTCTTGTCGTTATTGCCGTGAGTGTCCCAACCGCTGCCGATGTCTCCACCGATGTTTGAGGAGAAATGGACGGTGACGAATTTCGTGCCCGCTTCGACAAGACGCCGCGCGAGCAGGCAGCTCTGGCCGTAGGTGGTGCGTCCGTAATTGTCGCGAACCTTTTCGGATTCGACGGAAAGGTTGAACGCTTCGCGGAGTTTTGGTGAATCGAGCATCGCCAACGCCTTTTCGTAATAGGCGTCCATGCCGCGCGCCTGTGGCGAGTCTGCAAGAGCGCGCGACTGGCTATCGATGATCTTTTGAATCGATCGCCGGTGCATAAGGCGCTCGTAAGTCAGACCCGCGGGCAAGTTGAGTTCGGGTAATTTGAAATCGGCTTTGTTGGGATCGCGCGTGACGAGAAGCGGGTCGTGCACTTTACCCAAAAAGCTGGCACCCTGGCCAGGCGTGATCGTGCCATCGCCGATCACCCACGGCAGCGCAACTGACGTCGGCATCGCGTCCGCGACCGGCGCAAGGCGGTCCACAACCGACCCGTAGGCTGGGAACAGCTCGGGTGAATCGCGCAACGTAATGTCATCGACCGGCGGCGCGTGCCCGGTCAGCGCGTAGTACGAGGCCGGGTTGTGATTGTGCATGTGGTGACGCATCGACCGGATGAGCGTCACTTTGTCCATGACTTTGGCGAGTCGCGGGAGATGTTCGCTGATGGCGATGCCGTCGGCGCAGGACGAAATCGGCTTGTGCGAGCCGCGGACGGCTTCGGGCGCGTCGGGCTTCATATCGAACATGTCGATATGACTTGGCCCGCCGAATTGGTAGAGAAAAATGACTGATTTGGCGCGAGGCCTGGGACCTTTCTTTAGTGCCTCGGCGGCGAGCAATTTCGGCATCGTCAATCCGAGCAGACCCAGTCCGCCGATCTGGAGCATGTGCCGGCGAGACATCCCTGCGACGTGGAAGCCGGCGCAAGCGAAGGAATGTTTCGGCGTGGCCATGTGTATCAGTATCCTGAACATAAAATCTTTGGAGTTGAGCAATCCCCAGAGAATGTCTTCGAGCTCTGGGCGGCGATTTTCCGCTGAATCGCTGTCCGGCAAAAGCGCCTTCAACTCGCTCTCGGCAGGCGGGCGAGTAAGGGCGATCCAGTAAAGTTCTTCGACGATCTCGCGATTTGATTTCCCGACCGCCAGCAGCCGTGTGACGCGATTTTCTTTTTGGGCGAGCAACTCGTTCACGGTCGGGCCGCTGATCATCTGGAACGCCTGGTTCATATTGCACTCGCAGGAGCGCTCGGTGTCAGTCGTCAACAAGCGCGGCGGCTTGCCGAAAATCTCAAGAAACTGATCGAGTTGGTTCGCGCGGCGTTTGCCTTTGCTTTCCGGGCGCACGCCGGGCAATTGCGCGGCGCGAGTGCCGGCCGGATAGCTGGCGAATTTCAGCGGCACTCCCGTTGCCTGGCTCTGGCTATCGAGCAACTGTTCCGCGCCGAGCCGGCGGACAAGTGCGTGGGAGAAATTGATCTCGTCGTCCTTGTTCGTGTCGTTCGGCTCAGAAGACAACTGATATGTGCGCGAGTTCATGATCAGCCGAATCACATGCCGCATATCGAATTTGCGCTTCACGAAATCGTTCGCGAGCATGTCGAGCAAAGCCGGGTGCGACGCGGGATTTGTCGCGCGAAAATCATCAGGCGGATCGACCAGACCGCGGCCCATCAATTGAGCCCAGATGCGATTCACTTGCACGCGCGCAAACAGCGCGTTGGTCGAGCTCGTGAGCCATTGCGCGAGCGCTTCGAGGTAATCGGTGTCTTCAGAAAGTTTGGCTTCGCGCGCACCAAGAAAATGTGGCTGGGCGTTTTGCCCGGTACGCGGGTTCTTCAACGCGCCGGTGTTCGACACGAACACGATCTGCTCGCCATTCCATTCATGTTCATCGCTGGAAATCTCGCGGTTGTTGTGAACGACTTTGTAACGCACCCGCGCGAAGAGACTCGCCCAATCGTAATAGTCGTCCTGCGTCCAGCGGTCGGACGGGTGGTTGTGGCATTCGGCGCACTGCAAGCGCGTCCCGAGGAACACCTGCGCGGCGGCACGGCCGCGCGAAGCCGGATCACGATGCGGGCGGTAGTAATTGGCAGCGGGAGTGTCGTAAGTGCTGCCGCGGGCCGTAATCAATTCGCGCACGAACTGATCGACAGGTTTGTTATCCGCGATGCCCCGGCGAATCCAGTGATAAAAATCCTGAACGCCCTTCTGGTCGAGCGAGTGCGCTTCGACGCGCAGCAGATCGGCCCATTTCAACGACCAGAATTCGGCAAATTCCGTCCGCTCGAGCAAACGATCGATGAGGTCCGCGCGTTTGCGGGTCTGACGATCGGCAGCGAAGGCGCGCGCGTCCTCGGGCGCGGGGAGAATGCCAAGCAGATCGAGGTAAGCGCGCCGAATGAACACTTGATCGGAGCAGACTTCAGACGGATTGACGCGAAGCGTGCGCAGCTTCGCGAAAACCTGCTCGTCAATATAATTATTCGCAGGCGGACTCTTCCACTTGAAATCCGGGCGATCGGGAACGAACGCCAAATGCACCGGTGTCTGGCAGTGGAGATAGCGCACGAGGACAGTCGCTTCTGCTGAAGAACCCGACCGCACGCGCGAGACCAATCCCTCCGGTGAGACCTTCACGAGACTGCTGGCCGCATCGAAAACGGCAAGGGGCGTGATGTCACGGGCGGTTCCGTCCGCGAACATCGCGCGGACTCGCAATTGGACCTGGTTGGAGGGTTCGATGAGCACCTTTTCGGCTGGAGTCGCTTCGATGCTGCGCAATTGCGGGGCGGAGGCGAGATCGTTGGGCATTCCCTCGGCAATCCAGTTGCGAAGAATCTGGAATTCCAAAGAGTTCGGTTTGAACCGCAGGCCGCCTTCGTGCGCAACGCGCGCCGTTGGCTTGAGGAGGACCAGGCTGGCTTCGGCATCGAGTGGATTCGCGCGGCGGCTGAGCAGGTCGCGAGTAAGAGTCCGATAATCAAGGTCGGGGTCCTGTCCGCGCAATGACAGTTTGAATCCGCCTTTGCCGTTTTTGTTGCCGTGACACGTGCCAGCGTTGCAACCGGCCTTGGAAAACACAGCCATGACATCATTGCGAAACGAAACAGTGGCGCCTTTGACTGCTTTGCCCGACGCGATCATGACGATCATGATTGCGAGGAGGGCAAGTCGTTTAGGGCATTGGCCGATCATTTCTAAAGTGGAATGAGTTCGCTTACATGATATTCAAAGAAGTTTGAACTGGTAAGAGAAAACCCGTAAGGTCTGGGGTCGACCGTGGCGAACCGCTAATCGTCGCGGCGATATTCGACCTCGCCCAAACTGTCCCACTCAAAAACGATTCGCTCCTGATTAACGATTGTCAGCTTGCCGGGAACGAAGCGGGGATTGCGATATTCCTGCTCGGCGACCTGCCCTTCGCCGACGCCGGTTTGGACATTAGCCCACCAGGTGACGTTGCCGGCCGGGACGTATTCATCGCCGGTCAGTTTGACCGCAAGCGCGTGATCCCGCTCCTGCATGATGCGAATGACTTCGTCGAAATGGCCGGGATAATGCCCAATCCATTCGCCGCTTAAATCTGGAGGTCCCTCATTCATCTGCAAACAATCGTCGACTCGCCGGGTGCTGGCGAACTTCGTCCAGCGCACCTTCGCACACGATTTGTCCGTTTTCCAGGACAAGCGCGTGCGTGATTGAACGCGGCAATTCGGCGAGGTGGTGAGTGACGGTGACCAAACGCGTTCCGTTTTGGGCGACGTTATCGAGCGCGGCCGTAAAAGCGCGCCTGGCGTAGAGATCGAGGCCATCGAAAGGTTCATCGCACACCAGAATTGCCGGGTCGCGGACGAGCGCTCGCAAAAGCAGGAGTTTGCGAAACTCGCCATAGGACATCTTGAGAGCAGGCACCTTTGCCAGGTGCTCGAGTCCAAAACGTTTGAGCAACTCGCGGATGCGTCTTGATTGCGCGAGCGTCACTCGGTCGAGCAAACCAATCGATGCGAAGAAACCGGACGCGACGACCTCCGCGCCCGTCAGGCGCTCGCGATAAGTGGCCTGCAACGCTGGCGAGACAAATCCGATGCGCCTGCGGATGTCCCACAATGTGTTGCGAGACGTGAGATCAAATCTCCGGACACGCCCGCCCGCGGCGGGATGAACATCGCCACATAACAATTTCAGGAACGTTGTCTTGCCTGAGCCGTTGGCGCCGAACACGGCCCAGTTCTGTCCGTCCTCCATTTGCCAGGCGATTCTGTGCAAGACTCGCTTGCGATCCAGATAAACGTCCGCGCGTTCAATTCGTATTAAGGCTCTCGTCGCGAGACGATTTACACCGGCAGCTTTTCCTGCCGACCGATTCGGTTTCCGGGAAGGCTGTGACGCGTGTGACGGATCTCCAACGGGGCTTTGGCGGAGGATTCGTCCCCTGCCGAGAACGAGCGTATGCGTAATCGCCGGCACCAACTCCTCGGCCCGATGCGTCGTGTAGATCAATTGTGTACCCGAGCGGGCAATGCGATTGAGAACGGCCAGGAAGTCTCTTCGCGTCGGGGCGTCCAGACCGTCGCACACTTCGTCGAGCAAGAGGACCGCTGGTCGGCTGACCAATGCTCGCGCGATCAACACCCGCCGCAGCTCGCCGGTCGATAAGGATTGAACATCCCGGTCCAGGAGAGACTCGATGCCCAGCAGCTTGATTATGGCGTCGGCGCGTTTCCGCTGCCGGGCGGTTGGTTTGTGATAGAGGTAATCGGTCCCGCGAAAGCCGCTGTGGATCACATCGGCTGTGCGCAGCTTCCATTCAATTTGCAGATAACGGTCCTGCGCTTCGGGTGAGACGAGCGGCATCTGCTCTTTAATGCCGACTGCGGCGCGCTGTTGCTTACTGTGGAGCCGATAAATCCGCTCTCCCCGACCAGAGTCCGGCCAAACTTCGCCGCGCACCAGCTTCAGGAACGTGCTCTTTCCCGCGCCGTTCCCGCCGAGCACTGCCCAGTGCTGGCCGGGCAGCAACTGCCAATTCAACTGCTTGAGCACAAGACGTCCGTTCAGCGAAACGTCGACATTTTTGAGTTGGACGAGCGGCTCCTGCATCGCAAATGAATCCTCAATTTGTCCACAAAATCACCCGACGAAAAGAAAACAATTTGGGCAGTGCGCCGTCGTGTCTTAAAGTGCGGCGGATGAGTAGCGAGGCCACCAGTGAGCATTTCCCGCCAGGGTTGCACAATGCTTACTGTTTCGCGGTTTTCAACGCCCTCTCGTTTCAATTCGTGTTGAGCAGCCCGATGGTGCTATATGCGAAGTCGCTTGGCGCCAGCGCAACCGTGCTCGGCATCGTCACGGGTATGATGCCGTTGTTGGTGATCTTCCAGATTCCCGCCGCGCAATACGTCGATCGAGTCGGTTACAAACGTTTTGTATATGCCGGCTGGGGTATCCGCGTCTGTTTCATTTTCGGCATGGCGCTGGTGCCGCTGACTTATTCGTTTCTCGACACGACGACACGGCTCGGTCTGATACTTCTGCTTCTATTTGGCTTCAATCTTTCTCGCGGCATATCAAGCGCCGGATGGCTTCCCTGGATCACCGCGCTGGTGCCCGCGAGCATCCGTGGCAGATACCTCGCGCGCGACGCGGCGTGGATCAACCTTGCCAGCTTCGTGAGCTTTCTCTTCGCCGCAATCTGTCTTGGCCAGGAGCCGAACGCATGGCGTTTCGCCGCGCTGTTTCTCTTTAGCGGCTGTGCAGGCGCGACCAGTCTCTTTTTTTTGAAGCGAATTCCAGACGTTCATCTTCCGGAGCACGTCCGGACCTCAACTGCTCCTGTGCCGTGGGGAGAGTTGTTGCGTTATGAACCGTTTCGCCGCCTCTTGCGGATGGTGATCGCGTGGTCGCTGGCGAACGGAGGCATCACGACATTCACGGTCGCTTTTTTGAAGGTGAAAATCGGAATGCCCGAGTCCGAAATCCTGTTCATCAACTCCGTCTTCTTTCTCGGTGGCCTGTCGAGTCTTTGGTTTCTCGGTCATCGGCTCGATCACCTTGGCAGTAAACCTGTGATCACGTTTGCATGTGTGACATGGATGTTGCTCCTCACGGGATGGGCGCTGCTGGCCGGGAATTTATGGCCTCCCTGGCTGGCTCTGATCCTTGGTCTTCAGTTACTCATGGGCTTGATTACGGCCCTCGTGAACATGTCCAATACTCGGCTTGTAATGGCGATTGCCCCTGTAATGGGCCGCAATCACTTCTTCGCGCTCTTTTCGGTGCTCGGCAACGTCACACTCGGTCTCTCGCCGATACTTTGGGGATTGTTGATCGATGCTGTAGGCCAGTGGCAACGGCTGTGGGGCACATTCCAATGGAATCGCTATAGCATCTTCTTCGCCGCGGTCATCACAGTTTTCGGAGTCATGCTTTTCTTCGCGCGCAAGCTCGATGAGCCGCAAGCGGCGAACATGGAGCAACTCCTGCGCGAAATCCTCATCCAGTCCCCACAACGCGTGCTACGAATCTGGACCCGCGAAGGCCGCTGAGAGGTCCAGGGCGGATTCCCAGATTCTGATCGCTCGCTGACCCGTTCGGCCTACAAACGGGGTTTTGGTCTAAATTGTCTGGCTCTAGAACAAACTATAGATGAATGGCGCCAGGGCTGAACCCTTCGCTGCGACCAGGATCACACCCAGCATCAGCAGGAACAAGACGATCGGTGCGAGCCACCATTTCTTGCGGACTTTCAGAAAGCTCCAGAATTCCCGAATGATAGAAAATTTGCTCATCATGGAATCACCATTGTTGACACGGTTTCGAATAGTTTTCGCGCAATGATTTGGTTGCCTGCGATATTAAAATGCACTGGATCTGCTTCAAGATACAGAGTTTCGGCCCTGGGCGCAATCTCGGGCGAAACGTCCACGAGCGGCACATTCAGCGTTTGACTCACCAGTTTTTTCGCACGTTGCTCATTGTTAGGCTCTTCAGAAGCTTTAAGCGCGGGAAGCCGCGGCATGTACAAAAGGACTGGTTTCACGTTGTTCGTCAACGCCGTGCGGCACATCTGCTCAATGGAATCGCGAAAAAATGCATCAGGATCTTTTGCCTGTTGTTCCTTAAACAGGGTATCGCTCTTGGGATCGATAGGAATGAATTTCGTGCGCTGCCGCTCATAAACGGCTTTGAGCTTTACTTCGACTATGTAGTGATACATCGCGAAACGACGCAGAAAATTCTTGAGGCGCACCCGCATCATGAATTTGTCGACGAATTCGCGGCTGTTATTCTCTGAAAACTGCGTCCAGAGGTTCGCATCACCGATGACGACGATGTCCGGGGAATATTTAAGGGCCACAGTCTTGAAATAGGCGTGCATCTGTGGGTAGGAGTACGCATTTACACCCGCATTGACTACTTCGACCTTCCGGCGCGTGCCGACCTGTTCCTGGAGCCATTTCTCCAGCAGGCTCGAATAGGTTTCTGATTCGCTCAATCCCCAGCCAAACGTCTTCGAATCGCCCAGCGAAACGATCCGAATCGTGTTCGCCGGTTTGGTCGCGCTGAACTCTGACCCGCGAGTGCCGTGCGAGTTGATATGGACTGGCTTGTGGTCGATTTTCGTGAAGCATCGCTGGTTTGGCTTGAGCTTCCAGTAAAGCACCGGATCCGGCTCGTAGATTTCGACATTTCCGTAACCTGCCACACGCAGAGTTACCTCGAGTGCAACTACACACAGGGCGAAGGTCCCCGCGAACAGCGCTCCGTTTTGCAAGAAGCGTTTGAGCCGCGACTTCTTTCGCGGTTCAGAACTGCTGCTCATATTCGGCGGGTTGTTTGGGCTGGGACGCAGGTCGCATCAGCCAATAGCTCGGGGCGCTCGACCACTTGCGCTCCAGAAAGTCTTTTCGAAAAAGTCGGGCGACCAGGCCGACAGGCGTGACGACAAAATAGAAAAAAGCGGTCAGTAGAACTGTGGAAACGACAAACCCCAAAACGAAGGCGAGGGTCATCCAGGCAATGTAAACCTGCTTAAGGGCTTTCGGAGCAACTGTTCCCGCGGCGACGAGAATAATGCCGGAAACCCAAAACCACGGGTGCCAGGGCTTATGGCGAAAAACGAACCACATTCCCAGCAGGAGGAACACACCACCCACCGTCAATCCGAACTTGCGCAGATCACGCGGCCCCGTTTTGAGATGCCTTAGCTCTTCGCGAATGACAGACATATTATTAGTCGAGCTCAAACTCCTTCAACCAATCGATGTCTTTATCGAGCGGCTTCTGTTCCTTTTTCTCGAGGAGGAAATTCCCCACGATTAAATAATCCATGTTCGTGCGCATGAAGCAAAGATAGGCGTGCTCGGGAGTGCCAACGATCGGTTCGCCACGAACATTAAAGGAGGTGTTGATGATCACCGGGCATCCGTACTTATCTGCAAACTTCTTAATCATGCGGTAGTATAACGGATGGTCTTCCTCGGTCACTGTCTGTACTCGCGCCGAGTAATCCACGTGCGTCACGGCGGGGATTGTCGAGCGGATCGTCAAAAGTCTCTCCAGACCGAAGAGTTTGCTTTCTTTAGACGTCATTTCACGGCGGCATGATTTTGCCACCGGCGCGACCAGCAGCATGTACGGGCTCTCCTCTTGAAGATCAAAGTATTCGGACACACGCTCGCGCAACACCGTGGGCGCGAACGGCCTGAAGCTCTCCCGGAACTTGATCTTCAGGTTCATGACTTCCTGCATCTTTGGGGATCGCGCATCGCCAATAATTGAGCGCCCGCCGAGCGCCCGCGGACCAAATTCCATGCGACCCTGAAACCAACCGATGACTTTCTCGGCGGCGATTAAATCAGCGATTTTCTCGGGAATCTCCTCCTCCTTCAACTCCGTAAACGGAACATTGTTGCTGGTAAGATAAGCACGAATCTCGTCGCTAGCGAAAGCCGGGCCGAGATACGAGCCCCGCTGCGAATCTTTGCTTCCATCCGCTTTGCGCGGTTTTTCCAGATACTGATGCCATGTGAACAAAGCCGCGCCCAAGGCTCCGCCGGCATCACCGGCCGCAGGTTGAATCCAAATGCGATCAAAGACTCCTTCGCGCAGAATCCGGCCATTAGCGACGCAATTGAGAGCGACGCCGCCGGCGAGGCAAAGATCCCTCATCCCGGTTTCTTTGCGCACGTGCCGCGCCATGCGAAACATTATCTCTTCAGTCACTTCCTGGATGGACCGGGCGAGGTCCATGTCACGCTGCGTTAATTTGGATTCGGGCTTTCGGGCCGTTCCTTCAAAAAGGCGGTCGAATGCGCCATTCGTCATGGTGAGTCCAACGCCGTAATTGAAGTACCTCATGTTCAACTTGAAGGAACCGTCCTCCTTCAGATCGATCAGTTCCTTGAGAATCAAATCTTTGTAGATAGGCTCGCCATACGGCGCCAGGCCCATGAGCTTGTACTCGCCCGAATTGACTCTAAATCCGGTATAGTACGTGAACGCCGAATAGAGCAAACCAAGGGAATGGGGGAAGTGCAGTTCACCCCGGATTTCGACGCGGTTATCCCTGCCGACCCCATAGCTCGTTGTCGTCCATTCTCCAACGCCATCAATCGTCAAGAATGCTGCCTCCTGATACGGCGAAGGGAAGAAAGCCGACGCGGCATGCGACTCGTGGTGCTCCGGAAAAATGATCTTGCCTTCGTAATTGAGCTCTTTACGGATGATATCCTTCATCCAGATTTTTTCCTTGATCCAGACTGGAACCGCTTTGAGGAAGGACTTCAGTCCCACAGGTGCATAGGCCAAATAGGAATGGAGAATTCGGTCGAACTTTATGAACGGCTTTTCGTAAAACGCGACGTAGTTAACATCTTTGATTCCGATATCGCCTTGCCGCAAACAATAGGCCACGGCCTGTGCAGGAAAATTCGCATCATGCTTCTTGCGCGTGAACCGTTCTTCTTGCGCGGCCGCAACGATGGTGCCGTTCCGAACCAGGCAGGCCGCGCTGTCATGGTAAAAGGCCGAGATACCGAGGATGTTCACCTCGTCAGCGCGCCGCGTTGGGGATGCTAAACTCATCGGGTAATAGAACTAACAGCATATCCGGGCCGAAGCCGTTTAGCAATTGGCTTGTTCGCGTTTTCGTCGTGTTTCCCATCGGAAGATGCGCCGATATGCTCGGCGAAAAAGGCGATTTTCTGAACAAACCGATGGTTTCCGCCGTCCAATGCAGACCTTGGAATTAACCGCTTTCGGTTTTTCGTCCCAGGCAGTACTAATATTCGAATGGTTTTACGGCACTTCCGGCCGCGCGCAACGTCCATTTCCTCATGGGCGGCGGCATTGGCCTGCCTTGCCCTGATCACCGGTTGCAAGCGCGAAGGGGTTCGTGTTTACCTGGCCCCGAAGGAGATCATCGGCCAGGCGCATTTGCACTACAAAGTGCCGCCCGGGTGGACCGAACTCGAGGCAGGAGGCATGCGCACGGCCCGCTTTTCCGTCCCGGCAAAGGCTGGCGGCGACATGGACGTGTCAATTATCGCGCTGCCGGAAATCAAAGCGGGCAAGCTCGATATCGTGAACCTGTGGCGCGAGCAAGTCCAGTTGGCGCCCGTCACGGAGGAGGAGATCGGGAGCATGACCGAGACGGTGTCCGTTGCTGGCAAGCAGGGCGACCTGTTCGATATGGTGAGTGGCGGCGCGCTCCTCCAGGAAAAATATCCAGCGCGCATCCTCGTAGCGATGATCAAAGAAGGAAACACATCATGGTTCATAAAGATGACCGGTGCAGATGAGTCGGTGCGCGAGCAGAAGGCCGCTTTCATCGAATTCCTAAGATCACTCACCTTCGATTATTCTGCGCATGAGACTCCGGCGACGTTCACCGCGAATCGGGCAACCACGGCGCCGCGTGCAGAAACGAAGCCCGCGTGGGAAGTGCCGCCACATTGGAAGGAAGTCGAAGCCACCGAAATGTTGCTCGCGAAATTTGTTGTTCCGGGAAAGGGCGATGAGAAGGCCGAAGTAACTGTGGCGGTGCTTCCGGGAAAGGTCGGGGGGACGCACCTTAACATTAACCGATGGCGCAAGCAGATCGGCCTGCCCGAGTTGGACGAGCAGGGAACTGCCAGTCTTGTCCGGCCACTTGACGGCGGGCCAGCCGACGCGATTTTGGTGGATATGAGTGGCGGGAAAACGCGGCTGATCGGAGCGATAGTGCCCGACGGCGGGCGCACCTGGTTCTACAAAATGATGGGTCCGCCCGAGGTGACTGAAAGCGAGAAGATCACGTTTATTGCGTTTATTCACTCGGTCAAGCGAGGTAACGGTGGCTAAGAAACTCATTAAACTTATTACTTCGCTGCGGCTGACCGTGGTTTGCCTGGCAATCGGCATCCTCGTGGTCTTTTTCGGCACACTGGCCCAGGTCAACGAGGGACTTTACAACGCGCAAGCGCGGTGGTTCAGGAGCTTTTTCGTCTGGTGGTCTCCAGGGGGAGCGCATTGGCGAATTCCGATTTTTCCCGGCGGTTATCTCGTCG
>Ga0193697_1000100_pt1 | contig 33520 bp, 27 predicted proteins | sample L3m2metaG_FD_145073 | JGI IMG/M metagenome (GOLD analysis project Ga0193697, IMG submission 145073) | Soil microbial communities from a riparian zone of the East river system, Colorado, United States - L3m2 | ecosystem: Environmental > Terrestrial > Soil > Riparian zone | place: USA: East River...
TCGCTCGCCCGCCGGTCGGCCTCCGAGAACGGCACCGCCTCGATGGCCACCAGCATGTCCCGCGTGCTCGCGAACCGCGCCTCCGGGTCCTTGGCGAGGGCCCGATTGATCGTGCCGAGCAGCTCGGCGGGCAGGTCGTCCCGCGCGGCGCGGAGATCGGGGTGCGGCGTGAACAGGTGGTGCTGGATGAATCCCGCCAAGGTCTCAGAGTCGAAGGGCACGCGGCCCGTGAGCATCTGAAAGGCGACGATCCCGACCGAGTACTGGTCGCTTTGCGGGCCGGCCCGCTTTCCGCGGCACTGCTCGGGACTCATGAAGGCCGGCGTGCCGATGACGGTGCCGTCGACCGTAAGAGTGACGTCGGCGGAGCGCAGCGCGACGCCGAAATCGGAGACGAGCACCCTCCCGTCACTGTCGATGAGGATGTTGTCGCCCTTCACATCGCGATGCACGATGCCGCGGTCATGCGCATACGCCAGCGGGCGGAGCACGGACCGCAACACGTGCAGCACCACGGGCACGGAGAGCGCCCCATGCGTCTCGAGGATTCTGCCCAGCGACCGCCCCTCGATGAACTTCATGGCGATGAAAAGGATGTCGGCGATCTGTCCGACCCGATACACCGGCACGATGTTCGGGTGCCCGAGCTCGGCCACCATGCGGGCCTCGCGCTTGAAGCGCTCCGCCGCGCGCGGCGTGAGTCCCAGCTCGGAAGCCAGGACCTTGATGGCGACGGGCCTGCCCAGCTCCACCTCGCGGGCGCGAAACACCACGCCCATTCCGCCGCGGGCGAGCTCCTCCGTGACCTCGAAATCCCCACCCAGCACCATGCGCACGCGTTGCAACAGCCCACCTTCAGAGCCCTCGACGATGATCGTGTGCGCCTCGGGGTCGGAGACGAGCACGCCGCACCGGCCGCAGAACTTTTGATCGTCGCCCACCAGGGCGCCGCATTTGAAGCAGTTCATGGACAGCGTGAGCCGGGCGGGGCGCCACCCGTGACGCGCAAGGCAACGGAGGTATCGGGCACGCTGGTGCCCGACGCGCTCGAGTGGAGTAATTGCACGAGCAGCGAGGCCTGCCCTGCCCGGCAGGCAATCAGGGAATCCGCCGTGGAGTTCAACGTGACCCGCGTGGAGTCGGGCGTGATCGCCATGCGCAGCTGCTGCGGGGGAAGTAGGACGCCGTCGACCGATACGGTTACGGTAATCGGCACGACGTCACCCACGCTGAGGACAGTATCGCCGGCATACGTGATCGTAACTTCGCGCGGTCCCGCGGGACCGAGGGCATCGAGAACCATACACGCGGCGGGGATGAGGGCGCCCAGCAGAACCATCCCTGCGACGGCTACGCGCACTGACTGCCGCATCCGGTGCAACGTCCGAGGGTGGGGGGCAGCGCACAAAGTGTGCGTTTGGCGAGCGAGAGGCAAGAGGCTTGACAGGGCGGAAACATATGTTACTCTTGCAGTTACATATGACGAGCAGTCGGTTCGTGGTGGCGGTGCACGTGCTCACTCTCCTCGAAACCGAGGGCGGACGGCCCGTGACGTCCGCCTACATCGCCGGCAGCGTGAATACCAACCCCGGCGTCATCCGCCGGCTCCTTTCGATGCTGTCGCGCGCCGGCATGGTGCGCTCGCAGCTCGGTGCCGGCGGCGGCGCCCTCCTGGCCAAGCCCGCGGATCAGATTCGCCTCCTCGACATCTATCAGGCCGTCGAGTCCCCGGACGTCTTCGCCCTGCACCGCTCGCCCCCCAACCCCAAGTGCCCCGTCGGGAAGCACATTCAGCCGGCGCTCTCGGCCGTGCTCGGCCGCGCCGAGCGCGCGCTCGAGGGGGAGTTGGGCGAGGTGAGCGTCGCGGACGTCGTCCGCTCGGTCACCGCGCGCGCGCGCCGCTAGTCTTCATCGCGTACAGGGCCCGATCAGCCCCGCTGAGGATCGCCTCCGCGGTGGCCCCGTCGCGGGGGAATGTCGCGACCCCGAGGCTGGCCTTGATGCGCGGCGCCTCGACGTCCTTCGCCAGGCGCTCGACGACGCGCAGGGCGACTTGCTGCGCCGCGGCTTCGTCGGTCTCGGGGAGCACCAGCGCGAACTCGTCCCCGCCGTAGCGCGCGGCGGTGTCCACCGCGCGGCAGGACGTGTGCAACACCTCCGCCAGGCGGCACAGCGCACGGCTCCCCACGAGATGCCCGTGGCGGTCGTTGATCCGCTTCAGCCCATCCACGTCGAGGAGCAACACCGCGAATCCGCGCTGCGTCCGCTGCGAGCGGCGGATCTCCGATTCGAGCGCCACCATCAGCTGGCGATAGTTGGCGAGCCCGGTCAGCGGGTCGCGCACCGCCAGGTCGCGCAGGTGCCCCTCCATGCGGCGTCGCTCCGCCACCACGGCGGCGACGATCAGTTTGGTGACGGCAATGACGGCGATGAAGGCTTGCAGCAACAGCAACGACTCATTCTGGGTCTCGCGCGCGAACGGCCCGAAGCCCCGCAGCGTTCCGCGGATCGCGATCACGGACAGCAGCAGGATCGCCGTCGCCGTTTCGCGCGCGCCGAACCGAAACGCGGCCCAGAGCAGGACGGGGATGCAGAGAAACTCGAGCGGATAGTTCTTCGAGGCATTCGGAAACGGCCCGCCAAAGACGAGCAGTCCCACGAGCAGGAGACACGCCAAGAGTGCCGCCGCTTCGGCCACCTGACGACGCGTCCATTGGATGCGCCAATTCTCCGCCCACAGAAGCACCACGGGGGCGACCACCAGCGATCCCGCCCCATCCCCGAGCCACCAGGTGAGCCAGATGTGCCAGAAGTCCGCCCGGGGCGCGAAGCCGCCCAGGGCGAGACTCGTGACCCCGAACGTTGCGCTGACCACGGTGCTGACGGCGGCGGCGAGCACGGCGAAACGGAACGCGTTCCGCGGGCGGCTGAAGGCTTGGCGTCCGGCAGCAAAGCGCCCCACGAGCGCGGCACCGAGCCACCCCTCCAGCGTATTGCCCAACGCGATGCCGATCGACGTCGCAATCGAACCGGCGGTGGTGACGTTGGCGAGGAACGCGCCCAGGAAGATGGCCGGCCACGCGCGCGCGCCAACGATCAGGAACGCGGCAAGCGCGATCCCGGTGGGGGGCCAAACGGGAGTGGCGCTCGGGTTCACAAACGCCAAGCGGAGGCCGAGCTTCGCGGCCACGAAATAGACCACCGCCAGCCCGGCCATGGTGACCCCCGCGCGCCACGGGCGAGCCTGATCCCGCGCCACAGCAGTCGTCGTCATGGGTGGGAATAGCATAGGCCGGCCGGAGCTTCAGACCGGGTGACGTTCATCACGCGGCGACGGTGTCCCCCGAAGCGTGAGCACGGGGCATGCTGCGTCCGCGCTACGATCGAGGCGGTCACAGCGCCAGCAGACGGGTCGCGTTACCGCCGAGGATCAACGCGCGGTCCTGGTCCGACACATCCACTGTGCTGAGGCTCTCACGCATCGACCGCAGACTCCCGATGCGATGCGGATAGTCGCTCCCGGCCAGGATCTGGCGCGCGCCCGCGAAATCGATCGCGAGGTGGATCGCTTTCGGGTCGAAGTTGACGGTGTCGTAGTAGAACCCTCGCAAATACTCACTGGGCGGGCGGCGGATGTGCGCGCGACATTCGGGGAACGCTTCGTACCCGCGATCGAGGCGCTCCGCGAGGTACGGAATCGCGCCGCCCAGATGGCCCAACACCCAGCGAATGCGTGGATACCGCTCTACGACGCCGCTGAACACCAGCTTAGCGGCGGCGAGGGTGGTGTCGAACAGGAAGCCGACGAGCGGCATCAACCAGTACTCCGTCATCGCCTCGACGCCGACAGGGTGGGTGGGGTGGATGTACAGCACGGCGCCGAGACGGTCCGCGGTCTGGTAGAGCGGCTCGAAGCGTGCGTCCGCGAGAGCTACGCCGTTGACATTTCCGAAGAGCATCGCGCCCCGGAATCCCAGGTGACTCATCGCCCGCTCCAACTCCGCCGCCGAGGCGGCCGGATCGTTGAGCGGCAGCGTCGCCAGCGCCGTGAACCGCGCGCCGCGCTCACGGACGACGACCGCAAACGCGTCGTTCACGAGGCGCGCCAGGGCCACGGCCCGTGCAGGTGTTTCGACGTGTGTACCCGGAGTCGTAAACGTGAGCACCTGCATGTCGACGCCTTCGCGCGCCAGCACACCCTCGCGATAGGCGATGTCGCGATGCCCCTGCACCGCGACGTTGTAGTCTCCCGGATACCCGAGCACCGGGTTGCCGGCGTCGTCGGTCCAGATCTTGACCGTCGTGGGCCCCGTCCGCAGCGCCTCGAGGTACTCCGGCGGATAGAAATGATTGTGGAAGTCGATGACCTTCACGACGCACGCCTCCTCGTGAGAACGTAGACCGGGTACCCCGCCAGCACGATCAACAACCCGACCGCGCTGTTCACCGGGGCGGCGGCGATCTGGCTTACGGCGACAAACGCCGCCGCCCCGGCGAACAGCAGCGGCAGCGCGGCCCCGCCGCCCACACGGTACGCTGGGGCGTATCCTGGACGCCGCCGCATGAGCAGCAGACCCACCGCCATCGCCGCAAAAAAGATCCACTCGGTGTAGACGACGCGCGTGAACAGCGCGCGGTACGTCCCGGTCGCGACGAGGACGGCGGACCACACGGCCTGCAGCACGATCGCGCGGTGCGGCGTCCGAAACCGGGGATGCACGGCTCCCACCCAGCGAAATAGCAGGCCGTCGCGCGCGAGGGCGTAGTACACGCGCGGCCCTACGAGGACGATCCCGCAGAGGGCGCCGAACGTCGAACCCACCACCAGCGCCGCGAGCAACGCGGCGCCGCCGCTGCCCACGAGCGCATCGGCGGCCTCGGCGGCAATCCGCTGCGAGTGGGCCACACGATCGAGCGGCAGGATGTACAGGTACAAGGCGTTGAGCGCGACGTATGCCACCGTCACCATGATCGTCCCGACGATCAGCGCGCGCGGCAGGGTGCGCTCGGGATCGCGTGTCTCCTCCGCGGTGTACGCGACCATGTGCCATCCGCCGAAGGCAAAGAGCCCGGCCCCGACCGCGGCGGCGAACCCGCGCACGGTCACGCCGTCGGCGGTCGCGGCCCCCGCCCCCACGAAGTGCGCGGGGAAGTCCGCACCAAGCCAAAACCCGACGACGAGCAGCGCGACGATCGCCGCCACCTTGGCGATGGTCACGACGGCCTGGAGGCCGCTCCCGAAGGCGACCCCGATGTAGTTGACGGCTGACAGGCCGAGGATCGCCGTTACCGCGACGAGGCGCATCCCGGTGTCGTCCAACGGCACGAAAAAGGCCACGTAGCGGGAGAAGATCACCGCCAGGGCGGCGATGATCCCGGAGTGCATGCTCCAGAACATCGCCCACGCCCACAGAAACCCTGCGGCGGGGGAATACGCATCACGCAAGAACGCATACACGCCGCCCGAGTTGGGCACGGCGGCGGCCAACTCGGCGGTGATGAGGGCACCCGCGAGGGTCAGGGCACCGGCGACGATCCACACGGCGAACACGCCGGTAACGGAGGGGACCGCGCTCGTGACGTCCGACTGCTGCACAAAGATCGACGCCCCGATGATCGTCCCGACGACCATCGCGGTGGCGCGAACGAGGCCGAGCGACCGCTGAAGGGCCGGCGCGCTCAGAGCTGCTCGTAGGTGCAGCCGTGCTCCTGCGCGAGCCCCAGGGCCATGGTGTGCGCGGGCACGAGCTTCACGCCGGGGTTCATGCCCGCCAGCAGGTCGGCGCGAATCGGTTCCGCGGGTCGCCCCAGGTCGGCCGCCAACTCACGAACGACCGTGTTGAGGGCGTTATTGCACTGCCAGAAGATCGCGCCCCGGGCCTGCAGGGGCTTCACGCCGACGACCTTTCCCGGCGGAGCCGGCATCGCATCGAAGTAGATGTTGCGCTTGGCCAACTCGCCGGTCGTGGGATCCTTCAGCTCCCAGCGCCGGCCCAACTCGTATTTCGCCCAAACGGCGTCCGAAAAGTTGATCGGGAATCCCTGCCGGGCGATGCCGACCACCGCGTTGATATCCGGGTACGCAAGACGGAACACCTCGTGATGCGCGTCGAGGTAGTTGACCACGACGTGCAGGGGAAGGCGGTCGCGCAACGCGCCGACCGCGAACACTTGCTTGTGGCGCCCCTTGAGGTCGTCGAGCCACGACAGATCCCACGTGTCGGACGCCGGCGTGGGTGCGGCGCGCGAAGCACGCGTCAGCGCCACGCCCGACAGGGACGCGAGCGCGGTCAGGAAGGAGCGGCGGGGCACCATAGAGCCTCCGAGTGTGCGAGTGGGAGCACGACCCGGATGAAGATACGGGCGGCGGGCCCGGGCACTACCCCGGACCCACCGCCCGCATGCCGGCTACAGACTCCGCAGGAACTTGAGCATCGCGAATCGCTCGAGCAGCGACAACCGCGCAAAGCGGCTGCGCGCGCGCGCCGCTTCCCCACCATGCGCCGCGATCGCCTGTTGGATGGTCAGCGCGCGGCCATCATGCATGAACGCCGTGCCGAACCGCAGCCCCATGAGCGGCTCGGTCCGAAACTCGGCGGGCTGTGCGTCGCCCAAACATAGGTCGGCGAGCCGCGGACCCATGTCGTGCAACAGCAGGTCTGTGTACGCCGGCACGATCTTGCGACTGATGGCGGCCACGGGACTCGGGCCGGTGACCAGCGCCGGAACGTGACACGATGCGCAACCGATCTTGGCAAACACGACGCTCCCGATAGCGCCGGTGACGTCGAGCCGGAGGGGCTGCGGTGGCGCCAGCAGGTGCACGAACGCGTCGGCCGCATCGAACTCCTCCTGCGTCACTTCCGGCTCCGGAGTCGGATCGACCCCCGGGGGCAGCGGATTGCCGCCGACCGTCTGCTCGATCTGGTTTCCGGGATTCGTTACCCCCATCTCCATCACGAATGCGCCGCTGTTGAATACCGTGAGATTTGCCTCCTGCGCCTTGCGCCCGAAGCGGCCGATCCGACCATCAGGGAGGCGGTGCACGCGCCCCGAAATGCCGTCGCCATTCAAGTCGTACGGGTCCGCCAACGCGGCGATCTCGGCGTCGGGAACGGCATCGAGGAGGCCGAATCCGAACACATCGGGCGTGGTGCGACGTCCCGTCGCGGTCGCGCCGGGAATATCCGGCTCGGCGGTAATGCCGAGCGCCGCTAGGAGCGCCGGCGTCACCTGCTGCTGGACGACCTGGCCACCCACGGCCGCGCGATCGTCGCACACGCGGCGCACGAACGCGCTCGCGTGCACCTCGATATCCTCGCCCTCCTCCTCCGGATCATTGCTGCCACTACCGCCCACGACTGGATTCTCGTGGCACGCGGCGCACCCGACCGCATTGAACAGCGGTCCCAGGCCGTTCTCGGGTGCGAACTCGATTTGGAATACCGCGCTGCCTCGCTGAAACAGTGCAAGCTGATCGGGAGCAAGTCCGGGCAGCGGGCTGCCCGCCGGTGCGAAAGGAATCAAGAGTGCCGACGCAGGCGGCAAATCGGCGGGCGCGGGAGCCGTGGCTGGCGGGGCGTCGTTGCAGGCGGCGATGACGCCCAGGGCGGTCGTAAGGAACGCGATTCTGGCGCGACGGTGCGGGGACATACGTCCTCCCGAGCACGGGTAAGCGTGCGCCACAGCGTCGCGGTCAGAATCGGGCGGGAAACGGACCCTAGGGCAGGCGGGCTTGGCTCACATTCGAGATTCGCCCAGGGCGCGATCGATCGTAATCACGTGGCGGGAAGCTCGCGGGTCATATGGGGTTTGTTCGGTGACACTCACTGCGGCTCGACTGGCGGCGCAGCGCCGTACGTGATGCCGCGCCGCTCGGGACCGAGCCACGCGACGATCGCGCACACGACGAACGCGATGCCGGCCGTGAGCGGCATCGCGACGGTGTAGGTGATGCGCTCCGCGACCTGCGCCTGCAGGCGTGGCAAGTACGCGGCGAGCGCGGCGCCGCACTGATACGCGAAGCCCGGCAGGAAGCCGCGTACGGAGTCGGGGGACAGCTCGGTGATGTGGGCCGGAATGACGCCCCACGCTCCCTGTACCATGACCTGCATCCCGAACGCGCCCAGGGCGAGAATCAAGAGCGACGGCGCGAAGGCCCAAGCCGGGATCATGATGAGGGCGCCCACGAGCGCTAACGCTATCGCCCGGCGCCGCCCGATGCGGTCGGAATAGAGGCCGAACAGGACGCCGCCCGTCAGGGCTCCGACGTTCGAGATCATGGTCCAGATCGCTCGGCGCTCTGGCGTCATTCCCCAATCCCGCTGCAGGAATGTCGGATAGAGATCCTGGGTGCCGTGTGAGACGCTATTCATCATCGTCATCAGCAACCAGATGTAGAAGAACAACTTCCAGTGGGAGACGATCGCCCGCCCCAGCCCCGACCAGTCGTGGTGCCGGGTCCGCTGCCAGACTTCCGACTCTTTCACCTGGAAACGCACATACAGCGCGAGCAGCGCCGGGAGGCCGCCGATGAAGAACATCGGGCGCCATCCCCACCGCGGGAACACGAAAAAGTAACAGAGCGCCGCGAGCAGGGACCCGCAGGCGTAGCCCTGCTGCAACAGTCCGGAAAAGACGCCGCGAAGCCGTGCCGGCACCTTCTCCATCACGAGCGATGCCCCCACGCCCCATTCCCCGCCCATGCCGATCCCGAACAGCGCCCGCAGCGCCATGAACGACCAGTAGCTCGTCGCGAAACCCGAGAGCACCTCGACCACGGAGTAGAAGATGAGGTCGACCATCAACGGCAGGCGCCGGCCGTAGCGGTCGGCCATCAATCCGAAGATGAGCGCACCCACCGGCCGGAACAGGAGCGTGAGCGTGATGGACGCCGCCATCTCCTTATCGCTGCGCCCGAATTCCTTTCCGATGGCCGTCAGCGTCATGACGACCACGAAAAAATCGAACGCGTCGAGCGTCCAACCTAGAAACCCCGCGACGACGGCGGGCCGATGATCCGGTGCGGCGTGCGCGTTGGTCATGGGCGCCGTAACATGGCGCACGCCGCGAGACCCGGCTATACTGGCCCAATCGCCTTTTTCGGAGGACGTCGTGTCCGGTAAGTTCGGAGAGAAGTACTACGACCTGACGCTCAACGCGCTCCGCATCGTAGCCGGCTTGCTGTTCATGATTCATGGCGGCCAGAAGTTGTTCGGCTGGTTCGGCATGGGGCCGATGACGGGAGTCTGGCCATTCGGCGTCGCGGGCGTCATCGAGTTCTTCGGCGGACTCGCGATTGCCGCGGGCCTCTTCACGCGCTACGTGGCGTTCGTCGCGGCCGGCGAAATGGCGGTAGCGTACTTCTGGATGCATGCCTCCAAGGCCGGGAGCATTTTCCCTTGGGTGAACAAGGGTGAGGCCCCCGCCCTGTTCTGCTTCATTTTCCTCTTCATCTGGACGTCGGGCGGCGGCAGCAAGACGCTCGACGCGTGGCTCGCCAAGCGGAGGACTCCATGATTCTGACACTCGCGCTCCTCGCCATCGTCCAGCAGGCTCCCACAATTCAGGAATGGAACGTGCCCTGGGCGGGCACGCGTCCCCGCGATCCGTATCTCGACCGCGCGGGGCGCGTATGGTTCGTCGGACAAACCGGGCATTACGTCGGCATGCTCGATCCCACCACCGGGGAGTTCAAGAAGTACGACCTCGCGCCCGGGACGGGGCCGCACAACCTGATTCTCGACAGCACCGGGATCGTGTGGTACTCGGGCAACGCGTCGTCACACATCGGGCGCCTCGATCCCAAAGACGGAAGCATCACGCGGATTCCGATGTCCGATTCGACCGCGCGCGACCCGCACACGATGGTCTGGGATCGTCACGGAGACATCTGGTTCACCGTGCAGGGCGGCAACGTCATCGGCAAAGTGACGGTGGCGAGTGGAACGATGCGTCTGGTCCGCGTGCCGACGCCGCGCGCGCGGCCCTACGGCATCGCGCTCGATCGCGCCGGTCGTCCCTGGGTCGTGTTGTTCGGCACCAACAAGATTGCGACGGTGGACCCCACAACGTTCGTTCTGACGGAATACCCTCTGCCCCGCGCTGACGCACGGCCGCGGCGCATGGCGATCACGTCCGACGGCGCCGTCTGGTACGGCGACTATGCCGGCGGCATGCTGGGACGCTTCGACCCGCGCACCAAGAGGGTCGAGGAGTGGCCTCTGCCCGGCGGGGCCGGCGCGCGGCCCTACGCCGTCACCGTGGACGATCAGGACCGCATCTGGGTCGTGGAGACCGGATCGCAACCCAACCGGTTCGTCGGATTCGATACGCGGACCCACCGGTTTCTGCCGCCCGCCGACGTCCCCAGCGGCGGCGGGACGATTCGCAACATGGTGTACGACCCCCGCGCGCGCGCCATCTGGTTCGGGAGCGATGCCAACACCATCGGCCGGGCCCAGCTCCCAAATCCCCCTGCGACGCCCGTTCCGTAGGTCGGCCCTAACTGCCGGCTTGACCCTCGGCGCGCTGGCCCTGGTCGGCGGGTCGCTGGCGGCGGTCCCGGCTTTCAAGACGGGACCGCCGCCCGGGCACACCGGGGGTTTCGGCGAGCCGACGTGCCGGGCCTGCCATTCCGACGCGGGGCTCAACGAGCCCGGAGGCGAGCTCACCGCGAGTGGCGCGCCGGCGCAATACGAACCCGGCCAGACGTACCAGTTGGAGGTCGTGCTGCGGCGCGCCGAGATGCTCAGGGCCGGATTTCAGCTCGCCGCGCGCTTCGCCGACGGACCGGCGGCGGGCGCACAGGCGGGCGTGCTCGCGCCCGCCGATGCCCGCTCGATCATCACCTGGGACACTTTGACCCAGGTGAGTTACATCGAGCACAATCTCGCCGGCACTGCGCTCACCGGTGACGCCGGTCACTGGATCGTCCGATGGACCGCGCCGGCGACTGCCACAAGTGCCGTGGTGTTCAACGTGGCAGGCAATGCCGCCAACGACGACGATTCCCCCCTCGGCGATTTCATCTACACGACGGCCCTCCGAGTGGCGCCGGCGGCTCGCCGGTGACAAATTAGGTCGTGCCCTTAACCAGTCGTCTGCTTGCCGACCGTCGCGGCGGGGTGGACCGCAGGACCGATCCGCGCCGTACGACGTTGGCGTCCGTCCCCGTCGATCGTCGCCGCGTGGTGGACTTGCGGCACGGGGCCGACCGCCGCAGCACGCTCGATCGGCGCAACCGGGTCGGTCGGCCGCGGACGTCGGAGACGCCCTCCGAGCACGTCCGCAACGCGCTTCAGTTGATGCATCACGTGAACGAGACTGACGGGCTCGATGTCGAGCAGCGCGCCGACCTGGCGGCTGCCCTCCGGCGACTCGAGCGCGCGCTCGACCTCTTAGAGCGTCGCGCCCTGGGCTAGCGCTTCCTATCGCCACCGTCTCGCGGTGAACGAACAACAGAACGCCGGCGATTCGCACGTAGCCCGCCGGCGAGAGATTCTCCGCCAGGCGAGCGTGGCGCTGCAGGGCCGCGTCGTCGCGATGTGGGAGGTCACGCCGCGCGCGCAGGTGCTCCCGATCCTGACGAGCGCCCTGCAGGCCCCGCCGGAAGCGACCACTTTCGACCTGAGCGCCACGCTGCAACGCTGGAGCGCCCCGATCATTCAGGGGAGCCGCTGGGTGGGATGCCGGCTCGACGACTCCGACCGCTGGTGCATCGCGCCGGTGCGGAGTCAGCCCCCGGCCCCGCCGCCCGGCGGCGTGGAGCGCCGCAGTCGCGAGCGCATGACCCTGGAGCTCGCCGGCCTGTGCTTGGGCCTGATCGATCAGACGCCGCGCATGACGGCGCGCCCGCGCACTCCCGAGTCCGACGCCCTGGCCGAGCTGGTCCGCCAGCCCAGTGTCATTGCGCACGAAGTCGCCAACCCGTTGACCGCCGCGCTGGCGGGACTCGACTGGTGCTTTAAGCGCGTGCGCGAAGCGGTGTCACTCGATCCCGCATTGCGGGCCGGCATTCTCGAGGACCTCACCGGCGTCGCCGAGGGCATGGACCAGGCCATCGCCTTCCTGCGGTCGATCCAGGACCGCGCGCGCGGCGGGCTCGCCCGCTGGGAGCGGTTCGACGCCGGCCAGGTGATCCGGTCCTGTGTCGCGCTGGAACGGCCGCTGGCCCGTAAGGCCGGCATCGCGCTCGAGGGTACCGTCGCGATCAGCGGCGTCTACCTGCAGGGTGACCCCAACGCGCTGTATCAAGTGCTGACGAATCTCATCCGCAACGCCGTTTCGGCCTCGCAGGGCGGCAGGACGCCCGTGGTGGTGACGCTCGCGCACGCTGGTGACGTCCTGCGCCTCGCGGTGCAGGACCGGGGCGTGGGGATCGCCACCGAGCATCGCGACCGGATCTTCGATCCGGGATTCACGACGCGCGCGTTCGGATCGGGCTCGGGGACCGGACTGACCGTCGTCCGGGAGATCACGCAGGAAATGTTCAAAGGCCAGGTGGACGTGCAGTCCGCCCTGGGTCAGGGCACGACGTTTACCGTGACTCTGCCGATTCCGCCGCAGCGCGGGCCGCGGGGGCGCTGACGGCGATCACCTGAAGGAACGCGCCGAACACCTGGTCGGACCACCAACTGCGACGTCGCGTCATCTCGGCGACGGCCTGCTCGAGCGTCATCCCGGGGCGATCGCCCCGCTTCGTCGTGAGCGAGTCGTACACGTCGAGGATGCCGACGATCTGCGCGGCGAGCGGAATCTCCTCGCCCTTCAAATGGTCGGGGTACCCGGTCCCGTCAGAGTGCTCGTGGTGCGACCGAATGATCGGCTTCAGCTCCCAGGGGAACTCGACCGTCGCCAGGAGATCGAGGCCCCAGATGGGGTGCATCTGCAGCACGCGCTGCTCCTCGCTCGAGAGCGGGCCCGGCTTCCTGAGCATCTCGTGCGGGACGCGCACCATCCCGAGGTCGTGCAGGTACGCGCCGAGCAGGATCGTCGTCTCGGCCTGCTCGTCGAGCCCTAAGACGCGGCCCATCGCGACGGCGTTCGTGGCTACGCGCTCGCAGTGGCCGTACGTGTAGTTGTCGGTCGATTCGAGCGACTGACCCCACGCGCGGACGAGCGCCAGGTAGCTGCCTTCCAGCTCGGCCATCTTGCCGCCGACGTCCACCAGGTCCACGCGGGCGTCGAGGCGGCGGAAGAGCCGGTACGCGGCGTTGAGGAGACTCAGGGCCTCGACATTCCGTCCCATCGTCTGGTGCAGCAACGCCAGCTCGCGCGAGGCTTCCGCCTCGCCTAACGCCCAACCCGCCGCGCTGGCGAGGTCGATCGCCGAACGCAACCGTGACTCGGCCAGCGCGGGACGGCCGGTCTCGCGATACACCATGCCGAACACGCGGTAGGTGTCCGCCTTGGCGCGCTGCGCCCCGAGCTGGTCGAATATCGCGAGCGCCGACTCCGCGTTCTGCCGCGCATCCTCGAAGCGCTGCCGGGCGACGTGCACTTCGGCGTGATTGAGGAGGCAGAGCGCCCAGAGATGGACGTCGCCGACGCGTTCCGCGAATGACCGGCTCTCCTGGAAATAGCAATCCGCCGCGTCGAGCCGCCCGCGGTCGGCGCTCACCATGCCCAGGTTGTGATACGCGATCGCGCAGCCGTGCTCGTCGCCGCAGTTCCGGTACGCGTCGAGCGAGCGTTCGTAGCGCGCCACGGCCTCGCTCAACTGACCCTGGATGTTGGCGACGATCCCGAGATTCTGTTCGGCACGCGCGCGCAACGCCTGATTCGCGCCTCCGAGGTCCAGCACCCTGAGGAACGTCTCGCGCGCATCCTGCAGCGACCCCGTGGTGATGTCCATGACGCCGAGCGTATTGAGCGCTTCGGCGGCGAGTACGTCGTCGTTGATGTGCTGGGCTACGCCGTAGCTCCTGAGGCAGAGCCCGCGTGCCTGGTCGCCATCCCCACGTTGGTGCCGCACGACGGCGAGACGGCGGAGCGCCTCCGCCAGCACCTGCTGGTCGCCGAACTGCTGTGCCGTCGCAATCGCGGTTTCGTAGCGCTCGATGGCTTCGAGCAGGCTCCCCGCCCGCTCGCGCTCGCGCGCTTGTTGGAGCAAGGCGGCAGGTGGCGTGAACGGCGCGTTGCTCTGGCCGTCACCAGGCAAGGGCATACTCGGAGAAATGCTGGACCTTACCGCGGACCGTCTGGGTGAAGACGTTGTCCAGCGACTGCAGGTATTCGAGGATAGTGAGGTCGGTGCTGACGTACGCGATCCGCTTCGGGAGCAAGGAGCCCAAGAGGTCGCAGTTCGCGTAGCTCATCCGCAGGGTCGTGTACCCGTTGAATACCAGACCCTCCGGCTGGAACTGAATGCGATTGATCGTGTCCGAGGGCGTGACGGCGGTGATCGTCACGGCCGTGTCGAGCGCTCCAGCGGGGACCGTGAAGGTGTGCGGCCCCACGTGCATGACGCCGCCCTCCGGCCCAAGCGTCTGTGTGACCGAGTCGTAGGGGAGCGGCGTGCACTGGAGGAGGCCGGTGCGCCGCGTCAGGTCGCCGAAGAGGTCGCCGTCGAATAGGCCGGCCTGCGGCGCGGGACTCGTGGGTTCCGCGCAGCTGACCACGGCGAGCGCGATGCCCGCGAGTAACGCGGCGCGCCCGAGACCGATTGTTTTCATTATCTGCCTCATCACCTGCCCCTCCCATGATCTTCGAGCACGAGGCCCGGCGGTGTGCTGCGGACGCCCACGCGGGCGTCATCCAGCGCCGTCCCCGCATCGAAGCGCCGCACCCAGGGATAGCCGGGTTCGGGCCGACCGTTCCGCACCGCCGCCGCCGCGCGTCCCAGCAGCGCGACGGGATCGATCGGCGCGTACTTCAAGTTCCCGACGGCATCGTACCCGACGCGGATCCCCGGCGTCACGGTGGTGTCACGGCTGCCGCCCGGGGACGAGCACAGGGCCGACGCGACGCGTTGCGCGAAGCGGAGGGCGCCGGTGTCCGTCGTGCCGGGAGCGAGCACCGCGAACTCGCCGGGTCCCAACGACCCGACCACATCACACACGCGCGCGGTCTGCAGGACCAGGTTCGCCGCCCGCGGGTCCGGCGGACCCTCGACGGCGAAGACGACGCAGGCGAGCGCGCCGTGATGGCGGGCCATCAGCGCGCCCAACTCGCGCGCCCGTCGCGCGAGGCCGGGCCGGCTGTGCAGTCCCGTCAACGGATCGAACAGGCCTTCGGCGAGCGTCGCATCGATGTTGCGCTTGGCCTGGATGTACGTCTCGAGCTTGAGCGAGATCTCGTCCGCGTCGCCCCCGTACCGGACAAAATCCCACACCCCGGCGCGCAGCGCCGTCACGCGCTGCTCCGGCGTCGGCGGACCCGACGTGAGCATGAGGATCGGGACGTTGCGGCCGATGTGCGGCTCGCCACGGAAGAGCCGGCAGGCCTCGAGCCCCGTGAGGTCGGGAAGGTCGGTATCGAGAATGATGACGTCGGGCCGCATCTCGCGGGCCCGCTCGAGGGCTCGAGCGCCCGACGGCGACTCGACGACCGTGTAGCCGTTGGCGCCGAGCGCACGCATGAGGGAGCGGTCGCGACGGATCGCGACGAGGACCACGGGGAGATCGGGGGCGGTGCTCATATCGGCCACGGTCCGGGGTCGCAACAAGCGGGCCCGGCGGTCTGGATGACGCCCCTCACGTCATAACGAAAACCGGCGCCCCTTTTGGCGGGCGCCGGCCACAGCTGCGGCGTGCACGCAACAACAGGGGGCTAGAGCCCCAGCCAGTAGTTGACCTTGATGAGGAAGATGTTCGCCGACGGCCCCCGGAACAGGGCGCCGGCGTCGCTCCCGAAGTCGATGGCGCCACGGCCGAGTGACGACTCGCCGCTCCGGGTCCACACGACGAAAATCGTGGACCCGGGCCGGTATTCCCACCGCAGCACGGCATTGCCGCGCAGCGAGCGGAACGTGAAGTCCTGCTTCGGTATCACGAACGGGGCCGCCGGGCCGGCGCCGTCCGGATCGATCGAATCGCCGGCCGCGACCGGCGTGGAGGTCCCGACGTCCACGCCGTAGACGAGTTTTTGCTGTTGGCGCGGCGCCGCAAACTCCTTGTAGCGCGAGAAGGCGCCGCTCACGATCAGCGGCTGCACGAACAACTCGAACGTGAGCGTCGGCGAGAACGTCACGTTGAAGCGCGTCTCCATCGAGATCGAGCTCTGCTTCAGGTCCGCGAACACATAGCGATTGCCGTAGAAGGCGGTCGCCGTCGAGTCCGGCTGTGCCATCACGTACTGCGTGCCGTCTTCATCATGCCCGATGGACGGGCCGAGCGACACCGTGATGTTCGACGCAGGCTTGAGTTGCGCCGAGACGTTGGCGGACCGGCTGCAGTAGTGCTCGGTGTTGCATCCGAGCTCCGCATTCAGTTGAAACACAAGGTTCTTGCGCGAGTCGGTCGAGACGTTGGCGCTCCAGAAGTCGATGCCCGGCCGTCGCACGACGGGGCCGCCGCGCGTCAAGCGGTCGTCGAACGTGCTCGGCCGGTGAATCCAGAAGCCCTGCACGTTCCAGTAGTTGAGCGGCTGAATGTAGCCGAACATCTGGAGCTGCCGGTCCGTCAGATCACCGTCGAAGTTGTACTGCTGCTGCGCGCCGGCGATGAAAAACAGCTGGCGATACCACTTGGTCGGCTTCAGCCACTGCGGGAAGATGTTGCCGCCCATGTACCAGTAGTCGGCCCGGGAGAAGAACGTGATGTCGTTGTTGTCGAATCCCGGCGTACGCAGATTGGTCGAGACCTCCCACAGTAGCTTGCCCGACTCGCGCGCGAGCCGCGCGTACGCGCCCACGCCGCGCATCACCGTTAGCGACGAGTCGTACGCATCACTCAGGAAGCCGTTGCTGCCATTCTTCCGGTCGGGCCGCTGGAAGTAGCGCGCGCTATTGCGCTGCAGCCGGAGCATCGCGGCGGAGTCACCCGCGACCTGCGTCCCCGCCACCTGCGCCATCAAGTGCAGGGTCCGCTTGTTGAACCACATGTCCGACCCGAAGCCGAGGGCCTCCGAATGGCGTGACAGGCGGTCCATGATGAAGGGATCGCTGCCGTCCCGCACCACCGATGTCCCCATGACGCGGAGCTGCGTGGCGCCGCCGCGGAGGTCCTTCGCCAAACGGCCTACGAAATAGTTCGAAAACGGCTCGACGGTCACGCCGTAGCGTGACAGGTCGCTGCGCTGCACCGTCGCCTGCTCCCGTTTCGTCACGGCGTCGAGCACGCCGATCGACCAACCCGTCGGCGTACGCCCGGTGAGCTTCGCGGCGCCCAGGATCGTCGTGTTCTCGGGGACATCGGCGTAGCGGTCGGCGGTATCGCGCATCGCCGGCATCTGCGGCGAGCGGCCGATGCGCCGGGTGCTGATCATCGACAGGCTCGAAACGTTGGAACAAAAGAAGCAACTCAGTCCGCCCAAGCCGAAGTAGCCCGCGCCCTCCACAAAGAACGGGCGGCGTTCGTCGAAAAACGTCTCGAATGCACTCAAGTTGACGACGGCCGGATCGACCTCGACCTGACCAAAGTCGGGATTGATCGTGGCGTTGAGCGTCAGATTCGACGTGAGCAGCACGCGCGCGTCGGCCCCCACGCGGCCGTCCAGGGCGTGCGGATCAAAAAACGGATCGGAGGCATCCCCCGGCACGTTGGCGGAGCGTCCCACCGTGTATGGCAGGATCTCGGCGCGTCCCGGTGCCCGCGTGATGACGAGCCCCTCGAGATGCCCGAACCGGGGTGGGCCTCCCGTTTCGGTCAGTTTCCAGAACGACCACTGCGAATTCTCGTTGAGCCGGTTCTCCTGACGCCACATCTGCAGGCCCCAGGTCTGCTCCTGGGTGGTCGAGGGATACCGCAGCTGCGCGAACGGGATCCGCATCTCCGCCGTCCAGCCGAGCGAGTCGATGGTCGTCTTCACCTCCCACACCGGGTCCCACGAATCGTCGCCGCCGCCGCCCAGGCCGTTGGCGTCGTTCTTGACGCCCGAGGGGTTCACCAGGAAGAACAACCGGCCGATGTGGTCGTGATACGTATCGAAGATGACTTGGAAGTAGTCGGAGCTTGGGTCGCCGTCGCGGCGCACGAGGCGCGTCTTCACGCCGGCGGCCCCCTCGGTGTCGAACATCCGCGCGCCCACGTAGATCGCGGCGCCGTCGAACGCGAAACGCACCTCTGTGCGCTGTGTCGCCGGCTGACCCTCGTGGGGCTGGTTCTGTGTGAAATCGGTCGCGATCGGAGCCGTTTGCCAGATCGGCTCGTCGAGCGTGCCGTCGATGTGAATCTCCCCCTGCAGGGGCACGGCTCGGGCGACCGGCGGCGTCGTGGGATGGATGTTCTGGGCAACGAGGGGCCCGGCGATCGTGCCGAGCATTGCGAACAGGACGATCGTTCTCGACATCGCGGCGGCTCGGTGTGGGGTCACTACTCTGACGCGCATTGAAGAGGAAAGGTTGCTGTCCAATGCCACACCAGACGTCCGGGGAAAGTCAGGAAGCGACTCACAACGGAAGTCGTTGCCCGACCGGCGGTTTGGCCGGTAAGTTCCGCGATGCCGATGACCTTCCGCACCGAGCTCCGCGCGATGATGCGCCTGGCGGTGCCGATCGTCGCCGTCCAGTTGGGCCAGATGTTGATGGGCGTCGTCGATACGATCATGGTCGGCCGGGTATCGGCCGAGGCGATCGCCGCCGTCGCGCTCGGGAACCTCTACTTCTTCGGGGCGGCGATCTTCGGGATGGGCGCCCTCATGGCGCTCGACCCGGTCGTGGCTCAGGCGGTGGGGGCGGGTGACACGGTCGCGGTCGCGCGCGGCGTGCAACGCGGGGTCGTCCTGTCACTGGGGTTGAGCGTCGTCGCCACCGCCCTCCTCCTCCCTGCCCGTCCAGTCCTGGGGCTGCTCCACCAGCCGCCCGCGGTGGCCGACGTGGCGGCGACCTTCGCGCGCGTGGAGATCGCCGGCATTCTTCCTTTCTATATCTTCGGCGCCCTGCGGCAGAGCCTGCAGGCGCTGAAGCGCATCGCCCCGATCGTCGGCGCCATGATCGTCGGCAACCTCACGAACCTCGCGCTCAACTACGTCTGGATCTACGGGAAGCTCGGCTTCCCGGCCAGCGGGGCCATTGGATCGGCGTGGGCCACGGTCGTCAGTCGCTGGGTGATGCTGCTGCTGCTCCTCGCGGTGGCGTGGCGCTCGCTCCGGCCGCAGCTCCTCCCGTGGCGCCGCGAGGCCCTCGCCTGGGAGCCGCTGCGCCGCATGGTGGTGCTCGGCGCGCCCATCGGCATTCAGTATGAGCTCGAGTACGGCGTGTTCGCGGTCGTGGGCATCATGATGGGCTGGATGGGCACGGCGCAGCTGGCGGGCCACCAGGTGGCCTTGAACCTGGCATCGCTCGCGTTCATGGTGCCGCTCGGCGTCTCGGCGTCCGCCGCTGTACTGGTGGGCCACGCCGTCGGGCGCGGCGATGCCGCCGAGGCGCGCCGCGCGGCCGCAGCGGGACTGGTCTGCGGCGTGGGTTTCATGTCCGCAAGCGCGCTCGTCATGCTGCTCGTGCCGACCTTCCTGGCCCGGATCTACACGCCGGACCCCAGCGTCGTCGCGCTCGCGGCCAGCCTGATCCCGATCGCCGGTGTGTTTCAAGTCTTCGACGGCATCCAGGTCGTCTCGATCGGCATCCTGCGCGGGGTCGCCGATACCCGCACGCCGATGATCGTCAACGTGCTGGGCTTTTGGCTCGTCGGCCTGCCGGTGAGCGCCGCCTTGGGGTTCGGCGCCCACGGCGGCCCGCGGGGCCTGTGGTGGGGCCTGACGGTCGGTCTCGTGTTGGTGGCGCTCGTGCTGATCTGGCGGGTGCGCAGACGGCTGTCGCGGGACGTCGCCCGCGTCGTCATCGATCGCGACGTGGCCCCGGCGTGACCTATATTGGCGCCATGAACCCGTTTCTCATCGGCGCCGGTGTTCTCGTCCTCGGCGTAATCTGGATCTTCAACCGGCTCACGCGCCTACGGCAACTGTCGGACAACGCGTGGGCCGACATCGACGTGCAGCTCAAGCGGCGGCACGATTTGATTCCGCAGGTCGTGGCAGTCGTGAAGGGGCACGCGGGTTACGAGCGGCAGACGCTCGAGGCCGTCGTCGCAGCCCGAGGCCGAGCGATGCAAGCCACCGCGGGCAGCCCCGCGGCGCGCTTCCGCGAGGAGACCCCCGTGGAGCAATCGCTGTCCCGGATCTTTGCGATCGCCGAGGCCTATCCCGACCTCAAGGCCGTGGCGAGCTTCGCCGCTCTGCAGCAGACCCTTACGCAGGTCGAAGACACGCTGCAAAACGCGCGGCGCTACTACAACGCGGTGGTCCGGGACTGGAATACGGGGATCGCGCAGTTCCCCGCCAGTCTGTTGGCCAACACGATGGGCTTCAAGCCTCGCGAGTTCTTCGGTATCGACGACGCCGAGCGCGCCGTGCCCGGGGTTCAGTTGCCCGGGTGATACTCCCGCTCCGTGTGACCCACGAGCTGTGAGCGGTAGAAGTACACGTCCCGCAAGTTGCCCGACACGTAGCGCTCCGCTTGATCGTTGAAATGCGGCGAACGCGGATCGCCGCTCTCGCCGCCCGCCGTCACGGCGCGGGCGCGCACGCTATCGCCAAACTCCACGACCGCCACAAAACTGTTGCCGCTCGTTCCGTACCATTTCTTGGTATTGGCGTACGGGCGTGCGCCGAACGACGCCAGCGAACCCCATGACGCTGACGTGAACGGCACCGGAATGCTGGAGCCGGCGTCGTCGAAGTGCGGCGCGATGTCGTCGTGGAGCCGCTGAAAGCGATTGATCTCGCCCCAGGGCGTCTGCCACGAGCCGAAGTCGGCGGTCAATGCGTCGGACGCGGCGCCGAGCGCCGCGAGCAGATCGGCGCCGGCGGCGCGATCGACGTAGGTCAGCGGCGACACGCCCGCTGCCCGTGCGGCGGGGGCCAGCCGCCGCACGGCTTGCTCTCCCCAATACACGGCGAGCGATGTGGGCACCGACCCCGCGCTCCAGCGATAGTCCCAGGCCCGCAGCATCGCCACCTGCTCCGCGAATCGCGCCTTGACCGAATCGGGCGCCTGATCGTAGGCGCGCAGCAATGCGGGGAGTGCACGCTCGAACGCGGGCAAGTAGCTGTCGAAGGCCGCGGTGCGCAGACCTTCCATGGTAAAGTCCCTGCGGGCAGCGAGGACGCGGAGTGCGTGATAGCCCCGCGGCGACTCCTCGGTCCCATTCTCCACGTAGCGCGGGAACGCGTCCCGCCTCGGGCTGTCCGGACCGGCCGCCGACCACGGCCAGTTGTTGGAGTTGTACACCCACCCGCTCGGCGGATTCACCACATTGGGCGTCTCGTTGAACGACAACACCCCGCGATAGTCGGTAGCGGGATTGCTGCCGTCGACGGGCTTGCTCCAGTCGAACGTCGTGTCGCGGCGCGGGATGTAGTTGGAATGGAAGTAGGCGATGTTGCCCGAGGCGTCGGCGAAGAGCGTGTTATTGGACGAGTTGGTGTGCAGATCCATGACCCGCGTGAACGCCGCGTAGTCTTTCGCCTTGGTGCGCGAGTAGGACTGGATCAGCGCGTTGACGGGGCTCTGCATCAGACTGATGCTCACCCAGCGGTCGCCCGTCTTGCGGACGACGGGGCCATGACGTGTGTAGAACACGGTGAACGTCTTTCGCACCATCCCACCGTCACCGCGGTACGGCACGGTGATCCGGCGAACCGTGACCGGCAGCTCCGCGGCGCCATGGCGGTAGTAGTACCGGCCCCCCCCCCCCCCCCGCTCTGTCACCGTCTCGAGGAATTCGTCGAAGTTGTCCACGCCGCTCGACGTGTGCATCCAGCCGGCGGTGGCGTTGAAGCCCTGATAGATGAAGATCTGCCCCCACGTGACGGCGCCGTAGGCGTTCAGTCCTTCGTCGCTCACCATCTGGAGCTCGGACCGGAAATAGAACGAGGTGTGCGGGTTGATCCATAGCAGCCCGTGGTGGCCCTGCGTGTTGGCCGGCGCGATCGCGATGCCGTTCGAGCCGGTCGGCTCCGCGAGCGGATCGTCGTCATCGGTCCCCGTGCTCGAGGGCGACGCGGCACCCGATTCATAGAACGCCTGCAGGTCCCGCAGGTTGACCCGCTCGATGTCGCCGCCAATGGACCCTTCGGTGAACGAGAGCGCCATCCACGGCTCGAACCGGGTGATGACCCGCGGTTTCACCTCGGGATGTTTGGAGAGAAAGAAGTTCAATCCCTCGGCCCAGGCGTTCATGAGTTTCTTGAGCCACGCGGGGCTCGCCGCGTACCGGACCCTGAGCGAGTCGGGGTTGATGAACAACTTCATGCGCAAGTCCTGATAGATCGCTGACTCCCCTTCCGCCTCGGCCAGCCGCCCCAGCGAATTCAGATAGTTGGTCTCGACGCGATTGAAGTCGTCCTCGGCCTGGGCGTAGATCATGCCGAACACGGCGTCGGCGTCGGTCTTGCCATAGACGTGGGCGATGCCCCAGTCATCGCGGATGATCGTGACGTTCTGTGCCTGGCGCTCCCAGCGCGCGGCGTCCTGCAGGAACGCCCGGGCGGATGTGGGGGCGGCGATGACAGCCGCGAGCATGAGAGCGATCGTCTTCATGAATGACCCGTCGCGCGAAGGGGACTCCAAAGCTATTGTGTCGCATGCCACATAGGAAAGCGCTTCTCGCCCTGCTCATCTGTTGCGCGTCGCCCGCGGCCGCGCAGCGCTCGTACACGATCGAACGTTTCGACGCCGCGATCCGCGTCAACAAAGACGCCAGCATCGACGTGACCGAGACGATCACGGCGCGCTTCGTCGGCTCCTACAACGGCCTCTACCGTAAGGTCCCGGTCATTTACCGGATGCCGCAGGGGCTCAACTGGACCATCGGGATGAGCCTGCAAAGCGTGACCGACAGCAGCGGGCGGCGGCTCAAGGTCGAGACGAGTCGCGAGCAGCACTACATCAAGTTCAAGATCTGGGTCCCAGGCGCCGCGAATGCGACACGCACAATCGTCCTTCATTACCGCGCCACGAACGGGCTGCGGTTCTTCGAGGACCACGACGAACTGTACTGGAACATCACGGGCAATGAGTGGGACGTCCCCATTCGGGCGGCCAGCGCGCACGTCGAGCTGCCGGCCGGCGCGGAAGGTGTCCGAGCGATCGCGTTCAACGGCGCCTACGGGTCGGTGGCACAGGACGCGACGATCGACACGAGCGGGACGACGGTCCGCATCACGATGCCTCATTCCCTCGCGTTTCATGAAGGGCTGACGGCCGTCGTCGGGTGGAATCCGGGCGCCGTGCGGCGGCCGACCCTGTTCGACCGGATCGCGAGGATCATTGGCGACAACTGGCCCCTCGCGCTGCCGCTGGTGGCGTTCGCCGTGGCGTTCACCACGTGGCGGCGTCGCGGCCGCGATCCCAAGCAGCGCCCCATCGCCGTCCAGTACGAGCCGCCCGCCGGCATCACGCCCGCCGAAGCCGGCACGCTCATCGACAACTCGGCCGATCTCCGCGACATCACCGCGACGTTGGTCGACCTCGCGGTGCGGGGCTACCTGAAGATCGTAGAGCATGAGGAGCCCAAGCTCCTGGGCTTGATCGGCGGAGGACGCACCTACGAGTTCCACCTGCTCAATCCGCCGGCTGGGGGGGGGGCGCAGCCGCTGGCGCCTCACGAGACGAAAGTCTACAAGGGCGTGTTCGATGGCCGCGGAACGAGCGTGAAGCTCGACCAGCTCGACGCGGAGTTCTATGCCGAGCTCCCAGGGATCCGCAACGCCATCTTCGACCGACTGCTCGGGCAGGGGTTCTACCACGCTCGCCCCGATCACGTGCAACGGCGCTGGATGATTGGGGCGGTCGTCACCGGGATGTTCGTCGCTATCGGCGGCGCCATCATCTCGAGTGCCTTCTTGCTGACCCCCGTGCCCTTCATTGTCGCGGGGATTCTCGTCGGCGCGATTCTGCTCGTGTTCGCGCTGATCATGCCGGCCCGCACGGAAGCGGGAATGCGCGCCCTGGAGCAGGTCCTCGGCCTCGAGGAGTTTCTGCGGCGCGTCGAGTCGGAGACCTACAAGAACGTCATCGCGGGCCGTCCCGAGCTGTTCGACAAGTGCCTGCCGTTCGCGATGGTTTTCGGCCTCGAAAAGAAGTTGGCGCGGGCCTTCGAGGGGATCTACACGACGCCGCCCACCTGGTACGTCGGATCGCGCGTGGGGGATTTCAACGTGACGCGACTCTCGATCCATGTAGCGGACCTCATGCGCAACGCGGGCAGCGCCATGACATCGGCCCCGCGCAGCTCGTGGTCGTCGTCCGGCGGTTCGGGACCAAGCACCTCCTGGGGGTCCGGATTCGGGGGAGGCGGTGGTGGTGGGGGCGGTGGCTTCTCGGGAGGCGGTGGAGGTGGTGGTGGCGGCGGGGCGTTTTAGAACCAGGCTCCGCGCCCTTTGGCTGCAACGCTGCCCCGTCTGTTTCCAGGGAGCCATGTTCCGCGGCGGCTTCGCGATGCATCCGGTGTGCCCCGTGTGCGGGCACCGGTTCGAGCGCGAGCCGGGGTTCTTTCAAGGCGCGATGTACGTGAGCTATGGCATCGGCATCGTGTACCTGGGGATCCTGGCGCTCACCGCAAATGCGCTCGTCGTGCCGCGCTTCGGACTGGTGCCGGCCGTGGCGATCGTCGCGGCCATCCACCTCGCCTGCATTCCCGCGGTGTTCCGTTACTCCCGCGTCATCTGGGCACACGTCAACGCGCGCACGATTCGCCCTTGACGGCGTTCACCGCGGCGGCGGCGCCGGCACCAGCTCACGCACGAGCTGCGCGAGCCGATCCGCCAACCCCTCGAGCTCCTTCGCGCGGCGCTTCGTGCTCTTGCGATAGACCGTACGCGCCGTCGCGTACGTTATCCCGAGCCACACCGGCACCATCAGGGCGATCGCCGGCCCGGCGATGTGCAACGCGCCCGCGAAGATGCCGATCATGGGACCCATCGCGCCGCCTCCCATGCCCCCTCCGATCCCGCCGTACACCGCCCCGATGAGTTGGCTCAAACCCTCTTGGATCGTGATACGGGTACGCCCGCCGCGGACCGACACGGCGATCTCGAGGTCGCGCCGAATCCCCGGAGACCGCCCGGCGACCCACGAGAACGAGCGCCCGAACTGACTGATCTGTCCGGGGTTCTTGAGCACTCGCCGGATTTCATCGACGAGAACCTGCCACTCGGTGTCGGGCAACTCGCCCTCGACCACCCGTTCGTACGAGAACGCCGTGGGACCGTCGATCCAGGGATTGCGAGGCGGCTGCTCGACTCGGAACTCGAGCGCCTGCGCGGCGGCGCGCACGGTCTCCGGCGCGACGCCCACCTCTCCGGCCAGCGCCTCGACACCGCCCATCGTCATGGCGCCTCCGGCCGTCGGCGCGCTCGCCTCCAACTCCGTGGCCTTCTTCACGATTTCTTCGACCTCGCCGCCACTGTAGCGCCGCCGTGGAGCCGAGGCGCCATTCAGCTCGTCGATCAACATCGCCGGCGTCGGCGTGCGCTGGTCGTGCCGGATCGCGAGCCCGCGTACCAGCGCGCCCTCGAGCCGGGTCCCCAAATCGGTGAGTCGCGAGCGGTGCGGCGCGGTGGCCTCGAGGAACCTGCCGGTGCGCACCGCCTCTTCGGTGGGCCAGCGGCCGGGAATCTCGCCCACGAGCATCTCGTAGACGACGACTGCCAGGCTGTACACGTCGGTGCGCGCGTCGAGATCGGTGAGACCCGCGGCCTGCTCCGGACTCATGTACCCGGGCGTGCCGAGGGGAAAGCCGGTGCGCGTGAGGTTCGCGCCCCCGGCGGTGCTGATCGCCTTGGCGATCCCGAAATCGGAGACGATCGGGTGCCCCTGTGAGAAGAGCACGTTCTCCGGTTTGATGTCGCGGTGAAACACCCCCATACGATGGGCGTACGACAGCGCGTCCGCCACCGGCGCGGCAATGGTGAGCGCGTCGTCCACGCGGAGAGGCTTTCCCGGCAAGCGCTGGCGCAGCGAGCCGCCCTCGAGGTACGGCATTACATAATAGAGGAAGCCACCCGCTTCACCGGAGTCGTGCAGCGGCAGGATGTGGGGATGAGTGAGCCCGGCCGCGATCTGGATTTCCTTGAGGAATCGCTCGACGCCGAGGAATGCGGCGAGGCCGGGGAGGAGCACCTTGAGGGCGACCTCGCGGCGATGCTTGCCGTCGTACGCGAGGTACACGGTCGCCATCCCGCCACGGCCCAGCACGCGGCGCAGCGCGTAACGCTCGCCCAACGCGGCTTGGAGGTCGGCGGGGATCTCGGGAGTCACGGAAACAGAATATAGAGGCTGAGGGGGGTTGATGTTCTCTTCGTCCCGACGATCTTGCTGCATGGCCAAGGCCACCCGCCCGTGAGCGTCTGGGGCGATCGCGTCGCGCGGCCACTGCGCGCACTGCACCTCGACACCATCAGGAACAAGATCCTGGCGCTGGTGGTGTTGGCCACGCTCATCCCGACGCTCGCGACGACGATCAACTCCTACGGTCGCAATCGACGGGCCCTCAGTGAGACGGTCGATCAGGAGTTGCGCGGTACGAGCTCCGAGGCCGCACGTGCGCTCGATCAGTGGCTCGACGAGCGGCTCGACGAGCTGCACGTCTCGGCGAGCTCCTACGTGCTGTCTGACAACGTGGGAAGGACACAGGGGAGCGGCGCCGACCGCGCCCTGGGACGCCTGCGTGATCATCTCACCGCGTCGCGCGAGCGCTTCCCGGCTTTTGAAACGCTGCTGATCATCGATGCCACGGGGCGCGGCGTGGCGAGTAGCGGGGGCCGCACCGGTGCGATGTCGCTGCCGCTCGAGCGTCTCAACGCGCTCCGCACGGGCGACGCGCACATCGGCGAGCCGTACTGGGACGTCGGGCTCGCGCGAGCCGCCATCGTGCTCGCCGTTCCCATCCGTCAGGCGGATGGGCGCTTCCTCGGCGCCCTGAGCGCGAAGATCAGCCTCCGCTCCGTGGCCGACACGCTGGCCCGTCTGGCTCCCGCGGGCGCGGGCGAGATCACCGTGATGACGGATCGCGGCCGTCTGATTCTGACCTCCCGCACGAGCACCGCCGAGCTGATGCGCACGAACGTGCCCGAGACCACGACCCAGCTGCTCGCCAAGGAGGGGACGACGGGGACCTACGAGCGCGCCGGCGGGCCGGAAGTCGTCGCGATTGCGCGCCGCGTGCCGCAGTTGCGCTGGGCGGCGATCGTCGAGGTGCCCCGCGACGAAGCATTCGCCGATCTGGCGCGGCTCCGCAACGGCACGATCCTGATGCTGTTCGTACTGGTCGTGGCGGTCGGGCTCATCGCCTACGGGTTGGGGATGCTGATCGCCCGTCCCCTGGAGCGGCTCAGCGCCGCCGCGGCCAAGGTGACGTCGGGGGATCTCTCCGCCGAGCTGCCCGCCGGCGGCAGCGGCGAGGTCGGGTACCTGACACGGGCATTCGCCCAGCTCGTGTCGCGACTACGCGAGCGGGAGGGCCAGACTGAGCTCGAGCGGCTCTCCGTCACCGACGCGCTCACCGGCCTGTACAACCGACGGCACCTGATGGGAACCCTCGCGAACGAGGTCCAGCGTTCGCGGCGCCTGCGGCGCACGTTCTCCGTGCTGATGGCGGACGTCGATCACTTCAAGCGGTACAACGATACGAACGGTCACCTCGGGGGAGATGCGGCGCTCGTGAAGGTCGCCGAGATCCTGCGGAAGGCGACGCGCGGCGTGGACTCCGTGGCCCGCTACGGTGGCGAGGAGTTCCTCATCATGTTGCTCGAGGCCCCGCTGGCGACGGCGGCGATCGTCGCGGAGCGCATCCGGGCGCGCGTGGCCAGCGAACCGTTCGAAGGCGGCAAGGTGACGGTCAGTATCGGCATCGCCGAGTACCCGTCGCATGGGGACACGCCCGAGGAGTTGATCGCGAGCGCCGACGCCGCGATGTACCGGTCAAAGAGCCAGGGTCGAGATCAGGTCGTCGTGGCATCCGGCGGCCTGCCGCAGGAGCCCGCGGCAGAACGGAAGCCGAGGCGGCGCAAGGGAGAGACCTAGCTGTCGACGCTCAGCCTGGCCAAGGATCTCGTCGCCATCGCGCGCCAGTGCTACGCCCGCGGCTGGGCATTAGGCACGAGCGGCAACTTCAGCGCGGTGCTGAGCCGCGATCCGCTGCGACTCGCGATCACCGCCAGCGGCGTCGATAAGGGCCTGATGACGGAGACCGAGGTCGTCGAGATCGACGAGCGCGGCGCCGTCGTTTCCGGATCGGGTAAACCCTCGGCGGAGGCGAGCCTGCACCTGGCGGTGGTGCGCGCGCGCGGCGCCGGCGCGGTGTTGCATACGCATTCGATTTGGAGCACGATTCTTTCAGACGCGGCCAGCGCAGGCGGTCTGGAGATTGAAGGGTACGAGATGTTGAAGGGACTCGACGGCGTGCGCACGCATGACCACCGCGAGTGCTTGCCGATCCTCGACAACACGCAGGACTGGGCTTCCGCCGTACCGCACGTCGAGTCTGTCCTGAAGGAACAGCCCAACGTCCACGGCTTCCTTATAAAGAAGCACGGGCTCTACACGTGGGGCCGCGATCTCACCGACGCCAAACGGCAGGTCGAGATCCTGGAATTCTTGTTCGAAGTGATGGGAAGAAAGCGAGGCATGGCATGGCAAGCGTGAAGATCCCCGACGAAAAACGCACCCTCACCGATCAGGGTGAGGTGACGCGTTATCTGGCGAAGCTCGGCATCGACTACGAGCGCTGGCCCGGCGCGCAACGCGTCCCGGCGAGTGCGTCAGCGGACGAGGTCCTCGCCGCGTACGCGCCCGAGATCGAGCAGCTTAAGGCGCGTGGCGGGTACGTCACGGCCGACGTGATCGACGTGACCGCGGCGACGCCGGGCCTCGACGCGATGCTGGCCAAGTTCAGCAGCGAGCATTGGCACGACGAGGACGAAGTGCGCTTCATCGTGCGCGGGCGCGGGCTGTTTCACGTGCACCCGAAAGACGGCGGGGCTGTCATCGCGATCGAAGTCGAAGCCGGCGACCTGATCCGCGTGCCCCGCGGCACGTGGCATTGGTTCGACCTCTGCGCCGAGCGCGACATCCGCGCGATCCGGCTCTTCCAGGACAAGTCGGGGTGGACGCCGCACTACACCAATAGCGGGGTGCATCAGGGTTATCAGCCGGTCTGCTTCGGGCCTACCTACGTGCCCTTGGCGCGCTGACGCCGCACGCCGAGTTGGCCGTCCAGGCGATTCTGCTCGACATCGAGGGCACCACCACGCCCATCGCGTTCGTCCACACGACGTTGTTCGGCTATGCCCGCGCGCGCGTGCAGGAGTTCCTCGAGCGGCACGAAGCCGACCCGGACGTGCAATCGGACATCGCCTTGCTGCGTGCGGAGCACGCCGCCGAGTCACCCCCGCCGAATCCCCCGATGGCTTCGGTCTCGGCGTACGTCCACTGGCTGATCGATCACGACCGCAAATCGACGGGACTCAAGTCGCTCCAGGGAAAGATCTGGCACGAGGGGTACGGCGCGGCGGAGCTCGTGGGTGAGCTGTATCCGGACGTGGCCCTGGCCCTCAAGCGCTGGCAGGAGCGAGGGACCGACATCGCGATCTTTTCGTCCGGCAGCGTGCAGGCACAGCGCGACCTGTTCGCTCATTCGACGACCGGCGACCTGACGCCTCTAATCCATGCGTATTTCGACACGACGACTGGGCCCAAGTCTGCCCCGCAGAGCTACTCGGGCATCGCCGCGGTGCTCGGGCACCCACCGGCCTCAGTACTGTTTGTCTCTGACGTGGCGGCCGAGTTGGATGCGGCGCAAGGCGCGGGGATGCAAACGAGGCTGTGCGTGCGTGGGCCCAATGCGCCCGCGGCGCACGGACACCTCGTCATTCACAGCTTCGACGATCTTTAGGCGCCCTATGGCGCGGGAACGGGCGGAGGCAACCGGTCGGCGAAGCGCCACGGTGGTGCGCCCGACGCCGTGAGCTGGAGTTTTTCGAGACGCGCGCGGATCATGGCGATGGGCATCGGGCCCCCCTGCAACACCGCGTCGTGGAATTCTCGTTCGGTCATCTTGCGCGTGTCGACGAGCTCCGCGTGCAGCGCGCGCAGCTGCAGCCCGCCGATCATGTAGGCCGCCTGATAGAGCGGGGAGTAGGCGCCGCCGAACGAGCGCCGCACCTCGCCCTCGGCGTTGGCGCGCTCGAACCCGACGGTGTCCACCAGGAATTGAATCGCCCGCTCCGGCGTCATCTTCCCAAGATGGAAATTGAGGGAAAAAATGATCCGGGCGCTGCGATGCATCCGCCAGAAGAGCGCGCCGATGCGGTCCTCCGGGGACGCCTGGAAACCGTGGTCCCAGAAAAACATCTCCCAGTAGAGGCCCTGCCCCTCGCTCCAGAAGGGCGTCTGAAAGAGCCGGCGATGCGAGTTGTAGCGCGCCGCCATGAAACCCTGCAGGTGATGCCCGGGATTCAACTCGTGGAAGACCGTCGCGTGTGAGAAGTGCGGGTTGTTCCCGCGCATACTCATCAGCTTCTCTTCGTCGGTCATCTCGGCGGTCGGGTACGACACCTGAATCGTTTCGCCGCCCAGGAAGAAGGGCGACACGCGCTGCCGCTCTGGCGACAACATCTCCATGCGCCAGTCTTCGCGCGCCAGCGGCGGGACCGTGACCCAGTCGTGCTGATCGAGAAACGCCTCGGCCTGGCGCGCGAGATCGCGCACGAGATCGGGTTGGCGGCCCGGCTCGACGTAGGAGTTCTTCACCTTCTCCATCGCCGCCTTCCAGTCCTCGCCGAACCCCATCGCTCGCGCTGCCTTCTTGATCTCCCCGAGGCTGAACGCGTACTCGCGCTCGGCAATCGCGATCAGCTCCTCGGGCGTGTACGGAATCATCTCGTAGTCCAGGTCTTCTTGCAGCCCCTCGATGCCGATCGGCTCCCCGACGATCGGTCCGGTGTTCTCGCTCGATCCAGGTTTCATCCCCACCACGCGTTCCCGGAGCGTGCGCGCATAGCGCGCGAGCGCCGAGTCGAGCATTTGACGCGGAGCCTTCACCCACCACGAGAACTGGGGATCGTAGCCGTCGTAGTACCGGAACCAGTTGCCGACCACGGCGCGCACGTCGTCGAGATCGCCGGCGGCGCGATTGGCGATCGTCCGCGTGACCTGCGGCGCCGTGCCGCGGGGCCGCGCGGAGCTGTCGCCGCGCGCCGGCGGCTCGAACAGGGTCCGCAGGCTGTCGACCTGTTTGGAAACCGCCGCCAGGATCCGCGCCACCCCCGCAGGGTCGATGGTCTCGAGGTTGCGCCGGGCGTCCTGCAGGGCCAGCAGCCGGTCGGCAAAGGGGAGCAGCGGCAACTCGCTCGCGCGCATCTTGTCGCGACGATCGAGCAGCGCGATCTGATGGCGCAGGTAGCGATCGAGGAGCAGGTAGTCGGCGCGCCCCTCCGGCGACAGCTTGCCGAAATCGATCTCCTGGAGACGCTGCTGCCAGCCGCGGTACAGCTCGCGCATGCGCCGCCGCTGGTCAGGCGAGTCGTCCGCGTCGTAGCGGCGGGTGAGGACGTTGCGATCGATGGAGAAGCGTTCGATCACCTCAGCCAGCTCGCTCCCCGACCGGGTGACGAGGGGGCCGAGGGCGGGGACGGCGGCGCGGGGATCGGCGGGACGCTGCGCCGCGGCAGTGGACGCCAGCAGACAGAGAGCGGCGCACAGGTACGATCGGAGCATGGCGTACGAGTGTACAGCGCGCCGTCACGACCGGCTAGTAAGCGCCGGCCTCTTGCGTCTGACGTCGCGCTGTACACTCGTACGCCATGACCGGAGGATCGCCACCATGACTCTGCTCCTGCTCTTGCTGTTGCAAGCGGCTCCCACTCCACAGGCACCTGCCACGGGCGCCACCGCCGCCTGGACCCTGAAGACCAAAGGGGCGATTCGCTGGCAGCAGGTTACGCCGGCGGGAGCGCTCCTCGTCTCGACCGACGCGTCGCTCGCGGCCGTCGACATGGATCGCGGTGTCGTCACGTGGGAAAAAGCGGAGCTGGCAGGCCTCCCGGTCGACAGTGTCCGCATGGTCGAGGGATCGCTCCTGATGGAAGCGGCCCGCCCCGGACTGTTGATCGTCTTCGACCCCGTAACGGGCGGCGTGGTGTTCGACTCCCGGAAGCTCTCGCTGACGCAGGTCGTGACGCGCCGCGTGCTGCCGCAGAGCGGCTCGCTGCTCGTACACGGTCGGCGCGCGCAGGGGCCCCCGGTGGTCGCCCTCTACGATCTCACCACGGGAGCGCAGCGCTGGGCCAGCGAATCCCTGTTTCAGGAAAGCGGCCCGAAGCGCGGTGGTCTCGGCGGCCTGATGCAGGGTCTCGTGCGCGCCGCGTCTGGCGCGACCGCCCTCGAAGTCCTGCAAGCGGGCCGCGACATGATCGTCGTGCACACCCTGATGGGGCTGCGCGGGCTCGACGCCCGCACCGGCGCGATTCGCTGGTCGGCGACGCTGCCCACGGCCCGCGCCGGCAACCCGGCGCGCCACGTCCAGCTGTTCCCTTCCCTGGGCCAACCCGAGCGGCTCTACGTCGGGTTCGACGACCGGCTCATGGCGTACAACATCGCCGACGGGAAACCGCTGTGGGCGAAGCCCGCGACGATCGACGGCTGGGTGCACGGCATCGTCGAGCATCCCGACGGGATCATCATCCTCCCCGAATCGCCGCCGCCCGATCAAGCGACGGGCAACGTGCGCGTCATCAACGGCGTGGTGCAGACGGGACTGAACGTGGCGCGGTACGCCGACGGTACGACGATCGCCGCAAAGCCCGTGCGCATGCGCGGCACCGTGACCGACGCGATGATCACCGGCGGGTCCGCGGTGCTCGCCGTCGACGCCGAGTCGCGCACGTTCGTCAACGTGCTCGACGTCGCCACCGTCACGCTGCGCCTGAAGAAGGACGTGAAGATCAAGGGGCAGCTGGCGTACGCCGAGCTGACGCCGGCGGGTCTCCTGTACATCTCGCGCCCGGACGCGGCCACGAACGCCGAGGTGAACGTCATCGACCTGACGAAGGGCGAGGCGAAGTTCAAGGATGCGATCGAGAGCGGCAGGCCGCTCAGCTCAAGCGACTACAACGCGGCCCGGTACTCGTTGCACCACGTGATCGAGGGCACGACGCTATACGTGTTCGCGAGTCACGATCACCGGCTCTACGCCGTCGACCGCACGGCCGGCACGTTCCGCGCGCTGGGCGGCGAGATCAAGCTGCAGGGCGGCGAGGACCCGACAGCCATGGAAATCCGCCCCGGCGGACTCGTGCTCATCTCGCCGCAGAACCTCGTCGTCGTGGCGCGCGATGGAGCCGTGAAGCAGCAGTCCCGGCA
>Ga0193697_1000101_pt1 | contig 33359 bp, 34 predicted proteins | sample L3m2metaG_FD_145073 | JGI IMG/M metagenome (GOLD analysis project Ga0193697, IMG submission 145073) | Soil microbial communities from a riparian zone of the East river system, Colorado, United States - L3m2 | ecosystem: Environmental > Terrestrial > Soil > Riparian zone | place: USA: East River...
CGCGCGGCTGAAGGCCGGCGAGACGGTGCTCGTTTGGGGAATCGGAGGTGGAGTGTCGCTCGCCGCGCTGCGGATCGCCAAGCTGCTCGGCGCACGCGTGATTGCGACGTCGTCAGACGATGGCAAGCTCGCCGAAGCGCGCCGGCTCGGCGCCGACGTCACCATCAATCACCGCACCCAGAAGGTGTCACAGGAGGTGCGCACGCTGACCCAGAAGCGCGGCGTGGAAGTGGTGGTGGAGAACGTGGGGGAGGCGACGTGGGAGGAGTCGCTGCGCTGTCTCAAGCGCGGCGGGCGCCTCGTCACCTGCGGCGCGACATCGGGGCCTGAGGTGCGCGTGGATCTGCGGCGCGTCTTCTGGCACCACTACACGATCATGGGATCGACGATGGGGAATGCGCGCGAATACGCCGAGGTCGTGCGCCGGCTCGGCGCCGGGGAGCTGCGTCCCATCGTCGATCGGGTGTATCCGCTCACGCAAGCGCCACAGGCGTATGAGCGGCTCGCGAAGGGGGAACAGTTGGGGAAGGTGGTGGTGGAGATCACACCCTAAAGGGAGCGCAGGCTTTAGCCTGGGATCAACATCGACGCGGCCATCATCACTCAGTCAAAAACCGGTCCTGTAACTCCATTTCCCACCCCTATTTAGCGACCGTTTTTGCGTTGCTTTTCCCCACCTAAGTAATTAGCTTTTCTTGACTTAGACAGCTTTGCCCGGTCGGGTTTTTCTGACCCGACACTCAATACCCGACACCCGATAGCCGATCCTAAATGACTGGTCCGAACGTCCGCGAGCGCATTCTCCCCCGCCTCATCGAAGACGAGCTGAAGGAGTCGTTCCTCGACTATTCGATGAGCGTCATCGTGCAGCGCGCGCTGCCCGATGTGCGCGACGGCTTGAAGCCCGTACACCGCCGGATTCTGTACGCGATGAACGAGCTGGGGCTCGTTCCCGGCCGCCCCTACAAGAAGAGCGCGACCGTCGTCGGCGACGTGCTCGGCAAGTACCACCCGCACGGCGACGTGGCGTTGTACGACTCGCTGGTGCGCATGGTGCAGGACTTCTCCCTGCGCTACCCACTGGTCGACGGGCAGGGGAATTTCGGCTCCGTCGACGGCGACTCGGCGGCGGCTTACCGCTACACCGAAGCTCGCCTCACCCGCATCGCGATGGCGATGCTGGAGGACATCGACAAGAACACGGTCGTCTTCGTCCCCAACTTCGACGACCGCCTGCAGGAACCCACTGTCCTCCCCGCCCGTCTCCCGAACCTGATCGTCAACGGCTCGGCGGGCATCGCGGTCGGCATGGCGACCAACATCCCGCCGCACAATCTCGGCGAAGTCGTTCAGGCGATCACCCATCTGGTGGACAATCCCGATTGTCAGGTCAAGGACCTGCGGAAGTTCATCAAGGGGCCCGATTTCCCGACGGGCGGCATCATCTACGGTCGCGACGGCATCAAGGACTGCTACGACAACGGTCGCGGCCGCATGATCCTCCGGGCGCGGGCCGTCGCCGAAGAGACGAAGTCCACCGGCAAGCAGCAGATCGTCGTCAGCGAGTTCCCCTACCAGGTGAGTCCCGAGCGCGTCCACGAGCAGATCCGCGACCTCGTGCTCGCGAAGAAGCTCGAGGGCATCTCCGACGTCCGCAACGAATCCGACCGCGAGGGGATCCGGCTCGTCATCGAGCTGAAGCGCGACGTCATCCCGATGGTCGTGCTCAATCAGCTGTACGCCCATACGCAGATGCAGACGACGTTCGGCGCCATCATGCTCGCCCTGGTGGACGGCGTGCCGAAGGAATTGAACCTGAAGGAGCTGCTGTTCCATTTCGTCGAGCACCGCCACGTCGTGATCGTGCGGCGCACCGAGTTCGAGCTGAAGCGGGCGCAGGACCGGGAGCACATTCTCGAAGGGTTGAAGATCGCCGTCGACAACATCGACGAGGTGATCCGCATCATCAAGAAGTCGAAGGACACGCCGTCGGCCGATGCGGCCCTGCGCAAGCGGTTCAAGCTGTCGGAGAAGCAGTCGGCCGAAATCCTCAACATGCGGCTCGCCCGGCTCACCGCCCTCGAGATCACCAAGCTCGACGAGGAGCTGAAGGACGTGCGGCGCTTCATCAAGGACTGCAAGGAAATCCTCGGCTCGAAGCCGCGTCGCATGAAGATCCTCAAAGAGGAGCTGACCGAGCTGGCGCACGGGTTCGCCGACGAACGGCGCACGGAGATCGTGGCCGACCAGGGCGACTTCTCGATCGAAGATCTGATCGCCGAAGAGGACATGGTGATCACCGTCTCGCACGCGGGCTACATCAAGCGGCTGCCCGTCACCGCCTATCGGCGCCAGCGCCGCGGCGGGAAGGGCGTGATCGGGGCGCACGCCAAGGAAGACGACTGGGTCGAGCACCTCTTCATCGCGTCGACGCACGACTATCTGATGTTCTTCACCGAGCAGGGCCAGTGTTACTGGCTCAAGGTGCACGAGATCCCGCAGGCGGCGCGCGCCGCGCGCGGCAAGCCGATCATCAACTGCGTCGCGATGAAGCCCGACGAGCGGCTCGCCGCGCTGGTGCCGGTGCGCGAGTTCTCCGAGAATCAGTACCTCGTGTTCGCGACCAAGGACGGCGTCGTGAAGAAGACGGTGCTCTCGGAATTCGGCAATCCGCGCTCCAACGGCATTCGCGCTATCAACATCGAGAAGGGCGACGAGCTGATCGACGTGCAGGTGACCGACGGCAAGAACGACATCGTCCTCGCCACGAACCACGGCATGAGCATCCGCTTCCACGAGAAGGACGTGCGCGACATGGGGCGCACGGCGACCGGCGTGAAGGGCATCGAGCTCGACAAGAAGGACCACGTGATCGACATGGTGGTGGTGCGTCGCAAGTCCACGCTGCTCGTGGTAACCGAAAAGGGGATGGGCAAGCGCTCGGAGCTCGATGAGTACCGCATCCAGCACCGCGGCGGCCGCGGCATCATCACGTTGAAGCGCGGCACCAAGACGGGCGACATCGTCGCCCTCAAGGAAGTGCTTCCCGATGACGAGCTGATGATGATCACCAAGAAGGGGATCATGATCCGCGTGCCCGTCGAGGGCATCCGCATCAGCGGCCGCAACACGCAGGGCGTGAAGGTGATGAACCTCATCGCCGGCGACCTGGTCGTCGACGTGGCGCGCGTGGTGAAAGAAGAGGGCGACGAGGGCGACGAGGGGGACGACGAGAACGGCGCCGAGCCGAAGGCGAAGGCCAAACCCAAGCCGAAGGCGAAGAAGAAGTAGCGTGGTCAGCCCCGCGGACATCCAGGAGGCCGCCGCCGGCCTGCGTGGCATCGCGACCCGCACGTCACTGCGTTACGTCGAAGCCCTCGGCGCGCACCTGAAGCTCGAAAACGAGCAGCCGATGGGCGCCTTCAAGATCCGCGGCGCCTACAACGCGATTCGAAAACTCCCGGACGCCGCGCGGAAGCGCGGGGTCATCACCTTCTCGTCCGGGAACCACGGCCAGGCTGTGGCCTACGCCGCCAAGCAATTCGGCGTGCGCGCCGTGATCGTCATGCCCGAAACGGCTCCCGCCGTGAAGGTCGAGGGCGTGAAGCACTGGGGCGGCGAAGTGGTGATGGCCGGACGCACCTCTGAGGACCGCCGCACCAAGGCCGAGGAGATCGCCGCGCGGGACGGGCTCGCCATCGTGCCCCCCTTCGACCACCCCGACATCATCGCCGGTCAGGCGACGGTGGCCCTCGAGATCGTGGAGCAGCTCCCGGAAGTCGAGACCGTGCTCGTCCCCGTGGGCGGCGGCGGGTTGATCTCCGGCGTCGTGACGGGCCTCGCGGCCGCCAAGAGCCGGGCGAAGGTGTGGGGCGTGGAACCCGCGGGCGCGCCGAAGCTCAAGCGCTCGCTCGAGGCGGGCAAGCTCGTGCGCCTCGAGACGACCGCCAGCATCGCCGACGGCCTGATCACGCTCAACGTGGGCGGGATCCCCTTCGCGGAGCTCGAGCACCATCGGGAGCGCCTGCGCGGCGTTGTGCTGGTGGAGGATGACAGCATCCGGGATGCTATGCACTTTCTCTGGCGCACCTGCCAGCTTGCGGTCGAGCCATCGGGTGCCGCGACGACCGCAGCGTTGATGTCCGGGGCGGTCCGGCCGTCGGGAGTCACCGTGTTGGTGGTGAGCGGCGGCAACATCGACCGCGCGTTGCTCGAGGACTGACGGGGCCATGGCCAACACCGCCGGCGCGCGCATTCTGGTCGCAGACGACGACGAATCGCTCGTCAAGACGCTGACGTGGATCCTCAAGGAGCACGGCTACGAGGTTTCCGTCTGCCCCGGTGGCGACGGCCTCTTGAGCAAGCTCGAAGAGATGAAGCCGGCGCTCCTCTTGCTCGACATCATGATGCCCAAGGTGGACGGGCTGCAGCTGCTGGAGCGCCTCAAGCAGGACGAGCGCTACAAAGACCTCCCGGTCCTGATGGTCTCCTCGATGCCCCCCGAGGACGCGACCGTCAAAGCCCTCGGTCTCGGCGCCGCCGACTTCATCGCCAAGCCGTTCCGGGTCCGCGAGCTTCTCGCCCGCGTCGAAGCCCACATCCGTGTCGGCCAGGCGCTGGCGCAGGCGCGCGAGGAAGCGCGCAGCCGCGCCGCGATGGTGGACATCCTCCACGAGGTCACCGACTCCCTCAAGCCGGACGAGATCTACCACATCCTGGCGCGCCGGGTCGCGCGCGTCCTCAATATCTCGAAGTGCTCGATGGTGCTGGCCAAGTCCGGTGACCAAACGGGCGTCGTCGTGGCCGCCTACGAGAATCCGATGTTGCGCAATCTCCAGATCGAGCTGGCGCGCTATCCGGAGATCCGCCAGGCGCTGACGACGGGCCGCCTCGTCCTGGTCGAAGACGTTTCCACCGACCCCCTCTACAAGGAAGAGCGGCTGCGGTGGGAGAAAGAGGGCATCAAGGTGCCGACCCGCTCCGCCGTCGCGCTGCCCTTCTGGATGAAGGACCAGCAGATGGGCGTCTTCTTCCTGCGGACGACCGGCGACGACCCGCCGCTCACGCGCGCCGACGCCCAGTTCGGCGAGACGGTGATCAAGACGGCCGTCTCGGCGATCGAAAAGGCGTACGACTTCGAAACCGCCGTGTCGGACAAGCAGCGCCTCGAGAAGCTGGCGTTGACCGACGCGCTCACGGGGTGTCTCAACCGGCGCGCGCTGGCCGAAGCGTTGACGCAGGAGCTGGACCGGGCCCGCCGGTACAATCTGGCGCTCACGATTCTGCTCGCCGACATCGACCGCTTCAAACAAATCAACGACACGCGCGGTCACATTGCGGGTGATTCGGTGCTCCGCCAAGTTGGAGAGCTCTTGCGCCGGGAGGCACGCTCGGTGGACATCGTGGCCCGGTACGGCGGAGAAGAATTCGTCATCGTGATGCCGGAAACGGCGCTGCACGGCGCGGCGATTTTCGCCGAGCGCCTCAGGCGGCGGGTGATGGCGCGCGACTTCGGCGATCCCGGTGAAGACCCGCTGCACATGACCGTCAGCATCGGCCTCGCGTCGTTCCCCGACGACCGCGTCCAAAGCGCGGACAGCTTCGTTTCACTCGCCGACCAGGCCCTCTATCGCGCTAAGAACGAAGGGCGCAACTTGGTCCGGCAATGAGTGAACGGCGTTGTCCCAAGTGCGGGTCGGTCTACACCGACACGGCCCGCTTTTGTCCCAAGGACGGCTCGATGCTCGTCGAGATCCAGTCGAAGCCGGCTCCTTCGGGGAGCGGCACCGCCGTGCGCCAGCCGCCCGTCTCGGGCAAGGGGCAGGGGCTCGACCGCGCGTCCACCCTCTCGAACCAGATCCTCGACGCCCGTTACCAGGTGATGAAAAAGCTTGGTGAGGGCGGCATGTCGTACGTGTACCTCGCCAAGGAGATCTCCTCGGGCGAGACCGTCGCCATCAAGGTGCTCTCGCCGCGTCTCGCGTCCGACAAGAGCTCGGTCGAGCGGCTGCGCCGCGAGGCGGGGCTCGCGATGCGGCTCGAGCATCCCAACGTCTGCCGCATCCTGCGCCTGGGCGAGTCGGAGGACGGGCTCATCTACCTGGTGATGCCGTTCCTCAAGGGAGAATTGCTCTCCGACCGCGAGGTGCGCGGCGGGCCGATGGACCTCGCTGTGGGCATCACGCTGCTGCAGGAGATGTGCGCCGGCCTCCACCACGCGCACGAGCTGCAGATCATTCACCGCGACCTGAAGCCCGAGAACGTGATGCTCGTGCCCGACGACAGCACCGGCGTCGACCACGCGGTCGTCATGGACTTCGGGCTCGCCAAAGAGCGCCGCGCCGACCCGGCCATCGCGAAGCTCACCGCCACGGGCATCATCCTCGGCACGCCCGAGTTCATGAGTCCCGAGCAGATCCGCGGCAAGCCGCTCGACGCGCGCAGCGACATCTACGCGCTCGGCATCGTCGCGTTCGAGATGTTCACCGGGAAGCTGCCCTTCAGCGGCCGCAACGCGCAGGAGATGATGATCGCGCGGCTGCGCGGCCAACCGACGCCGATCCGGCAGCTGCGGGCCGACACGCCTCCGGCCGTCGAAAAGGCGCTCACGAAAGCCCTCCAGACGAACCCCGACGACCGCTACACGACGGCGATCGAATTCGCCGAGGCGTTGACCGCCGAGGAGTCGTCGGGCGGCCTGTTCGGGAGGCTCAAGGAGAAGTTCACCTGATGGTGCCGTGAAGCGTTTCCCCGCATTCGATCCCCCAGAGTACGTCGAGTGGAAGGCCGACCCTGAGCTGGTACGGGCCTACCGCTCGGGCTTGGAGCAGCAACCCGAGCGCGCCGCGTTCGTCTCCCGCTTGAGCCTCGACGCCAAGCTCGGTCTTTACGCCGGCCTCGTCCGCGCCCGGCTGCACGACATTCAGCTGAAGCGCTGGGTCCGCACGGGCGTGATCTCCAAGGCCTGGCTCGGCACCGGCGAGGAAGCCACGACCGTCGGCCCCGTGCATGCCCTCGATCGGGAGCACGACGTCGTCGCGCCCATGATCCGGAATGCCGCGGCGTGCTGCGAGATGGGGATGTCGCTCGCGGCGATGCTGCGCGCGTACCTCGCGACCGACGACTCGCCCTCCCGCGGCCGGGACCTGCACGTCGGGTCGCTGCCGGACGGTGTGCTCCAGCCGATCTCGCACGTGGGCGACATGGTGCCGGTGATCGCGGGCGTCGCGTTGACGTTCAAGATGAAAGAGGAACGGCGCGTCGCCCTCACCTGGGTGGGCGATGGGTCGACCAACACGGCGGCGGCCCACGAAGGGACGAACTTCGCCGCGGTGCAGCATCTCCCCGCCATCTTCATCATCCAGAACAACCAGGTGGCCCTCGGCACGCGGCTCGACCAGCATCATCTCCCCGGGGAGTACAGGGACTGGGCGGCGAGTTACGGCGTGTGGGGCGCGCAGTTCGACGGGAACAACGTGCTCGACGCGTACGCCGCGACGCGGCTCGCCGCCGAGCGCTGCCGCACGGGGCAGGGCCCCGCAGTGCTCGTCGCCGAGACGTTCCGCATGGGCGGCCACGCCACGCACGACGAGCGCGAGGCGCGGGAGACCTTCCCGGCGGAGCTATTCGCCCGTTGGGGAAAGCGCGACCCGATCGGTCTCTACGAGGAGTATCTAAAGGAGGACGGCGTGAAGGCGAAGCGGCTCGAGGAGGTGGAGGCCCAGGTCGCGGCGGAGGTGGAGCGGGCCGCCGAGGAGGCGATCGCGAGCCGGGAGAAAATGCCGAAGGGCGAGACGGCGCTGCAGGGAGTGTATGCCACCCCAGGAACCATGGACTCTTAGCGAGGTATCTCCGATGTCCCTAACCCATCATCCTATGCACCAACGCGCCATCCTTGCGGCACTCGTGGCTCTCGCCTGCGGAGGGCAGCCCGTCGCAGGCCAGGAGCAGCCCCTCACCGTTCCCGCTGGCTTCAAGGTCACCGTCTTCGCCCAGAATCTGAACGGCGTTCGCTACCTGACGCTGGGGCCCGGCGGCGCCGTCTACGCGTCACGCCCTTCGGCGGGCGAGATCGTACGTCTCGTGGACGCGAACCACGACGGCGTCGCCGACACGAGTGTCACCGTCGCGTCGGGGCTCAATCGCCCGTTCGGGATCGCCTTCCGCGGCGACACGATGTTCGTCGCCGAGAACAACGAAGTCGTGCACTTCAACCCGGGATCGCAGACGAAAGTCGTCGACGTGCCCAATATCCCGGGCGGCACCGGTCACTGGACCCGTACCGTCGTGTTCGGGACCGACGGCAAGATGTACGTGAGCGTCGGATCCTCGTGCAACATCTGCGACGAGTCCGACTCGATGCGCGCCGCGGTGGTCCAGTTCAATCGCGATGGGTCCGGGGGCCGAGTCTTCGCGCGCGGGTTGCGCAACTCCGTCGGCTTGGCGGTCCATCCCACGACAGGCGAGGTCTGGGCGACGAACAACGACCGCGACAACCTCGGCGACGACATCCCGCCGGAGCGGATCAACATCATCAAGGACGGCAAATACTACGGCTGGCCGCAGTGTTATCTCCCGGGCCAACGGAACCCCGAGTACTCGAGCGCCGACTGCGCGAACGTCGAGCCTCCGGCCATCACGTTCCAGGCGCACTCCGCGCCCCTGGGCATGACGTTTTACACGGGCAGCGCGTTCCCCGCCGACTATCGCGGCGACGCGTTCGTCGCCTTCCACGGCTCCTGGAACCGCTCCGTGCCGACCGGTGACAAGGTCGTGCGCGTGCAAGTACAAAACGGCAAGCCGGTGTCCATCGACGATTTCATCACAGGATGGCAGCGGCCCGACGGCTCGCGTTGGGGCCGTCCGGTGAGCATCGTTATGACGACGGACGGTGCGCTGCTGGTGAGCGACGACATGGGCGGCAAGATCTGGAGGGTGGCGTATGGGCGGTAGAGCGAAGGGCGGCGTAGGTCGGCGGAAGACGGCGAAGGTGATGGCGGTGGCTCTTGCGGCGTTGGTCGCGGTGGGGGCGGTACGTTCCCCGTCTTTCGCCGTCCTCCGCCGTCTTTCGCCCCCCGACATCCACGCCGAGTACGTCAAGTACGTGAGCGGCAAGGACACGATCACCGCGTACATCGCCTATCCGGAGCGCCCGACGGCGGCACCCGGGGTGATCGTCATCCACGAGATCTTCGGCCTGTCCGACTTCGTGCGCCTAACGACGGAGCAGCTCGCCAAGGACGGCTTCGTGGCGATCGCGCCCGACCTCCTGTCGCGCGGCGGCGGTACGCCGGCAGCCGGAGACTCCGCCCGGCAACGCATCGTGGCCCTGCCTCCCGACCAGGTGACGGCCGACCTCGACGCGACCCAGCGATATCTCACGACGATCAAGGCCGTCCGTGGTGACGCGATCGGCGTCATCGGATTCTGCTGGGGCGGCGGCCAGAGCTTCCGCTACGCAACGAACAACTCCGCGCTCAAGGCGTTCGTCGTTTGCTACGGGCCGAGCCCGAATCCGCTCGCAGACATCGGCCGCATCCGCGCCAAGGGCCTGGGCGTGTACGCCGAGAACGACGCTCGCATCAACGCGGGACTTACGGAGATGGCCGCGGCGGTGAAGCAAGCGGGGAAAGATTATCAGTACGGATCTATCCCGGCCGTGGGACACGGCTTCTTGCGGGCGCGTGACAAGCCCGAGGTGGCCGACAGCGCGTGGCATACGGTGATCGCGTTCTTCCGGGCGCAGCTGGAGAAGAAATGACGGCGCGGCGGTACGCGGTCGTGTTACTGGGAGCGGCGGTCCTGGGGGTGGGGGCCGCCTGCCTCCCGTCGACCGAGCTGACGGGCTTTGTCTTCCAGTACGGAATCGCGGCCTTTGACTGCGACACGACGTGCGCCGCGCCGGGCGCGGACACGATCAACACGATCAGTACCGCCGCCCGGGGTGACACCGTCTGGCTGCGCCATCAGATCGTCCTGGTGCAGTCGGTGAACGACAGCTCGGACGGCACGGTGCGTCCCGCATGCGCGGACAACGTGGCGATCCGAGCAGGAGTGAACACCGTGAAGACCCTGCCCGCACCGGCCGGGTGCGCCCTGGATTCCACCGAGGTACGGAGGTTTGCGCTCGGCGGCATCCTCACGCGCTACACGCGATGGGTCGTGGACTCGGAGTTGACGCCGGCATCCTACGTGGTGACTGGCCGGATCCTGGTGCATCCCCTGATCGAGCCGTCGCTGTCCTTTACCGTCACGCCGTAGACTTCAGCGGCGCGGCGCCGTCTTCAAGTACTCCCGCGCGCGGTCGAGCGCCACATCCCGTCCCGCCAGCACATCGTCCACCCGGACCGTTACGGGGACCTCGGGCGCGACGCCCGTCCGCGCGAACTCGGTGCCATCCGGGAAAGCGTCGCGCGTCACCGTCACGCGGAGCTGCCAGCCGCGGCGCAGCGGCAGGAGCAGCGTCTGGCCCGTGCTTCCCGCCGACGTCTCGCCGATGATCGGGCCGCGAGACCCGTTCCGGAAAGCGACCAGCAAGTCCTCGGCGGCGCCCGCGGTGCGGGGCGACGAGAGGATCGCGACGGGCCCCGCAAAGCGCGTCCGGCCCTCCCCTTGGCGCGGCCGGATCGTATCCGGAGGGGCCGCGAGCCAGGCACCGGTCGAGTCGGGCGCGTCGGCGCCGCGATACGCGGGACGGTATTGCGGCGTGCGCCAGCGCGACGTGAGGACGGGCCGTTCGATGAGCCGGGCGAGGATCGCGTACCCATTCTCCCTTCCAATGCCCGACGCCTCACGCAGGTCGAGCACGATGCCGCTGGCGCGCGGCGCATCGCCGAGTGCGCGATCGAACGCCTGCACGACGCCCGCGTCGGCGAGCGACGAGACGCGCACCCAAATCGCGCCGCCCGGCAGCGTGTCGACGTCCAGGGCGGGAAGCTCGAGCGGCCAGCGGGCGGTGAGCGAGACGCTCCGCGTCACGCTGGCGCCGCGTTGCTCGCCCCCCGGAAGCCGCAGCAGCAGATGCAACGCCGTGCCTTTCTCACCTTCGAGCATGCGCGCGACCGCGCGTTCCCAGCGGCTCGCGTCCGTCGCGCCCGCGATCTCGGGGAGTATCGAATCGTGGATCCATTGCTCCGCGGGCACGCCCTGGATCGCGAGGATCTCGGCGAGCCGCTGGGGACGCGCGATGCGCATCTCATCGTTCGGGGCGTAGTCGATAATGAAGGGCCGCCGCTCGATGCTGCGCAGCGCCAGGGGCGGGCGCGCCACGCGGGCGGCGAGCGCGGGCGGCGGCTCGAGGTCCGCCTGCGGATCGGCAAGCAGGGCCACGAAGCGGCGCATGCGGCGGAAATACTGCACGTCGGAGACGGTGCGTCCCGTCGTCTCGGTGACGAGGGCCGCGAACGCCGAGTCCCAATCGGCGCGCACAGCATCCCAGTAGGCATAGTTGTAGCGAGATTCAGCCCAGACGCCGGCGGCGACGAGCTGGCGATCGACGGGCGTCAGCTGCTGCGCGCAGACGACCGCCGGGAACCACGCAACCAAGAGGAGCGTACGGGATAGCATGGTGGCCGTAATCTACCTTTTGCTCTTCATCGCGCCGCAGGCGTTGATCTACCTATATCTGCGCGAGCGCCTTCCGGACCCCACCCGCCCGCGCCAGGCGCGCTACGTGCGCTGGGGGCTCGCGGCGGTGTTCGCGCTCTTCAACTTCCCCTGGGTCATCGTCGCGACTCGTATGCTCTCAGGGAGCTTGTGGGGCATCGGGCGCCTCCCGTACATCGGTCCCTGGATTGCCTGGCAGATGATGTACTGGGTGTTTTGCGGGCTGGTGTGCGTGTACTTGCTTGCCAAGGGAGTGTTTTGGCTATGGACGAAACTGCGTGGGAAGTGGGGCGTGGGGTCGTGGGCCCCACATCCCCACGTCCCACGTCCCCACGCCCTTAGTCGTAGACAATTCCTCGCCCGCGCCACATACGTCTACGCCGCCGCTGGTCTTGGGCTTTCCGGGTATGGTATCTGGAGTGCCGAGCGCCTCCCGGTCGTCACGCGTCGCACGCTGTTCTTCCCGGACCTGCCACCTGGTCTCGACGGTATCCGCATCGCGCACCTCTCCGACGTGCACGCCGGAATTCATATGGAGCGCGAGAAGATGGAAGCGATCGTCGCGCAGACGAACGCGCTCCGCCCCGACCTGATCTGCCAGACGGGCGACATGATCGACATCGCCGCGACGTACATCCCCGATTACGTCCGCGCCTTCCGCGAGCTGCGCGCGCCGCTGGGCGTCGTGACGGTGCTCGGGAATCACGACCGGTACACGGGTGAGGAGGCGGTGATTCGCGGCGTCCGCGAAGCGGGGCAGGCCTTCGTGCAGAACGGCTCGCACGTCGTCGAGCGCAACGGCACGCCCCTGGCGTTGGTGGGCATCGACGACCCGCGCAACTGGCGCGCCGACGATCCGCAGGATGCCGAAGTCGGCATCGCGCTGCGGCGCTCGCCTCCCGACGTCTTCAAGATTCTGCTGGCACACCGCCCGGGCGCCTTCGACGGCGCGGCGCCGCGCGGCGTGCCGCTGACGCTCGCCGGTCACATCCACGGCGGGCAGATCTACCTGCCGGTGATCGGATGGTCGGCGGGGCGGCTGATCACGAAATACGTGATGGGGCACTTTCGGCAGGGCTCGAGCCAGCTGTACGTGAGTCGCGGCATCGGTGTCGTAGGCGTGCCGATTCGCGTATTCGTGCCCCCGGAGATTGCACTGCTAGAACTACGGCGGTCAAAAGACAATGCGGCGGTCGGGGCGGTCGTAGCGCCTACGCGCTGATAGCCCCCCACGCCCCTTCGATCACCAATCCGACCCCTGCATCGCCGCTCTTCCACTCTTTGACCACAATCTTGTCCAGCGCGTAGCCGATCGCGGCCAGCCACACCCCTGCCCAGACATCGACCGCGCCGGCCCGGACCGAGCCCTCGGCCTTGCCCTGCGCGATCACCCGCTCGATCCCCATCCGGAACTCCCGCGCCGTCCGGCGGCTCTCGTCGTCCAGGATCGCGTCGTGTCGCTCGAGCAGGCCGACCTTGACCACGGCGGGATCGCGGACGGCTCCCTCGACCAACCCCAGGGCGACGGCCGTGAGCCGAGCGCGTGGGGTGGCGCCGGTCGAGTCCTCCACGGTCTTGGTCGCCCAACGCAACGCCGCCCGGTAAATGTCGTTCAAGAGCTGCTGCTTGCTCGGGAAGTGGCGGTAGATCGTTCCTTCGGCCACGCCCGCCTTCTTCGCGATCTGGGCGGTGGTCGTGTCGTGGTAGCCGCGGCTGCTGAACAGCTCGAGGGCGGCCCGGCTGAGGCGCTGGTGGGTGAGGTCGACGGCGGGTGGCGACATTCCGACCGAATCTAACTAGCTTTCGCGCCCCGAAACCCGAGAGTGTGGTTGCGATGCGGATGTTGGTGCTGGGCGCGGGACTGCAAGGGTCGGCGTGCGCGTTCGATCTGTTGGGGCTGCCGGAGGTGGAGCGCGTCACCCTGGCTGATCTGAATCCGAGCCGTTTGCCGGCCTTTCTCAAGAGGCGAGCCGGGAAGCGGCTCGCCGTGGCCCGCATCGACGTGAAACAGGCCGTACGGCTGCGCGCCCTGATGCGCGGGCACGATGCCGTGATGAACGCGTCGCCCTACTTCTTCAATTTCGCGGTCTCGAAAGCGGCGGTGGCGACGGGGCTGCATTGCTCCGATTTGGGGGGCAACACCGAGATCGTGCAGCAGCAGAAGACGCTCGACGCCGGCGCCCGGAAGAAACGCGTTTCGATCATCCCCGACTGCGGCCTCGCCCCCGGGATGGTCAACATCATCGCCGCTGAAGGGATCCGCCGCGTCGGCGACGCCGACACCGTGAAGATTTTCGTCGGCGGATTGCCGCAGCACCCCCAGCCGCCCCTCAATTACCAGATCGTCTACTCGCTCGAAGGTGCGCTCGATTACTACACGACACCGTCGTGGGTGCTGCGCGACGGCAAGCCGGCCCGTGTCGATGCCCTCTCGGAGCTCGAGTCAGTCACGTTCCCGGCTCCCGTCGGCACGCTCGAAGCGTTCCACACGGGCGGCGGCATCTCGACGATGCCGTGGGCGTACGCCGGCAAGGTCCGCACGATGGAGTACAAGACGCTGCGGTATCCCGGTCACGTCGCCATCATGCGCCCCGTCCGGGAGCTTGGGTTGCTCAGCATGAAGCCGGTGATGGTGAAGGGAAGTAAGGTCGTGCCGCGCGATGCCTTCATCGCCACGGTGACGCCCGAGCTCACCAAGCCCAACGCGCCCGATCTCGTGGCGCTCCGCATCGAGGTGACGGGACGCGACAAGCGTCGCGTCGCGTGGCAGTTACTCGACTACGCGGATGAAAAAGCCGGGGTGAGCGCGATGATGCGCACGACCGGTTACTCGTTGGCGATCACGGGACTGATGCAGGTGGACGGACGGATCACGGCGGTGGGTGCGCACACGCCTGACGAAGCGGTCCCGTTCCAGCCGTATGTGGATGAGTTGAAGAAACGCGGCGTCGAGATCCGCGAGGTCGCTCAGTAGCTCCAGGTCGTGCCGAAGAAGAACTGGGCGCCCTCCGTCCCCTTGCCGACCCCCAGCACGAACAAGGTGTTCCGCAGCAGCGCCAGAGCGACTTCTCCGCCGGCGCTCGAGTGCAGGCCGTTCCCCGTGAGGCGCACCGATTCGCCGGGGCCGAATACGCGGCCGCAGTCGTAGAACGCGACGAGCTTCAGCTCGAGCACCCTCGGCGCCCACAGCAATGCGTACCGGACTTCGACGCCGGCGGCGATCTTCCCGGGCCCCACGAAGCGCGCGTCGTAGTAGCCGCGCAGCGAGCGGTAGCCGCCCAGGGCGATCGTCGGTCCGTCGCTCGACTCCATCGTCATCTGCGCCGAGACGGGCGGCGAGCCGGTCATGCGCTCGCCGGCGATCCGCGCCGCGACCATGACCTTCTCGAGTGGATGGAGGTACACGTGCGCCGCGGCGGTCGTGCGCGTGTAGCCGCGCCCTCGCCCGACGAGCCCTTCCACGAAGACGCCGCGATGCGGGTCGATCTCCTGATCGCGGGAGTCGACGATCAGGCCGGCGCGCACCACGTGATCGCTGAACGGAACCGTTTGCGGAGGGATGACCCCGCCGGCGCGGTCCTGTTGGAAGCGGCTGGCGCCCGGCAGGTCGCGGAAGTTCGTGTACTCGAGGGTGGCGCCGGCGAGCACGCGCAGCGGGCCCGCGATTCGGCGCTGGACGGTCAGGCGCGCGGCCTGGGTCGTGCGGCTGACGCGGTAGAAGTAGGGATTCGCGGGCGTGACGCTGTCCGCGTCGTACGGACTGCTGTTGCCCTGTCCGTAGTAGCCGAGGCGGTTGGCGCGGCTGGCGGTGAGTGACACTCCAAAGCGCCAGCCGTCCCAGTACGCGGGCGCGGACGCGTCGATGGCGACGAGGTAGCTACCCTTCGTGCTGGCGCCCGCATCCAATTTGACGTTTGCAAAGTTCGGCTCAGGCCGGTCGCTGAACCCCATGGGGCTATACCAGCCGTAGCGCCCGGCGAGCCAGAATCCATCGATCGTGCTGTAGTAGGCGTAGGGGTAGAGCTGATCGACCCAGGCGCCGCGCTGGGCCGCAAGCGCGGGGGTGAGAGTCGCCACGGCGAGCGCCGCGCCAATCCAGCGCATGCGCTTCAGGCGTTCTCGAACATGTGCGCGCAGTCCCGAACCTTGGCCTCGGTGCCGTCGTGCGCGGCGTACGTGGCCGGGAACAGGGACGCGGATCCGAACTCACCGCGCTTGTTCACGGCGTAGAAGATCAGGCCGAACTTGGGGCGGCCCCGCGCGTCGATCAGCCGCGGCTCGGTGGTCGCCATGACTCGCTTGAGCGTCTCGAGGCAGGCGTCCGTGGGCTTCATGCCGCGGCGCATGAACTCGACCGTGAGCATCCCGCCGCAGACCTTGATGTTCGATTCGCCGCGGCCCGTCGAGCCGGCAGCGCCGATGTCGTTGTCGGTGTACTGACCGGCGCCAATGACCGCCGAGTCGCCCACGCGGCCGGGGATCTTGAACGCCAGCCCGCTGGTCGTCGTCACCGATGAGATCTCGCCGGTCGGCGTGACCGCGTCGCAATTGATCGTGCCGGTGGGCCGCGCGACCATGTTTTCAGATTCGGGCACGTCGAGAAAGTCGTCGTTGGGGCTGAGATTGGCGCGCCACGCCAGCCATCTCTGGCGCGAGTGTTCGGTGAGCAGGTCTTCTTCTTTGAAGCCGTAGGACAACGCGAAGCGTTTGGCGCCCTCACCCACGAAGAACACGTTGTTGGTGTACTTGAGAACGAGCTTTGCGACCTCGGACGGCGTCTTGATGTTCTCGAGGCAGCCGACGGCGCCGGCCCGCTTCGTCGGGCCGTGCATGCACGACGCATCGAGCTGTACCACGCCCAGGGCGTTGGGGAGTCCGCCGTACCCGACGGAGTCGTCGTTCGGATCGAGCTCCTGGATCTTCACGGCCTCGACGCACGCGTCGAGCGTGTCAGCCCCCTGCATGAGCAGGTCGAAGGCTTTTTGCACGCCGCGAATGCCGTTCGCGGAGGCAATGATCACCGGCTTCGACGCCCAGCGACTCCGGGCAGGGAGGGGCTTGGGGGGACGCATGGGGTGCGGGATGGCCAACGCGGCGCCGGCGGCCAGGGTGCCGGCGGATGCAACGAACTCACGGCGTGACAGCGCCTCGGACACGGACGGCTCCGATGTGAAGAAGTGTTAGGGTTTTACCCACTCGCTCCGCGCCTGTCAACTTGCTCGGCACGAAGCACTCCTCTACGTTCCCCCATTCGGTGACACCTGACCTGTCGCTCGTCATCCCCGTGTACAACGAGCGGGAGAATCTCCCACCGCTCCTCGCCGAGATCGCGGGCGCGCTGGGGGGAGCGGGGCGGAGCTACGAGGTGGTGGCCGTGGACGACGGATCGACCGACGGATCGCTCGAGACGCTCAAGAGCCTGAAACGGGAGCACCCGGAGCTGCACATCGTGTCGTTCGAGCGGAATGCGGGGCAGACCGCGGCCTTCGCCGCCGGATTCCGGGCCGCGCGGGGCCGCTTCGTCGTCACGCTCGACGCGGACCTGCAGAACGACCCGGCCGACGTGCCGCGCGTGGTGGACGCGCTGGAGCGCAGCGGCGCGACGGCCGTGGCCGGATACCGCGCGGCGCGTCACGACTCCGCGTGGAAGCTGCTCCAGAGTCGCATCGCCAACGGCGTGCGCAACTGGCTCAACGGGGAGACGATCCGCGACACCGGCTGCTCGCTCAAGGCGTTCCGTGCCGACGCCGTGCGGGCTCTGCCCCTGTTCAATGGGATGCACCGCTTCCTGCCGACACTCATCAAGATGCATGGGGGGACTGTCGAGGAGGTCCCGGTGGGCCATCGGCCGCGCCGCTTCGGCGTCACGAAGTATGGAATGTGGAACCGGGTGTTTCGCTCGCTGGCGGATGCGTTCGCAGTACGATGGATGCAGCGGCGCGCACTCAAGTATCGCGTTCGGGAGGAGGTCCGGTGAGCGACAGTCATGAACACTGGCTCAAGCAGATCGATGCCGAGCTCGATGGCGAGATGTCGCTCGCCGAGCGGGCGCTGCTCGCCAAGCATCTCGCCAACTGCTCGCACTGCGCCGGCGCGCGCGCGAGTCAGCTCGAGGTCCGCGTCGCTCTGGCGCGCTCGGCGGGCGATCCCCACGCGCGCGTCGTGCCTCGGCCGACGATCCGGGGTCGAGCCCTGGCGTTCTGGGCCGTCATGGCCCTCGCCGCCGGCGTCGCCGGCGGTTGGCTGGCGCACGGCCGTTGGGGCGGGCCGGGGGGCTCGTTGGAGGACAGCCGTGCGGCGATCGTCGTCCATTAGCGCCTGCGGTGGCTTCGCGATCGCCGCGCTGCTCTGGGCCGCGCAGGGACCGGGAACGCGCGTCACCTATCGCGTGCGCGTCGTGCAGGACGGCATGCTCGAGTTGGCGCGCGGCTCGGTCAGCGGCCCCGCCGGCACCGACCTGCGCTTCGCGCTGCGGGATGACACCGCCGAGGTCGAAGCGCTATTCCAGATCGTGCCGGAGGGCGATACGGTGGTCGTCTCGGCCGAGTTCTTCACGAAGCGCAGGGTGAATCGCTCGCGGCGGGGGCTGGGCCTCTGGGAGCAGGACAGCTACCGCCGCTCGGTGAGGCTCGCCTGGGGCGACACGGCCCGCGTCCATCTTTTCGGGCGACCGCGCCCGGCCGTTCCGCGCGACCAGGGTCTCTGGGTCCAGGTCGTGTTGGTGCGGGGATTCTCGGGCGGCGAAGGACGTCCCGCCGAAGAGCTGGAGGTCCTCGACTCGACGATGGACATCGTCCTCGAGGCGGTCGTGCGGCCGCGTCGCGCCCGGGTGGTCATGAATCTCGTGCGCGGTGACACCGTGAGTGGCCCGCGGGGATTCGATCTGGTGCCCGAGGCGCCCGCGCGGCGTGTGCAGATGGCGATGGCGGGACGCACTACGACGCTCGAGATCGGGCTGGCCCGGCCCGAGCCCGCGCGGTCGGCGCGTGATCGTGTCCTGGCGCTCGATGCCGACGTCGTCTGTCTCCGAATCGCGACGCCCGAAGTCGCGCAGCCCGTCGGTGTGGTGTGCGGCCGGCTGAACGACGTCGCCAGGAGGTTGCCCCTCCCCGGCGGCGACACGCTCGTCGCCACGTTCGCGTGGCCTGCGGGCCGATGACCCCAAAACCGCGTCGACCACGTCTCGACCCCTCGATCTTTCACTTGCCGGTCGAGCGGATGCGAGACGGCTACTACTCCGACAAATACTTCGTGCGCGCCCGGGAGCTGCTCCGCAAAGATCGGCACCGGCCGCGCGTCACGATGCAGGTCTTCGCCAAGGCGCACGCGTCCCTCGGCGGCATCGACGAGGCGATCGCCATCCTGAAGCTTTGCTCCGATGGCTGGGATGAGCTCGTCGTGCACGCGCTCTACGACGGCGAAGAGATCGACCCGTGGGAGACGGTGCTGCTGATCGAGGGGCCCTACGACGCGTTCGCGAATCTCGAGACCGTGTATTTGGGCGTGCTCGCGCGCCGCACCCGCGTCGGCACGAACACGCGCCGCGTGGTCGAGGCCGCGAAGCCCAAAGAGGTGATGTTCTTCCCGGCGCGCCACGATCACTGGCTGGTGCAGACCGGCGACGGCTATGCCGCGCACATCGCCGGCGCGATCGGCGTCTCGACCGACGCCCAGGCGTCGTGGTGGGGCTCGGAAGGGATCGGGACGGTGCCGCACGCCCTCATCGCGGCCTACGACGGCGACACGGTGCTCGCGTCACGCAAGTTCGCGGACCAAATGGACAAATCGATTCGCCTCATCACGCTGGTGGACTTCGAGAACGATTGCGTGGGCACGTCGCTCGCGGTCGCCCGTGAGTTGGGTGACCGCCTCTACGGCGTGCGGCTCGACACGTCCGAGACCCTCGCCGACAAATCGGTCATCCCCCAGATGGGGACGTTCAAGCCCACCGGGGTCAACCCGCAGCTCGTGTGGAACGTCAGGCAGGCGCTCGACCGCGATGGGTTCAAGGACGTGAAGATCGTCGTGTCGGGCGGCTTCACGGTGGAGAAGATTCGCCAGTTCGAGGAGCAGGGCGTTCCCGTCGACGCCTACGGCGTTGGGTCGAGCCTGTTCCAGGGCCGCTTCGACTTCACCGCCGACGTGGTAATGGTGGAAGGGAAGCCGTGCGCCAAGGTGGGGCGGGCGTACCGGCCGAACCCCCGGTTGGAGCGCGTGACGTAGGGGCGCAGCATGCTGCGCCCCTACGGGTGCCTTGCGTCCCTTGCATCCCACCAACACCTGCATATTATTCCGTCAGAATGAATAATCATACATCCGTCCCCGTGGGGGTCCTCGGGGCATCTGGATATGTGGGCCAGGAGTTGCTGCGCCTCTTGGCGCGGCACCCGGGCGCCTCCATCGCGTTCGCGACGGCCGAGTCCGCGGCGGGCGAGTGGGTGGAAGGTCACCAGCTCATCAAGGCCAACGACGCGCCGTTCGCCAAGGCGGAGATCGTGTTGTCGGCGTTGCCACACGGCGTCTCGGCCCGGTACGTGAACGAAGCGCGCGCCGCCGGCAAGCGCGCCGTCGACCTGTCGGCGGATTTCCGGCTGTCGCCCGACGCCGTGTATGGCCTCACCGAGTTCACGCGGCCCCAGCTTCCCGCCGCCGAGCTCGTGGCGAACCCCGGATGCTATCCAACCGCCGCTCTGCTCGCTCTGATCCCTCTCGCGCAGCGCGGTCTCATCGATCCGTCGCGCGAAGTGATCATCGACGCGGCCTCGGGTGTCACGGGGGCCGGGCGAAACCCCAAGCGGGAGCTCCTCTTCGGCGAAGTGTCCGAGGACTTCCGCGCCTACGCGATCGGCAACACACACCGCCATCTCGCCGAGCTGAAGCAATCGCTTGCCCGCGAGGGCGGTTTCACAGGTGACCTCGTATTCACGCCGCACCTCCTGCCCGTCAAGCGCGGCATCCTCGAGACGATCCACGTCCCGCTGACCCGCGTGCTCGACCAGGCGACGGCGGAGGGGCTGTACCAGGCGGCCTACAACGGCGAGCCCTGCGTCCAGGTGCTCCAGGGCGCGCTACCGTCGCTCAAGGACGTCGTCTATCGCAATCGCGTCGCGCTGGGTGTGGTGCCCGTCGCCGATGTGCGTCGTCCGCGCCTGACGGTGATCGCCGCGATCGACAATCTCGTGAAGGGCGCCGCCGGCCAGGCGGTGCAGAACATGAACGTGATGCTCGGATTCGCCGAGACCACGGGGCTCACGTGCTAGGCGTCCGCGTCGTCAAGGTCGGCGGCAACGAGCTCGACCGCCGCGAGTGGGTCGCGGCGTGCGCCAACGCGCTCGTCGGTGCCGCGCCCGTCGTGGTCGTGCATGGCGGCGGCCAGGCCGTGAGCGCGCTGTCGCGCCGCCTGAGCCTGCCCGTCGAAAAGCGGGACGGCCTGCGCGTCACCACGCCCGAGATCGCCGAGGTGGTCGAGATGGTCCTCGGCGGGCCCGTGAACCGTCTGCTCGTCAGCGCGCTGCGCGCGGCGGGGCTCGACGCCATCGGGCTCTCCGGCGTCGACGGTGGGCTCCTCGAAGCGAGCGCCATGGGCGGGGGACTCGGCCACGTGGGGGAGATCGTGAAAGTGCGGGCCTCGTTGCTCGAGAGCCTGCTGCTGGCGGGCCTCACGCCCGTCGTGGCGCCGGTCGCGCCCGCCGCGGCGGACGGCGTGCCCTTCAACGTCAATGCCGACCACGCCGCCGCGGCGGTCGCGTCCGCCTTGCACGCGGACGAGCTGCTCTTCGTCTCCGACATTCCCGGCGTCGAGATCGACGGCGTGGCGCAACCCACGCTCGCCGCCGCCGAGGTCGAATCGATGATCGAGTCCGGCATCGCGACCGACGGCATGGCCGCGAAGCTGCGCGCCGCGGCCCAGGCGCTCGGCGCCGGTGTCCGCGCGGTCCGCATCGGCGATCTCGACATGTTCGCGAGCGCCACCGCCGGCACGCGTCTCCTCGCCACACCTCCCGCTACCCAGCCGGCGTGACCGCCGTTCAGTCGGACGCTTCGGCGTTGCTGGGCGTGTATTCTCGAGTCGGCCCCCTGTTCGTCGCGGGGGAAGGCTCGGAGTTGATCGCCGAGGACGGCACCCGCTATCTCGACTTCGTGGCGGGGATAGCCGTCAACGCCCTCGGTTACAACAGCCCCGTCGTCCGCGAAGCGGTCGTGCGCGCTCTCGATACCGGCCTCGTCCACGTCTCGAACCTCTACCGCACCGAGCCCGGCGAACGGCTTGCCGCTGAACTGACCAAGTCGTTCGGTGGGCGGGCCTTCTTCTGTAACTCGGGCGCCGAGGCGAACGAGGGAGCCTTCAAGTTCGCGCGGAAGTGGTCCAAAAAGACGGAGATCGTCGCGTTCACGGGCTCGTTCCACGGACGGCTGTTCGCGTCGCTCGCGGCCACGGACCGGCCCGACTATCGCCGGCCCTTCGAGCCCCTCCTCGCCGGCGTGCAGATCGTGCCGCTGGGCGACCGTGCTGCAACCACCCGAGCCATCACGGGAACGACTGCTGCCGTGATCATCGAGCCCCTTCAGGGCGAGGGCGGTGTGCGGCCCGTCGATTCAGCCTTCCTGGCGTTCCTGCGTGAGTTGTGCGACCAGAAGGGCGCGGCGTTGATCTTCGACGAGGTGCAGTGCGGCCTCGGCCGCACCGGCACGCTCTTCGCCTACGAGCAGGCCGGCGTGACGCCGGACATGCTCACGCTCGCGAAGCCTTTGGCGGGCGGCCTGCCGATGGGCGCCGTGCTCGTCGCCGACCGCATCGCCGCCGCGCTGGCGCCGGGCGATCACGCCACGACATTCGGTGGCGGGCCCCTCGTTGCGGCGGTCGCGCTCGAGGTGGTCCGGACCGTCGCTGACCCCGACTTCCTCGCGGAGGTTCGGGCCAAGGGGGCGTTGTTGGGTAAGCGCCTGGAACAACTCGCCGCGAAGTCGCCCCGGGTGAAGGCGGTGCGCGGGCGCGGCCTGATGTGGGGGATCGAGCTCGCCGAGCCCGCGGCTCGGGTCTTGACGGCCGCGCGGGAACGGCGCCTGCTCGTGCTCACCGCCGGGCCTAACGTGATCCGCATCGTACCGCCGCTGACGATCAGCGAACGTGACCTGGAGCGTGGCGTCACCATCCTCGCGGAGGTGCTCGCGTGACCTCGACACTCACGACTGTCGCGCCGGCCCCCGTCATCCGCGCCGCCGTGCTCGCCGATGTGGCGCGCATGGAAGCGTTGATGTCGCCCTTCGTCGCCACGGGCGATCTCTTGCCGCGCAGCAATTACGATCTCTGCCGTCACATCAAGGAATACGTGGTGGCCGAGGACGCGGCCGGGGCCATTGTCGGCACCGCCTCGCTCAAGGTTTACAGCACGACGCTGGCGGAAATCGCGGCGCTCGCCGTGCACGACAGCCAGCAGGGCCGCGGCGTGGGCCGCGCGCTCGTGGAATCGCTGCTCGAGGATGCCCGGGCGCTCGGTCTCCGTGAGGTGTTCGGTCTGACCCGCAAACCGATGTTCTTCCTGCGGCTCGGCTTCCGGTCCGCGGAGAAAGCGGAGTTCCCCCTCAAGGTCTGGGCCGATTGCGCCCGCTGTCCCCGCCAGGACGCCTGCGACGAGGTGGCCGTAGCGCTCGCGTTATGACGTTTGGGGCGGTTTCGCTTGCCTGGTAGTTCCGCTTCACCGTGTTTTCCGAATGATGCGTTGTCTCTTGTGTTGCTGGTTTGTCGCGACGTTGGGTCTCGAGCCCGCCGTCGCGCAGCGCCGTCTTCCGTGGACGGCACCGCCGCCCGCCCTCACGTTCGGGCAGCGCGTTCGTGTGTGGACGTGGGAGCCGGGTTTCCCCGCGTTCGGGACCTCCCCCTTCGGCGGCCGGCGCGAGGTGCGACTCGCCGGGACGCTCCTCGCGTACAGCCCCCACGACAGCCTGCGGATCGCTCGCACTGGTGCCGCTGCGCTGTTCTCGCTACACCCCGAACGCACCGTCTACTGGTCGAGCGTGACGCAGATCGATGTGCCGAACGGCCGCAACACACTCGGCGGTGCGGCAGGCGGGCTTGCGGGGGCCTTCGGTGTGGCACTCATGTTCGCCGTAGTCGCGAAAGCCTTCGGGTGCGACTACGGGAACAGCTGTCCCAACGTTTGGAGGATGACGGCGCAGGTATCCTTGGTGACAGTGCCCGCAGGCGCCGTCTACGGGTTCTTTTCGACGCGATGGAAGCGGGTGTATTGACGACCGGTTAGATTCCCCGGCCTATGGCGCGAGTCATCTTCTGGGACGTCGACACGCAATACGACTTCATGAAGGCGGACGGCAAGCTGTACGTGCCCGACGCCGAGCACATCATTCCGAACCTCAGGAAACTGACTGATTACGCGCACGGGCACGGCGTACGCATCCTCGCCAGCGCGGACGACCACGTCCCGAACCATCCCGAGATTTCCGACACACCAGACTGGAAGGCGACCTTCCCGCCGCACTGTTTGCGAGGGACGCCCGGTCAGAAGAAGATCCCCGAGACCGCGTTGCGCGATCCGCTCGTCATCGAGCCTGACCCTCAGGACACGAAGGCTCCGCGGGGGGACATCCTGTTCCACAAGCATACCTTCGACGTGTTCTCGAACCCCAACGTCCTGCCCGTGCTCGACGCCCTCGATCCCCAGGACATCGTGCTGTACGGCGTCGCACTCGACGTATGCGTTCGCTACGCCATCGAGGGCCTCCTCGAGCACCGTCCCCAGATCAGGCTGTTCGCTGTGACCGATGCGATGAAGCCGATCGACCGCGACGTGGCGGAGCACCTGCTGCGCGAGTGGGGCGATGAGGGCGTGCGCCTCGTGAAGACCAGCGAGGTTGTCGTGGGAGGGCTCGTGGAGGAATTGGCACGGGCGACCGCATGACGACCGTGCCGTTCGGGAAGTTCTTCCTTCCAGGTCCAACCGACGTTCACCCCGAAATCCTCGCCGCGATGGCGCGGCCGATGATCGGGCATCGTTCGTCCGGGATGGAGAAGCTGTTGCAGGGTGTCGCGCCCAAGCTCGGCGCGCTGGCGCGCACGGCGCGCCCCGTCCTCATCGGTACCACCTCCGCCACCGGCTTCATGGAGATGGCGGTGCGTAACGGCGTGCGCCGTCGCGCACTGTCACTCGTCAACGGCGCGTTCAGCGAGCGCTTCGCGGCGCTGGTCGGCGCCTGCGGCAAGGAGGGAATTCGCCTCGACGTCCCGCTCGGCTCCGCCGTCGAGCCCGAGATGCTGCGCGACGCGCTGCGCCGTACGCCGGTGGACGCGGTCACCTGCGTGCACTCCGAGACGTCGACGGGCGTGCTCCAGGATGTCGCCGGCTATGCCGAAGTCGTGAAGGAATTCGACGACGTGCTGCTCCTGGTCGACGCCGTGACGTCGATGGCCGGATCGCCCGTCGAGACCGACAAGTGGAATCTCGATTTCGTCTTCACCGGGTCCCAGAAGGCCCTCGCCTTGCCGCCGGGCCTCGCGCTCGGCGTCGCATCGGATCGCATGCTCGAGCGCGCCAAGACGCTCGAAGGGCGGGGTGCCTACTTCGACCTCGTCACCTTCGCGGCGTCGATGGCCAAGTTCCAGCCCACCAACACGCCGGCGATTTCGCTGTTGTACGCGCTCGAAACCCAGCTCGGCCGCATCGACCGGGAAGGTGGGATCGAGAAGCGCTGGGCGCGGCACGACGCGATGCGACACCGCGTCGAGACGTGGAGCGCGGAGACGGGGATCGCCTTTGTGCCGGTGGAGGGCCGCCGCAGCTGGACCGTGTCCTGTCTCAAGCTCCCCGACGGCAAGCACGCCAAGGACGTGGTGGGTGCCCTGAAGGCTCAGGGTTGGACGATCGGCGCGGGCTACGGAGCGCTGAAGGACTCGACGATTCGCATCGGCCACATGGGCGATCACACCGTCGACGCGCTCGACGAGTTGTTGACGCTCATTCGCGGCGCGCTCGATTAACCTGGTGACCTGGCGTGTCGTCGTCGCCGATCGCGTCGCGGAGAGCGGCCTCAAGCTGCTCGCCGCGACTTCGGACATCGAGGTCCTGGCAATGGCCGGGAAGCCCAAGGAGGAGCTCGATCGCGCCCTCGCCGGCGCGCACGCACTGATCGTCCGCAGTGAGACCCGTGTGACCGCCGACGTCCTGGCCCGAGCTCCGCTGCTCCGCGTTGTCGCCCGGGCGGGGACGGGGGTCGACACCATCGACGTACCGGCCGCGACGCGGCGTGGCATCGCGGTGATGAACGCCCCCGGCGCCAACACCGTCAGCGCCGGCGAGCATGCCCTCGGCCTGCTCCTGGCACTGGTGCGGCGGATTCCGGAGGCGGCCGCGGCGATGCGGAGTGGTGGTTGGGACCGCAAGAAGTTCGAGGGCACCGAGCTGCGCGGCAAAACGATGGGCGTCGTAGGCCTCGGCCGCATCGGCGCGCACGTCGCCCAGCTGGCGCGCGCCTTCGGGATGAGCGTTGTGGCACACGACCCCTATCTCCTCCCCGAGCGAGCGGCGGAGATGGGCGTACCGCTGCTCTCGCTCGAGGACCTGCTGCGCGTCGCCGACGTGGTCACACTGCACGTCGCGCTCACCGACCAGACGCACCATCTCATCAACGCGGAGCGGCTGCGGCTGATGAAGCCGACGGCCATGCTGATCAACACGGCGCGCGGTGAGCTGGTGGACGAAGAGGCACTCGCCGAGGCGGTGAAGGGGAAGCGCATCGGCGGTGCGGCGATCGACGTGTTCTCGGTCGAGCCGCTCCCGGCCGACTCGCCGCTGCGCGCGCTCGACCGCGTGCTCCTCACGCCCCACCTCGCGGCCTCCACCGCCGAGGCGCAGGAGCGGGTGGCGGTCGAGATCTGCACGGCGGTTCGCGACTCGCTGGTCTCCGGTGACCTTTCGTTCGCGATCAACGTCCCCGGCGTCGGCGGCGGGCCGGCGCTCAAGCGTCTCGCTCCGCTGCTCGACCTGGCGCGGCGGCTGGGCCGGCTCGCGCTCGCCCTGTCCGAGGGTCCCATCAAGGCGCTGGAAGTGGCGTACGGCGGCAAGGACGAAGCGGCGCCTCGCCCAGCGCTCATGTCCGCGCTCGAGGGCGTGCTCTCGGCGATGAACGCCGGTCCCGTGAGTCTCGTGAACGCGCAGGTCCTCGCCGAGGAGCATGGGATTCAGCTCGGCCGCAAGACGGGCGCGCCCGAGCCCGGGTTCGAGACGTCGGTCGGGGTGAAGGTCGATACGGTGCGCGGCCGCGTGCGCGTGGCCGGAGCGCTCGTTGGGAACAGTCACGGCCGTGTGGTGCGCATCGACGACTACCACGTCGATGTGGCGCCCGAAGGCTGGATGCTCGTGATGCGGAACCGCGATGTGCCGGGCGTGATCGGCCGCGTGGGGACCGTGTTGGGCGGTGCGGGGATCAACATCGCGAGCTATCACCAGGCCCGGCGCGCGACCCCCGGCGAGGAAGCGCTGGCCGCGATCAACGTGGACCAGGCGCTGAAAAACGGCGTGCTCGAGGAGCTGCAACGCTTGCCGGACGTGTTGGACGTCCGGTTGGCGTACTTTGGGGACTAGTCCGCCGCTGTCCGCACACGCAGACGTCCCGCGCGGCGCCGCGATGCTCGGCGGACGACGATCTCGACGTCTCGGCCCAGCGCGGTGAGCCAGGTGAGCAGGCGCTCCGTGGAGAAGCCGGCCAGCCGCCCGTGCAGTAAGTGGGAGACCTTCGGTTGATCGATGCCCATCAGCTCGGCGGCTGCGGCCTGGGTGAGTTTCCGCCCCGCGATCGTGCGGGCGATTTCGGCTGCGAGGCGTGCCTTGAGGAGTCGCTCCTCCGCCTCTGGGAGCCCGAGGTCTGCGAAGACGTTGCCGCTGCTCTTGATGATCTTCATAGGCCCTCCACCTCGCCGCGCGCGTGCCGCTCGGCCAGCCGCAGGCGCGCTTTGATCAGGTCGCGTTCGTGTCGCGGCGTCGCGGTTCCTCGGGTGGCCTTCTTCTGAAACACGTGCAACACGTAGACCATGTTGGCCAGCTTCGCCGTGTAGACCGCGCGATACGTCCCGCTCGTGTGATCCTCGACCACCTCGATCAAGCCCTGCAGTTCGCCCTTCATGCGCTTCGCCGCGGGATGCTGCCCACCTTCCTGCGCGAGGAAGAGCGCATAGCCAATGGCGTCCTGGACCTCGTCGGGGCAGGCACGGAGGTCCTTAAGACTCGAGGCCACCCAGTAAACCGGTTTCAGAGGCGCTCGGGTCCCAGGAGAGTATGCCAGTTTCGGCATACCGTGTCAAGCGCGGGGAGAAGGTCGGAGCAGAGCGCGGACGACCATGAACGCTATCATCGCACCGGCCGTGCGCTGATGCGTCATCATTCCCACGCCGTTCCGGGACGCTTTTTTGCAACGACGTTGCTCGACGGTTTGTGCTTGACGCATCTGCTTGACGGTTATTGAGCTGCTGATCAACGTGGATCAGGCTTTGAAGAACGGCGTGCTCGAGGAGTTGCAGCGCCTACCGGACGTGTTGGATGTCCGGCTGGCGCACTTCGGGGATTAATCAGAGGGCCATGCCCCGGTAGGCGTCACCACAACGAGACCAGCCTCTATTGCTCCGGAGTGAGGCGCGACTCCCACCAGCCACGCCTTCCCCGGGCCGCCCCGTCGCCCGTTGGACCCACGCGGCGATCTCGAACACACGCCAGTTCATTCGGGTTGAAGTCCAAAGGAGAACAGGACTCCAAAACTGTAGCGACTCACTCAGACGCGGCACCCGTGGCGTGCCGACGGGCTGGTCTGCGGACCTGTTACCCCGGAGGGTTGCCGATCACAAGCTCGGCGTCCACCGAGTCGTGCCACGGATTGCGAGTGATGCGGACTCGTAGGTACCAGAGCGAGTCTGCCCACAGGTACATCGTAACGTCTTCAATTCCGTCCCCATTCGCGCGATGCGTCGGCGGGACCACGCTAACGTGCAGTCTCTTGACTTCATCTCTGGCCCATTGAGGCAAAGCCGAGGTATCGCTAACGATCGTTGCGTTAACTGGCACGGCACCGTCCAATACAGCTAGGTCGAGGGCGTATTGCTCGACCGGTCTACGCACGATCTGAGTGCGGTAGGCATTGTGCAAGATTTGTCGGTTCAGTCGTGCGCCCAGAGGAATCACCGTACAGTCCGGGAGCATCGCAACGAGCGCATACTCCGTGTTGTGCTCCATGGCACGACTTCCCACGAACAAGAGGACGTTCGGAAGGGATGGGAGGGCGAGTTGTCTCAACGCAAGCGGGCCAGGATACTCCGGGGGGAACATGGACTCAAGCACATGTTTCACGCGCGCAGAATCCCCAGCCTGCATGGTGTGCGCCGGCGCGACCGGAGACCCGAGCTGCACACAGAGCATCAAGCTAGTGACCATCGTCGACCTCGGCCCTTCGTTAAGGTTGAACCAAGGGGAAAGCCACCCGAATTTTACCGGCGCCTGCAGCCTTCGCAGCATCCCTTTGCCCCTTGGGCAGGTCGTTCACGAAGTTTGCCGCCACCACTTGTGCAAGCCACTCAAACTCCATTCCCCCAAAGACAGTGTGAACTACCTCGTGGGCGTATGTGGCCGCAATGGCTACAACCGGTCGATCAGCGTTTAGGTAATATCCCTGCCCGGTGGGTCCGTTTGCGAGGCTGCAACCGGTCTCTGTGTATGCCCCCGTAGGTGACGTCCCGCAAATGGCCCTGATTCTGTCGCCATTGACGCCGTGAACCGGAAACGTCGTAGCACAGTCAACGCTTGGCAGGTGCGCCCCAACGCGAAACTCGCGCCACGGCGTTTCACTCTCGGGAACGCCCGCGCCGGCTCGTCGGTGTCCTGAGTTGAGGACGCATCGAGCCCATGGATCTCGTCGCCCGCGCTCCAGCGTTCCAGTGTTTGCTGTAACAAGGCCCCGCGTCCTCGCTACCGACACTCGATCGGACACAACAACGCAACTGGTCGCAAGCGACACCTCGTTGCGCCATCCGTCCAAGGCTCGATTCCTTGCTCCCTGGAGTCGGACTCTCCCTTCACCCTTTCTCTCTGATAAAACGCGGACCCGCCATGTCATCCTGAGCGAAGCGCGCCGCAGGCGCGCGAAGCGAAGGACCTGCTTTGTGAGGTGCGCGAACCGGAAAAACGGCGTGCTCGAGGAGCTACAGCGCCTGCCGGACGTGCTGGACGTCCGGTTGGCGTACTTCGGGGATTAGGTGCCGCCGTTTACTAACAAGCCTCGTCAGGGATGAGCTCTCGTGCTATGTAACACACCACGACCTCCACGAGGAAGGCTGCGGCTACGACGCCCGCCGCCAGCAATGACGTTTTGGCGACTCCGGGCCCCGTCCTGTATTTCATGGAATCCACCTGCCCTCGAGGTATGCTCCGTCGGCAGCTGTCGCACTGAAGGGATGTCTCGTATGGGATGCCCGACACCGAATCTGCTGTGAGTACCACCCCGTGCCATTTCTCGACCGTACCACTGCTCCAGATCAAAACAGGGTCGGACGGCTTCATGGGTGCCGGCTGGAAGCCAGTACGCCGTTCCCACTCAGCGTTACTAACGCAACCTGCGGCCAGTATGACGAATGCAAGGCGTGAAAAACGTCGAGGCATGGCCCAACCCTTGGTGTATTTCGGGGACTGAGGGAGGCTCCTTCTAGCGCAGCACCCCAGCGAGAACCGCGATCGCCCCCACAGCGCCCACCCAGAAGACAAACGACCACTTGATTAGGTCGGCCGAGCGCCGCTCTAACTTGGTTTCCACGCTGCTGAGCCCCACCTGGAGCGCCTGGCGCAACTCAGCGAGGTCGGCCCGCATTGTCTCGCGTGCCTCCGTCAGGCGGGCATCGAACCGGGAGAAGTTGAGTTCGTTCAGCTCTCTGAGCTCAGCCCGCTGCGCATCCACCTGCTGCATCCAGGTCACCAGGTCTTCCGCCGCCTCGTCGCCAAGGGTTGCCGCCCATCGTAAACCTACTGCGGGAGCGAATCGCCCTCAATTGTCCGCGAGGATATGCCGACGAACGCAGGATACCTCCGCTCAGCCGACCTGGCATGACCTTCCAACCCTTCTGCTCTGGCAAACCACGCTGCATCTTCGGCGAGCTCGCGCGCGGCGGCCGAGTCGTCGATGCGGAGCCACGTCCGCAGCCGCAGGAACGTGAGCACCGACAGCCCTCCGCTCCCGCGGGCGGCGCCGCCCGTGGGCAGAACGTGATTTGGTCCGGCGCCGTAATCCCCTAGAACCTCACCTGCCTTCGATCCGAGAAACATCGTTCCATAGGTGTGCAGCCGTGCCGTGACAGTCGCGACGGTCGCATCCGCAAAGTGCAACGCCAAGTGCTCGGGCGCGATTGCTTCGCACGCCGCCACGCCCTCCTCGAGACTGCTGACGCATATCACACCACCATTGGCCAATGCGACGCCTGCTACGTCCGACGTGGCGAGGTCCGCCATCTGTTGGCGCAACGCCTCGTTCACTCGGGCCGGCAGCGTGGAATCCATCGTGATCAGCAACGGTACGGCATCGGTATCGTGCTCTGCCTGGGCAAGGAGGTCCGCAGCGATCAGGTCGGCATCAGCGCTCGCGTCCGCGAACACGACGAGCTCTGATGGTCCCGCGATGGTATCGATGCCAACGCTGTTCGACACCAGATGCTTGGCCGCTGCCACGTAGCGATTGCCCGGACCCACGACGACATCACACGCCGGAACCGGTCCAGCACCATAGGCCAGCGCGGCGATTGCCTGAGCCCCGCCCACGGGGATCAGGGCATCAGCCCCCGCCACGGCTGCGGCCGCGAGAACGAGGGCCGGGGGTTTCGGACTCGCGACGATCACTTCAGCGACTCCTGCCACGCGTGCCGTGATCGCGGTCATGAGTACGGTGGAGGGCAGGGGGTACCGGCCTCCGGGGGCGTAGCATCCCGCGCGCCGGACGGGCTTGACTCGGTGACCGGCGAAGCCGCCGGGGACGGGCACCACCACGTCGCGTATGGCGCCGCGCTGCGCCTCTGCGAACGCGCGAATCCGGCCTGCGACACGTTCCAGGCGCTCCCGATCTGCACCGCCGAGCCCCTGCCGAGCCTTCTCTAGTGCCCTCCGCTCAATGACGATGGGCTCATCTGGGTGGAGCTCGCCAAATCGCTCCGCGTGCTGTCGGAGCGCCGCTTCGCCGCCGCGGCGCACGGCGTCGACAATCTCTGCTGCTGCGTCGAAGGCCTCCGCCGGCACCGCCGCGCAACGCTGCCGCACGATCTCCGCAATGGTGCGGGCCCGGAGCAGCTCTGTCATTTCGCCACCATCGGCCGGCGACCCACGGCGCCATGTCGCCGCTCGAGCTCCGCCAGCACCTCGGCGAGCGACCCGCCCGACCGCACAAGCGCCACCAGTCCCATATAGAACAGGTCCGCCATTTCGAAGATCGCCTCGGCTGCGGTTTCGGCTGCGGCGAGTTCGCCTGCCTCCTCACCGAGCTTCGCGGCGAGCAGGTTACGATCGGCCAACAAACGGGCGGTGCCCGATCCGGGCGTCGCGTGCTCAGCACGTGCCTCGATCACTCGCGCCAACACGCCGAGGTCGAACGGCTCCGACCAGCACGAGAGACGTTCCAGGTGACAGAATCCAACCCCGTGTTGCCGCACTGTGAATCGCAGCGCATCGCGGTCGCAGTCGAGCTCGACGCGCAGCAGCTCCTGTGTGTTCCCGGACGTCTCGCCCTTCACCCAGACGGCCTTTCGCGATCGCGACCAATAGATCCCCCGCCGCTCGGCCACCGCGCGGGTCAACGACTCTCGCGTGCTCCACACAAGCCCCAGCGTCCGGCCGAGTTCGTCACACACCACCGTGGGCCAGATCTGCGGACTCCCCTTTCGTTCCCCCTCTCCCAATTGGGAGAGGGGGTCAGGGGGTGAGGACCCCGACAGGGAGAGGGGGCCAGGGGGTGAGGACCTGAGCGGTGCCGCAATCGCCTCGCCGAGACGCAGTCGATCCGTGTACAGAGCCATCCCGACCTGGGCGTCCGCGCCGAGTGCGTCGAGCGCCGCGATCTCGTCGGCCGTCGTGATCCCACCGGCCGCCGTCACCCGCACATCGCCCGCGGCGGTAACTGCGGCGCGTATGGCATCCAGGTCGAATCCACCCATGGTCCCTTCGTGCTCGACCTGGGTGAAGAGAAACCCGCCGACGCAGGGCGCCAGCTGTGCGATGCGCTCGTGCACGGTTACGCCTGCCTTGGCGCGCCAGCCGTCGACCACGACATCTCCCCGCTCGGCGTCCACGGCCGCGATCACGCGGTCCCGCGGCAACTGGCCGCACAACTCGGGGCTGGCAGCAGTTCCCAGCACGACCTTTTTCGCGCCCGCGTCGAGCCACGCGCGGGCCGCATCGAGAGACCGGATGCCGCCACCGACTCGGCACGGCGCGCGACGCACCATCGTTCGGATCAGGGCGGCGTTCGACCCGCGTCCCAGGGCGGCGTCGAGATCCACTACCGCCACCTCGCCCGCGACGGCGAATTGCTCGAGACGTTCGCGCGGGTCTCCACCGTCGAGCACGAACTCCCGGCCGTGCCGCAGCTGGACGGCGCGACCATTCATCACGTCAATGCTCGGTACAATCATTGGTCGTTCCCCCTCTCCCGGGAGGGAGAGGGGGTCAGGGGGTGAGGCCACCGCACCGCAATCCCGCACTCTGCGACGTGAGCCTTGATCCCATCGA
>Ga0193697_1000102_pt1 | contig 32554 bp, 24 predicted proteins | sample L3m2metaG_FD_145073 | JGI IMG/M metagenome (GOLD analysis project Ga0193697, IMG submission 145073) | Soil microbial communities from a riparian zone of the East river system, Colorado, United States - L3m2 | ecosystem: Environmental > Terrestrial > Soil > Riparian zone | place: USA: East River...
GAGGTCCCGATCCACAGTGAGATGGTGCCTTTCTGGAGGATGTTTACGTTGAAGCGCGTCGCATTGCAGAATAAAGCAGCCACCTCGTTACAAATCCCGAACCAGAAACTTCGGCGGTGGCGCGATTTTATCCGATTTCGTTACCCACTGAAATTTGATTTTTGCCGAATGACCTTGTCCGAATTGATATCGATGACGGACCGGCTAATCAGGCGCGATAAGTCCGATCCCGCAACGTGCCGTCCTCTTGTGGCAATTGGTCATACGAAGGACCTGGTCGATTTGGAAACTGTGGAGCGGTTTTTGGAGTATCTTCAGACGAACAAAATTCGCGTGTCCACCTTTGCGCAACTTCTTCCGCGATTAGGGCTCGGACTGGAGAAGGAGCGGCAAGCTTTTGCACACAGCGCCGTTCAAACGCCAGTCTGATTTTAAGGGGCGGTAGCTCAATTGGCAGAGCATCGTGGCGTAAGCCATGAAGATGAAAGTTCGAACCTTTTCCCGCTCCACTTTTTACGTTAGATATGCCAGGCATAACAGGATTTATGAGCCGCGCCGCAAGTGGCACGGACCGCAATGTCCTGGATCTGATGGTCCAGTCCATGGTCCACGAACCTGACCACAAATCCGGCCATCTGATCGAACAAAAGCTGGGGCTGAACGTCGGCTGGGTGTGCCACGGCGGGTCCTTTGCAGATTGTCTGCCGATTTGGAATGAACGACGAGACATTTGCCTGATCTTTTCCGGGGAAGACTTTACGGACCCCGGTGACGTCACAAAACTGCGAAGCCGAGGTCACAATTTCGAACCTCGGAACGCCAGCTATCTTGTCCATTTATACGAAGAACTGGGCGCGCGCTTTTTCGAAAAGCTGAACGGTGTGTTCAGCGGCCTGCTCGTTGATCTGCGCGAGAACAAGGTGGTTTTGTTCAATGACCGGTATGGCCTGGCCCGTATTTACTACCATGAAAACAGCGAAGGTTTTTATTTCGCGTCAGAGGCGAAAGCGCTCCTGAAAGTGCTTCCCAATTTGCGACAGGTGGACATGCAAGGCCTCGGAGAGCTCTTTGCCTGCGGCTGCGTGCTCCAAAATCGCACGCTTTTTCCTGGAATTCTCCTGCTGCCCGGCGGTTCTGCCTGGACATTCACCCCTGACTCTTCGGTTGACAAGAGGGCATATTTCCACAAACGAACATGGGAAGAGCAGCCACAACTCTCAGAGACTGAGTATTACGAGAAGTTGAAAGCAACATTCACGCGCGTGCTTCCGCGTTATCTCAGAGATTCTGATTCAATCGCCATGTCGTTGACTGGCGGCCTCGACAGTCGAGTCATCATGGCGTGGGCACAGTGCAAACCGTCCAAACTGCCGTGCTACAGTCACCGTGGCGTCTTTCGTGAATGCGCCGACGTCAGGATCGCCCGGCGTGTAGCCAAACTTTGCAAGCAGCCGCACCGAACGATCACAGTCGACGGAAAGTTTTTCTCCGATTTTCCAACGCTTGCGAAACAATCGGTCTATATCACCGACGGAGCTATGGACGTTACGGGCGCGGCAGGGTTGCACGTCAATCGCATCGCGCGCAGCGAGATCGCGCCGGTGCGCATGACCGGCAATTACGGCAGTGAGATTTTGCGGAGACTGGTAGCTTTCAAGCCCAGATCTCTAGATCGTTCGTTGTTCAAACCTGAATTCGCTCAGTATCTGGACGAGGCTGCTTCATATTATGCGGCCGAGAGCCGCGACGCCGTTTTATCGTTTATCGCTTTCAAACAGGTTCCCTGGCACCACTACGCCAGATTTGCGCTTGAACAGTCTCAACTCACGATTCGCTCGCCGTACCTCGACAATGAATTGGTCGCGCTCGCTTATCAGGCGCCGGCCGAACTTGGAGTGAATCGCCAACTCGCGAAGCGGTTGATCGCTGACGGAAATCCCGCGCTGGCAACGTTTCCGACAGATCGCGGCCCGCTGGGACGCGACGGATTTTTGGGCAGGCTCCGCGAGCAATATCAGGAACTTACTTTCAAAGCAGAGTACGCATTTGACTATGGGATGCCTGATTGGCTGGCTAATTTGGACCGCGTGCTCGCTCCGCTGCATCTGGAGCGATTGTTCCTGGGAAGGCACAAGTATTACCATTTTCGATTTTGGTATCGACACCAGTTGGCCCATTACGTGCGGGAAATGTTGTTGGATTCACGGACCTTAAGCCGCCCTTACCTCGATTCAAGAAAAGTCGAAAGAATGGTCAATGCTCACGTGACCGGAAAGGGCAATTATACGTCCGAGATACACATGATGCTGGGAAGCGAACTCATTCAACGAGAGTTGATCGGGCAATAGTTGAAGAGCATGCACATAAGCGTTTGCGTCTGCACGTACCAAAGGCCGGTTTGGCTGCGCGAATTGTTGCGCGACCTTGGCAAACAGCAGAGCAAAGACCAGTTTACGTTTGAAGTGATCGTTGTTGATAACGACGCTGCCTGCTCAGCTCGGGAAGTGGTTGCGGAAGCAGGCGCAACGTTGCCAATGAAAATCACGTATTGCGAGGAACCGCGCAGAAGCATTTCCTTTGCGCGAAATAAAACCATCGCGCATGCCTCGGGCGACTTTATCGCTTTCATTGACGATGATGAATTTCCGGAATCCGACTGGCTCTTTAAACTGTTTGAGGCTTGCACGACCCGGAGCGTAGCCGGAGTACTTGGGCCTGTTCGCCCACGCTTTGAGAGTGGCACACCAACCTGGGTAAAGAAGGGTGGATTTTATGACCGCCCGGAACACGAGACGGGGTTCGTGATGCCATGGACTGAATGCCGCACTGGCAATGTGCTGTTCGACAGGAAAATAATCGCCGGTCTCGATCCGGTCTTTAGCCCCGAATTTGGAACAGGCGGCAGCGACGTGGACTTCTTTCGGAGAATGACAGCGGCGGGTCACAAATTCATCTGGTGCAATGAGGCGATTGTTCACGAAATCGTGCCGCCCAATCGTTGGAAGCGAAGCGTGCTGATTCGTCGCGCGCTTCTGCGTGGTCGCAACTCGTTTCGCCACCCGAAAGGCCGATGGGTTCGGTTGGTGAAAGCCGCGCTGGCTATCCCATTCTATGCCCTGGCGTTACCGATTCTGTTTCTGGCCGGACACCATCTGTTCATGAGGTATTTGATAAAACTTTGTGACCACACGGGTCGGTTGCTTGCGTCCGTCGGGATCACTCCTATACGAGAAAGGGCGATGTAATCGCAAGGGCTCGCATAGTTTCCTAGTTCGTTCTTAATCGTGCCACCAATTGTAGCATTATCCCTCGGATACGCCTTCGTTTATTGGCTGTTCCGGATGGACATGAAGCAGCGCAAGCTGCCCTCAAAGGCTTTGTGGGTTCCGATGCTTTGGCTTGGAATCATTTCTTCGAAGCCCATTTCGTTCTGGCTTGGCTGTCTTGGGTTCCAAAGCGGCAGTGAAAGCAATCTCGAGGGTAACCCGCTTGACCTCGTCGGGCTTCTCGCCTTGATCATCGCGGCGTTTGTCATCCTGCGGAAGAGGAACTTCGATTGGATTGCGTTCATTCTGAAGAACAAAGTGCTGATCCTTCTTTATCTATTCCTGGCAGTGAGTGCTGCCTGGTCTGAACATCCTTTCCCGACAATAAAGCGCATCGTGAAGGATTTCGGGGCTGTGGCGATTGTGCTAGTGATGCTGACGGAAAAGGATCCGATGGACGCGATCCGGATAGCATGTGTCCGAGTCTCATACGTGCTGTTCCCGCTCTCGGTCATTTTCATTAAGTACTATCCGGCAATCGGGCGCATCACCGGTCGGACAGGCGATTCCATGTTCTGCGGCGTCGCCTGGCATAAGACGTCGCTGGGCGAAGTTGTTTTCCTCTTCAGCCTGATGATTGTTTTGGACCTCATGGAAATGAGGAAAGATGGTGAGGGAAGCCAACGGCTCGCGAAATGCATACGCTTCGGATTGCTCCTGATGGGCGCTTGGCTTGTACACACATGTGGCAGTGCCACGGCCGTCGTCTGTTTCGCGATTGGATGCTTTCTCCTTTGGGGGAGCGGGCGGCTGGTGCGGTTCCAAAATCCGGGTCCAATATTATTTCGGTGCGCGGCCGTTCTTTTGGCGCTGTTCCTTGCAGAGAAGGCATTTGATCTCTCCGGTTTCGCTCTTGAAGCTCTCGGCAAGAACCGAAGCCTGACCGGACGCACGGTGATTTGGGAGATGGCCAAGGAAGCGAACTCGCATGCGCTTCTCGGCAGCGGCTACTATTCGTTTTGGAGCACAGAGTCGGCAGTGCATATCCAGAAATACTTTGCCGGCGTCATGAACTCAGCTCACAACGGCTTCCTGGACATGTATTTGGATGGAGGCCTGGTCGGAGTGGCGCTCTTATTAACCATGATGCTCGCCTGGGGCGCGAGGAGCATCAAACGAATGCTCGGTGGAACGCTTTTCGGACGGGTTGGATTTATGATCTGGGTGCTGGCAATCATCTTCAATCACTCTGAGACGGCGTTTTTCCGGTTGCTTCCGATGTGGTTCGTGCTCCTGCTCATGATGATCGAATGTCCACGTCCACAGCCCGAGCTGGTAGTCGATTCCGATGAAGAAGTGATTGATGTCGAGTCAGAGCTTGCATCTCGGCAAGCGGATTCTCACGCGGAAGCGGAAAACGCCGAGCCGGAAGAGAGTTTGAAGTGAAACTCACCGAATTATATCAAACGTTGCGGGAGTCGTATCAGCTCCGCGCGTCACGGCTCTGCTCGCGGCGTCTCGCGAGGATGCGGAACACGACGCCTTTGATCTCATTCACCTTTGATGACTTTCCGCGGTCAGCCTTTAAAACGGGCGGTGCTATTCTCAAAGCTCATAATGCTCGTGGTACTTATTACGTTTCACTGGGTTTGATGGGCCAGAACGGGCCGGTAGGCAGTCTCTTCACGTCCGATGATCTTCATGCGGTCCTTGCGGACGGGCACGAACTTGGTTGCCACACGTTCACGCATTGTCATTCCTGGGAGACGCCGCCGCGCGAATTCGAGAAGTCTGTCCGGGATAATGAACGATCTCTCCGAAAACTGCTTCCCGATGGTTCGTTCAGGACGCTCTCGTATCCCCTTAGCACTCCGCGCCCGGCCATCAAACGCCGAATGGCAAATCACTTTGCATGTTGCCGTGGTGGAGGTCAGACAAACAATGTGGGGACGGTGGATCTGAATTATCTGCGCGCGTTTTTTCTCGAAAAGAGCATCGATCATCCTGCTGCGATACGTGAGATGCTTGATCGTAACGCTCGCGCAGGTGGTTGGCTGATTTTCGCCACCCACGATGTGTGCGAGAAGCCGACGCGGTTTGGGTGCGCTCCGAGATTCTTTGAAGAAGTCGTTCAACAGGCTTCCAAATCCGGTGCGACGATTCTGCCAGTGGCGGAGGCTTTCGAGCGCGTGACGCAGACCGAAGTCCCGTTACCGTCTCGACCGGAATTCTCTCACGTTTGCCGCTAATCCTTGACGTGACTATTCAACCAACAGTGTGTGATAGCAAAAATAACGCCGGCGCCGATCTACCGAATGGATTGGATGCCAGCCGCGTGGAGCGCCACTTTCGAACGGACCATTTGCTGTCGAATTTGGGCAGTCGCGCCTTTTCGGGCGGCATGATCACTATCGTCTCGCAGGTCACCCGATTCGCCCTGTTCATGGCGATGACGGTGGTCCTGGCCCGGATGCTCCAGCCCGCGGATTTTGGCCTGGTTGCCATGTCGCTCGCGCTCATTTCAATTCTGCACATGTTTAGGGAGGCCGGCCTTTCGACAGCCACAGTGCAGCAAAAGACGATCACGCACGCTCAGGTCTCAAATTTGTTTTGGGTCAACATCGCCGTAGGCCTTTGCTGCGCAATCGTCGCGGTTGCCGGGGCGCCATTACTTTCCCGGTTCGGTCGTGATGGGCGTTTGATCGCGATCACGATTTGGCTTTCCTTGAGTCTGCTCGCCGGCGGCGCAGCCGTTCAGCATCTGGCATTGCTGAACCGGCAGATGCGCTTCAAAGCCCTGGCCGTGATCGATGTCGGCTCAACGGTAATTAGTTTTCTCGTCGATCACGGCCAGGCTCTCTCCGGATTTGGCTTCTGGTCTTTGGTCGGCGCGCAGCTCGCCCAGGCCTTCTCAGAAGTCACCATGGCATGGATTGCTTCCGGTTGGCGCCCACAGCTTCCTCAACGGCAGGTCGGCACTCGTTCCATGTTGAATTTTGGAGCCAGCCTTACGTTGGCGACGCTGCTCCGGCGCATTGCCAGCAATGCGGATACATTTCTTCTGGGACGTTACTTCGGCACCCATGCCTTGGGACTTTATTCTCGCGGCATGGCTCTGGTCATGCGTCCGTTAGACCAGTTCCTTGTGCCGTTTGACAAAGTCTTCCTGCCTGTGCTTTCGCGCCTGCAGGATCAGCCGGAGCGCTATCGCCGGAATTTTCTGCAAATCTACAACGCCATCGCGTTGGCGAGTTTTATTATCGCGGGCCTTTTACTCGGATTGTCTCGGCCAATCGTCATTATCCTGTTGGGCCACAAATGGATCGACGTGGCGCCAATTCTCGCCTGTTTCGCACTGGCAGCTCTTTATTACCCGATTGCCGGCGCTTCGATGTGGCTCCCAACAACTCAACGTCGAAATCGGGACATCCTCGCGTCCGGCGTCGCGATTTCAGTGATCTCGATCGCTTCGTGCCTTGCAGGTCTGCCCTTCGGAGCGATAGGTGTGGCGTTCTCATTTTCTTTGTTTGGTTTACTGATCCGATTGCCAATTCAATATTACATCGTTGGCCGTTCTGGACCGGTGAACACAGCCGATTTGTGGCGTGTGGTTTTCAAGCATTTGCCTTGCTGGGCGGTTGTTACATTCGGCGCGTATCTCCCGCACCTTGTATTTCCCAGGATCAGCTCGATCTTACATTCGATAGTTGGCGGTCTCCTTGGCCTGCTTGCCGCGGGGATCCTGATTTGGATCGTGCCTGGCTATCGCCGGGATGTGCTGGAGTTTATCGAGGTGATTAAACGCGCGCTATCGAGTGGCAAAGTTGTGAGCCCGACGCCTGAGCGCTCGGTTGCAGTCGGAGCACAGGGGTAAATCAAAAATGCGACCGATTCTATTCAAGCAACGAACTGTCTGGTGGCCAACCGGCTGCGGATGGTGCTTTTTGCTTCTTCCGCCGTTTCTCTTCGCGGCGTTTTGGGTGTTTTGGGGCGAAGCATTTTTATCGGTAACGAGGCGGACCGCAGCGGATACTTTGATTGTCGAGGGCTGGATCGGGCGCGAAGCGTTGCCGGTTGCGAAGAAGGAGTTTGAGCGCGGTGGTTACGAACGCCTGGTCGTTACGGGCGGGCCAAACGGCCCATCGTGGGTGGAGAATCGTTGGAATGTCGCGCTGGCCGGAAAGAAGGAGCTTCTGCGAATGGGCTTCCCACCAGACAAATTGCTGGTCGCGACGTCTGAAGGCGTCGAAAACCAGCGCACTTATACATATGCGAGTTCTGCCCGGCAGACGATCGAAGCCGCCGGCCTCCATCCAAAAAGAATAAACGTCATCAGTCGTGGCGCGCACGCGCGGCGAACGCAACTCGTATATAGCAAAGTCTTCGGGCCAGAGTTTAAGGTGGGAATCATCTCGTGGAATCCCTATGGACCAAATAGCGGTATGTGGTGGCACTCAAGTGTCCGGGCAAAGGAACTTCTGGAGGAAACCTTTGGTTTTACTTTCGAGGCATTTTTCAGTTCCGGCCGCTCCGATGAGACACTGAAGGGCCATCTCGCGATTTTTGGAGTGATGGCAGTACTTGTTGTTTTGTTGATTCGCCGTCTGCGAATCCACTCGAGGACCGACAAGTATCCGTTGGTGATCGATGTGCCCTCGAGTAGTAATTAACCGCTAAATCCAGTGCAGCTTGTCAAGATCGCGGTCTACCCCGCCGAACACTTTTCCCGCTACCGACGCCTGTGGGAAGGGCTGAGCGATTTGTATTCCGTTCAGTTCGAACCGCGCGAGGAGGGAAACTGGGACGGCTGCGACGCAGGCTTGCTTTTCGGCGTCGACCGGTCAAAGGCGACTGCAATCGCGAAGTCCGGATTGCGCTGCATGGCGTTTATCAGTGGGGAGCCTCTGGCGACAGTTTCACAGAAGCGGGAGGTGTCTTTTGGTTCAACGCCATTTCTGGCGGAATGCTTGCGAGGACGCACCTGGGCGAACCAGTCCATTGAAGGAGTTCATCCGTTAAAGGCTGAGGACTCAGACGAAGTCGTCGCGCGCACGGATTGCGACGTTCTGTGGATTCACAAGATCGTTGGGAATCGCGCCGTTGATCTGGTCGCTTTGGAGCCCCCTGCAGTCACGGAGGACCAATATCTATATGAGTTTTTCCAGCGCGACAATTGCATGCGGTTGCTGCCGCTTTTGCATCTCCTGCGCGAGCTTTCGCCATGGACACGCCCGGTCCTTCGTGCATGTTTCATGTTCGACGATCCGAACTTGCATTGGAAAACGTATGGGTACATTGATTTCGGAGAGTTGGCCGAGCATGCCCGCGTTCACAACTACCACGCCTCGTTTGCGACCGTTCCTTTTGACGGCTGGTATGTAAACCCCGCAACCGCCGCCATATTTCGCAATAACCGGGATCGTCTCTCGCTGTTGGTGCATGGAAACAATCATACCTTCGCCGAACTAGCGCGCGAGTATCCGAATGGCGACCGGCGCGCCTCGATGGCACAAGCGCAGCGACGCATTGACGAATTGGAGAAACGGTCCGGACTTGAAATCCCACGGATCATGGCCGCTCCCCATGGCGGGTGCAGTGCGGAAATGGCCAACACTTTACTGGAGGTTGGATTCGAAGCGGCTTCGATCTCGAGGTGGTCACTCATGCATTTTAACCGCGAGAGATGGTATTCCACGATCGGTCTCAATATCGCTGAGTTCCTCGGCGGTGCCTTTCCAATCATCCCGCGGTTCAAGCTGGCGTGGGAGCGTGAGATAGACATTTATTTGGCTGCGCTTCTCCAAAAGCCGATAATCCTCGTCGGGCATCACGAGGACCTGCGCGGTGGCCTCGACATTCTGTCGGGACTTGCGCAGCGCATTAATTCTGTCGGCCAGGTGCAGTGGGTCGATATGAAGGCGATGGCTCGTTCCAATTTCTGCACCCGGAGTGAAGGGACGACACTTTATATCAAAACGTACTCTCGCCGAGTGCAAATCCAGGCGCCAGAAAACACAACGACTCTGGTCATTGAAAGGCCATGGCTGAAGGATGGACAAATAGAGGCCTTACAATATCGTACCGGTAACGGAAAATTTGTTTCGATCAACTCTTCAGCCAACCAGGCGATCCCCGTCATTGGCGGAACGCAAATAGAAGTCGCTTCCGTTTATCCGAGCGCGATCGATCCGGCGACCGTCGCGGCTCCCGGCGCCTCAATTTGGGCCGCCGCACGACGTGGTTTTTGTGAAATCCGGGACCGCGCCAAACCACTTGGATCACTCATAGGGTCCGGACACAAAGCGTAGGTTCGTTGCATTCGGTGCCGTGACGATTGCGTCCGGCGAAATTGACTCAATCCCTTGTCTCTAATTCTGATGAATAGCGTCCCTGCTCTTGATAAACCCTCACCTTCGGTCCCGGCAGATAAATCCAGCGTCGCCCCCGTTGCGCAGAGCCGCCTGCGTCACACGTTGATTAAGCTCGTGATCGTTGCGGGCACGGTTCTCATTTGTCTGATCATTCTGGAGATCGGTCTCAGGGTCATGGATCGGTATCCGATGGACAATCGCGAGGGTTACTTTGCGCAAGGTGGAATCTCTTACGTTCTAAAGAAAAACGTCACGAAGAAGGTAATTTGGCCAACGATGTCGTTTAAAGTATACACATCGGACGTTGGGTTTCGGTCCAGCAAACCAGGTTCACAAAACATCGGCCAGCGGCCATATTACGTAGCGCTGGGAGCTTCGGATGTTTTTGGCAATGGCTTGGATTACGAGCAGACTTTCGTAGGGATCCTGGGCGGGAAGATGCAGCAACAAGGCATCGACGTCGTGAACATGGGCGTCGCTGGTCACCATTTGCCGGAGCAGGCCGCCCTGCTCAAGAGCTTCGTTTCGTCAACGACCAACCCGCCTCAGGCCGTGGTCGTGATCTTTAATCCCCTCTTTATTGGCGGTTACGACGATATTCACACCAACGTCATTGTCCGAAGGGGAGACCTTTTCGAGCAAGACAATTGGCGCATGGCGTTGACTCGGAAGTTTCTCGCGAACACATCGGCCGCTTACTGCTTCTTTCGAGACGGTATTCGCCATGCCCAAAAGAAGTTCATTGGACGGGAGGACTTTGCGCTCTCGTTCTATATCGAGCGATTTTCAAGCAAACACCGCATTCATAAACCCGAGAAAACGCAGGAGTTTCTGAAGCAGCTCAAAGAACTTGATCAGTACATTCGTAGCGTGAATGCCACGCCGATTTTCGTCTATTGTCCCCCTTCCGGAGGCTTTTTGCTTAACGATCTGAAGGCGAAAGGCAAAATCGATGGCTCGCTCTTCGACACACAATTTTTTGCCGATCTCATTGAGAACTACTGCAAGGCCGAGGGAGTCCGATATATCGATTTGCACCCCCCGGTTCAGGCGCGATACGACAAAGGCGAAAAGCTGAATTTTGATGCGGACGGGCACTTCAACGGGCCTACCAGCCGGATCGTCGGTGAATATCTATACGATGTCCTTAAACCTGACCGGCACACTGACTCACAGTGACGGTTCGTTATTCCCTCGCCAAAACAATTGTGCAAACAAATCCACCTAACAATCGCGAGTTCTTCGCTTCCTTGATCAGCAACTTCGGACCGCGCTGGCCGCAGCTTCCGGACAAGCCGGAGGAAAATGCAGCCTCTGGAATCCGAGCGCTCTGGTTCGCCGCGGCGGATCGAAATTGTTCGGTGCAGAAGGCTGCCGAAGGAGAGTTACCTGATCTAAATGCAGGACAACAAAATCGCCTCAACGAATTGATCGAGCAACGGCTAACCGGTGTCCCTTTGGCGCACCTTGTCGGTTGGCAAAACTTCATGGGGCTCGAGCTCAAAGCCGGCCGCCAGGCGCTCATTCCGCGCAAAGAAACGGAGATTCTCGGCAATGCGGCACTAAATTGCCTGCGTAAGATTGTGAGTGCGCGTGGGCCGGCCAAAGTGATTGATGTGTGCACCGGTTCCGGCAATCTGGCGATCGCTCTCGCGTCGCATGAACCGTCTTGTCGTGTTTTCGCAGCCGATCTTTGCGCTGATGCAGTTGAACTCGCAAACCAGAACGCGGCGTTCCACAGGTTGCAGGACCGGGTCGAATTTCGAGTCGGCGATCTCTTCGGGCCGTTCGCTGATGGTCAATTCGATGGCGCGGTAGACATGATTGTCTGCAATCCGCCGTACCTTTCGACCTCTAAAATGCGGCAATTACCACGGGAGATTGGCGAGTTCGAACCCCGTGAAGCTTTTGATGCCGGCAGTTTCGGCCTCGCGATTATCAGCCGATTGATGAATGAAGCGCCGCGATTTCTTAAGCCGGAGTCATGGTTGTGTTTCGAGGTGGGACTCGGGCAGGGACCTTTCTTCCTTTCTCGGCTTAAATCAGTAACGGCATATCGCACCACTGAAACTGCGGTTGACGGCGCCGGCGAAGTCCGCGTGCTAATAGCCGGCACCTGAAGTTATCTCATTAATTAGACTCGTTAAACGTTAACTAACAACAATGCTCGAATTCTTTTCCAAAATTACACGGCATGTCCCTTCGACAGAGTTTTATTCCGACCTGCCGTTCTGGGGATACTTTATCGCGATAGTGATCGCCGTGCGAGCCCTGCCTCCTCGCAACAGTATCAGGACGATTCTCTTTCTTGGGGCCAATGTGCTGATGCTCATGGCTCTGCCGCGCTTCAGTCCCACTGCGCTTTTGATCTATGTTGGTCTCGCAGTTTTCACCTATGCGCTCGGGTATCTTCTGAGCGGCGACACAGTGAAAACAAAGCGTGGACGAATTGCTTGCGCCGTCGTTGGTATCGTCGCGGTTCTTTTCGTCCTGGCCGTTTTCAAATATCGCCTGGTGCAGGAGTTGGTTATTAAAGACAGGTCTATTTTCGGCCGGGGGGCCGCAAATTTCATCTTTCTCATCGGCATCTCGTACTCCTCGTTCAAAGCGATCCATTTTATCATCGAGTCCTACAAGAAGAGCATTAAGGACCTGCACTTTCTCGACTTTTTGAACTATCTGCTCTTCTTTCCGTCGTTTGTCAGCGGCCCCATCAATCGGTACAACGATTTTTACGAGAATTCCGCGCGCGCTCGAGGATCCCGGTTGCGAGACGATTTCATCCCAGGTCTGGAGCGCATCGTGCACGGCCTGTTCAAGAAATTCGTCATTACGGTGATTCTGTTGCCGCATACCCTGGTCCATATGAAAACGCCCGTGGACCATTTGCCTACGTGGCAAATTTTTCTCGGCCTTTACACCTACGCTTTATACTTCTATTTCGATTTCTCTGGGTACACCGACCTTGCCATCGGCAGCGCCCGGTTGCTCGGATTTAACCTGCCGGAGAACTTCAACCTCCCATTTTTGAAGAAGAACATTCAGCAGCTATGGGCCAACTGGCATATGTCATTGACTGGCTGGCTCACGGATTACGTCTATTGGCCGTTGGTTCGAAAGATGCGCAACATGGAAATGCTGCGACAGCATCCACTCGTCATCTCGAACCTCGCGATTATCATTACATTTTTCCTTTGCGGCGCATGGCATGGGGAGCGGGTCAATTTCATTGTTTGGGGACTATATCACGGTGTGGGCATTGCCGCGGTCAACATCTACCAAAAGTGGAAGCGTCGTATGCGTCACCCGATGGTGCTTAAATACTTCGGTTCGCGACTGAGTTACTGCGTCGGTGTCGTGTTGACCTTTAATTTTTTTGCGCTTGGACTTCTATTTTTCTTCGATGCGCACGAGGTCGCCTCGGTCCTCGGTCGCCTCTTTTGAGTCGAACCGGATTAACAATTTATGAAATCAATCTACGAGACACTTAAGCAACATAGCAGGTTGATCCTGCTTACCTTTGAGGTTTTTTGGATCGTAATTTTCCTGCTCGACCGCCTCGGCGGCGGCGCAGGAGGAGTTCCTACGTTCGTTTACGTCAATTTCTAACCAATTGAACGCTGGTGCAGGGCGAGGTGCCAGAGGCTGGAGGGATTACGACAAATTCCCAATTATTTACTGAGTTGCTAAGGGTGTTAACGTCTTCCCTTACAATTCTCGCTGATAAGCCGGAAGAGACACCGACGACTTGCTTGATGGCTCTCTGGCATAAGGCGGCAGGCGTTGAGGTGTCAGCCGCGACCGCCGGTAACATGCCCATGCCTCCTCTGAGTCCCGAAGGCGAGCAAGCGCTTCGGGGCCTCGTTGACGCGCGCTTAAGTGGCAGACCTCTGGCTTACCTGACGGGAAGACAACAGTTCATGGGGATAGATTTTATCTCCAGCCCTCAAGCGGTAATCCCGCGCAAAGATACCGAACCCCTGGTCAGGGCTGTCATCAAATACCTGGAGAAGATATCTCCTGAATCTCGCAAACAACTCATCATCGATATATTCACTGGATCGGGCAATGTGCCGCTCAGTCTCGCGAAACTCGCGCCGGGACCTCGGTACTTCGGCAGTGATATATCTCCCGACGCGATCAACCTGGCAGAACGGAATGCAAATCATTTACAACTGCAATCCGCATGCACTTTTTTCTGTGGTGACTTGTTCGCGCCGTTTGATTCGCTCGAATTTCGTGGCCAGGCGGATATTGTCACTGGCGCGCCGCCTTTCATTTCCAGCAGCAAAGTCCCTCGCATGCCTGCGGAGATATCGCAACACGAGCCCGTTCTCGCCTTTGACGCAGGCCCATTTGGAGTCAGTCTTTTCCTGCGGCTTGTTGCGGATGCGCCCATATTTCTGAAAAGAGGCGGGCTGTTGTTCTTTGAAGTCGGACTGGGCCAGGCAGACTGGATTCTGAAGAGGATTGCAAACGATTCGCGCTATGGTAACCCGCAAACGTTCTCCGATGATAAGGGGGATGTGCGCGCTGTTGCCGCCGAAAGGAAATAGACCCCGGATCAAGCTTTAAGCAGTATAGGCTGCGCATCAATCTTTACAATTGTCTTTATATAAGTACGCTTGCTGATGATTTCGCCGTTTCGCAATTCTATAATATCAACGCCGTCTCTCTGTTCTCGCTGTCCAGCGTGGCTGGGCTCGGGAGATGGCCAGTCGAGTCGCCACTCGAACGTAAAAGTCTGCTGCACCTGATCAAGATAGATGCTTTTTACCTCGAAATGAAAATCGCCATGGTTTGCAAACCACGATTGCCACGCGCGCTCGAGTTGCCGCTTGCCTCGCACCGCCCGGCCGTTCCAGTGCTCGAAGACCACGTCTTCCGCCATGCTGCGGAGCACGGCTTCCAAATCGTGCCGGTTCCAGGCCGCCATCCATTGCGCGACGAAATCCGAGATGTTCTTATTGTCGAGCATGGTTGCCGGCATCGTCGGAAAATAATCGTGCCGGGCGGTTGCAGCAACAGGAAATGCCCGCGCGCGTCCTCACCTCTGAATTGACAAATTATCCTCGCGGCCCGATGGTGCCGAAGCACTATCGGCCGCGCATTAAATCATCCACATGACAACTACAAAGTTCTCGAAAAATACCCTGAAGATTGATGCCGTGGCTGAAACCGAGCGCATTGCAGAGCGACTCCGATATTCTGTCGCGCGAACTCAAACGGCGTGGCCTCGTCCTGGGGCTTTCCGGCGGGATCGATAGCTCGGTCACGGCAGCGTTGGCCGTTCGCGCCGTCGGCAAAGAGCGGGTTTTCGGCATCCTGATGCCCGAACGGCACTCGCACTCGGAGTCTCGCGTTCTCGGCCAGCTCATCGCGGATTGGCTTGGCATTACGTGCGTCGAAGAAAACATCAGCGGTATTTTGGAAGCGACCGGCTTTTACAGACGCTACGACGCCGCTGTTCGAGAGGTCGTTCCCGAATACGCCGCTGGCTGGCTGTCGAAAATTGTCATCGAAGGTATCGCCAGCGGCGGTAGCTACACGACCTTCGCCATCGTCGCCCAGGATCCGAGCGGCCATACCGTGAGAAAACGTCTGCCGTTGAACGCTTATCTCGAAATCGTAGCCGCGACGAACTTTAAGCAGCGCACCCGGAAGATGATCGAGTACTACCACGCCGATCGGCTGAACTACGCTGTCGCCGGCACCCCGAACCGATTGGAGTACGATCAGGGATTCTTCGTAAAAGGCGGCGACGGCCTGGCGGATATTAAACCAATCGCGCACCTCTACAAAACTCAGGTCTATCAACTGGCCGATCACCAGGGCGTGCCGGACATCGTTCGACGCCGTCCGCCAACGACCGACACTTATTCAATGGCCCAGGGCCAGGATGAATTCTATTTTGCCGTTCCGTACGAACAAATGGATCTCTGCCTTTACGGGAAGAATCACGGCCTCGATGCAGGTGTGGTCGCCGAGGCAGCCGGCCTGCTCCGCGAAAAGGTCGAATTCATTTGGGAAGATATTGACCGCAAGCGCGCGACTACGCGATATTTACACCTCCCGCCACTGCTCATGGTAGAAGTGCCGGAGGTAAAGCGCTGAGCGTATTTGGGTTTTCAACGGAAAAAAATCTTATGACAGATTACAAACAGAACATCCGGAAATTCGTCGTGGATAATTTCCTCTTTGGCCAGGCGGGTAATCTTAAGGACGAAACGTCGTTCCTGGATGGCGGAATTATCGATTCCACGGGCGTGCTCGAGTTGGCAATGCATATCGAAACCACCTACGGCATCAAAGTGAAAGACGATGAACTGGTTCCGGAAAATCTTGATTCTATAAACGCGATCGCGGCCTTTCTGGAGAAAAAGCTCGCCGCACCGAAGTAAGTATCTCTGACGGATAATGAGGACGAGTTTGACAGTGACAACACCGGCGCGGCATGCCCGGCTGGTCCAGGATTTTCTGGAACAAAATGCCGAACGGCTGCCCGCAAAGGTCGCTTTGATCTGCGATGGGCAGCGGCTGACCTACGCGCAGCTTGATGAGTTGGCCAACCGGCTCGCTCACGCGTTGACCTCGGCAGGCGTTGCGCGTGGCGACCGCGTCGGGCTTTACCTTCATAATTGTGTCGAGCTCGTTGTTGGCATCTTCGCCGTCCTGAAAGCCGGTGGCGTGTTTGTCGTAATCAACGCCACAACGAAACGTGACAAGCTTCATTATGTCCTGAACAACTGCCGGACGACCGCCCTGATTGCGGAGGCGAAAGCCGACCTCTCGGGTTTAGTCGAGGAGACAGCCGATGCAGTACCCTCGCTCAAGCGGGTTATTCTCGTGGGCAAAGCTGCGACCGATGCTCCGCAAAGCGCGCGTTGCGTCGCGTACCAGGACGCTCTCAACAGTTCGCCGGCCACGCGCCCTACCCGGCAAAACGTCGATTTGGACCTCGCTTGCCTGATTTACACCTCAGGCACCACGGGCGATCCGAAGGGTGTGATGAGCGACCACAGCAACATGGTCTTTGCCGCAAGCGCCATCATCGAGTACTTGGAAAACGTTGAATCGGACATCGTCATCAACGTCTTGCCTCTTTCGTTCGATTACGGCCTTTACCAGCTTCTCATGACCTTCAAATTCAGTGGCACGCTGGTCCTTGAAAAATCGTTTACTTATCCCGCGGCTGTTCTGAAGAAGATGGAGCAGGAGCGAGTCACCGGGTTTCCGGGCGTGCCGACGATCTACGCGATTCTTCTGCCGATGGACCTCTCCGGTTTTGACCTCTCGAGCCTCCGTTACTTGAGCAATACTGCCGCCGCGCTTCCCGTGAGCCACATCGAGGCCATCCGCAAAAAATTTCCCGCGGCGACCCTCTATTCCATGTATGGACTCACCGAAACCAAGCGGACCTTGTTCTTGCCTCCGGCCGAGCTCGACCGGAGGCCCGGCTCAGTCGGTGTCCCAATCCCTGGAACTGAAGCCTGGGTGGAAGATGAGTCCGGACAACGACTTGGTCCCGGCGAAGTAGGGGAACTGGTCGTTCGCGGCCGGCACGTTATGCGCGGCTATTGGGAAGCACCCGAAGCCACCGCCAAACGCTACCGTCTCGGCTCGATTCCAGGCGAGCGCGTGTGCTATACGGGGGACCTTTTCCGTTTTGACGAAGACGGCTTCTTCTATTTCGTGGGCCGGCGTGATGACATCATCAAGAGCCGAGGCGAAAAGGTCGCTCCCAAGGAAGTAGAAGCTATCCTCTACAATTTGGCCGGCGTTCGTGAAGCCGCGGTCATTGGAGTTCCCGATCCCATACTTGGTCAGGCAGTCAAAGCCTTCATTGTTGCGGACGGCGGCCAGCTCACCGATAAGCAGGTGCTCGCCCATTGCCGCGCCCACCTGGAAGATTACATGGTTCCGAAGCACGTCGAGTTCCGCACGGAACTACCGAAGACTTCATCGGGTAAGATTACCAAAACGGGTCTTTCGTAACCCGTTTGGCTTCTATAATCTGTTAGATGATGAGATCGAAATTGCTTTGGACATTATTGGTGTTATTTGCCCTGGGCGTGGCTGTAATGTGTACACCCGTTCCGCAGAAATTCGAAGAGCGCAAGATGAGCGATAGAAAATCGGTGCAACGTTTGGATTTATCTCAATTCTCATCCCGCGCGCCTGGGAAGCCGCTGGATTTATTATTCATTCATCACTCGTGCGGTGGTCAGCTGTTGGCGCCGGTTGGCCGCTCGATCGGAGATAACTGCATCCTGCAATCGCATCCGAACGGCGGCAATTTGCGCGCGATGCTCGAGGAAAACGACTATCGCGTGCACGAAGCTTCCTACGGATCGCGTCTTGGAGAGAATACCGATGTCTTTGACTGGCTGCCGAAATTCCGAAATCAAATGACCGATGTTCTCAAGTGCGACGCGCAGGATAGTTCCTTTGCAGATGGGCGCCGCAATCAAATCGTGATGTTCAAATCCTGTTTTCCCAACAATTCATTTCGCAGCGAAGGCGCCGCTCCGGGCGACCCGTCCGGTCCTGAACTCACGGTTTGGAATGCCAAAGCCGCATATACCGCCTTGCTTGACGAATTGCGCAAACAGCCCGACGTGCTTTTCGTTTGTGTGACTGCGCCGCCGATTGCGCCGGGAAAGAAAACTCTCCCACTTTGGCGCGATCTCGCCAGTCGTGCGAAGACCATGCTTAAAGGCAGTCATATCGATCTCGCTGAAAGCGGGCATTTGGCGCGCGAATTCAATAACTGGCTCTGCGATACCGGCGGTTGGCTTAAGGACTATCCTTTAAAGAATGCCGTAACGTTCGATTACTATGACCTCCTCACAGACTGTGGAGAGTCTGACCTTTGCCGGTATCCCACGGGCGATGGAGGTAACAGTCACCCCAGCAGCGAAGGCAACCAAAAGGCAGCGAGAGCATTTGTGCCTTTCCTGAATCAAGCCATTCACCGCGCCGGCCTCGTTCAATAAAATCCTCCCGCTGACGAAGAATTACTGTGTGCTCTGGCTCCAATATAAACCCGTGCGCTTTGTGATATGTGTGGCATCGCTGGCGTTGTAGAAATTGATCGGTCAGATACCCCGTCCGAAAGTACCCTGCGGCGCATGCTCGGCATGATCCGCCATCGCGGGCCGGACGAGTTTGGCATTTATCTTGCCGATGGCGTCGGGCTGGGGAATGCCCGGCTGAGCATCGTGGACCTTTCTGGCGGCCAGCAGCCAATCGGCAATGAGGACGGCACACTCTGGATCGTCTTCAATGGCGAGGTTTTCAACTATGTCGAGTTGCGCGCCGAACTCGAAGCACGTGGCCACGAGTTCACAACGCATACCGATACCGAGGTCATCCTCCACCTTTACGAGGAGCTCGGGCCGAAATGCCTTGCCCGTCTCAACGGCCAATTTGCGATCGCTATTTACAGCGAACGCGACCGCTCCCTGTTTCTGGCCAGGGATCGCCTCGGCGTCCGTCCGGTGTTCTATACGCGCTCTGGCGGCCGGTTGATCTTTGGTTCGGAAATCAAAGCCATACTCGCGCATCCGGGAATTAGTGCCCGTTTTGACCCCGTCGCCCTGCAGCAGATTTTCAATTATTGGAGCCCGCTTTCTCCGCGCTCGACCTTCCGGGACATTCACAGTTTGCCGCCCGGGCATTACCTGTTAATGCAAAACGGTCGGACTGAAATCGCTCCCTACTGGACGCTGGACTTTGCAGAGGCTCCCGAGAAAAGCCAGCCAAAGCTGAACGGGAAAATCTCCGATTACGTTGAACAGTTCCGGGAACTGCTGGTCGATGCGACCAGAATTCGCCTGCGCGCGGATGTTCCTGTGGGCGCCTATCTGTCAGGTGGGCTCGACTCATCCACGATCGCTGCCATTATCAAGAAATTCGGCAACAGCCGCCTGGATACATTCTCGATTGCGTTCAGCGATCCCAAGTTTGACGAAAGTGCCCACCAGAAGCAGATGGCTGAGTTTTTGGGTACCGACCATCAGGTTGTCTACGCGACTCATGCTGATATTGGCCGGGTTTTTCCTGATGTGATTTGGCACACGGAAACGCCGATCATGCGGACGTCGCCCGCGCCGATGTTCCTCTTGTCGAAACTCGTCAACGATCGCAAATACAAGGTCGTTTTGACAGGAGAGGGCGCCGACGAGTTCCTCGCTGGGTACGACATTTTCAAAGAGGCAATGGTCCGGCGATTCTGGGCGCGCCAACCTGGCTCCACCGCACGCCCAAAACTCCTGGCAAGGCTCTATGCCGACATCAGCGATTTGAGCGCTACGGGCGAGGCGTACCTGAAAGCCTTTTTTGGGGCGGGACTCACCGAGACTCATCGCCCCGACTACTCGCACTTCATCCGTTGGAAAAACAATCGGCGCTGCTGCAAATTCTTTTCCGAGGAACTCGGTGCCGCTGCCGCGAAAGAAGCGGGCGATGTCGATGGCGAGCTTCCGCTCCCCGAGGACTTCAAGAAGTGGGGACCACTTGAGCAGGCCCAGTATCTCGAGATTTCGATTTTCCTTTCGCAATATCTTCTTTGCTCACAGGGCGATCGGCCGGCCATGGCACATTCTGTCGAAGGAAGATTTCCGTTTCTGGACTATCGTGTTGTTCAGTTTTGCACGCGGCTTCCGGCGCGTCTCAAGCTCAACGGACTGACTGAAAAATATCTTTTGCGCCGCGTGGCCAGCGAATGGTTGCCCGCCGAGATCCTCGCGCGAGTCAAACGCCCGTATCGCGCGCCCATTCACCGCAGCTTTTTCAACGAGGCGCGACTGGATTACGTCAGAGATTTGCTGCAACCGGAGGCGATTCGCGCCGCCGGCCTCTTTAACCCGGCTGCGGTTTCACAGTTGGTTGCAAAGATCGAACAGAATCGTCCCCTTGGCGAAACGGACGACATGGCGCTGGTTGGAATTATTTCAACGCAACTCGTTCAGAAACAGTTCATAGACAATTTCAGGCAGCCTTCCACTGTCTCAGACACTGACAATGTAAAGGTTGTAAATCGTACGCGGGCTGGACTTCAAGCCGCTTCTAAAGTCGCCTGATTATGCGTATGCATGGCTGGATTTATGCTCTGCCAGAACGCCGTGAACGATCGACGGTGAACCCGGAGATCTCTCGTTGTGAAGGCGAAATCTTTCCGGGTAGCACTGATTTGTATCGCTCTGGTCTCCACTGTCCAGAGCTGGGCTCAGCCATCGGCACTCAGCCCACGGGTTCAAAACACCACCTTGCGAATGCCCGCAGAACCCCCAACGTTCGGGTATTCCACCACTAGCGCCTTCCCCGCTCTTTCCTTCTCTCGCCCGGTCGCCATCGTCAGCCCGCCGGGCGAAACCAACCGGTTGTTTATCGTCGAACAGGCAGGACGTATCTCCGTGATCACAAATCTGTTGTCTCCTACTCGCACCGTCTTCGCCGATCTTACTGATCGTGTTCAGTTTGATGGCGGTGAGGAAGGACTCCTTGCGCTCGCGTTTCATCCTGCCTACGTGACCAATCGTTATTTTTACGTCTGGTACACGACAAAGGGCCAACTCCAGGATCGCTTGTCCCGTTTTGAAGCCGATCCCGCCAATCCTGCTCGCGCACTTACGAACTCCGAACAGGTTTTAATCAGTCAGCCCGACGGCGCCGAGAACCACAATGGCGGTCAACTCCTTTTCGGTCCCGACGGCTACCTGTATTTCTCGGTCGGTGACGAAGGTCACGACGTCTTCGTCGATAACGTTCAGCACGTTGATCGCGATTTCTTCTCCGGCATTTTCCGCATTGACGTGGACAAACGGCCGGGGAGTCTCCCGCCCAATCCACACTTGGCGAACACCAACAATCCAACCGCCACGATCAATTACGCCATTCCGCCGGACAATCCATTCATTGGAGCGACGAGCTTTAACGGCCTGTCGGTCAACCCCGCCAACGTCCGCACGGAATTTTGGGCCGCGGGCCTCCGCAACCCGTGGCGCATGTCTTTTGATGGAGTCACCGGAATTCTTTATTGCGCAGACGTCGGTCAAACCGATCGCGAAGAAGTTAACATCATCGTCAAAGGCAGGAATTACGGATGGCCTTACGTCGAAGGATTTTTGGTTTATAACGGTTTCGGAACACCGCCCGCCGGCTTCAATCCCGCTCCTCCCATCCTTGATTACGCTCACGGTAGCGCAACCAACCAGGGAAACTGCGTCACCGGCGGCGTGGTCTATCGCGGAGGACGGTATCCCGAGTTATATGGCGCGTATGTGTTTGCCGATTACGTTAGCGGAAACCTTTGGATGTTGCGCTACAACGGTTCTGGCGGTCCGACGAACCCTGTTCCGTTTTCCCGAATCGCAGTTAACGCAAGCATTTCATCCTTTGGAGTCGATCCGGCCAACGGCGACATTCTTCTCGCCGGTCATACGGAGAACCAGATCAAGCGGTTGGTGCGCGCTTCCTCCGCCGGTCCGGCGATGCCGGCGACGTTAGCGGACACAGGCGTGTTTTCCGATCTCTCCAATTTCACGCCGCAACCCGGCGTTATCCCATACGACATCAACGTGTCGTTTTGGTCTGACTACACGCAGAAAACCCGCTGGTTCTCTGTCCCAAATCCAACCCTGGCGATTGGTTTCGATCCCGCCGGGAATTGGTCGTTTCCGCCAGGGAGTGTTTGGATCAAGCATTTCGATCTCGAGATGACCAATGGAGTGCGTGAATCAGCCAGACGCCTGGAAACGCGCATCCTTGTGCGCAGTCAAAGCGGCGTTTACGGAGTTACATACCGGTGGGGAACTTCGCGGACCAATGCGACACTCGTGCCGGAAGATGGCATGGATGAGAGTTTTGTTGTTAGCGACGGTGGTCTCGTTCGCACTCAGGCCTGGCATTATCCCGGTCGCAGCGAATGCGTGCGCTGCCACACTCCGCAAGGCGGCTATATCCTCGGTTTCAATTCCGGCCAACTGAACCGCAGTTTTGATTATGGCACGTCCGTCGAAAATCAGATTTTGGCTTTGAGCGGCGCCGGTTATCTGGCTCCTCCAGTTACCGACCCCCAGCCCTTGCCTGTGTTCGCACATGCCACCAACGCGGCTTTTTCTCTCGAGCACCGCGTCCGGTCGTATCTCGCAGCCAATTGCGTTCAATGCCACCAGCCTGGCGGCAATGCCCAGGGGCTGTGGGATGCGCGCTTCTCGACGCCAATCCAGCAGGCCGGAATCATCAACGGCGCGTTGATCAACAATTACGGTGATCCGCTTAACAAGGTCGTGGCCCCGGGCTCCTTTGAGCATTCTATTCTCCTCCAAAGGGTGTCAGTGCTTGGCGCCGCACACATGCCTCCGCTCGCTACATCAGAGTTGAATCAGCAGGGCGTCGCCCTTCTGAGACAATGGATCAGTGGGCCACGCCCCGCCGCTCCGACCAATTTGCGTGTTGTGACCTCGAACTGAGCCCTGCCTCGCAAAGCCTGTCACGGATTTTCCTTCCGTTTGTCACTTGCGCGACTCGTGAACCGGTTTAGATTGTAAGGCTGTGGAATTTCCCAAAAATCTGCGTCCCGCTCGAAAACTGTTCTCCGGGCCATGCGGAACGCTCTGGATGCTTGCGCTATTTTGCGCGCCGGCATTCGCCGAGAGTATCGTCATCGATCACACCTGCACGGATCTCGCGAAAATACCCGACAAATGGATCCAGAGAGTGCGGGACGGAAACTGGAACGTGTACTACATGTATCGTTCTCATGGCTCCCAATTGACCTGGGGCCTGCAGACCATTAACGCCAGTAATTCCAATTACGCGATTACTCTCGGAGACCGCGTCCTTCCCACGGTCGGACATACCGTCAACATTCTCGGCTGGAACGGTGCCGACGACGGATCCGCTTTGCAGGACAGCTTCTGGGATGGCGAAGAAGGTCGCGCGCAAACGCGAGATATCTTGACACGTAATCCCACCATCAATGTCGCGACATGGGCTTCAAGCTCCGAGATCCGTGACTGGAAGCCCGAGGAGACCACCAATTACCTGCAATCGATGGCCCTGCTGGAAGCCGAGTTTCCCAACGTGATTTTCATTTACACCACTGGCAACACGCAGGCCTGGGACGACGGCGACAATCAAAATCATACCTTTAATGACGGTCGCCTCGGCGATGCGAACTTCTATGGGAGTCGCACTCAAATTAACAACGAAATTATCCGTCAATGGTGCCGTGAAAATGGCAAGGTGCTCTTTGATTTTGGAGATCTTGATTCCTGGTACACCAATCAGCAGGCGATTTCCTATTATCAGGGCCAACCTTTCCCGCGTGAGCACGATCATTACAACCTCGACCAATACGGGCACACATCTCGTGAGAACTGCTTTCAAAAGGGCATCGCCGTCTGGTGGTTGATGGCCCGCCTCACCGGTTGGTCAGGTCCCGCCGTCCCCGCTCCCGTTGGCCCGAGGGTCGTGGTGGATCACACTTCCACCGATCTCACGAAAATTCCCGACGAATGGATTGAGGCTGTCCGCGACCGAAACTGGAACGTGTATTATATGTATCGTTCTCACGGTTCCCAGTTGACCTGGGGATTAGAGACGATTAACGCCAGCAATTCCAATTATGCGATCACCCTCGGCGATCGCGTTCTGCCCACAGTTGAACATGCTATCAACATTCTTGGCTGGAATGGCGCCGACGACGGTTCCGCTTTGCAGGGAAACTTCTGGGATGGCGAGGAAGCTCGCGCGCAAACACGAGATATCTTGACACGTAATCCCGCCATCAACGTCGCCACCTGGGCCTCCAGCTCTGAAATCCGCGATTGGAGACCCGAGGAGACTACCAATTACCTGCAATCGATGGCCTTGCTCGAGGCGGAATTTCCAAATGTCATTTTCATCTACACCACCGGCAACACTCAGGCATGGGACGATGGCGATAATCAAAACCATACCTTCAATGACAGCAGCCTCGGCAACGCGAATTTCTATGGAAATCGCACTCGAATTAACAACGAAATCATTCGTGAGTGGTGCCGCGAAAATGGCAGGGTCCTCTTCGATTTCGGAGATCTCGATTCCTGGTACAACAATGATCAGGCAATATCTTATTATGAGGGGCAACCTTTCCCGCGCGAGCACGACCACTACAACATAAACGAGGTCGGTCACACCTCCCGCGAAAACTGTTTTCAAAAGGGCATCGCTGTATGGTGGTTGATGGCGCGCCTCAGCGGCTGGCCTGGCCCCGCTCCCACCATGATGCGGCCCAGGACCACCACTGGCTTTCAGTTCGACCTCGTGGGCCAGGCGGATATGACCTTCGAGATTCAGGCTACGACAAATTTTATCGATTGGGAAACGATCGGGCTCGTCACAAATCTCACTGGCACCGTCTCTTTCACCGATACGGAGGCGGCGAATTTCAAGGAGCGCTTCTATCGCGCCGCGGCGCTAACCAACTTGCCCTCGCCGATCTCAAGCGTGAGCCGGCCCCAACAACAAGCCCTTTTGCGATTCGATATTAGTGGTCAAATTGGTACCCGCTTTTCAATTCACGCCACCACAAACTTTGTTGATTGGACGCACATCGGCACTGTTACCAATCTGACCGGCGCAGTCTCCTTCGCCGATAAAGAGTCACCTAATTTCATCAGGCGCTTCTACCGCGCAGTCTCGAACTAAGACATGTGGACAGCGACAAGTCACTCTCCAGGCGTTTTCCGTCAACAACTGAATTCAAAGTGTCAAGTTTTCGTGGAGGCATCGGCTACGCATTGGACGTTTCCGCTGCTAATTTAGCTCCAGGTGGCAAGTTCCTTGCCTTTTGCAAGAATCGAGGCTATCGGGGGTGTCGGTTCAATTGCCCAGTTGCCGTTGTGGGATCATATGCGAGGTTCATGGTATCGTAGCTGCTTTATGACGAAGCAGTGAACGGGAAAGCCAATACAGAAGTCGCGCACATCGCGGCGCGCAAACCTGTCCGATAAATAAGCAAGAGGATATTCATGAAGAGTCTCGTAGTTGCAGCTTGTGTGGCGACATTGTCGTTAGGAAACGCCCTGGCCGCGCAATATTACGTGGCTCCCACTGGCGACGACGCCAACCCCGGTTCTGCCGCATTGCCGTGGCGCACTATCCAGAAGGCAGCCAACACCCTTGTTGCGGGTGACATCGTTAGAGTTCAGGCCGGAATATATAACGAACGGGTATCGGAAACGACGGACGGCAGCCCATCGGCCCCAATCATTTACGTCGCAGAAGGCCACACCAATGTCGTCTGTCGCGGCTTCAGTGTCACGGGCGATAACGTTTGGGTGATCGGCTTCGAAATTACGCACATCGCCGAAGTCAATTACGCTGCCATTGACTGGAGAGGGGGCACCAATGCCCTCATTTGCGATAACTACATACATTCAGTCGATGTTGGCGGAAATGGTTCTGTCCAGGCGCGAGATTCTCATCGGATGATTTTTAGGGGAAACACGGTTATGTACGCCGACAGTGCCGGAACGATAACTGGCACGCTGGGAAGCCTGTGCAGGTCCATATCCTTCGATACAGGCCCGAATGACACGATGCTGCTTGAGTACAACGTCGTTTCTCAGGTCGGTGATTATTTGAATCCATCGGGAACAAACTGGATTTTCCAGAATAACGTCCTCGGCCCCACGACCACGTCATTCGCGGGCGGCGCGCCGCACGTCGATGGGCTCCAGTGTGACGTTGCGACCAAGTACTTGATCATGCGCAATAACTGGCATGTCGATAACCCGGTTTCAGATTCTCATTTCATTCTTATCGAAGCACCCTCCAGCGGCCGCAATAAGTACATTGTCGCCGTGCAGAATGTCTCTCTCCGCTCAGGCGATCAACTCTGGTACCAGATGCGCGACGGCACGAACCTTTTTTGCGCGCACAATACTGTCGGCCAGGTTGGTTTTGGGCCTCGTGGGGGTCCGGCGAGTTCGGGATTTATTCGCGTATTTGCCGATGCCAACGGCGCCAGTTTCAACAATGAGTCCTACAACAATATTTTTACTAATGTTACCCGCGGCCAGGTTTACCTTGTCGAATCGGGCGGCAATTCACTGATTCATAATCATGACCTGGTCTTTCCGCCTTCGAGCGACCTGGTGAATGGCGTTAACGGTGACATCGAAGCCGACCCGAAGTTCGCCGATTACAGCGCCAACAACGTCATGCTTCAGGCTGGTTCGCCGGCCGTTGATGCTGGCGGTCCGCTGACAACCGTTGCGAGCCCCAGCGGAAGCGGCACGACCTTTACCGTGGCTAACGGCTATTGGTTCACAGATGGGATGGGCTTGACGCGTGGCGATCGGATTTACGTCGGCAGCGACAACAACCTGACGATTACCTCTATGGATGTGGCCAACGGCAGGATCACTGTCGATAGGTCCATCACATGGTCCCAAAACGATGGAGTTGGCTATGCCTATCGCGGCCTTGGACCCGACCTTGGCGCGTACGAGTTCGGTGACACGTTCCTGACCCAGGCAACGATTTCGCAGTCCGGCGGCGACTATACCGTGACAACGGTCGGCGATACTCGAATGGTGGTGTTTTATCGCGACGGCATCCCGTACGCGACCGATTACACTCCGCCTTATACCGCGACAATTACCAGTGGAACTGTCATGGCCAAAGCCTACGCCCTGCACGCGCAACAGAGACCGGTGGTCATAGCAGTGTCCGCAGATCCTAACCGCCCGAGAGTGGTCCAGGGTCTGCGCGTTATATCAAACTAGGCTCGCTGGAAGACCCGCCGGTGATTTGCCGGTAACCCTTTGCCATTTCTCGCCCCCGCAGGGCGCCGCTCGAAACGCAACGAACCAGCATCAATGCCTGCTTCTCCTGACATACAATCGCGGGCGTCTGATTTGCGCGGTTCGAAACACTTTCTCCTCAGTCCGGTCCGCGCGTTTAGCATTTATCTTCTTGTCCTGGCAGTTTTGTTTCTGCGTCCGCTTTTCAATCTCTTCTCCTTTAGTTTTCAGACCGCCTTATACTCGCACATTGCCCTGATACCCTTCATTACGCTTTACCTCATCCGTCTCAAACGAACTCAGCTTCCTCCAAGTACACGGAGCTTTTCGCTCCTTGCATGCGTCCCGTTGTTCATTGGACTCCTCGCGCTGGTTGTCGGCTGGGTTTTCGACGGCCGGACGCGGCCTCTGAGTCTCGTCGACGATCTGTCTCTTTCGATATTCTCTTTTGTTTGTTTTGTTCTGGCCGGCGTGACCTGGTTTTGGGGACCGGCGCGAACGCGCGCACTGGCGTTTCCTTTGTGCTTCCTGTTCTTTGTCGTCCCGTTTCCGACATTCATCACTCAATCCATTGAAACTTTCCTTCAGCACGCCTCGGCTGACGTCGCCTCGTTGATGATTGCTCTCTCTTCCATCCCTGTCCTGCGCGAGGGACTCTCCTTTAAGCTTCCCGGCATTGTTATCGAAGTCGGCCACGAATGCAGCGGCATCCGGTCGAGCCTCGTCCTCTTCATAACAAGCCTCATCGGTGGCTACATGTTTTTTCATTTTGCGCGGCATCGCGCAATTTTGGCGTTGGCCGTTCTCCCTCTTGCTATTCTGCGCAATGGTTTCCGCATTTTTACGATCGCGTTGCTTTGCGTTCAGGTCGATCGTGACATGATTCATTCCCTCATCCATCGGCGCGGTGGCCCGTTGTTTTTCATATTATCGCTGGTGCCTTTCTTTGCGCTCCTTCTTTGGTTATACCGCCGCGAGCAGAGGCTCCGCCCTGAACTCCCGCCGTCGCGCGCCGATCACACGACGAAATCATGACCGTCTGCAGCGCTGATCGAGTGGCTTCTCACGACTTCATGAAAAATGTTAGCTACGCTTTTCGCAGTCACTGGCTATCGGCTGTTCTGCTGATTTGCCTCGCCACGGCCATCGTGGGCTGCTCACGCGCGGCCAGGAAAGATCGTCACCTTGCCCGCGCCCAGGAGTTCTTCAAGGCCGAACAGTTCGACAAGGCCGAGATCGAATTCCTGAATGTCTTGCGTCTTGAGCGTACGAACACCATCGCCCTGCGCCACCTCGCGCTTGGTTATTATTATCAAGGCCGCTTGCCGCTCGCAGTTGCCCATCTCCAGAAGACTGTCGAACTTGCGCCCACAGATACGGAAGTCCGTCTAAGGCTCGCTGGCTTGATGGTGGCTTCCCGAAAATTGAACGAAGCTCGCCAGCACGCCGACGCAATTCTTGCTTCGGACCCGGCCAATGACGAAGCGCTGATGATCCTTGCCGATACCGTTACTTCCGCGAGCGACTTCGACGAGGTCCGCCGGCGAATTGAATCGTTTCGCTCTCAAGCTGGGAATAAACCCGGATTCCACCTTGCTCTGGGCACACTTCATCTAAGGCAACAGCAGACAAACGAAGCGTTGGCCGAGTTTCAGCGCGCTGTCTCGCTCGACAATCGTTCCAGCCCGGCCCACCTCGCTTTGGGAAATCTCTTTGCGTTCTCGAAAGACATGACCAACGCCGAGGCTCATTTCAAAACGGCTGCCGACCTTGCTCCTGTCCGCTCCATGCGTCGGGTTCAATACGCTGATTTTAAATTGCGAGCCGGCGATCTCGCGGGCGCAAAAACCTTCCTCGAATCCATCACTCAACAGGCGCCTGATTACTTGCCCCCTTACACGCGCCTGGCCGAAATCGCGTTCGCGGAAAGGCGGTTCGATGACGCAGTATCTTTCAGTAAGAAGATCCTTGTTCGTGATCCCGGCAATTACGACGCAATGCTGCTTCTGGGCCGCGTCCGTATCGCTAAAGGCGAGCCTTCGCAGGCCGTGACAGAATTCGAACGTCTGGTGGCCGCTTATCCTCGTGTTCCAGCCGCTCACTACCAACTGGCCGCGGCGCAGTTGATGAACAGGAATCAGTCCAAAGCCATCGCCAGTCTTAATCAGAGCCTTGCCCTTGATCCCAAACACGTCCAATCAATCCTGCTGCTCGCCGAACTCAACCTCCGTAAAAACGATCTCCTCCCCGCGATTTTTTCTCTCAAACAACTCGTCAGGGAACAGCCCCAGATCGCGGAAGCTCATCTGCTCCTGGCCAATGCTTATCGCGCTCGCAAGGAATTGGATGCCGCCGAGGCCGTTTACGAGAACATGGCAAAGCTCTTTCCGCGAAATCCCCAGCCATACTTCCTTTGGGGCCAGGTTTTGCTTCTGGAGAAAAGGACGGCTGACGCGCGAACCAGGTTCCAGCAGGCCATCGAGCTTTCTCCTGATTTTCTCCCGGCGCTCGATGAGCTCGTAGACCTCGATATCGCCGAAAGGAATTTCTCTGCCGCAGAGAAGCGCGTGCAGGATCAGATCGACAAAAACCCCAGGGCGCCCGCGCTGCTGTTGTTCCTCGCGAAAGTCTTTTCCGCCCAGGCCGAGTACAAAAAGGCTGAAGACACGCTCTCCCGTGCCATCGCCCTGGACCCGGGCTATCAACCCGCTTACCTCGCGCTTGTCCGGGTTTATGTCGCATCAAAGAAGCACACCGAGGCCATTGCAAAGCTCAACACAGTTCTCGAAAAATCCCCGACCGATGTGCCCGCGCTGATGTTGAGGGGCATGATCCAGACGGAATTGAAAGATTATTCTGCCGCTGCGGAGTCTTACGAAAAACTGCTCACCGTAAACCCACGCTTTATTCCCGCTCTCAACAACCTTGCCTGGCTCTACTCCGAACACCTGAATCGTTTCGACAAAGCGTATGCGATGGCTCGATCTGCCCGCGATCTGCAGCCGTTCAATCCACTCGTCGCGGACACCTTTGGCTGGATTCTTTTTAAACGTGGCGAATACCCGTGGGCTCTCAGCCTCTTGCAGGAAAGCGCCGACAAGCTTCCCAAAACTCCCGAAGTTGCCTTCCACCTCGCGATGACCCACTACATGCTCGGGGAAGAACTCGCGGCGCGCCGGGCGTTCGAACGTGCCCTTGACAGCCCGGACGATTTTCCGGGGAAGACCGAGGCTCAACAACGCCTTCAATTCCTTTCAATATCTGCGGAGACGAACGCAATCGCTCCGCTGGAGCAGCAGCTCGCCGCCAATCCCCGCGATCCCATCCTCCTTGCCCGTCTCGCTGCGCTTTACGAGCAATCCGGCGCGTTCGACAAAGCTGTTAAAGCATATAATCAAACGCTGGAGTCCAATTCCGGAAATATTTCCGCCATGCTCAAACTCGCGCAGCTTTACGCCGGCCCTCTGCACGATCAGTCAAAGGCGATGCAACTTGCTAAAGATGCCCACGCGCTTGCGCCCGAAGACCCGCACGTGAGTCATGTCCTCGGCCGTCTCGCCTTTGACGCGGCCGATTACAAATGGTCTCTCAGCCTGCTGCAGGAAAGCGCGCGCAAAATTACCGCCGACCCAAACCTTCTCTATGACCTGGCCTGGGCGTGGTACAGCCTCGGCCGCGCTTCGGAGGCAGATGCCACTATGAAGCAGGCGATTGCGGTCGGAGACTCGTTCAACAAACTCGCTGATGCTCGGCGGTTTGTTGAGATGAACGGGTTGTACCTTCACTATAACAAAGCCCAAAACGTCACGTCGCAAATTACCAGTATCCTCGATAAGGAGCCTCGTTACGTTCCAGCCTTGTTCGCGCACGGCATCGCCCAGGAAAACTCCGGCGACAACATCGCCGCTCGCGATCGTTACCAGGAAGTCCTGAAGCAGTTTCCGTTGTTTGCTCCTGCCCAAAAGCGGCTCGCCATTCTGCTCGCCAAATCGCCTTCAGACGCCAGCGCCCCTTACCAGTACGCTCTCAAAGCGCGGGAAGCGCTCCCCGACGACCCGGAAGTTGCCCGCGTTCTCGGCATGCTGGCGTTTCGCCGCCGGGAATATTCTCGCGCCGCCCAATTGCTGGAGGAGAGTTCCCGCAAGCTCACAAGTGATGGCGAGGCGTTTTATTACCTCGGCATGGCCCATTTTCACCTCAAGCAACGCAACGAAAGTCGCCGCGCCCTGCAACAGGCCGTCTCGCTCAATGCCACTGCTGATTTCGTGCCCGATGCCAGGCGTATTCTCGGACAACTGAATTGACAACGGATAAACGAGGCCAATCTATCAGGCAATGTAACAATATAAATCCCGTTCCTTGTCGCTCTTAATGAACCAAAAAACTTGATAAAATAACTTGTAATGCAGCCCTCAAATATTTATACCAAAAAGAACTCATAAATGAAGATCACCCTTCTCTCCGGACGTGCGCTGTTACAGGCGGGCCACAAAAACTGTACTAACCTTTTAAAGCGCTCTTGTTGGATCGTGCCAGTCGCGATCGCGTTCATGGCCTCGCCGGCCCGCGCGACGCTCTACTCCGATATAGACGTTTTCAACACAACGCTCAGCGCCTCCAACCCGAGCCGCACCGGCAGCTTCGACATCGCCAGCAAGGGCTACGAATCCTCCGCCGAGCACATTGTCTGGGCAGGCTTCGCGTTTACCTTTTACGACAGCGACAACCGTGAAGATACCGTCGAGATCAATCTCGGCCACGACGCGGTGAATTACGAACACATCTCGCGCGGTTTCAGCATCTTCGGTGGTTTGCTCGCCGGCGACGCTTTGTTTGACCTCAGTTCCGACGGCTTCATCTCCTATACGGTTCGCTGGGAGTCTGGCGATCCATTCAAGCTCGTCGCAGCTTCTTTGCTCGCTGAATCCACGCCAAACACTTTAGCGACGGCACCCGCACCAACGATCGCGTTCCTGATGGTGGCGCGACCGCTGGCTTGTTGGGCTGTGCACTGTTGGGCCTGGTTTGGGCCGGTAAAAGACTTCAGCCCTTGAAGGTCTGCTAAGGCAAGTTTCTTGTCACTTTGCGGCAAAGGCGGAGGCACCAAGCCTCCGCCTTT
>Ga0193697_1000104_pt1 | contig 32416 bp, 14 predicted proteins | sample L3m2metaG_FD_145073 | JGI IMG/M metagenome (GOLD analysis project Ga0193697, IMG submission 145073) | Soil microbial communities from a riparian zone of the East river system, Colorado, United States - L3m2 | ecosystem: Environmental > Terrestrial > Soil > Riparian zone | place: USA: East River...
CACAGGTCGTAAAGCCAGCCGATGCCCAGCAGGCCGCCGGTGAGCAGATAAATGATGCCGGTGCCCCATTTTCCCAGATAAAACCGGTGGATGCCCAAAAGGCCGAGGAAGAAAAGCAGCAGCCAGGCAACGGAATAGTTGGTCGTGCCCGCGGAGAACTGCCGGGAAGCGGCGCGATCCATGGAAGGAATCAGAAACGCGTCGATCAGCCAACCGATACCGAGCAAGCCGAGGGTGAAAAACCAAATGATTCCGGTAACAGGTTTCCCGAAATAAAAGCGATGGGCGCCGGTGAATCCGAAAACCCAAAAGAGATAGCCGAGGGCCATGTTGTGGGTATTGGGGTCGACAGGCATAGTCGTTCAGTCTTTCACTGTTTTGCTCTGTCGTTCGATCGGCCGATTGGCGGTCCAGAACACGGCTTGCGCCAACATTTTGCGAAACGGCTCGAGTTTGAAGTCATCCGGAATGCCGAGCGATGTATAAAAAACGCGGCCATGGCGCGAGCGCGTCCAGGCGACGGGTTCGCGGTAATCAGCGGTTGAGGCCGTTGCGAGGAGCGTGACATCGGGCGCGAGTTGCGGATTCTTGTAGAGCTTGCCAGTGGTGGTGAAGGGAGCGACACCTTTGAGAATCGGGTGATCGGGTTGTTTGAAATCGAGTTTCGCCGGAGTATCCGCATCATAATGGCCGGTATAGCTGCCGCCAAGGACGTCGCGGTCGAGCGCTTTGACATCGGGCTGCCAGTTCTCGAAGGCGTGGCTCGCCGTGCGAATGCCCACGAGCGGTTTGCCGGCGTCGATGAATTTGCGGACATGCGCCATTTGTTGCGGCGGCAACGTCAGGCGGCGCGTGAAGAGCACCATGACATCGGTGGAATCGAGCGCCTCGATGCCGGGAAGGTCATCGCCCTTGTCTTTGCCGAAGGCGCGAGTGCAAACGGCGCGGTAGTGCGTTTCGAGAAACTGCTGAAAGGCAGCGAGCGATTCATCGGATTTGTATTCGGCCGAACCGGAAACAAGGCAAATTTTGAGTGGGGCCGCACCAGCCCATTGCGCGGCAAGAACCAAAGCAAAAAGGACACACCGCCCGACAAAGGTCATTCATTCACTGAAACAGCGCACGACGGGTTACGCAATTGAAATTCCTTGGGCTTAGGCAGCGGACAATTCAAGCTGCGACCACCAATTTCGGATGGCGGCATAATTGTTGAGGTCACGCTCCAGAATCAATTGCAGCAATGCCGGTCCGCCGCGACGGGCCAGTTCGCGGCCGATGGTTTCCGCGGTTTGATGGCGTTGCTCGTACGTTTTGAACCAGGGCGCGGGCGCCGGCTCGCGGTTTTCCATTTGCGCCCATGAAATTTCTTCGCTCGCCGCGATCAACTCCTTGAGCACGGCGACGATATCGTGCTCGGAAAGCGCAGCCAAATCGCCGAGGAGTCGGGGATGAAGAGATAATTCGGCGGTCTCGGAGTCACCGGACTCGGCGGAACTCGCCCCTCCGGAACCGGCCGCTTTAGTGGCAGCAAGCGGATCACCGATGCGGCGCATGGCCCGTTGAGCAGCACTTCTGAGTTCCTGAAGTTGCGTTTGCAGTTGTGGATCAGGTTCGTCGCGCAGCTTAAGGACGTTGACGAGCGCCCAAATTGCCCGCTGGTCCTTGATCTGTCCCAGCGCATTGGCGGCCGCGGTGCGGACTCCGTAATCGTCGTCACCCTGCACAACGGCCGCGAGCGGCTCGACAGGGCGCGGATCGCGGATTTCGCCCAAGGCACGCGCGGCAGCCCGCCGGGCCAGAGGGCTTTCCGATTTCAAGGCCGCGATGAGAACAGCGACGGCTTTAGCGCCTGCGCGGATCAGCGCTTCGGCGACAGAGTCGCTTACTTCGGGGGTAGCGAGCAAATCGGCCAGGGGCTTTAACGCGCGCGAGTGTCCGAGCCGGCCCAGTTCGCGCGCCGCGCTGCGGGAGACTCCATCGAGGCGTGACAACGAGCTGATGAGCAAATCAACTGCTTCGTCGGTTCCGAGGCGCCCAAGTTCGAGCACTGCGGCATATGCCTCTTGCGCGTTCCCTTTAGCCTTTAACGCGTTCGACCATTTCCATGTCTTCAGCGCCTTAAACATCAGAGGCGTTCCAAAAACAATTTCTCCAACTTCATTGCATCCGCGTGGAAATTGCGAATGCCTTCCGCGGTTTTTTCCGTTGCCATGGCATCCTCATTCAACATCCAGCGGAATTTCTTTTCGTCGAGGGTAATGCGTTCCAGGTCGCATTCCGCGGCGATTTGCGGGCTGAGCTTCCGCTCCACGGGCGCAGTGGAGGACTTGAGCTCCGCAAGCAACTGAGGGCTTATCGTAAGCAGATCGCAGCCTGCGAGCTCGAGGGTTTCGCCAACGTTCCTGAAACTCGCTCCCATCACCTCAGTGTGGTAGCCGAACTTCTTGTAGTAGGCGTATATGGTGCGCACCGATTGCACACCGGGGTCTTCGGCAGGCGCGTAATCTTTACCGGTGCTTTTCTTATGCCAGTCGAGAATCCTCCCAACGAAAGGGGAAATCAATTTCGCGCCGGCCTCAGCACATGCAATCGCTTGCGGAAGTGAGAACAGCAACGTCATGTTGCAATTGATCCCTTCCTTCTGGAGAATTTCCGCCGCGCGCGTGCCTTCCCATGTCGAAGCGATCTTGATCAGGATGCGTTCCCGCCCAACGCCGTTCTGTTGGTACATGGAAATGAACTGGCGCGCCTTGGCCATAAGCCCGTCAACATCAAAGGAAAGCGAAGCGTCTGTTTCGGTCGAAACGCGACCGGGAATGATTTTCAAAATCTCGACGCCAAAGAGAATTAACAATTGATCGACCACCCGCGCAACCATCGCCTTCCGGTCGAGGTTCATTTTCTTCACCTCCGCGACAGCTCTTTCGACCAGGTGTTTGTACTCGGGCATTTGCGCCGCTTTGAGGATCAATGAAGGATTGGTAGTCGCGTCTTGCGGCTCATATTCCTTGAGGGTCGCGAAGTCGCCGGTGTCGGCGACGACTCTGGTCATGCGCTTGAGTTGGTCGAGTTGGTTTAGCCCTGCCCTGGCCGGCGCTCTTTCGATGGTCGCTGATTCACTCATATCCGATTAAGTCAAAATGCCTCTGCTTTGGGTCTTGTGCAAACACGTTTTACGAAAAGGTAGCTCGCTGTGTCCTCAGAACGCCAAACGATCACAGAAAATGGCCGACATTTTTCCCGATTGCGTGGGCAAGGCGCGGTGAGGACACCGCGCCCTGCCATGAATAAGCGTTACGGCTTGCGCAACCGGAAGAAGCGATTCGCCGGGCCTGCCGGAATGGTGTTCGTCACGGTGTATTGACTGTTAATGATGATCGGCGTACCTGCCACGGGTGACCACACTGGCGAGCTTAACGATGTGGCCGATTGAAGTGCATAACCAAGCGCGGCGCTGGTCCAATCCAGGACGGCACGGTTTGTCGCGACTTGCGTGATATGCAAGCGAGGCCGGCAACTTCCGCCCGTGACGTCGAGGCGGTATTGGCCCACATCACTCGGATCGACCTGGTGCACGACCACAACGAATTCCGATCCGGCAAGCACATTGAATGAATAATTGCTGCCACCGTCACTTGTGCTCCTGCCGATGTCAGCGAGATAATTCTGGCAGATGTTGGCGGGATTATAGCCGCCGACGTAAGCGACACTGAAAAGGCTCCCCGTGGACTGCAGGGAAACGGTGATACACGCATTCGACTCTTCATTCACAAATGTGAAGGCGTCGGCGAAGCGCGCCGAGGCCGTAAATAATCCTGGGCAGGCCTTGAGCGAGGCACACGTGCTCGGGACACCGTTGTCCGTCAGCCGGCCGGTCTGGACGGCGCTGTTCGTGCCCACAAGACCGAAGATGGTCGCTTCGGGACACAGTTCGCACGGTCCGCCGCCATCGCCGCAAGCAGCGGGGGAAAGCATGAGCGACCAACAGCGCAAGGTGCCGACGGCCCCGCCCGCGTCGTCGATCACGCGGAGGGTCCATGTGCCATTCACGTCAGTGCCAGCGAGGCCGAAGAAGGCGCCAAGGTTTTCTTCGGGACGGAAAGTGCCAACAAATGGAGCCGAAGCGTTGGTAATCGAAGTGGCCGCGCTCTGGCTGAAGGTCGTGCGCTGAGTGTCAATGCAACTGGTGCCGTAGTCGGAGGCGGTGGCGCCATTGTCGCTCGAAAGGGTAACGATGGTGCCATTCGGACTAATCAACTGGATGTCGAGATCGTCAGCCGCCGTGTGGGTAATGTGCATTGAGACGCTGATATTACGCAATTCGGTTGTGATCCCGCTAACGAGGATTGTGGAATTGTTGGTGCCGAGGTCCGGAATTGGCGTGGGAGTATTGTTATCGAATCGAACCGCCGGACCAGTGGTGCCGGTCTGCATGAACGTTCGCAAACGGAAGCTGCCGTGTGACGCAGTTTCGAGCACCAGGTCCACGAAAATGTCCTCGCCGCACGGTAAACTGGGCAGAATACTGACTTGGAATGGCGTTGAGTTGGAAGATCGGAGGCCGGCAGGAATGTCGGGAAAAGTCGAAAACGGCTGTGTAATTGCAAAACCGGAACTGCGCGCTTCGAGATGGGCGGAAATACCGGTGATAGGAGTAGCGCTAATGTTCGTAACAAACAGCGTGAACCCAAGGCATTCGCCCGAATCGAGGACGAAATCGCCGTTTCCACCAGTGGCAAGAAAGCTGGGTCCCAACCGCGTCGGATTGTTCGTGTAAATGAGCCGCACGTCATTTCCCCCTGCGTTGTAGCGAATGCGATACTCATTGCCTCCGGCGATAACCGCGGCGCCGTCGGGCAAACCGGCGAATGTCCCAACGACCGGCTCGGCGCCGTCGTTGCTAATAATGGCAAAGCTGTCATTTTGAGCCGGCGCGTAAGGAGCCGAGACGTGAAGCGTCGCACCCCCAAGCTGGTTGGTCCCACGCACATTTAATTGGTCGTAGCCACTCCCGGCGGTGGGCCCATTGATTTCGACAAAGAAGTCGGACGCGGCGGTGAAGGCAACATTGCTGGAAGTGAGGATACCTGGGCTGGTGCCGGGGCGGACGGTTCCGTTGGTCACGTTCAAATTGCCCACGACACCCGAGCCTGCGAGCGTACCCGCTGCATTGACCTGCACTGGACTCGACGGTTGCGAACCGTTTATCACCAGCGTTCCCCCGCTGATGGTCGTTAGCCCACTGTAGGTGTTATCGCCCGTGAATATAGCGACCCCAGGTCCGCTCTTGGAGAACGGGCCCCCCGGGCCCGAGATCACCCCATTGTAAGTGGCCGTCGAACTGTGATTGACGCCCATGCCAAACGGCGGGCCGATCCGGACATTTCCGCCACCGGACAATGAGCCAATAGCTTCATCGCCGACAACGCTCAGGTCCAGAGCGCCGTTATCACCAATCGTGACATCGGACGAGTTGTTGATTTGGGGGGATAGCTCGGTGCGGACTGTTGCAAAGCTGGTTCCAAGGCCGATGATGAGATCTCCCGGAATCGATCCATTGTCGATGCTTTTGCGCAACACGACAATTCCTTCCTGGACGCGTGTGACTCCGGTGTAAGTGTTGGCGCCAGCTCCAGAAAAAATGATCGTTCCTGACGGTGTATGGCCAAAAAGGTTTAGGGGGCCGGTGCCAGTGATTGGTCCGATTACATTGAGAATGTCTCCGGTGTCCACATAAAGCCAGGACTCGGACGCAAGCGTGATCGCGCCCGCCCAGGAGTTTGATCCGGTAAATGAGGCGAGAGCCCCAGCTACGCCACTGCCGGCGATCCCATCGCCGTTTAATGTTAAGGGTTCGAGCCCAACGTGCACGCCTCCCTCCAAAGTGAGATTCGCGTCCGCTGCGACAGTAGTGCCGACGTTGGTCGCGCCAAGCCCAAAGTCGTCGAAAACGTGCAGTCGGCCCGCGCTCACCGTCGTCAAACCGGCATAACTGTTTGAAGCCGTGAGGTGCATGGTTCCCAGGCCCAGTTTCGTGAGCCCGCCGAGGCCGCGTACGGCTGCGTTTACGACGAGGTCAGCCGAAAATGCCGGACTATTGCTTACCGTGAAGATCCGTGTGGCAGAGAACGTGACCGCGCCACCAATGATGGCAGCGGTGTTCGTCGAAGGGCCCACCAGCACATTGCCGGCGAGGGTTGCTGTGCCGGTGCCGGTTTGCAGGTCACCGCCGAAAAACGTCAGCGCGCCGATGTCATCGCTGAAATTGTTCATGTCGAGTAGGCCTGAGCCATAGATGACAATCGGCACCGAGGCATTGAGTTGGCTGCCACCGACGATGTAACGAACGATATCGACGTTTACGCCGCCGAGATTGTCGCCAATTGTGAGGGAGCCATTTGCAATGGCGAAGGCTCCGACCTTGGCCAGTTCGAGTGTGCCTTGCACCACTTCCGTCGGTCCGGAGTACGAATTGGCGCCGCTGCCGGCAAATCTCAAAGTGCCGGCACGGTTCTTGGTCAGTCCGCCCGGTCCGCTGATGACGCCCGAGAGCGTGAACGTTGCTGCAGGACCGTACACTCCAATTTCGCTATCGCTGGCCAGAGTAATCGGCGCTGCCCAGGTGCCACTAAACGGATTGCCCGCATTCAGCGCGCCATTGCTCGGGCTGCCGGTCCCATTTAGCGTCAATCCCTCGTTCACCACCAGATTGGCCGCTGTGAGCCACAAAGATGCGCCGTTCTCCACAATCGTCCCCTGGTTCGTCGCCCCGAGCCCGAAGCTATTCTCCATGAAAACCGTGCCCTGCTGGATCGTTGTAAGGCCACTGTAACTATTCGAAGACGTCAACTGCAGCAAGCCTGCCCCCGTTTTGGTAAGGCCACCCGTGCCTCTGATGTTTGCGCTGATTTCCAGCTCTATGCCGACTATACCCGAAGCTACGCTGATGGTGCGTGTCACACTGCCGAGGTTCAGGTTACCGCTGATCACCGAACCGACGGACGACGCCAAACTCGTCACATTCCCGCCCAGAGTAAGTATCCCCGCCGCCGTCGCAACGGTTCCGCCACGCAAAGTCAAGGTGCCAATGGTGTCACTGTTGCCCAACAAGTCCAGCGTCGCCCCGGCATCTATCGTCACATCACTCGCGTTGCCGATCTGATTGGCCGCGGTGAGTTGAACCAGATCCGCCCCCGATCCATCGCCAATAAAGAGGTCGCCCGGGACTGCGCCACCGACTGTTTTGGCAAGAGTGACCGTTCCGGCAGTCACCGTGACAGTTCCGGAAAATGTGTTCGCGACGGCGCCACCGATGGTCAGCACGCCACTGCTGGTTTTGGTGAGATTGCCCACGCCGCTGATCGCGCCGTCCAGGCTCGTAGCGAACGCGTTCAGCACCGTCAGATTGCGCCCGTTGAGATTAATGTCGCCATTCACATCCAGCGTTCCGCCCGTGCCCACATTGAAGGTCTGATTGGCGCCCAGCGTGACGTCAATGTCCACCGTATTTGCTCCGGCGGTATTGGCGACGGTGAGGCCATTGGTCAGCGAAATGGGTTGGCCGCGCAGAAAATAGCCCCCTGACGCCCCATTGAAGGAAATGGATTCAAAGCCACGTCCAACCAAATCGTTGGTATTGACGGGGCGGGCAGCACCGCCTGGAAATACAAGATCATCGCCATTGGCGGGCGCGCCTGTCGGAGACCAGTTGCCGGACGTGCTCCAGTTCGCGTTCGCGCCGAGGCCCGTCCAGTTCTTGACGACTCCGAAAGCGTGGGGAGACCATGCCAGAGCTAATGAGATTAGGGTGACGAGCGCAAACGCTCGCGAACGAGATACGACTGTGTACATAGGATTTCCTTCCTCTTAAAAGGTGATACGTGCCCAACCTGAGTGTTTTCGTGGATACCAAAATCCAGATGGGATTGCAACAAAAATCTCTATCAGCAAACCCGATATTTCAGATCTGCTCTTCTGGATGATGACCGAGTTGGATGACTGGGTGATCCGTCGTGTGATTCTCTTTTGGAGGAGCGCTTCTTGGCTCACTGACCGGATCGCCTTCGCAACGTGTAAGCGACAAATGATATCAAGCCAGAGAATCGGTAGCTTGGATCCACATACCGTTCGATCACATAGAAGGCAAAATAGTACGCCCGGCAAAAAGCCCAGATCGTCACCGCAAGCAAAATTGCAACTCGCAATGTCGGAGCTTCCATCACGAGCAAGGCTGATGCAGCGATTCCCATGAGCAGAAAAACGATGCCTTTGACCCAGATTATTTTCGGGTTTTTGATGTCTCGCATACTTGCCTAAGCGTTGTCGAAGCTGATTATCATCTGAGCGCCTTTGAATCAACACGCGGAATTGGGCGCTTTCGCAGGAACTCCAAAGACAGGAGTTGTTTCGTCCGCACCCAGGCGCTACGACAGGCCTAGATATTTTCTGCCGGCCCACTCGAGGGTGAGGCAGAGAATGAATAACCAAAAGAGGTCCCAGCGATTCCAGAGTGGCTTTTTGGTGATGTTCTCCAGCACTTCGGGATCGAGATTTAACTGCTGCAAAGCGCTCTTCAGGGCGGAGGGCGGCAACACCATGCCGCCGCTCGCATCGGCCACCTGACGGAGCAACGGCATGTTGGCCAGTGGATGGCGCAACTCCAGGAGGCCACTTGGGTCAATGTTGATGGTCGTTTCAACAGGACGCCGGTAATTTTCGGCCGCGAGCAATTGTTTAACGCGATCGCCCGAGACTTCGAGTTTGACCGCGCCCACAGGCAGCGCTTCGAGTGCTCCATTGTAAGTCCCGGGCCGACTGGCGTCCTCTTTCATGGTGATTTCCTGGATAAGTTTGCCTTCCTGAATGGCAGAGATCTGGGGTGTCGCACCACTGACTCGCCGGCCGTCAAGTTGGCTGAGGCGGACCGAGGCCTGGACGGATTCACCTTGCTCATAACGCAACTTGTCTGTGCTCAAGCGAACTGTCTGCGATCCTTCCGCCAGATCGCGTGCTACAGCCCAGCGCAGGAGTTGTCCCCAGAAGCGATGATGGAATGTGTCGCCTTGCCGATAACGCAACTGGTACGTGACCGGTGCGGCCAAATAAACCACGCGCCCGGCGCCAACATAGTGCCAGGCGAGAAAGCTGCGTGTCGAACCGTCACTCGGATTGAAGCCGCTCTTGCTCATGCTCGCCCAAATCAGTGAGTGCGTCGTGGGTTTTGGTTTCGAGAATTCAGACATGGCGTAGATCGGCATGCGTTCGCTCATCTCGCGCCAGACGCGCTCGCTCACACCGGGATTTTCGGCGACCTGCGTCGCGAGTGACATGGAGCCTTCGTCCGTCAGGTGCAGATAAAAGGCGTTGTTGCCGCCCAGCGCGCGATCACCGGCCTGTACCGGGATGATGGAACCGAGCGGCTGACTCAGATAAGCGCCCGGCATGGCGTCTTTGCCGGCAACGATGATTAGATTGCCGCCGGCCTCGGTGACGTATTCGCGCAGGAGCTTTTGGTGCTCTGCCGTGAGTTGAGTCGGCAGGAGATCACCGAGGATGACGACGCGATAACGGGACCATTCCTCGAGCGAAACTGGGAACGTGTTACGCACACCCTCACCAGAGCCCCGCTGCGGCTCGAAAAGCAATTGATCATAAACGACGCGATCGTCGCGTTTGAACAGGTTCAGCAGGTATCGCGTCTCCCAGCGCGGGAAATTGTCCGCGATGAGCACGCGAATTTTGTCCTCCATCACGTGAATGTCGGCCTTCGTAGCGTTGTTCTCTTCCGTCCGTTCGTCAGTGACGGGCACGACACGAAATGCCAGTGTGTGCTTGCCGAGATGCGCGGCTTTCCATCGGAGCTGCACGCGGCTATCAAAGACTTCGCTCATGACATTCAGCGTTTGCTGATCAACCACCCTGTCATTATCGAGCAGCTCAACCTGCAATTTCTCTTTGTCGCAATCGTAGGCCGTGACGATCGAGTCAATGACGACGTCGTCGTTCTGCAGGACGGCCCTGGGCGCGTGGGTGTGGTGAAGAATGACATCGCGCTGCATTTTGGTGTTGCCGATGGGAACGACGTGCAGGGTCGTGCCGGAAAGCGAACCGGCGATTTCGCGAGGGTCCTGGCCGGCATTCTGCCCGCCATCTGTAATGAGAATCGCTGCTTCGACGGGCTGTGCCGTATTGTCCAACGCGACTTGCTGCAAGGCCGCGCCAATTTGCGTGGCAGAGGAGAGGTTCTTTCGTTTGTCCGCATCCTTCTTCGAATTCGGCAGCGCGGAAATGTTGCCCAGCGGAATGACTTTCTCGCCGAACTCGTAGCGATTCACGACCGCCTTCTTACGAATATCTTTAAGCCAGGTTTGCTCCGCGGCGGCCACAAACGCATCGACTTTGTCCAGACGCGAAAGTTTGGATTCTTCCGCGGCCACCTCGCCGGGCGATTTGACCATTGGAGTTTCGACCGACTTAATAAACTGATCGGCGAGATTTTCCATTTGTGAGACCGCGACCGAGAGCACCGCAAGCCGGTCGGATAACCAGCGCTCGCGCTCAAGCGAAGCGAGCGTCTTGCCGCGATTGAATTCCGCTGATTTGTCCCCCAGCGTGTCGAGCACCCTGCTCTCGATGGTTTTCGCGGCCTCGCCCAGGCCGCGTTTCAGTTCCGAAGCCGAGCCGGGCAGATCGTCGGCGGCCTTTTTGATGGCCGCGACTCCGGTTTTGATTCCTTGAGCCGCTTGCGCAAGTAACTTACGCGCCTCGGAAGAATTTTGGGTTGAGTTGGGGATCCTGGCAAAGTGTTCCAGTTGGTTCCTGGAGGCGATCAAGGTTCCCACGGCTTCGTCGAGGGCGCGAATTGTCTTTGTGTCACCCCGGTCGCGCGCGGCAGCCCATCGACTTACGTTGCCCGAACCGTCGATTACATCCACCAGTCCCATGCTGGCCGAAGCGTCGACGAGTAGAGCGAGAGATTTCATTCTAAGTTTTTTGACGCTGGTGACAAGGGTCGGACCCGCAAGCATCCACAGCAGGACCAGGATGGCAAGGCACCGCAAAGCGAACAGAAACCAGACAAACCTGGGTCGATCGGCGAATCGAGCATCGCGATGAGCCATCCACCAGGAAACGGCGAGCAGCACAATGCCGATCACCACAACGGTTCCAAGGGAGAAGAAGCCCTCAAGGGCGAAGTTCGTCTCGGTGGTGACCTGCGGGGGCATGGCTAGAGGAATTCCAAAGCGCCAGAGCACTGGCGCACTCCAGGACGCAAGCGCACTTTTAAGCTCCAATGAAATCCATTCATCTCATGCCTCCATTGTGACCGGTTTTACGCGCAAGTTCCGCCGGTGCGTGGTCCAGCCCGCGAGCATGATTTCTCCCAGCAAAACGCACGCGAGCGCCGTTAGTAACGTTCCCTCGAGCGGATGTTTGGGAACCTGGACCTGGTGTGCGGCGCCCACCGCGTTGAGGCCGGCATTCAACTGAAACTCTTTCATGGCGGCGAGTTGTTCGCTGTCCTTCTCGGTGAACCCTTTCAAATCGGATTCCTGGGGATTCCGTTGAACATAAAACTTCGCCGCCGCGGACGAAGTGCCCTTTGTCTGCAACACGTATTCGCCGGGCACACGGGTTGTGGTGTAGCGAAACTGCGCGCTGGTCGTGCCGCCACTCGCTGGAAGTTCCAGTTTTCTGGAATCAGGCAATGTCAGTTCGGCGACGCCGTTGTTGTTTGGAGCCGCTTCGACAAGCGTTTCGCCGACCGCGAGGTTGCGCTTCGGCAAGTTCGGTTCGCTCAAATACCAAAACCACTCGTGCAACATCGCGACATAGGCCTGGCAGAGCGGCAGCGTGCTCCAGGAAACACCGAGGGGAACCGCTTGCACGATGACGCGACCGCGACCGAGTTTGCGCTCGACCACCACGGGTTCGCCCCCTTGCGCCTGCAATAGAATCGAAACGTCCTTTCCGCTAGACGGATCGAATTGGTGGCGGCGATAAATACGCGCGCGGTCGAGATCGAGGCGTTGAAAATCGGCCAGCAACACCGTCGCCGGATGCGAATCTGACGAGGCGCGAACGGTGAAAAACTTCTCGCGATCATTTGGATCGCCCACAGGAGCAGTGAGCTTCAACGGCGCGACGCCGAGTCCGCCGCGATAGAAGTGGTCGTTGAAAAACTTTTCGTCAGTTTGCGGCCCAAGCGCGAGCCAGACGCCGCCGCCATTTTGAACGAAACTTTCAATCGCCGTGATCGCCGCGGGTTGAAGACTTTTCGGATTCGCGATCAGCACACAGCGGAAGCGGTTAAGGTCTGTGGCGGCAAGCGCGCGCGAATCGATCACGGTCGGCTCGAAAACGGAACGCCACTCGCGTTTCGTATCTGTTTTGCGCGCGCCGAGAGCGGCGAGGAGAAATGGGGTATCGCTTTCCGCTGACTCGGCCGAGTCTTCGACGAGCAGGACGGGGAGGCGATCGTAGATCTCAACAAACAGGTGCGCCTGGTTATCGGGAAGGAGATCGTCATTGGCCTCGAGTTGGCAAACGACGTCGAATTCACCCGCAGAGCCGAACTGATGACTCAAACTCAAGCTTGTGCTCGCGTCGGGCGCCAACTCCGGAACGGTGGTGACGCCGGCGGGCTGGTTGTTCACCCGCCAGTTCAAAAGTGTCGCCGCACTAGGTGCCGCGCTGTGGTTTTGAACGGATGCCGTGAAGGTCAGCGCCTGGTCTACGGCGCCGAACGGCCGGAGCGTCTCGATTTTGTTGACGCACAGGTTCGCGCCCGGTTGTTCGTTTTGCAGCAGTTGAAGACTGACACTCGTGGGAATGGCGGCCTGCTTGATGCGCGATTGCACGGCGGTCCAAACCGGGCGTTCATCCATGCGCCAACCGAAGCGCTGACCGTCGCTGATGACGACGACCACGCGCGCTGACTTGTCTTTGGCCGGTTCGAGGTCGGCAGCCTCACGGACGCAGGCAATCAAATCGGAGGCGCCAAGAGTTGGTTTGAGCTCGCCGATTTGCGCGCGCAATTTGCGAAGCGCGAATCCACTCGCCGGGAGCGAATCGGGCGTAAGCCATTCAGGCGATTCGCCCGCGAGCAACACGCGGACACTGTCACTCGGCTTGAGGTCGTCGAGAAGGGAGTTCGCTTTCTGAAGCTGCAGGTCAAAAAGAGATTCGCTGCCGATTCGGCGTGACATCGACATCGACTGGTCGAGCACGAGAATCACTTCGCGCGGGACGGACCCGCCGAGCCACGTTGCCGGCAGCAAAGGGCGCGCGAGAGCGAAGATGAAGAATGTGAAAGCGGCAGTGCGCAGGAGCAGCAGCAAAAGATCGGTCAGGCGGAACAACCGGCGCTTGCGCGTGGCTGCCTGCATCAGAAACCGCATTGCACCCCAGGAGATTTTCTTTTGCTGCCGACGACTCAGCAGATGAATCACCACGGGCACCGCGATCAGCGGCAGTCCGATCAGAAAAGCCGGGCTGAGGAAATTCACGTTTGCTTCAATCGCGCGCTCCGGCGCTTGAGATAATAACCCAGGGCTTCACCCATCGGTCTGTCCGTGGGAAGCGGATGATAATCGCAGCCGGTCTCGCCGCAGATGCGTTTTAGTTCGACGAGGAAGGTGCGGACATTTTCAACATAATCGTTTCGAATCAACGCGGGATCCAGATCCAGGTGCCGTCCATCGACTTCGAGGCATTCGAAACGGGACCACCCGCCGAAGTCGAACGTCAACTCCTCGGGCGCCATGGTGTGCAGCAAAATAATCTCGTGACCCCGCGCGCGGAGAAATTGAAACGCCTGGCGGACCGAAGGAATGTCATCAAAGCAATCGCTTACAAGGACAATGAGGCCACGGCGTTTAATCCGGCGAGCAAGCTCAGTGAGGTTTGCAGCGAGCGACGTTTCGCCAGTCGGCTGGGCAGCGCGTAAGAGCTTGAGCATCGCTTGAAAATGGTTCGGGTTCGCGCGGGGTGGCACATAGTTGCGCAGGGTTTTGCCCAACACCGCGAGACCGGCCGAATCGCTCTGCCGCAGAACCAACCTCGTCAGGCAGGCGGCGACTGCGCGGCCGTAATGAAATTTCGATTTTCCATCAAGCCCGAATGCCATCGAGCCGCTGCCGTCCAGAACGACGATCACCTGCAGACAAGTTTGCTCGATGTACTGTTTGATGTAGTAGCGGTCGCTTTTGCCGAATACTTTCCAATCGACGAGCCGTATCTCGTCGCCCGGGACGTAACCCCGGTGTTCGGTGAATTCCGCGCTGCCCCCCTTTAAATCAGAACGGTGCTTTCCCGCGAGCAGGCCGTCGACGACGCGGCTGGCCAGTAATTCCAGGTTTTCAATCCGCGCGAGGTCCTTGGGATCGAAAATCTCAGAAATGCTGCTGGTCAATGGCAAGCTCATGGACAGAGAAACGGGCGTAAATCATTTGCAGTCTTTTGCCGCAGGGGTAACTTTTCGGCAGTGATCACGCTGCCGATCAAAGAAATGTCCCATGCCGAGAAGCTTATGGCGCTCGAAGCGCTATGGGAGGACTTGAGCCGTAATGAAGAGAAATTGGAATCGCCGGCCGGGCATCTCGACGAATTACGGGCTACCGAGGAGCGTGTTAAGTCTGGCCAGGAACAGTTTCTGGATTGGGAAGTCGCTAAGAAAGAGCTCCGCAGACGGTTTGAATGAAGATCCGGATCCTGCCCTCGGCTGTGGAGGATCCGGAAAACAATAGAAGTGTGGCGCGTTCTTGATCTCCGGCAAGACCCCGCAAAAATTAAAAAGGCCCTGAAGTAAGCAATCACAGCGCCGGAGTTTTACGCCGCTTTCTTCGCGACTCGTTTGATGTCCTCAAGCACCTGCAGGACAATCGCGTTCTCATCTTTGCCGGACGCTTCGGCATTGAAGGTGGGCACGATGCGGTGGCGCAACACAGGCAAAGCCATCGCGCTCACGTCCTCGGTTGTGGTGTGATGACGTCCGTGCAGGATCGCGCGCGCCTTGGCGGCGAGGATCAGGCAAATGCTCGCGCGCGGACCGGCTCCCCAGTTGACCATTTCCTTGACATAGCCGCTGCTGCCATTCCCGGCCACGGGGCGCGTGTAGCGCGCGAGGTCCACAGCGAATTCATAGACGTGATCGGCAACGGGCACCTTCCGCACAAGCTGCTGCATGGCGAGGATTTCCGCGGCGCTGATAATAGTCTCGGATTTGAAGGCGTAATTGGTCGTGGCACGTTTCACGATCTCGATTTCATTCGCGCGCGACGGATAATCGACTTCGATCTTGAGCATGAAGCGGTCGAGCTGCGCTTCGGGCAAAGTGTAGGTGCCTTCCTGCTCGATGGGATTCTGCGTCGCGAGCACGAAGAACGGGTCGGGCAACGGGTACGTCTCGCCGCCGACAGTGATCTGCCGCTCCTGCATTGCTTCGAGCAAAGCGCTCTGCGTTTTGGGTGGCGTGCGATTAATTTCGTCCGCGAGGATGATGTTTCCGAAAACTGGGCCCTTCATGAATTTGAAGACGCGTTTGCCAGTCGTCCGGTCGTCTTCGAGAATTTCGGTGCCGGTAATATCGGAGGGCATCAGGTCGGGCGTGAATTGAATCCGCCGGAACGTGAGCCCGAGCAGCGAGGAGACGGTTGAGACCATCAAGGTCTTCGCCAGGCCTGGGACGCCTTCCAGGATGCCATGGCCGCGGCAGAGCAGGACGACGAGCAACTGCTCGATGACATCCTCCAGCCCCACGATGACCCCGCCCATCTGGGTGAGCATATTCTTATAATTCTGGCTGAGCTGCTGAACGGATTGAAGTTCATCCTTTTCGAATTGAGTTGGTTGATTTGAGTTCACGACACCTTTCTTTACGCAACGATTATCATCGATATAACGCACCAGCAGCCAAAAAGCTTCACAAAAAGCGCCGAAATTTCCGAGCGCCGATTGGGAGATCAACGATCTGGGAAATGCACCTGCGGCGCGAAAGTGCAAAAAGTTTTGCGGGTTTGTTGGGGTTTTGGCGAAATCCGTCAAAAAGAAGGTGCATTTCAGGTGCATTTTTCCTTGCGGACCTTTTGAGCCTCTCGTGCTGCCCGGAGGGGAGCAAATGGCGTGAAATTTTCGTCTAAGAAATGTCGCGCCCGAGTGTCATAAAGGATGGATGCCTTACGACCTGTGACGCGACGCGATGCCGCCTGAACGAGAATGACTGTGGCCTGCCCTGATGCCGCCAGCGCGAAAACGCCGCGATTTGAATCGATGGAGGAGTTGTTCTCCGCTCTCGAATCGCCGCTGTTGAGTTACGCGCTCAGGCTGTTGGGCGAGCGCGCCGCGGCGGAAGATGTCGTCCAGGAAGCTTTCATGAAATTGCACGCACAGTTTGCCGAAGTCCGCGAACCGCGACGCTGGTTGTATCGGACGGTCCATAACCTGGCGCTGAACCAGCGCCGCCAGACCAGCAAGGTTGTGCCCCTGGTGCAACCTGAGGAGGGCCAAGCCACCGATACTGCCGACCCCGAACCGTTGCCCGACGAACAAATTGTGCGCTGGGAGGGAATCGGACTGGTACGATTGAGCCTTGCCACCCTGGATGAACGGAGCCGCGAGGTGGTCAGGCTGAAGTTCAATGAAGATCTTTCCTACAAACAAATCGCTGAGCGCACCGGGCTCGAGCCCGGGCACGTTGGTTACCTGTTGCATCACGCGCTGAAAGCAATCGCGGCCGAACTGGCCCGCACTGGACTTGTGCCATGAATCCCGAAAATCCCCACGAAGAACTCGAAATGCGCATCACGGCACTCTTGCTGGGAGAACTGTCCGACGACGAAGCGTCGGCTCTGCGGCAGGCCATCGCCGAGGATGCTGAACTCGCCCGGCTGCACGACCGGCTAAAATTTGCCATTGAACTGGCGCGCCAGACCAGCGTCTCGCCGTCGGAGGAAGAAATGGCAAAGCCGGAGGAACTGAAGCTTGCGCCGGAGCGACGAGCGAAGCTGCTGGCGGTGTTTACAGCGCCGAAGATACTCAAGCTGACGCAACAGCGCAGGACGCGTCGACGCGAGTTACTCGCCCTGGCTGCGATGTTTGTCGGTTTGTTGGCAGTCGCCGGAGTGCTGATGATGTGGCGCGACGAATCGCGCCGTGACCGGACGGTTTCGTTGTACAACCTATCTCCCGCATCTCCCTTTGCGATTTTCGAAAGAGGACGCGAGAAAGCGTCCGCTACGATTAATGCAGGACTCCCGCATGCGAGGGAGGAGTATCTAGAGCGAGCGCAAGCTCAGGCCAAGGATGCACCTAATGGTCGCGTTCAGATCAGCGGGCAGGTCGAACTACCTCGGGCGAATCGACCCACCCCGTCGTCCAGCGTCGCAACGCGGAGACCATCGCGAGAAATGCCCGCCACCGCGGAACCCAAGGCCGATCCCTCCCACATATCTGACCTTAGTGTCAAAAGTCCTGAGAGTGCCGTGCCTGGCCTACAAGACCGGGAAGGAAAGGATGCAAAGTCATTCGTTGTACGTGAGGGCCGCATCGCCTTGCCTGCACCAGAAGCCGCTCCGCGCGCAGGCGATCAAATCAGTCGGGAGTCGGCCGCCACTGATTTCTTCGCGGAGTCGAAATTTCACTCCGCGAATGAGTTTGCGTGGAGTGCCCCTGTGCCCGGTTCCGGCGGTGGAGGTGGAGTGGGCGGTGGCATGAAGCCAACCGCATCGTCCGGTGTGCCACAGTTAGGTGAAAGATTTGACCAAAGCGGTCAACAGAACCTCCAGCTTCTCACGCAGAATACACTGGCCGACGATGTGCGGCTTCTAACGCCATTACCGGCGCAAGCTGAGCCCGCGATATCCTACGACGCCTGGCCGCTTATGGAACGCGACCTCAAACAACTGGAGGAATATCAGCGGGAGAAGCTAAGCCGCGAAGGGCTGGAACAACCACCCGCGCCGGTCGATCCGGCCACTGGCTTACCGTTCGTCGCTCTTACCCCCGCGCCTCCAGTGACACCTCCGCCTACAATCGACCGGGAGACGAGGGCGGGTGAATTTGTTAACGGCACCCACGTAGCCGGAACGCTTTCTTATGGCGGCGCGACGGCGACGAAAGGCCTCTTCCTCAGGACTAACCAGATGGAAGCATTCCAAAAACGGCTGGGTAATATCGTGAATCGGGCGGCCAACCCGGCAATCGATGACCTCGCGGCGAACTTACCACCGAAGGGCGATTTCGACGCTGATGGCACGGCGCGCGGTTGGCGATTCAAGGCCGATGAGTCGGGCCGCGCCGCGAATCAGGAGCAGAAGCTCGAGGAAAAGAAGAAGGCCTCGCTCGACGTGAACCGTTCCGCCGTGGTGGGAGATCCCGAGTATGTGGGTATCGCGCAGCAACTCAGCCCGACCACTCAAGGGGCACAAGAAGCGCGCCGCGCTCAGATCGCGCTCCCTTCACCGGCTCGCGGCGACGCAGAAAAGCAGGTCGTCGCCGGCTCTGCCGTCGTCGTCAACGAAATTGCCGCCAATCCTGTTCCCAAATCGCTCGAGCGACTCGCGGATGTCCAGGACAGACCAACGTCGGACAACGCGGTGTTGTTGGGCCGCGACCTCGACAACCTGCGGCAGGGGCGCGACAGGCTGGCAGCGCGGATCACCCGGGAGACAGTAGACACTTCTATTCCCAGATCGGGCGCGGTCGAGATAGTCGATCCTGCTGAAGCCAAGCCTGCGAAAAGCCCAACAGTCTTGGAACGGATTGGCGGCGCGTTCCGTAGCGGAGTGGAGCGTAGAGCGCGTCTCAGAGTCGAAAAAGACGCTCCCGATGTTGCCGGGATCGCGGAACCCAGTGCGAGTTTCGACCCTTACTGGGTGCAGACGGAGACGGAGCGCATTCAGTCCAAGTCAGTGATGAGCAACGTCGCGCAGAAGCTCAACCTAAACGAAGCCTGGGGGGAAAAGCGCGGGGGCGAGAGACTAAAATCCGAAGACACACTCGCTCTGCTCAAGAAAAGGACGACGGTCAGTACTGATCCAAAGAGCGGCCTCATCGATATCAAAGTAAAGAGCGACAATGCGGAGGAAGCGGCCCGCATTGCCAACACTATTGCGGAAGTTTATCGCGATCAGCGCCTGAGCGAACGCCAACAATTGGCGGGCCGCGGTGTCGAAACGCTCGAAAAAGAGCTGGCGAAACAGGAGCAGAAGATCGCCCAGGTGGAGCAGGACCTCGAGCACCGCGAGAAAGAGAAGGCCGCGAAAGATGTTGGCGGTCCCAAACCCGCCACCACCGCCGGCATTCCGCAGCCCGAGGTGTTCACGGCCGACAACCCGTTCTCAACGTTCTCGCTCAATGTCAGCGACGTTTCCTTCAAGCTCGCGGCGGCCAGCCTCGAAAAAGGCGCATTACCCGAACCCGCCACCGTCCGCACCGAAGAGTTTATCAATGCGTTCGATTACCGTGACCCCGAGCCGATGGGCAGCGCACCGATCGCGTTTGCGTGGGAACGCGCGCGCTATCCGTTCGCGCATGATCGCGACCTCGTACGATTCTCTGTGAAGACCGCGGCGAGCGGACGGCAGCCCGGCCGCCCGTTGAACCTGGTTCTTCTGTTGGATAACTCCGGCTCGATGGAACGGGCCGACCGATTGCGCATTCGGCAGGAATGTCTGCGGGTCCTCGCCTCCCAACTTCAAACGAATGACCGGGTGAGCGTCGTCGCCTTCGCGCGGACTGCACAGCTTTGGGTGGATGGCCTTCCGGGCGCTCAGGGAGGCGAACTTCCGGAACGCGTCGGGAGTCTTGCGCCGCAAGGCGGGACGAATCTGGAAGAGGCGATGAATCTAGCCTATCGCACCGCGCTGCGCCATTTCCTCGCCGACGGGGTAAACCGTGTGGTGCTCTTGACCGACGGCGCGGCGAATCTCGGGGATGTGGAGCCGGAGTCGCTGAAGAAAAAGGTGGAGGCAAATCGCCAGCAGGGTATCGCGCTGGATTGCTTTGGCATCGGCTGGGAGGGTTACAACGACGACCTGCTGGAAGTGCTCTCGCGCAACGGCGATGGACGCTACGGATTTGTCAACACGCCGGAAGCGGCGAGCAGCGAGTTCGCCGGCCAACTTGCGGGCGCGCTGAAAGTCGCCGCGTCGGATGTCAAAGTGCAGGTGGAGTTCAATCCGCGGCGTGTCACGGCTTATCGCCAGATGGGCTACGCCAAGCACCAGCTCAAGAAGGAGCAATTCCGCGACAACACGGTAGACGCCGCGGAAATCGGCGCCGCCGAAGCGGGCAACGCACTCTATGTCGTGCAAGTAAATCCGCGCGGCGAAGGCCCGCTGGGGACGGTGCGCGTTCGTTTCAAGGTTCCGGGGACGAGCGATTATCGCGAGCATGAGTGGCCGGTGCCCTACGACGGCGCCGCGAAGCCTCTGGAACAATCCGCTTTCCCGATGCGACTCGCCACCACGGCCGCCGCGTTCAGCGAATGGCTAGTCTCGAGTCCTTATGCCGCCGAGGTCGCGCCCGACCGTTTGCTGTCCTACCTGTCGGGGGTGCCCGAAAGCTGTCCCGCCGATCCACGACCGAAAAAGCTGGAGTGGATGATTCGGCAAGCCAAAAGCGTGGCGGGGAAGTGAACCAATTCCATTTATGACAACGTGTAATCGCCTGGTGCCAATATTATTGGTTCTGTTTTCTCTCTCAAGCCACTGCGCCCAGACAGAACTTAAAGACCTTTCCATCAACGGCGGCGTCCAGGATGGCAAGGCGCGACTCGTTATCGAGGCCCAGCTTCATGGTCTGACGGGAGACAAGGACAAACTTCTCTTTTCGACGACGCTGCACCACGTGTGGCAGATCGCGCGCGAGAAGCACACGCACACCATCACCGCGACACTCGACGTTCTGCAGGGAGAGCCGAAGGAATTTCCGCTGACCATCACTGGCCCGGGCGAAATCAAAAAGGTCACGGGCGAAAATCTCCAGGACTGGAGCGTCCGCCAGGAGACGAGCGGCGTGCGCACGCTGGTGCTACGTCCGCGCAAAACGGAGAAGCCGCTCACGCAGCTTGCGGTGATCATCGTCGCTGAACGCGAACTCCGCACCTGGACGAACCCGGTGCAACCCCTTGCGTTCGCCCCTCCGCAGGCAGCGCTGTTGAACGGTTACCTGAAAGTGGAAGTGGCGCCCGAACTCAGCGCGCAGCCGACCAATTCGTCCGGCGTTGTGCCGATCGAGCCAAAGTTCCTGCCCGAAGCGCTCCGCGCTGAAAGCAAGCCGGACGAAAGCGAGTCGCTGGCGTTCCGCTTCCACGGATCCGCGTACGCGCTTCCGCTGAGTATCACTTTGGCCGATCCCGAAGGCCGGCGCGTTGTGCTGCGCGATTTCCAGCTTCAGGGCCAGCTGAACGATCGCACGGCGGCCTTTACACTTTCTGCGACCGCCCACGTGAAGAATCCCCGTGGCGGTTCGGTCGTCCTTCTCGCGGGTGGGGTCGCGCTGGCGGAAGTGGTCCGTCATCCTGACTGGCGCATCCGATTTGAGAACGGGCAGTTCATCCTTGTGTTCGACAAGGCCGGTGAATTTCCGCTGCACATCAAGTTCAACGCCGCGGTGCGCGAGGGGGCCGGGTGGAATAGTGTGGATTTCCGCGTAGCGCCGGCGGCAGTCCAGCCGGTGATATTGGGAGGTTTGGCGGCAGACACGCAATTTCAGTTTGCAGGCGCGGCGAGGCCCGAACATTCGGGCGGCGAATTCAAAAGCTTTTTGCCGCCCGACGGCGTGGTGAAACTTTCGTGGAAGGAAGCGCGGCCGGAAGTCGAGGGCAAGCTCTTCTACGCGGCGGAGATGCTTTCGCAGATCAGCATCAGCCCCGGGTTGATGCGCCAGTTGGCGCTGCTGGAGGGCAAAGTGATGCAGGGCGAACTCAGCCAATTAGTGTTGCTGGTGCGCGGCCAGGGAAACGTGACGGCGGTGCAGGGCGCAAACGTTCTGGCGTGGAACGTCGAGCCAGCCGCCAACGCAGCAGAGCGGCGCCTTGTGGTTCAGTTCAACCAGCCGCAGCGGGATGCTTTCGCGCTGCAAATACAGATGCAGACTGAGTTGGGTGCGTTTCCGCAAGCCGTCGACGCGATGCAGCTTCGTCCCGAAGGCGCGACGCGCTTCGCCGGCCACTTTCGCGTTGTGAACGAAGGGGCGGTGCGGCTTGAAGTCGTGCAGGCGACCGGCCTCTCGCAGATTTCTCCGGAACAGTTTCCCGAAACGGAGACCACGAAAACGCTCATGGGGACGCAGGCCAGCCAGCGCTTTGCCTTCCGGTTTTCGAGCGGGGACTTTGCGCTGCGCGTGCAGGCGGACAACATCCTTCCCGAGTTGAGCGTGTCGCAACTGCTCGCGTACCACCTTGGCGAAACCGAACTGGCGATCGACGGCGAATTCGAGCTGGACATCCGCGAGGCGCCGTTGCGCGAAGTGGTGCTGCGAGTCCCAAAGGGCTTCGCCATCGCGCGTCTGGCCGCCGCCGGCTTGAGCGATTACTTTCTCAGCGAACCCGGGAACCAGCCGGACGCCGAATTGCGTCTCGTCTACGGCCAGCCCATTTCGGACCGGCAGGTGATTCAACTCCGCCTCGAACGCAACACCGCGCTCGGCCAGGCGACCTGGCAGTTGCCCCGCGTGGAGGTCACGAAGGCGAAGTCTACGCGCGGGCATATCGCTGTTTCCGCGGACGCGGGTTTTCGTCTCACGCCGGAACGGACGGTGGCGCTGACGGATATTGCGACGGCGTTTTTCCCGCGCAAACTTGCCGGCATACAGGCCGCATTTCGTCTGGCCGAACCGGCGTGGGAAGCGGCGATGCGCGTCGAACGTTTGCCGCAATCCATCCAGGCCGATGTGTTTCATCTTTTTTCCATCGGAGAAGGCATCGCCTACGGCAGCAGCACCATCAACTATGTCATCTCGGGGTCTCCCGTCTCCGTCTTGCGCGTCCAGTTGTCGGATGAATATTTCAACGTCGAATTTACGGGCAAGGACGTGCGCAACTGGCAGAAGACCACGAACGGGTACGTGGTGCAACTGCACACACCGGTGTCGGGCGCCTACACGCTGCTGGCCACGTGCGAACGGCCCTTCAAGGCGCAGGGGGAGACGCTTACGTTCACCGGTGCGCGCCCGGTTGACGCGCAAAGCGAGCAAGGTCATACGCTTGTGGTAAGCGCATACCAGTTCCAGGTGAAGCCGGTGAACGTTTCGCCCGGCTTGCTTGCCTTGGAAACGGCCGAAGTCCCCGCTGAGTACCGGCTGTTTTTCGACGCTCCGATTCTGGCGGCGTATCATTACACGGCGCGTCCGTTTAATCTGCAGCTCGCGCTCAGCCCTCTCGCGCAGGGCGAAACGCTCAGCCTTGTGGTCGATCGTGCCGCGCTCACCACGCGCATTTCCAAGGACGGCGAAGTGATCACCGACGTGCGCTATTTCGTGAAGAACCGCGGCAATCCTCACTTCCGCCTTGTTTTGGCTGAAGGCACGACGCTCTGGTCCGTGACCGTGAACGGTGCGACCGTCGTCCCCGTAAAGGAGGACGTCGCCAATCTTATTCCGTTGCCGCAACGCGCCGACCCCAACGCGGTGCAGATCCTTGACTTGAAACTGGCCTCACGCTCGAAGACCCCGAAACGCGTCACGGCGGCAGCGCCGGTGGTCACGGCTCCGGTTCTCCTGGCGGAATGGAACGTGCAGCCGGATACAGGTCAGCGGCTGGTCTATCGGGGAGGCTCACTCGCTCCCGCAGGCGGCGTGGCGGATGCTTCGGGCTTTGCCGGGCTCGCACGCACATTCCGAGGCGAAGCCCTCCTGCAATTGTTCATGATGCTGGCATTGATCGTGTTCGCGCTCTGGGCGTGGCGGTGGGCCGCGCGCGAAGGCACGCAACGCTACAGCGTTCGGCATCTCGGCGGCGCGCTGGTCGGGATCGGGGCGATAACCCTTGCCGGAGTTTTTCTTTTGATGCTCTCGGAGCGCGCGTCTCACCAGAATCAATTTGTGCCGGGACAACTTTCGTTTCTGGCCCCTGTGCAGCAAAGCGGGAGCGCCTTGACTGTGGAAGTCGCGAATGTGCGCGACCAACTGTCGTTCTGGACGGGGCTCGGACGCGCATGGCCGGCGTTGCTGGCGCTCTTCGTCTGGGCTTACGCATTCATTCGCCCGCGTGACGGATTCCGTCCCGTTGGAGTCGCGCTCGGTTGGACGCTCCTGGCGTGGGCGGCGATGCGGTGGCCGAACGGCGCGAATCTATTTTTCCTGTTGTTGACCGTCTTTCTTCTCGTGCAAGTGTTGCTCCCGGCCGCACGTGTTCTTTTCCAGCTTCCGCGCAGGTCTTCCGCGTCCGCGGAAGGCGCTCCGGCTCCGGCGACGGCTGCATTCCTTCTCGGCGGATCACTCTTTATGACCGCCGCCCAGGCGGGCGCAGCCACGACCCCATCAGCACCTCGTTCCCTGCCCAGAGACGCCGCGATCGCGGAGTCCGTTATCCAGGACGTCAAGGTCGAGGAAAAGTTTGTGTTCGCCACGGCCAAAATTCGGTGGAACGCCGCCAAAGACCAAACACTGCCACTTTTGTTCGAGCCGGCGGTGCTGACGCGCATCGGTTACCCGACCAACACAGTCAAACTGGTGCAGGCGAATGTCGGCGGAAAGCGGGTCCACCAACTCGTCGCGCAACAGGACGGTTCCTTCGACATCGAATTGCAGTACCAACTCCATGTGGTGATGAAGGATGGCGAGAGCGGATTCGTGTTGCCCACGCAGCACGGGCTGGTGAATCGGCTTACGCTCACAATCCCTGACCTGGACGTGGATGCTTCCGCCTCAACCGCCGTCTCCGTCAAGCGTGACGCTTCCTCCACCAACACGACTGTCGCCACCCTCGTGCTCGCGCCGGTTAACGATTCGTGGATCGGCTGGAAGCCGCGCAGCCGCGACGTGAAACGGGAGAAGGCGGTATTCTTTGCGGAGTTATTTCAACTCTACGCGCCCGCTGCGGGTGTCATCGAAGGCGTCCACCAGGTACAAGTGCGGCCGGCGCAGGGTGAGTTGAGCGAACTCATTTTCGACGTTCCACCCGGCGCGACGATCACGGATGTTCTCGACGCGGGCCAGGTTTCCCTGGCGAACGCCACGAACAAACCCGCCGCTTCGGTGATCTCGCTCTGGCGATTCGATCCGGACACGCGGAAGCTTCGTGTGACCCTCAATCCACCGCAGTCGCGCGCCTTTGCCCTCATCGTGCGGTCGCAACTCGCGACGGGTCCCCTCCCCTTTGAACAGACGGCAGGGTTGCTGAGTGTGAACGGCGCGGCGGGACAACTTGGTTCCGCAGGCATCGCCACGGGCTCCGAAGTGCAACTGGACAGCGTGACGGCCGACGCCTTCTCCTCGCTCAATCTGGAAGACTTCCCGTCTGCCGTGCTCCAGCCACTGCAGGCGCAAATCGCCGGGCTCACGATACGTCGCGCATTTCGTTACGCGGACCCACAAGGGACGATCGCGATGAAGGCGTCGCCGGTGGAGCCGGACGTGCGTGTTGAGACCCAGGAAACGCTTTCGCTCGGCGAAGATCGTACTCTGCTTGCGGTGAATGCCTCGATCCTGGTGACACGCGCCGGCATTTTCCGAGTGAGCTTTGTCCTGCCGGCGGGACTCGACGTCGAATCGATCAGCGGCGCATCGCTCAGCCATTGGACGGAACTGAAAGCCCCGGAAGGCCGCATCATCACACTCCATTTGAAGGGCAAGACACAGGGACAACAACAGTTCAGTGTGAGTCTCGCCGGGCCGGGCACGAAGGCATCCAAAGGAGTGGCAGTGCCGCGCCTTCTCTTTCGCGAAGCCAGCAAACAACGCGGGCAACTTGTCATCGTTCCCGAGCAGGGCATGAGATTGCAGATCGCGACGCGCGACGGTGTCACGCAGTTGGATCCGCAGAAGGCGGGGATTCGGCAAAAGGGGGTTTTGGCGTTTCGCCTGCTCCAGCCGCAGTGGGCTCTTACTCTCGATGTCGAGCAGGTGGACGCATGGGTCCAGGTCACGAGTCTTCAACATGTCATGGTGAGCGAGGCGCAAGTGAAGGTCGCGGCGAACTTCCAGTATCAGATTGAAAACACCGGTCTCAAGGCCCTTCGCGTGCGCATCCCAACGAATGCCGAGAACGTTCGGTTCCGTGGCGAACAGGTCGCCGATTTTCTCCCGATCGCAGGCCAGGTGACAAATGCGTTGCAGACATGGGAAGTGAAACTTCATCGGCGCATCATCGGGAAGTATCTCCTCCAGGCTACATGGCAGGCGCAAGTCGCCGATGCCGCCACGAACACAATCGTGCGTGGCGCGCAAGCCGCTGACGCCAACCTTCAGCGCGGCTTTGTGACCGTGCAATCCGGGGGACGCCTTCAGGTTCGGGCCGACGCGCCTCCCGCCGCTCTTCAACCCGCCGAGTGGCAGAGCATCCCCCGCCCTCTTCTACAGGATATCCGAGCCGCCAGCGCAAACTTCACGTTTCGCCTCGTCGAGCCGATTTATGAACTTTCTCTTCAACTCGAACGTCACGAAGCCGCGAAGCTTCTGCCTGCGCGCGTCAACCTGGTCACTCTCACGTCGGTGATTTCGGACGAAGGTGTGATGCTCACGCAAGTGAAACTGGATCTGATCCCCGGCGACAAGCGCCTGCTCCATCTCACCCTGCCCCCGCAGGCGCGCTTCTGGTTCGCTTTCGTAAATCAGAATGGCGTCTGGCCATGGCGGGACCAGGACCGGATCTTGATTCCGCTCGAACAACAGTCCCGCGCCGAAAAGCCCACGAGCGTTGAACTCTTCTATTCCAGCCGCATCGGATCGCCGGGCGATCGCAAGCTTGACCTCGCTCTGCTCGGGCCGAAGTTCGACCTGCCTCTGGAAAACATTACCTGGCATGTTTACCTCAATGACAAATGGCAACTGGCGCACTGGAAGTGCACTCTCCAATTGCAGGAGGAATCGCGCGTGGCCGAACCCGCGGCCCTGGACGTGCAATCCTACCTCGCAAACGAAGTGAACTTAAAGCGCGAGAAGACGAAAGTCGCCGAGGAAATGCTTCAGATGGGCAACACACTCCTCGAACATGGCGATCCACAGCAGGCGCGCCGTGCTTTTCAGTCCGCTTATGGCTTGAGCACTCACGACGACGCGTTCAACGAGGACGCCCGCGTGCAACTGCACAACCTGAAGCTGCAGCAGGCGCTCGTCGGCTTGAACGTCCGTCAGTCTGCCGCCGCTGGGGAGGCCGCGCCGGCTTCGGGCAATCTCAAAGATCTCCGTAACCGCAAAGACGTCGCTTACACACAGCAGGAAGCCAAACAAATCATCGACGCCAACACTGCGGACGACAACGCTGTGCTCGTCCGTCTTGCCGAGCGCATCATCCAACAGCAGGACGCCGCTCTGCCAACCCCTACCGCAATTCGGGCGGCCATACCGCAGCAGGGTCGCCTGCTCACGTTCCGCCGTACGGTGCAAGTGGACACCTGGGCGGATCTGAGAATAAGACTTGAAGCCAGCGCGTTTCGAACGGCGCCGTGGGGTTTTCGCACGGCGATGCTCGGTATCATTTTCGCCGGCTTTGCATTTCTGGCATGGCTGCCGAGCCTCGTGAAAAAGGATGCGGTTGGTGCTGAACAGTAAAGGCGGCGGTTTTCACCGAGACTCGTCCTTCCGATATGGCGGTCATGGAAGTGATTTCAACACGAACACCGACAATCCGCTGTTTTTGCCGATCATGAGGTAGCCCGGGCCTGGTCAAAGAGCGCGGCTTTTCCGTCCACCGTGTATTCGTCCGCGCAAGCGAAGGATAACGCGTTATGCTCGCCTTTGGCGCGAAATGACGTTCGCACTATACTTGGCAGTTCGTCGAAAGATGTTTCAGGCCAGTGACTAAAAAAGTGTTAAAAAACAGTCGCAATCTGGTGTCGAAGATGCTACAGGGTTTCATCTCAGTCGTGTAACTTGCAGACCGGTCTGCCGGAGTGTCATGCGTTTTTTGTTTTATTCTCACGATGGGTTGGGACTGGGGCATACAAGGCGACATCTCGCCATCGCCAGCGCTTTAGCGACGCTGGCGCCGGAATCCTCAATATTACTTGCGAGCGGCGCGGATGACGCGCTGCGAATGGGGCTGCCGGCGCATGTCGAGATCCTCAAATTGCCCGGGCTGCGCAAGGTATCCAACGACGAGTATTTTCCGCGGCGATTGCATATTCCCGCAGCGGAGATTCGGGCGATGCGCGCGGACCTCCTGCTCAGTACGGTCAAATCGTATCGTCCGGATGTCCTTCTTGTGGACAAGCACCCGTTCGGGGTGAACGGAGAGTTTCGTGACGCTTTGGCCTGGGCACGCAGCGGGGGTTGCCGCTGTGCACTGGGATTGCGAGATATTTTGGATGAGCCTGCGACCGTGCTCAAGGAATGGGCGCCGCACAGGCTACAGGAGGAGGTCAATAAGCATTATGATTTGATGCTGGTGTATGGCGAGCAGGCAATTTTCGATCCACTGGTGGCATACGAGTTTCCACGCGCGATGGCGGAACGGACGAAGTTTTGCGGCTATGTCGTCAACAGTGTGGAACACGAGACGCGAACTCTGGGGCCGGGTGGGTTCGACTTTGCGGACTGGCGGCGACCGATCGTTCTGGCTACGACAGGTGGTGGCGAAGATGGCTTCGAGTTGCTCGAAACCTTCATCGCTCTGGCAGCGGAAGCGCCGTGGCAGGGAATGGTCGTTGCGGGACCGATGACACCAGAGCCCAAGCTAAGGGGTTTGCAGGAACTTGCAGAGAAGCACCGTGTGCCACTCCAGGCCTTCGTACCGAGCATGTCGCGTCTCTTTTTGGCGGTCGATGCGGTTGTGTGCATGGGAGGTTACAACACACTCGCAGAAGCCATCTCAAAGGGCACGCCGGTGGTTTGCGTTCCGAGGCAGACGCCGCGGGCCGAACAAGCTATGCGCGCAAAGGCACTGGAGCGACTTGGTCTGCTGCGAATGCTGGATCCGAGCAAAATCTGCCGTGAAACTCTGCGGGAGGCGGTGGATGAAGCTTTTACTATTCCACGCGAGGCGCTGCGCGACAAAGCTCATCAGACGCTGAGCTTCGATGGCGCGTATCGAGCTGCCAGCCAATTAGTAAGGCTTGCCAGCAGTAAAAAAGCCCCGGCCCGCGCTCCGAGAAAGTCAGCTCTCGCAAACCTGGGCCCGGTAGGCTAATAGAGGTGTTTCTATGGCTTTAACTGCTTAGTCTGGAATGCGGTCGAACACCATGGCAGGCGCGGCAAATCTCAAAGGTAATTTGCCAGGACTGTGGCGCATCTCGAAGTACTTTTGGCCCCACATCCAAAAGTATCGCGGCCTCATCGCACTTTCGATGCTCGCGCTTTTCGCAGAAGTAGGTCTGCGCCTGCTCGAGCCGTGGCCGCTTAAATTTGTTTTCGACCGCGTCATCCACATTGGCCAGCCCAAACGCCAGTGGCTCCTGCCCGCCCTGGACAGTTTCGATCCACTAACGTTGGCCGCCTTCGCGGCCGTGGCCATCGTCGCAATTACGGGTCTCCGGGCAGTTGCGTCATATTGGCAAACGATTGGCTTTGCGCAGATCGGCAATCGTGTACTGCGCAAAGTTCGCGACCAGTTCTACCGGCACGTGCAGTACCTCTCGCTCTCTTTTCACACCAAGGCCAGGACCGGCGACCTCGTCATGCGCGTCATTACGGATGTAGGGATGTTGCAGGATGTCGCGGTCACAGCCCTGTTGCCGCTTATCGCCAAATTGCTCGTCGTCGCAGGCATGATTGGGCTCATGTTCGCGCTCAATTGGCAGCTGGCGCTGGTCTCTGTCGCCGTCCTGCCGCTCTTTTGGTTGCGCGCCGTAACACTTACGCGCCGCATCCGCGAAGTGGCTCAAAAGCAGCGCCGCCAGGAAGGCGCTATGGCCGCGACCGCGTCCGAATCGATAAGTGCCATCAAAACCGTCCAGGCCCTCTCTTTGGAAGAGAATTTCGCGAAGGCTTTTGCCGTCGAGAGTGAGCGCAACCTCAAGCAGGACGTAAAAGGCAAGCGATTGACGGCGACGTTGGAACGCAGCGTGGACGTACTCATCGCCGCCGCAACGGCTCTTGTGCTGTGGTTCGGCACAAAGCTTGTCTTGCGCGGCCAGATCACATCGGGCGATTTGCTGGTCTTTCTGGCCTATCTCAAAAGCGCTTACCGCCCCGTCCAGGATTTCGCCAAATACACTGGCCGGCTCGCCAAAGCCACGGCCGCGGGTGAACGCGTGATTGACCTGCTCGAACGCGTGCCCGATGTGCGTGACTTGCCGCAGGCCAAGCCGGCACCCGCCTTTCGCGGTCATGTGCAGTTTGAAAACGTCGCGTTCGCTTACGAGCACGGGCAGCATTTGCTCGAAAATATCAATCTCGACGTTCGGCCGGGACAGCACGTTGCGCTGGTCGGTCCATCAGGCAGCGGCAAGTCGACCCTGGTGAGCTTGATTCTGCGGCTCTACAACCCGGTTGCGGGCCGCGTACTCATCGACGGGCAGGACATCAGTCAATTCACTCTCGAATCGCTGCGTTCGCAGATCAGTATCGTGTTGCAAGATAACCTGCTTTTCGCGGCGAGCATTCGCGACAATATTGCGTGCGCCGCGCCGGGGGCGACGACCGAGCAAATTGAAGCCGCCGCGCGCCTTGCCAACGCCCACGAATTTATTCTCGCGATGCCGCATGGATATGACGCCGTGGTTGGTGAGCGCGGGGTGACCATTTCACATGGGCAGCGCCAGCGTATCGCAATCGCCCGGGCCGCCATCCGCAAAGCTCCGATCCTCATTTTGGACGAGCCCACGACCGGTCTGGACAGACAAACCGAGCGCGCGGTTGTAGAGGCGCTTGAAAAACTCTATGAGCAGCGCACCACGTTCCTTATTTCCCACGAGTTGCGCCACGCCGCTACAGCCGACGTGATTTTCTACCTAGAGAATGGCCGCATTGTCGAATCGGGTCCCCACGCTGAGCTGCTGCGAACCAAGGGTCGATATGCGGCTCTGTGGCGCCTCCAGATTCTTTCCGGCGAGGGCGCACCTGCCGAACCACTCGTCGAAATTGCTCGATGAAGATCCTCTATCTCTGTGCTGATGCGGGCATTCCAGTGCTGGGCCATAAAGGCGCCGCGGTCCACGTACGCGAGTTGATCGCAGCCTTCGTGCGCGCCGGTCACGATGTCATCCTCGCTACGCCATTGCTGAACAAATCGCCCTGGGAGAGGCCGCAGCCTTTTGCCGGCACGCTGCTGCACCTGCGCCTCAGCAGCGGCGCACAAGCCGCAGTGCTCGCCGCCAAAGAGTTCGCCGCACCCCTGGATATTCCAGGTTCCCTCTCCAGCGACCTGCGGCGGATTCTCTACAACAAGGAACTGGAAACCGAACTGCGACGCCGCTTCGATGCCGAACCGCCAGACTTCATTTACGAGCGTGCCTCACTTTACGGTACCACTGGCGCGGCGCTCGCACGCACGCTGAAGGTGCCATTACTGCTCGAAGTCAATGCTCCCCTCGCTCTTGAACAGTCAACCTATCGTCTTGGCGGATTCAATGAATTGGCTGCGAAGGCCGAACAATTAACTTTCGCGACCGCAGACGCCATTTTTGCGGTTTCAAAACCGGTCCGCGAACATGTCCTGTCTCTTGGGATCAATCCCGAAAAGGTGTGCATCTGTCCCAATGGCGTGGATCCCGCATTGTTCCAGCCCGGCCCGCCTGATGCTGTACGGCGCGCCCGTCTCGGTCTCGATGACGGACCCGTAATCGGTTTCGTCGGCGGCCTGCGCCCATGGCACGGCGTGGCACTGTTGCCCGAACTCGCCGAACGTCTTTCGAAAAATCATCCCAGGCTGCGCCTTGTCATTGTCGGTGAAGGCCAATTGCGCGGCGAACTGGAGCAAAGTCTGATTGCTCGCGGCCTCGGCGACCGGACTGTCTTCACAGGTGCCGTCGCGCATGACGATATGCCCGTGATTATTCGGCAGTTCGATGTCGCATTGGCGCCTTACCCGCGGCTTGATCACGCGTTCTATTTTTCTCCACTGAAGCTCTTCGAATACATGGCGTGCGGGGTCGCTGTCGTCGCGGCAAATTGCGGGCAGATTGCGGAAATCGTCCGCCATGATGAGAACGGTTTGCTATATGAACCTGGCCACGTCGATGACCTGGTCAGTGCATGTGAACGGCTCCTCAGCCAGCCAAAACTCCGGTTTGCTCTTGGTCGCGCCGCCGCCAGGACGATCAGGGATCACTACACGTGGGATCAAAACGCCAGGAGAGTGGCGGAGTTGGCCGCTTCA